>Ga0105252_10000018_pt1 | contig 183112 bp, 153 predicted proteins | sample EasRivMeERMZT100_FD_89675 | JGI IMG/M metagenome (GOLD analysis project Ga0105252, IMG submission 89675) | Soil microbial communities from meander-bound floodplain in the East River, Colorado, USA - East River MetaG ERMZT100 | ecosystem: Environmental > Terrestrial > Soil > Floodplain... | reverse complement strand
TGCCGCCGCGGCACAGCCCGGTCACCGTAAGGCCATTGTCTCGGATTGCCTTGGCCGCATCCTTCACGCCCATCTGGGCGAGCTTGTCGCGCCAGGGCGAGATGCCGCGAATGCGGTGGCGCGAGCAGCCCTCGATCATCTGGCGCAAGCTCCACTTCTCCCGCACCGTAGCGGTGTTTAGCGAAAGGAGGTCCGGATCGGGCGGATTCATCGTCGGACTTCCCTAGCGCTGGGAGCTCGTGGTTCCTTTCTCCGTCGCAAAAGCGCCGTACGACGCTTCATTCAAGTAACTCCGCGCGTCGCAAGGAATTGCCGCATTCGGCGACAGGCGAGCGCCGGATCGGACAGCAGCCCAGCAGCGTCGGCAAGGCGGAACAGCTCGCCGAGGTGCAGCAGGCTGCGCGCGCTCTCCTGCCCGCCGACCATCACGAAGTGCTCCTGGTGGCCGTTGAGCCACGCGAGGAACACGACACCGGTCTTGTAGAAGCGCGTCGGCGAGCGGAAGATGTGGCGCGACAGCGGCACCGTCGGCGCGAGGATGTCGTGATAGCCGGCGCGATCACCGGCCGCGAGTGCCGATAGCGCGCCCGATGCCGCGGGCGCAATCGCATCGAAGATGCCGAGCAGTGCGTCCGAGTACCCTTTCTCGTCGCCCTCGATCAGCTCCGCAAAGTTGAAGTCGTCCCCCGTGTACATGCGCACGCCCGTCGGCAAGCGCCGGCGCATCGCGATCTCCTTGTCCTTGTCGAGGAGTGAAACCTTGATGCCGTCCACCTTCGCTGCGTTTCTCCGGATCACGTCGAGACAGACCTCCATCGCCTTCCCGTGCTCCCTGCTGCCCCAGTAGCCCTCCAGCGCGGGATCGAACATCTCTCCCAGCCAATGGATGACGACCGGCTCCCTCACTTGCGAGAGCACACGGTCGTACACTCGCCCAAAGTCTTCCGGCGATTTCGCGCAAGCTGCCAGGGCACGGCTCGCCATCAGCACGATGCGGCCGCCGAGCTTCTCGACGGCGGAACACTGCTCCTCGTACGCGGCGATCACCCGATCGACCCCGAGGCCCGGGGCGGGTTCCAGGTGGTCGGTGCCGACCCCGCAACCGACCGTCGCGCCGGGAACATCCTTCGCCGCTTCCAGCGTGCGCCGGATCAAATCGAGCGAGGACGGCCAGTCCATGCCCATGCCGCGCTGCGCCGTATCCATGGCCTCCGCGACGCCAAGGCCCCAGGACCAGAGGTGCCGGCGGAAGGCGATGGTCGCATCCCAGTCCACCGCCGCTTCGAGCCACGGTTCCCGCGGCGACCACGGGTCTGCCACCACGTGCGCCGCGGCGTAGGCGACACGCGTGAACGGCCGCGACGGCTTCTTGAACTGTCGCGGTTCGCGCACCTGGTACGTCTGCAACTGGCGGTTGGCGGCCGGCAGCTGGATCGTCTGAAAAGCGTCGCGTTTCATATGCTCTGTGCAGCGTCCTAAACCCTTTACGCCTTCAACTTGGGAACGTCCACCCAGCGGCGCGCGCGCCAGGACTTGAGAGCGCAATCGACAAGCTGCAGGCCCTTGGCGCCTTCCAGTAGGTTCCATCTGAACGGCGTTCCTTCGCACACGTGGCGAATGAAAAGCTCCCACTCGGCCTTGAAGGCGTTGTCGTAGGCGACGCTGTCGGGGACCTCGCGCCAGTCGGCGGCAAAATCGTGGGTCTGGCGCTCATCGGGGTTCCACACCGGCCGCGGCGTATCGCCAAGCGACTGGGTAAAGCAGCGCGTCAGGCCGGCGACTGCTGAGCCCCTCGTGCCGTCCACCTGGAAGGTGACGAGATCGTCGCGGCGCACGCGCACCGACCAGGAGCTGTTGAAATGCGCGATCACCCCGCCCGCGAGACGGAACGTCGCGTACGCGGCGTCGTCGGCGCTCGCCTTGTACTTCCTGCCGGCTTCGTCCCAGCGCGCCGGAATATGCGTGGCGCCGAGGCAGGAAACGCTCTTCACCTCGCCAAACAGGTTGTCGAGCACGTAGCGCCAGTGGCACAGCATGTCGAGGATGATCCCGCCGCCGTCTTTCTTGCGATAGTTCCAGGACGGCCGCTGCGCCGGCTGATCGTCGCCCTGGAATACCCAGTAGCCGAATTCGCCGCGCACCGACAGGATGCGGCCAAAGAAGCCTTCGTCGCGCAGCGCTCTTATCTTCAGCAACCCCGGGAGCCATAGCTTGTCCTGCACCACGCCGTGCCTGATCTTGGCCTTCCTGGCTGCTCGGTAGAGCGAAACGGCGTCGGCGAGTGTAGTGGCCACCGGCTTCTCGCAATAGATGTGCTTTCCCGCGGCGATGGCTTTCTTGAGGAGCACCGGCCGCAGCTTGGTCGAAGCCGCGTCGAAAAACACGGTGTCTTCGCTGCTCGCCAGCGCCGCATCCAGATCCGTGGCCCAGCGTCGAACGCCCTGTTCGGAGGCGAGCTTCTCCAGCTTCACCGCATTGCGGCCGACGAGGATGGGGTCGGGCATGACCCGAGTGCCGTCCGAGAGCTGCACCCCGCCCTGCTTGCGGATGGCCATGATCGAGCGCGAGAGGTGCTGGTTCATGCCCATCCTGCCGGTGACACCGTGCATGATGATGCCGAGTCTTTTTTCAGCCATACCCTGTGTGCCGCCGGTCAGGCCCGGCGGTGCTCCCCCACCTTCACTATTTTCATCGTGTTCGTGCCACCGGCTTTTCCGATGGGCTCACCGATGGTGAGCACGATGAGATCGCCCTTCTGCACGACGCCGTTCCTAACCAGGACGTTCTCGGCCTCCTCCAGCAGCTCCTCGCGGTCGTCGCCGATGTATTTCACCATGAGGGGATAGGTATCGCGGAACAGCGCGCAGCGGTAACGCGTCACCGTCTGCGAAGTGAGCGCATAGATCGGCACGCCGCAGTTGATCCGCGACATCCACAGTGCGGTCGAGCCCGACTCGGTCAGCGCGGCTATCGCCTTCACCTTGAGGTGGTAGGCGGTGAAAAGAGCCGCCATCGCGATCGACTGGTCAACGCGGGTGAAGACGCGGGCGAGAAAATCGCGGTCGAGCGTCACCTCGGCCGAATCCTCCGCCACTTGGCAGATGCGGCTCATCGAGGCGATGGTCTCCACCGGGTACTTCCCGCTCGCGGTTTCCGCCGAGAGCATTACCGCATCGGTGCCGTCGAGCACGGCGTTCGCGACGTCCGAGACTTCGGCGCGGGTAGGCACCGGACTCGAAATCATCGACTCCATCATCTGGGTGGCGGTGATGGTCAGCTTGTTCTGCTCGCGTGCGAGGCGAATCATGCGTTTTTGCAGCGCCGGGACCGAGGCGTCGCCGACTTCCACGGCGAGGTCGCCGCGCGCAACCATGATGCCCTCGCAGGCCGACATGATGTCTTTGAGTGCTGTCGGCTCGACGGCTTCCGCGCGTTCGATCTTGGCGATCAGAAAAGCCTCGCCCCCTGCGGCGCGAAAGAGCTGCCTTGCCATGTACATGTCGGCGCTCGACTTGGGAAAAGAAACGGCGAGGTAATCCACCTTGATTTTCGCCGCGGTGCGGATATCCTCCATGTCCTTCTGGGTGAGCGCGGGCGCGGTGAGGCCGCCCCCCAGGCGGTTGATTCCCTTATTGTTGGAGAGCACTCCGCCGTGGCGCACGCGGCAGTGGACCTCGTTGTCCACGACTCGTTCGACGTCGAAAACGATCCTGCCGTCGTCAAGCAGCAGCACGTCGCCCGCCCGCACGTCGCGTGGCAGCTCCTTGTAGTCGAGGCCGACCCGCTTCTCGTCGCCCTGCTCGCAGTCGGCGTCGAGCACGAAGGCGTCTCCGGGTTTGAGCGTGACTTTTCCTTCCTTGAACTTTCCCACCCGGATTTTGGGGCCCTGCAGATCGCCCATGATGCCCACGGTGCGCCCGGTCTTGCGGCAGGCCTCGCGCACCAGTTCGGCGCGCCGCTCATGGTCCGCGGCTGTCCCATGCGAGAAATTCAGCCGCACGACGTCCATGCCGGCGAGGATCATCCGCTCGAGCGTTTGAGGGTCGCTCGAGGCGGGCCCGAGCGTGGCGACGATTTTGGTGCTTCTGTGCATTGACCCTCCGGAAAAACCGTTCTACTTTACCAGATGCCTATGAGACGACTTCCTCTCCAGGAAAGGAAATGCGCATGGACCGTCCCAGCAATCCAGGCAGGCGCGCGGCTTTGGTCGCGCCCGTGGCCGCCGCAGCGCTTCTGAGCGCCCCAGCGATGGCGCAGGGCCGACGCGGCATGGCAGAAAGGCCCCCGCTCCCGGTTTCGGCCGAAGAGCGGCGCGTCCTCGCCGTGCTGGATGAGGTCTATCGCAACCATCGCTACCTCAGCGTTCCGGAGCCCGATGGTCGCCTGCTTCGCGTTCTCGTTGAATCGATCGGCGCGAGACATGTCGTCGAAATCGGAACCTCGACCGGTTACTCGGGATTGTGGGTCCTGCTCGGTCTCGTAAAGACCGGCGGCAGGCTGACCACCTACGAGATCGACCGCGGCCGCCACGAGATGGCGCGCAGCAACTTCGAGAAAGCAGGGGTGCTTGCGCGGGCGACGCTGGTGCTCGGCGACGCCCATGAACAAGTGACCAAACTGAAGGAACCGATCGACCTGCTGTTCATCGACGCCGACAAGGAAGGTTATCCCGATTACCTGAAAAAACTCGGGCCGCTGGTGCGAGCGGGCGGGCTCATCACCGCGCACAACATGGCCTCGCCTGCCCCCGACCCGCGTTACATCGAGGCCGTGACCACCGACCCCGCCTATGAAAGCGTCTTTCTCAACATGCATGACGCCGGGATGGGCGTAACGCTCAAGAAACGCTAAACCGGACGCAGCGGGGCGCCGGTTTAGCTCCGCGCGTTGGAGCGGACAGCAGCCGCTCAACGCGCGGGACCTGTTCAAAGGGCTGCCGGCACAAGCCGACCGAAGATGGCCTTGGAATCCTTTTTTTTGGCAGGGAACGCCCGGTTTCGGCTATATTTCCGGTCTGCGCCAACGCTCAAGACCTATACCGACAGGGAGAACACAGGTGCTTGCCACGCAGATTCGCCAGAAGGACGGGATCTTCTACTTCGGCAGCGTCCGTGCGCCCGAGCTGCTCGCCAAGGTCCGTTTCATCAGCCGTTTTTACGGCGAGGGGGCGGAAATCGCCCCGGTGCGCATCTCCCAGGACGACGAAATCGCCCAATTTATCGCGAAGATCGAACGCACCGACAAGGCCTTTCAGAGGACGCTATCCCGGGCCAAAGTGCGCCAGCTCAAGAACTTCTACGAAACAGCCATCACGCAACCGCCGATTCCCGGAACCGTACTGCTGTTCACCTCGGAGAAACTGCGCTTCCAGCCCGCCAACGGCAACGACTCGGTCGGTACGCTGTCGGAACCGCAGTCGAAATTCCTGATCATCGACGGCCAGCACCGGCTCGCGGCGTTGCGGTTTTATCTGGAGGAGCATCCGGACGACGCGAAGACCATCAACGTGCCGTGCGTGATCTTCGATGGTCGCAGTGAGGATTTCGCCACCGAGATGTTCGTGATCATCAATTCGACGCCTACGCGCATCAACAAGAGCCATCTGGTGGACCTCTATGAGCGCGTGTCCTGGGCGGAACCTCACCGCAAGTTCGCCGCGCGCCTGGTCGGCAGCCTCTACAGCGAGGGGGACAGCCCCTTGCGCTACCGCATCAACCGGCTGGGCGGGCGCAGCCAGCAGGACAAATGGATTCTGCAGGCGGAGCTGTTCAATGAATTGCACCGCTGGGTCAACCGCGACTGGCGCCGCATCCAGGTCGCAGGCGGGAGCAGCCGTGAGGTCCCGCGCTACTACGCCATGGTCCGGGACTTTCTCAAGGCGGCCGAGCGGGTGTGGGGCGAGGCCTGGGGCCACGCCAACTACATGGTGACCAAGCCGGTGACGCTCAAGGCGATGATCCGCGTGTGCGCCGATCTGGCGCGTGAGGACGGCGATTCCGCCGAGGGCCGTCCCAAGCGCTGGGAGGAGCGGCTCGGACCCTGGCGCGAGCAGATGAAAGCTTTCCGCTCTGAAGGTTTCTACGAGCGCTTTGCCGCCAAGGGAGAGGTCGAGCGTGTCTCGCGCGTGCATCGCGAGCTCGCCCGCGCCGCGGGAATCGAGACCCGGCCAAGCAAGTAGGACCGGCCTGCGGGCACGGCTGAAGCCTCAAGCCGGCGCGCGCTGCTCGAGGATTTCAATCGCCGGCAGCTTCTTGCCTTCGAGGAACTCCAGAAAAGCGCCGCCGCCGGTCGAGATGTAGGAAATCCCCTCCGCCACGCCGTACTTGGCGATTGCAGCGAGCGTCTCCCCGCCGCCGGCAAGCGAAAACGCCCGGGATCCTGCGATCGCCTGTGCGAGCGCGCGCGTTCCCTGTCCGAACTGATCGAATTCAAACACACCGACCGGCCCGTTCCAGACGATTGTCCCGGCCCCCGAGAGCGATTGGGCGAAAGCCGCGGCAGTATTCGGCCCGATGTCCAGGATCATGTCGTCATCGCGCACCTCCTCGACGGGCTTGATCTCGGCCTTCGCCGTCGCGGAAAACTCTTTGGCGCAAACGACGTCGGTCGGAAGCGGGACATCTCCGCCTTTGGCGCGCAAGATGCCGACGATCCGTCTCGCCTCGGCGACGAGCTCAGGCTCGGCAAGCGACTTGCCGACCTTCTTTCCGGCGGCAAGCAAGAAGGTATTGGCGATGCCCCCGCCCGGGATGAGCCGATCGACTTTTTCCGCAAGCGCTCCGAGGGCGGTGAGCTTGGTCGAAACCTTGGCTCCGGCAACGATGGCAACCAAGGGCCGCGCGGGGCGCTCCAGCGCCTTGGAGAGCGCCTCGATTTCCGCGACCATGAGCGGACCGGCGCAGGCGACCGGCGCATACCGGGCGATGCCGTGCGTGCTTGCCTCGGCCCGGTGAGCGGCACCGAAGGCGTCGTTGACGTAGACGTCACACAGCCCCGCCATTGTTTTCGCCAGGGCGTCATCGTCTTTCTTTTCGCCCTTGTTGAACCTGCAGTTCTCCAGGAGCACCGCCCGGCCCGGCTCGACGGCGACCCCTCCCAACCAGTCGCGCTTGAGCAGGACCTCCTGGCCAAGCAGCGCCGATATATGCCCGGCCACGGGAGCAAGTGACTCCTTTTCATTGAACTGTCCTTCGGTCGGGCGGCCCAGGTGCGAAGCGAGCATCAATCGCGCCTCTTGAGCGAGCGCATGCCTGATGCCCGGGAGGGTCGCTCGAATGCGCGTGTCGTCGGCGATTTTTCCGCCCTGGATCGGGATGTTGAAATCGACCCGCATGAAAACCCGCTTCCCACGCAGGTCGAGGTCGGACATTCTGAGAACAGACATGGGGACTTGGGACCCGGAAGGGCAGCGAGCCCACAGCCTCCCGGGCTCCGCGCGTTTATTTCGCGTTCATCAACGCCACGGTGACATCGAGCATGCGGTTGCTGAATCCCCATTCGTTGTCGTACCACGAGGACACTTTCACCAGGGTGCCCTCCGACACTTTGGTAAGGGTGGAGTCGAAGATGCTCGAAGCGGGGTTATGGTTAAAATCAATCGAGACGAGCGGATCTTTGTTGTATTCGAGGATACCCTTCAGGTCGGACTCCGAAGCCTGCCTGACAGCGTTGTTGACCTCGTCCACCGTCGTCGCGCGCTTCGCCACGAAGGAGAGATCGACGATCGACACGTTGATGGTGGGCACGCGAATGGCGTAGCCGTCGAGCTTGCCGTTTAGGTGCGGCAAGACCAGGCCCACTGCGGCTGCGGCGCCGGTCTTGGTCGGAATCATGTTCATGCTGGCCGAGCGCGCACGACGCAGGTCTTCGTGATAGACGTCAGTGAGCACTTGGTCGTTGGTGTAGCTGTGCACCGTGGTCATCAGCCCGCTCAACACACCGATTCGGTCATCCAACGCCTTCACCAGCGGCGCAAGGCAGTTGGTCGTACACGAGGCGTTCGAGATCACCGTATTCGCGGCCTTCAGGGTCGTGTGGTTCACGCCATAGACGACCGTCGCATCGACATCCTTGCCGCCGGGCGCCGAGATGATCACTTTCTTCGCACCCGCTGCAAGGTGCGCGGAAGCTTTTTCCTTGGTCGTGAACAATCCCGTGCACTCGAGAACGACATCGATTTTCAGGTCCCTCCAGGGAAGCTCTGCCGGGTTGCGTTTGGCGCAGACCTGGATGCGATCGCCGTTCACCACCATGGCATCGCCCTCCACGGCCACGGTTCCCGGGAATTTTCCGTGGGCGGTATCGTAGCGCGTCAAATGCGCGTTGGTCTGGGCGTTGCCGAGGTCGTTGATCGCAACGAATTGCAGGTCGTGCCGCTTGCCGCCTTCATAATGCGCACGCAGGATATTCCGGCCGATACGGCCGTAGCCGTTTATTGCCACTCGAATCGTCATCGCTTAGCTCCAAAAACTCTCGAACCTCTACAAGACACCTTTCACCGCCTTCACCACCTTTTCGACGGTGAAGCCGAAATACTCGAAGAGCTCCCCTCCCGGTGCCGACTCTCCGTACCGGTCGATGCCGACCACCGCACCTTCCAGGCCCACGTACTTGCGCCAATAGTCGCTGACCCCGGCTTCGACGGCCACTTTGCGAAGGGTGGGGATGAGCACGACGTCTTTGTACATCGGAGGCTGGCGGTCGAAGACCGAGGTACAGGGCATGGATACGACGCGCACCGGGATACCCTCCTTGGCAAGCTCCTGCTTCGCACCGATCGCCAGCTGCACCTCCGAACCGGTAGCGACGATCACTGCCTTCGGTTCCTGTGCGTCGGAAAGGACATAGCCGCCGCGCGCGATCGCGGCGATCGTATGCGCATCGCGTTTCTGGGGCGGCACGTTCTGACGCGTGAGCAGAAGCGCCGTCGGTCCGCCGGCGCGCTCGATCGCGGCGATCCATGCGGCGGCGGATTCGACCGAGTCGCACGGACGCCATACGTCCATGCCGGGAATCAGCCGGAGCGCCGCGGCGTGCTCCACCGACTGGTGCGTGGGTCCGTCCTCGCCCAAGCCGATCGAGTCGTGCGTGAAGACGAAGATCGAGCGGATTTTCATCAGCGCCGCCATGCGCAGCGCGTTACGCGAATAGTCCGAGAAGGTGAGGAAAGTGCCGCCGTAGGGGATGAAGCCGCCGTGCAGCGCAAGGCCGTTCAGGATCGCGCTCATGCCGAACTCACGCACGCCGAAGTAGATGTAGTTGCCACCTCCTTCGCGTCCGACCGGTTTTGAGCCCGACCATTGAGTAAGGTTGGACCCGGTGAGATCGGCCGATCCGCCAACCAGTTCCGGCAGCGCTGACGCAAGGCCTTCGAGCGCGTTTTGCGAGGCTTTGCGCGTGGCGACGGCTTCCGCCTTGGCGCTGACTTTGTCAAGGAGCGTTGCGCAGCGGTTCTTCCAATCGCCCGGCAGATCACCCGCCGCGCGGCGGCGGAATTCGCGCGCGAGTTCCGGCTGCGCCTTCTCGTATGCGGCGAACTTGTCATTCCACGCCCGCTCGAGCGCCGCGCCGCGTTTCCTCGCGTCCCAGCCGTCGTAGACGTGCCGAGGCACCTCGAACGGCGGGTAGTGCCAGCCGATCGCCTCCCGCGTCGCTGCAACCTCCTCCGCCCCAAGCGCCTCTCCGTGCGCCTTGGCCGTGCCGGCGCGCTTGGGCGCACCCTTGCCGATCACCGTCCTGCAGCAGATGAGGCTGGGTTTGTCCGCGATCGCCTTGGCGGCGTGAATCGCACGATCGACCCCTTCGACATCGTGGCCGTCGATATTCGGGATAACGTGCCAACCGTAGGCCTCGAAACGCTTCGGCGTGTCATCGCGGAACCAGGCCTTTACTTCGCCGTCGATGGAGATCCCGTTGTCGTCGTAGAGAACGATCAGCTTGCCCAAGGAGAGGGCGCCCGCGAGCGAGCAGGCTTCGTGCGAGATGCCCTCCATCAGGCACCCGTCGCCGACCGATACGTAAGTATGGTGATCGACAATATCGAAATCCGGGCGGTTGAACTCCGCGGCAAGAATGCGTTCCGCGATGGCCATGCCGACAGCGTTTGCCAACCCCTGTCCCAAGGGGCCCGTCGTGGTCTCCACGCCCGGAGCAAGTCCGTATTCCGGATGCCCGGGAGTCTTCGAATGCAACTGGCGAAAACGCCGCAACTCGTCCATCGGCAGGTCATAGCCCGTAAGATGCAGCAGCGCATAGAGCAGCATCGATCCGTGGCCGTTCGAGAGTACGAAACGATCGCGGTCGGCCCACTTCGGGTTGGCCGGGTTATGGCGCAGATGCTTTCCCCATAGCGCAAGCGCGATTTCGGCCATGCCCATCGGCATGCCGGGGTGACCCGAGTTCGCAGCCTGCACCGCATCCATGGCCAACGCGCGAATCGCGTTGGCCAAGTCTTTGCTCATGTTAGGGATAGGGTCGGAAGGATTGGACTAAGACTCTATAATTATCGGTGAATCTCGCTTACTTGGCGAGACCAGATACGGAAATGGAGGAAATCAGTGAGCAGACTCGCGTTCATCGGCCTTGGGGTCATGGGTTTTCCCATGGCCGGACACCTCGTCACTCGCGGCGGTCACGAGGTCACCGTATACAACCGCTCTCGCGCCAAAGCTGAGGCCTGGGTTTCCAAGCACGGCGGACGCCATGCTGAAACTCCGGCGAAGGCCGCCGAAGGCGCGAGCATCGTATTTTCCTGCGTCGGAGACGATCCCGATCTTCGCGAGGTCACTTTGGGCGCGAATGGCGCCTTTCAGAAGATGGCCAGAGGCGCGATCTTTGTGGACCACACGACTGCTTCGGCCAAAGTAGCTCGTGAGCTTGCCGGGGAAGCCACGAAGCGCGGGTTCGAGTTCCTCGACGCGCCCGTGTCGGGAGGCCAGGCGGGCGCGGAGAACGGGCAGCTCACCGTGATGGTGGGCGGGGATGCCGCGGCGTTCGAGCGTGCGAAGCCCGTGATCTCTCATTTCGCCAAGGCGGTCACGCTATTGGGTGGTTCGGGGGCAGGCCAGCTCACAAAGATGGTGAACCAGATCTGCATTGCCGGACTCGTCCAAGGGCTTTCCGAGGGGCTCAATTTCGCCCTCAAGGCGGGTCTGGACGCGAAGCTCGTGCTCGACGTGATCTCGAAAGGTGCTGCGCAGTCCTGGCAGATGGAGAACCGCGGCAAGACCATGGCGGACGACAAGTTCGACTTTGGCTTCGCCGTGGACTGGATGAGGAAGGACCTGCGCATCTGCGCCGAAACCGCCCGGGAGAACGGCGCCCAGCTTCCGGTAACCCAGCTCGTGGCGGGCTACTACGATGAAGTGTCGAAGATGGGAGGCGGGCGCTGGGATACCTCGAGCCTGATCCGGCGGCTGCGTCGGGCATAGCGCCGCAGCGCGGCGTTCCCGGGGAGCGCCATGAGCATGCCGTTCCAGTGGCCGAGCGCGTACGCGTCGGCAGTCCATCCTCCCGAACAACCACCCGAGCGTTCGCTCTGGTTCGTGTTCCGCGGCACCGAGCTTCTGGTCTCGGCGATCCCCGCGCCGCCCGCAATTCCCCATTGCAATAACCCCAAGGATTTGGGTATGATGCCGCTGCGTACACAATATCTAGGGGTCCTTGGCGCCGAGCACTGTTTCTCGGCCGAGGCGGCGGTGGAGGCGCAGCCGCCCCAAGGGTGGAGCTGGCAGGGGTTGCGCGGCCTGTTTGGCGCGCTCGACGACGCCCAGTTCGCGCTTGCGGGCCGGGCGGTGCAGATAGTGGAATGGGACCGTACGCATCAGTACTGCGGCGCGTGCGGGCAAGTAACGGTAGCGCGGACGAGCGAGCGCTCGCGGGAATGCCCGCGGTGCAGGTTGGTGGTGTACCCGCGGCTGGCACCCGCGGTAATGGGTTTGGTGCGGCGGGAAAGATCGTTGCTCTTGGCGCGCTCGCCGCGGTTTCCGGAGGGCATGTACAGCGCCCTGGCGGGGTTTGTGGAGCCGGGAGAAACGCTGGAACAGTGTTTGGAGCGTGAGATCTATGAGGAAACGGGTATCCGGGTACGCGACGCGCGCTACTTCGCAAGCCAGCCCTGGCCGTTCCCGAATTCGCTCATGATCGCTTTCTTCGCCGACTACGTCGCCGGCGAGATTCGCGCCGATGGAGTCGAAATTGTCGACGCGCAATGGTTTGATGTCGAAGACTTGCCGCGTTTGCCTGCGAAAATCAGTGTGGCTCGCAGGCTGATCGATGCGGCAATTGGGGAGATGCTTGCAACTTAGTTAGGCATCTCATTTGTCAATCGTCGTGGGGATTTATGCAAATTGGACGGATTACACATTGTTGCGAATCTGTACCGTTGCGAGGGGGATGCACGGTACTTAACTGACGCAGCCGCGCTGCGTCAATTTTGTCACGACTCCATCAACAAGGCCGGCCTGACTATTCTCGGCGACCTGTTTCACGAGTTCGATGGTGGCGGAGTCACCGGTACGGTGGTGCTGGCGGAGTCGCATCTCGCGATGCACACCTGGCCGGAGCTTCAGAGCGTCACCCTCGATGTCTATGTCTGCAACTACACCCAGGACAACAGCGCCAAGGCGCGCCAGGTCGTCGCCGACCTGATGGGACTATATCGTCCTGAGGAACACGTCCAGCATGACGTGCCGCGCGACAAGCGCCTCATGCACGAGTGGCTAAACGGGGATTACGGGTTCTTCGTGCGCTCATCGAAGCTCATCGAGGCCTCGAAGACACGCTTCCAGGATCTGGAGATCCATGAGACGCCCCAGTTCGGCAAGCTGTTCCGCCTGGACGGCTGCTTCATGACCTCCGAGCGCGAGGAGTTCGTCTACCACGAAACTCTCATTCATACAGCCTTGGCGGCCCACCCCGCGCCCAAACGAGTACTGGTCATCGGCGGCGGGGATGGCGGGGCCGCTGAGGAAGCCCTCAAGCATCCTTCGGTCGAGCAAGTCGTGATGGTCGAACTCGACGAGAAAGTGGTCGAAATCGCCAGGCAGCACTTTGGCACGATCCACCGCGGCGCATTCGACAACCCCAGGCTCCAACTTCTCATCGAGGATGGACTCAAGTACGTTGCCGAGACCAAGGAGAGGTTCGATCACATCGCTCTCGATCTCCCGGACCCGATCGGGCCTGCTGCGACTCTCTATGAGGAGGCGTTCTTTCGCGACTGCAAGCGCTCGCTCGCACCCGGCGGGGTATTGACGCTGCACATGGGCTCGCCCTGGTCGCGCCCCGACCGCGTGAAGATGCTTTATGGGCGGCTTGCGAAGGTGTTCAAGTTTGCCCGTCCCTATACCATGTTCATCCCGCTATACGGCTGTCTGTGGGCGATGTGCGCCTGCTCGGACTCGACCGACGTCGCGTCGGTGAGCGCGGCCGAAATCGACACGCGCATCGCCGCACGGGGGGTGACGCAACTGCAGTACTACAACGGGCCAACGCACCAGGCGCTTTTCGCGCTACCGAACTTCGTGCGCGAAATGACCGTCAACTCGGTCCCCAAGCCGCGTCTGGTCGTTACAAGAAAACGGGCAGCGGCCGGCGTCAAGTAGCACAATGTCGTCATTCCCGCGCAGGCGGGAATCCCAGTGTCTCAAAGAAGTCGCTGGGTTCCGGCTCGCGCCCCGCTTTGCGGGCTTTGGCCGGAATGGCGAGGTTACGCACTGAGCCGGGGAGCAACCGAAATGGTCCCTCGTTTCCGGTTTCCCGCCATCCCGAGAAAGCCGAACTCCGGCTCCGGCCGCCGCCCGCTTACGATGTCGGCAAGCGCGCGGGCAGAGCCGCACGCGAGCGTCCACCCAAGCGTGCCATGCCCGGTGTTCAGGTAGAGGTTGGAGTACTTCGAACGACCGATGAGCGGTAGATTGCTGGGTGTTGCCGGCCGCAAGCCCGTCCAGAACTGCGCGCGTTCCGGACTTCCGGCTTTGGGGAACCACTCGAAGCAGCGCTTGACGAGCGCCGCACAGCGAAATTCATTGATCTCGGTATCATAGCCGTTCATCTCGGCTGTGCCCGCAACACGCAACCGTTCACCCAGACGCGAAACGACGACCTTGCGTGCGTGGTCGGTAAGGCTCACCTGCGGGGCCTCGTCACCGGGCTCAAGCGGCACAGTGATCGAATAGCCTTTGACCGGATACACCGGAACGGAGAGTCCGATCCCCCCGAGCAAGAGCGGGCTGTAGCTGCCCAGTGCGACGACATAGGCGTCGGCCCTGAGCGATTCCTCGATTCCTTCTTCGTCATCGATCACGACGCGCTCAATTGCGCCGCGCGCGACTTCGAGCCGCCTCACGCTGACGTTGAAACGGAAATTCACGCCTAGGGCACGACAGAGCTCGACGAGATTCCTTGTAAAAAGCTGCGCATCCCCGGACTCGTCGGAAGGGGCATAAACGCCACCCGCGATCCGGACCGTCGAATTCCCGAGCGCCGGTTCGATCCTCAGGCACTCTTCGGAAGTCTTGATTTCCGCTTCCAGGCCGCGCGTACTGAGCTGCTCGATCTGCCTCTTTGCGCGTTCGAACTCGCGCCGCTCCTCGTACAGATGCAGAATGCCGTGCGTCTGAGAATCGTAGCGGATACCGGTATCGCGCCGCAGTTGGGCCAGTTGCTCGCGGCTGTATAAAGCGAGCGCGAACGCGGCTTCGGTGTTGCTGCGGGTCCGGCCGGGCAGGCATTCAAACAGGAAGCGCAAGCCCCACAGCCACTGGGCTGGATCGGCGCGCAAGCGGAAGAGCAGCGGGGCGTCCTCGCGCCCGAGCCACTGCAAGATCTTCAGCGGGGCCGTCGGATTGGCCCACGGTTCGGCGTGGCTGACCGAGATCTGTCCCCCGTTGGCAAAACTGGTTTCGAGCGCGGCTTCGGGCTGGCGATCAACCACCATAACCTCATGGCCGGCCCGCGCCAGATACCACGCGCTGGTCGCGCCGATGACGCCCGCTCCCAGAACGACCACCCTCACGTCCGCCCCCGCTGAAAAGCAAAAAAAGGGGGAAAGCTAGCGCTCTCTCCCCCTCGTCCTACCCCATGGACCCGCTCCGGCGCTATTGCAACCCGGCAGGTCGCCCGCTACGAACTTCCGAGACCGCGTTTTCCGCGTGGAAAGAAATCTACACTTTTGACCTTCTCCGAGCAAGCGGATTCCGGGGCTCGCTTGGGAGAAACTCACAGCCGGCGGCATTCGAAAACTTGGACCCGAAAGCGCGGAGTCGGTCTACTTCCCCGGATGGGCGATCACCTTCTGCCTCTGCTCCCCGAGTCCTTTGATACCGAGATTGACTACATCGCCCGGTTTCAGCCACGCCTGGGTCGGTTTCATGCCAAGAGCGACTCCGGCAGGCGTACCGGTAGTAATGATATCGCCGGGGAGTAGAGTCATATAGTTGCTTACGTACGAGACAAGCTTCGCGCAGGTAAAAATCATGTTCCTAGTGTTTGACGACTGCCTGCGCTCACCGTTGACATCGAGCCAGATGTCGAGCGTTTGCGGGTTGCTGATCTCATCGGTCGTCACAAGCCAGGGCCCGATGGGTCCAAATGTGTCGCAGCCCTTGCCCTTGTCCCACTGAGAGGACTGCAGCTGGAAGGCGCGCTCAGACACGTCATTTACGATGGCATAGCCCGCGATGAAATCCAGGGCTTTTTCTTCGGGCACATATTCGGCCCGGGTCCCGATGACGATGGCAATCTCGACCTCATAGTCCAGCTTGGTGGAACTGCGCGGCTGTCTGATGTCGTCGTTTGGGCCGCTAATGCAGGTCGTCGCCTTCATGAATACCACCGGCTCGGCCGGGACTTGCAGGCCGGCTTCGTGGGCATGATCGATATAGTTCAGACCGATCGCAACGAATTTGGAGATGCCGGTATAAGGGACGCCGAAACGCGGGCTGCCGCGCACCAGTGGCAGCGACTCCGGGCGAATCCTGCGCAATTTGGCCAGTCCCTTGGGCGAAATCGTGTCCTGATCGATGTTGGAGACAACTCCGAACAAATCACGTAACTGGCCCTGCGCATCGATGACGCCTGGTTTTTCAAATCCATTCCTGCCATAACGACAAAGCTTCATTTTTTGCTTCCTTTCCAGATCGTCATGCCGCCGCCTGCGCAGATTGCGACACCCAAAGCAAACGCAAGACCAAAGTGCAAGCGAGGTGGGTTGATATCGCCGATGTCCTGGGCCGCTCATCCCTTTTGGCTACGGCCTGGACGAGATCAGTTATTGCGGCTGGCCTCCCGCGTGAGCCGGTTTCCCCAACAGCCATTCTTGTCTGATCAAATATTATCACAGCGCAAAGCAAAAAAAGCCTTAGTTAGCGTGGAATCAGCGGGTTATGACGCGTTTGGAGCCGAATCCGCTCGGCTCTTCGCCGCCCTGGCCTCCCGAGCAGAGCAACCAAATGGATGATGTATAAAATCCTAGCATGAATAGTTTCGCGCCCCGCGTTTTGCCGCGCTTCTTTGTTCCGCTCGAACTCACCTCGGGAACGGAAATCGAGTTGCCTGAGCGTGCCGCGCGACACTGCGCGGTATTGCGGTTGCGCTGCGGTGACGACGTGGTCGTGTTCAACGGAGACGGAGGGGAGTTTTGTGCCGAGCTAACGCGCATTTCCCGGGACGATGTGCGTGTCCGCCTGATCTCGAAGCAGGGAGTGGACCGCGAGTCTCCCCTCGCCATCACGCTCGCGCAATGCCTTTCGAGCTCGGACCGAATGGACATCACTCTGCAGAAATCCACCGAACTCGGCGTCTCCAGAATCGTTCCGATTGCAAGCGAACGCTCCGTCGTGAGGCTCTCCAATGAACGGGCCGGCAGACGCCTCGCGCATTGGCGCAACGTGCTCATCTCCGCATGCGAACAGTGCGGGCGCAATCGCATACCTGAGATTGATGCAATCACCGACCTTGCTGATTTTCTCGGCGCCCTGGGCGGCGAAGGGATGCGCCTCCTCCTCGCACCGGATGCGAGTCGAGATCTGAGGGACCTCGAACCGTCGCGCGCGGTAATGCTGCTGGTCGGGCCGGAGGGAGGACTCGCCCCGGAAGAGAGACGGCAAGCGGAAATCAGAGGATTCGTCCCGATTCGCTTTGGACCGAGGATCCTGCGCACGGAAACTGCGCCGCTTGCTGCGATCGCTGCGATGCAGGCGCTTTGGGGTGACTGCTAGGTACGGTATCCGGCGGATAGGCAGCAACTGTATCTCGCTCCGCTAAGTGGCTAGAATCGGGCTTCCCCGAAAACAACGACAAAAGCAGCGACTATGCCGGCTCCCGAAGCACAGTTCATCAACTGGTTCCGCGCGGTTGCCCCGTATTTCCACGCGTTCCGCGGAAGGACGTTTGTGCTTGCTTTTGGCGGGGAAATATTCGCGCAGCGGAAGTTTGTGGAACTCGCGCACGACATCAATCTCCTGCACAGCGCCGGCATACGCGTCGTGCTGGTGCACGGCTCACGCCCGCAAATCGAGGCGCTCCTCAAGCGCCGTAATGTCCGCTCGCGCTACGCCAAGGGGTTGCGCATTACCGATACGGTTGCACTGGAATGCGTCAAGGAAGCGGTCGGCCTGCTGCGCGTCGAGATCGATGCGTTGTTGTCGCTGGGGCTCCCAAACTCACCCATGGCGGGGGCGGCGATCAACACCGTGTCGGGAAATTTCCTGACAGCCCAGCCGATTGGCGTGCACGGTGGGATCGATTTCCAGTACACAGGCTCGGTACGCAAGGTCGACGCGCAGGCGATCTCGGGTTGTCTCGATGGCGGCAACATCGCGGTAGTTTCACCGGTCGGCTACTCCCCTACCGGGGAGGTCTTCAATCTGGCGATGGAAGACGCCGCCGTCGCCACCGCGACTGCCCTGCACGCCGAAAAGCTGGTTTTTTTCTCCGACGCTCCGGTCGAGGACAAGGAAGGCGGGCTTCTGCCGGAGCTTACTGCGCAGGAGGCCGCAGAGCTCCTCGCGCGCAGCAATCGCCTCACTGCAGACACCCGTCTCTATCTTGCACATGCCGTCGAGGCAGTGCGCGCGGGCGTCGAGCGCGCCCATGTCATCAGCCGCAAGATCCCCGGCGCACTGCTGATCGAGCTTTTCACGCACGAGGGCTCGGGCACGATGATCACCGCGGACAAAGTGGTGAAGTTGCGTCCCGCCGCGATCGACGACGCAGGAGGGATCCTCAAGCTGATCGAACCGCTCGAGGAAGATGGAACGCTCGTACGCCGGGGGCGCGAGCTGCTTGAGCGCGAAATCGCCCGCTTTTCCGTTGTCGAGCACGACGGTGTCATTATCGGCTGTGCCGCGCTCTACCCGTTTCTGAGTGCGCGCGCCGGCGAACTCGCCTGCCTTGCGGTGCGTTCCGATTACCGCGATGCCGGTTACGGGGAGCGCCTCTTGCGGCACGTCGAGCTCCAGGCGCGGGCGCGAAAGATGAAGAGGCTCTTTGTGCTCACCACCCGCGCCACGCACTGGTTCATCGAGCGCGGCTTCTCCGAAACGGCGGTAACCGCGCTGCCGAAGGAAAAGAAGGAGCTGTACAACTATCAGCGACGCTCTAAGATTCTGGCGAAGCGGATCTAGGTTACCCGCTCGGCGCTCTTGGGTGAAAACGATTCGCGCTAGAATGATCGCTCTCGTCGGATTGGAGTTACTGCAATGGCAAGAATGATAATGTGCGTCAAGCTTGGGCGCGAGGCCGAGGGACTCGACCACTCGCCCTACCCCGGCGAACTCGGTAAACGCATTTACGAAAATGTCTCCAAGGAAGCCTGGCAGGGCTGGATCAAGCACCAGACCATGCTGATCAACGAGAACCGGCTGAACCTGGCTGATTCGAAAGCGCGGAAGTATCTTGCCGAGCAGATGGAAAAGCATTTCTTCGGCCCGGGCGCGGACGTCGCTTCGGGTTACGTGCCGCCCGAGAACCCCTAAATACTGTTAAGCGCGAAAACCGCGCCGCACTTGATTCCGCGAAATCGAACGGGCAGTCGCAAGCTGCCGTTCATTTTCCGGTCAATGTCTTTACTCCGGATTTCGTCCCGAGAAGCAGCACGTTCGCCCCGCGACGGGCGAAGAGTCCGTTGGTGACGACGCCGGCGACGTTGTTGATCGTCACTTCAAGCTCGATCGGGTTGAGAATAGATAGTCCCCACACGTCGAGCACGATGTTGCCGTTGTCGGTCGAAAAACCCTCGCGCAGCTTCGGCTGACCGCCGAGCTTCACCATCTGCCGCGCAACGTAGCCGCGGGCCATCGGGATGACCTCCACCGGCAGGGGAAACTTCCCCAGCACCGGCACGAGCTTGGATTCATCGGCGATACAGACAAACTTCTTCGCCACTGCGGCGACGATCTTCTCGCGCGTGAGCGCGCCGCCTCCGCCCTTGATCATGGCAAGATGCTCGGTGATCTCGTCCGCGCCGTCGACATAGACCGGAAGTTCATTGACGCCGTTCAAATCAAACAGGCGGATGCCGTGTCTCTTGAGACGCTCCGCGGTTTTTTCCGAGCTTGCCACAGCGCCGGCGATGCGGTTCTTCACCTTCCCAAGCTCGTCGATGAAGAAATTGGCGGTGGACCCACTGCCGACGCCGATCACTTCATCGTCGACGATGTGCTTGATCGCTTCGCGGGCGACCGATTGTTTGAGTTCGTCCTGGGTCATGAGGCTAGCGCTTGCGCACGGGAGGCAGATCGGTGCACACGCCCTCATACAACTCCGCCGCCATGCCTACCGATTCGCTCGTGGTCGGGTGCGGATGGATGGTCTTGCCTATGTCGACTGCATCGGCCCCCATTTCGATCGCCAGGGCAATCTCGCTGATCAGGTCTCCGGCACCGGCGCCGACGATGCCTCCGCCGATTACGCGGTGCGTTTCCTCGGAGAAAATCAGCTTGGTGAACCCCTCGTCGCGGCCGTTGGCGATGGCGCGCCCGGAGGCGGTCCAGGGAAACTTGGCGACCCCGAATTTGACGCCTTGCTTTTTCGCCTCCTCCTCGGTCAACCCCACCCATGCGATCTCCGGGTCGGTATAGGCAACCGATGGAATGACGCGCGCGTCGAAATGGGATTTCTTTCCCGCTGCGGCCTCGGCGGCGACGTGCCCTTCGTGCACGGCTTTGTGCGCGAGCATCGGCGGGCGGGCGATGTCGCCTATGGCGAATATGTGAGGAACATTGGTGCGCATCTGCGAATCGACCGGAATAAAGCCGCGCTCATCGACCAAAACACCTGCAGCCCCCGCCCCGACGTTCCTGCCATTAGGGGTGCGCCCGACGGAGACCAGGATCATGTCGTAGAGCTGGGGCTTGTCCGGAGCATTCTCGCCCTCGAAAGACACTCTTAGCCCTTCCTTCAACGCTTCGACTCTGGAAGTCCTGGTCCTCAGCATGATTTTGTCGAATCGCCTCGCATTGAACGTCTGCCAGACTTTGACGAGATCCCGATCCGCCCCGGTCATCAGGGTGTCGAGCATCTCCACCACGTCCAGGCGCGCGCCCAGCGTCGAATAGACCGTTCCCATCTCCAGCCCGATAATTCCACCGCCGATGACGAGCAGGCGCTTGGGCCTCGAGTGCAATTCGAGCGCTCCGGTCGAATCGACGATGCGCGGATCCTCGGGCAGAAACGGAAGTTTGGCTGACTGCGAGCCTGCGGCGACGATTGCGTGCGTGAATGCCACCACCTTGCGCCCGTCTTTCGCCGTGACGGCCAGGTTATTGGGCCCGACGAACGCGCCGGCACCCTGCAGCACCGTCACCTTGCGCGCCTTGGCCATGCCCGCAAGCCCTCCGGTCAGCTTCCGCACCACGGTGTTCTTCCACGAGCAAAGCGCCTCCAGATCGATTTTCGGATCGCCGAATGCAACGCCGTGCTCGGCCAGATGCTTCGCCTCATCCATCACAGCAGCCACGTGCAACAGCGCCTTCGACGGTATGCAACCGACGTTGAGGCACACCCCCCCGAGCGTCGGGTAGCGTTCGACGAGAACGGTGTTCATTCCGAGGTCGGCGGCGCGAAACGCGGCCGAATAGCCGCCAGGGCCCGACCCCAGGACAAGCACATCGCAGCTCAAATCGGCTGGACCTAAGGTCGCAGCTGCGGCGGGCACATGGGCCATTTTCGGCGGCGGCGACTCCTTCTCCTGGGAAGGAGCGGATCTCGCCGGCGCGGCGGATTCTTCGCCCTCGAGCTGCAATATGACCGACCCCTGCGAGACCTTGTCGCCGACTTTCACCCGCAGCTCCTTGACGATGCCGGCGTGCGGAGAGGGGATCTCAATGGTCGCCTTATCCGACTCCAATGTGATCAGGGAGGTTTCTTTTTCCACCCGATCGCCGGCCTTCACCAGAACCTCGACGACGTCGACGTTCTTGAAATCGCCGATATCGGGAACCTTAACTTCGACAGTCTGCGCCATCCGCGCCTCAGGTGAAATGGCGGCGGAAATCGGACAGGACCGAAGCGAGATGCGTCGTGAAGCGCGCCGCGGCAGCGCCGTCTATGACGCGGTGATCGTAGGCGAGCGACATGGGCAGCATCAGCCGGGGAACGAAAGCGCCGTCCTTGTATACCGGCCGAATCTGGGAACGCGACACTCCCAGGATCGCGACTTCGGGTGCATTGATGATCGGCGTGAACGCCGTGCCCCCGATTCCGCCGAGGCTGGAAATGCTGAAAGTGCCGCCGCGCATCTCATCCGGCTTGAGCTTTTTCTCACGCGCACGCTTCGAGATGTCAGCCAACTCGCGCGCAACATCGAAGATGCCCTTCCGGTCGGCGTCGCGAATCACCGGCACGACCAGCCCGTCGGGCGTGTCCACGGCGACGCCGATGTGGCAGTACTTCTTTACGATCAAGTTCTCGCCGGCCGGGTCCAGAGAGGAATTGAAATCCGGGAACTGCCGCAGCGCGTCGGCCGACGCCTTCACCAGAAACGCGAGCATCGTCAGCTTGAAGCCCTGCTTTTCGGCGACGTGCGCGTTTTCCTTGCGGTATGCCTCCAGGTCGGTGATATCGGCCTCGTCGTGCTGGGTCACGTGCGGAATCCCGACCCAGTTGCGGTGCAGGAATCCTCCCGAGAGCTTCCTGATGCGCGACAGCGGACGGGTCTCGACGGCCCCGAACTTGGCGAACTCCACCTGCGGCCAGGCCGGGAGGTTCAGGCTGTACCCACCGGCTTTCGATGCCGGAGCCGCGGGAGCTGCCGCCGGTGCTCCTCTCATCACCCCCTTCACGAACTCCTGGACATCGGCCTGGGTGATACGGCCCTTGGGCCCGGTGCCTTTGACTTTGGCGAGATCGACTCCCAGCTCGCGGGCGAACTTGCGCACCGATGGGCTTGCGTGCGCCACGGCGCCTGAAACCGGCGCGGGTGCGCGGGGCGCGGGTTCAGCTCTCGGAGCCTCGGGAACCGCAGCCCGCTGAGGGGGCTGAGCCTTCGGCGGTACGGCGGTGAGAGGGGGCGCGGCCGGCTTCGGCGCCGCGGCCGGCGCGCTTTCCTCCGCATCAAAGAGCAGAATCAGGCTGCCCTTGGATACCTTGTCGCCCACCTTGACGCGCAGTTCCTTGACGACGCCGGTGGCAGGCGAAGGAATCTCCATCGTCGCCTTGTCCGACTCGACCGTGACGAGGGACTGCTCCGGACGGATCGCATCGCCCGGCTTGACCAGAACTTCGATGACGGAGACGTCCTTGAAGTCACCGATGTCGGGGACGAGCGCTTCCTTGAGCGAGCTCATTCGCTTTCGTCCGCTGAGTAAGCCAATGAATCCGACGCGAGACTTCGCTTCGTCACTTCCATGCTCAAACGGTGGTCGGGTCGGGCTTTTCCGGATCGATGCCGTACTTCTTGATGGCTGCGGCGACGTCCTTGGACTTCGCCTCGCCCTGGTCGGCAAGCGCCTTGAGCGCCGCGATCGCGACGAAATAACGATTTACCTCGAAGAGGTGACGCAGCTTGGCGCGTGAGTCCGAGCGCCCGTATCCGTCTGTCCCTAGAACTCGGTAGACGCGGTCCCTGGGAACATACGGCCGGATCTGATCGGCGTAGGTCTTCATGTAGTCGGTCGCCGCGACCACGGGGCCGGCACGCTTTTCCAGGCATTCGGTGACATACGGCACGCGCGGCTGCGCGTCCGGATGCAGCATGTTCCAGCGATCGATCGTGAGCCCTTCACGGCGCAATTCGGTCATGCTGGTTGCGCTCCAGATGTCCGCCGCAATGCCCCAATCGGACTCGAGCAGCTCGCCGGCCGCGATGACTTCGCGCAGGATCGTTCCCGAGCCCATCAACTGCACCCGCCGTTTCTTCTTCGACCCTTCGCGAAGCAGATACATGCCCTTGAGGATCCCGTCCTCCGCGCCCGACGGCAGCGCAGGGTGTTCGTAGTTCTCGTTCATCACGGTGACGTAATAGAACACGTCCTCCTGATCGGCGATCATGCGGCGCAAGCCGTCGTGGATGATCACCGCCAATTCGTAGGCGAACGTCGGGTCGTAGGAAACGCAGTTGGGAATCACAGAAGAAAGAATGTGACTGTGCCCATCCTCGTGCTGCAGCCCCTCGCCGTTCAGCGTCGTGCGGCCGGATGTGCCGCCCAGCAGAAATCCCCGCGCGCGCTGATCTCCCGCGGCCCAGGCCAGGTCGCCGACGCGCTGCATGCCGAACATCGAGTAGAAAATGTAGAACGGCACCATCACCAGATCCGAGTGGCTGTACGAAGTGGCCGCGGCAATCCAGGAGGAGAACGCGCCCGCCTCGTTGATGCCCTCTTCGAGAATCTGTCCCGCCTTGTCCTCGCGGTAGTACATGACTTGCTCGCGGTCGACCGGCTCGTATTTCTGTCCTTCCGACGAGTAGATCGCGAGTTGCCGGAACATGCCTTCCATGCCGAAAGTCCGCGCTTCGTCGGGGACGATAGGCACGACGTGCCTGCCGAGACTCTTGTCGCGTACGAGCGCGGTGAGAATGCGCACGAACGCCATGGTCGTGGAGATCTCGCGTCCTTCCGAGCCTTTCAACACCTGCTCGAACGCCGCGAGAGACGGCACCGCAGGCATGCTCTGCGCCCTGCGGCGGCGCTGCGGCAGGTAGCCGCCCAGTGCTTTTCTCCGCGCCTGCAGGTACACCATGACCGGATCGTCGTCCCCGGGCTTGTAGAAAGGCAGCTCCTCGAGCTTGTCGTCGGGAATCGGCACGTTGAACTGGTCGCGCATCTCGCGGATCGTTGCCAGGTCCACCTTCTTCAGCTGGTGAGTCGGGTTCTTGGCCTGACCCTGCTTGCCTAGGCCGTATCCCTTGATGGTCTTGGCGAGAATCACCGTGGGCTGATTCTTGTGCTTTACCGCGGCCGCGTAGGCGGCGTAGATCTTGTGCGGGTCATGGCCGCCGCGGTTGAGACGCCAGATGTCCTCGTCGGTCATACGTGAAACCATCTCGAGAACTTTCGGGTCCTTGCCGAAAAAATTCTTGCGCACGTAGGCACCGTCGTTGGCCTTGTAGTTCTGATACTCGCCATCGACGGTCTCCTCCATCACGCGCAGGAGCCTCCCCTCCTTGTCGCGCGCGAACAGCGAATCCCAATACGAGCCCCAGATCAGCTTGATGACGTTCCAGCCGGCGCCGCGAAAATCCGCCTCGAGCTCCTGGATGATCTTCCCGTTGCCGCGCACAGGGCCGTCGAGGCGCTGCAAATTGCAGTTGATGATGAAAATCAAATTGTCGAGCTTCTCGCGCGCGGCAAAGCCGATCGCGCCCATCGACTCCGGCTCATCCATCTCGCCGTCCCCGCAGAACACCCAGACCTTCCGGTTTTCCGTGTTTGCCAGACCGCGCGCGTGCAGGTACTTCAGGAACCTCGCCATGTAGATACCCTGGATCGGCCCCAGCCCCATCGATACGGTCGGGAACTGCCAGAAATCGGGCATGAGCCAGGGGTGGGGATAGGAGGAGACGCCCTTGCCGTCCACTTCGCGGCGGAAGTTCAGGAGCTGCTCTTCACTGAGCCGGCCTTCGAGGAAAGCGCGCGCGTAGATGCCCGGCGATGAATGGCCCTGGAAGTAGACTAGATCGCCCCCGTGAGCTTCGTGCGGCGCGTGCCAGAAATGATTGAAGCCGATGCCGAACAGCGTCCCGACGGAAGCGAAGCTCGCGATGTGCCCGCCCAGCTCGTCGTCCGACTTGTTCGCTTTGGCCACCATGACCATCGCGTTCCAGCGGCAAAAGGCACGGATGCGCGCTTCGAGCGCGTGGTCTCCGGGAGAGCGCTCCTCCAGGTGAGGGGGGATCGTGTTCAGGTAGGCGGTGTTGAGCGAGAACGGGATGTAGGCCCCCGAGCGGCGCGCCTTCTCGACAAGCGTCTCCAACAGGTAGTGGGCACGCTCCGGGCCCTCGCGCTCCAGCACGGATTGCAGAGCGTCGAGCCACTCCTGCGTTTCAAGTGAATCGGGATCGTCGGCAACGGGGAATTCAGGCAGCGCAGACATGACGTTTCCCTCTCAGTGCGAATGTGTGCGCTGGAGTCGAGGACTTGCGAAGAACGCCTTGAAGCTTACCCCGCCCGCCTCACTGGATCAATAGGCCGAATGCTAAAATGCGGCCCTTCTCGTATCATGCGCGCCTTTCCGTATCGGCCGCACCGCTCTCCTTCCATGAACACCCGCACCATTGACGGCCAAGCCATCGCGCGAGAGTTCCGCGAAAAGCTCATGCGGCGCGTCGGCGCCCTTGCGGCAAACGGCATCCGTCCCGGCCTTGCCGTGGTGCAGGTCGGCAACCATCCTGCGTCGAAACTCTACGTTCGAAACAAGATCAGGGCGTGCAGCGAAGTCGGCTTGCATTCCGAGCACATCGAATTGCCCGACAGCGCCGACGAGCCGGCCCTGCTCAGGTGCATTGGAAGATTCAATATCGACACCCGCATCCACGGAGTCCTCGTCCAGCTGCCACTCCCACTTGGATTCTCCGTGGATCGCGTGCAAGAGGCGATCATCCCGGAGAAGGACGTCGACGGCTTTCATCCGACCAACATAGGGCTGCTCGTGATCGGCCGGCCGAGGTTCGTGCCCTGCACTCCATTCGGAGTAATGAAGCTGCTCGAACACGAGGAGATCAATCCGCAAGGCCGGCACGCCGTCGTCGTAGGCCGAAGCAATATCGTGGGCAAGCCTATGGCGTTGCTGCTCTTGCAGAAGGGCGCCACGGTCACCATCTGCAACTCCATGACCCCCGATCTGGGCGCGATGACGCGCCAAGCCGATATCCTCGTTGTAGCCGCGGGAAGACCCAAGCTGGTGACTGCAGCCATGGTAAAACCCGGTGCCGTCGTCATCGACGTCGGCATCAATCGGCTTGCGGACGGGAAACTCTCAGGCGACGTGGATTTTCAGAGCGTTTGGGGAACCGCGTCCCGCATTAGCCCGGTGCCGGGCGGGGTCGGGCCGATGACCATCGCCATGCTGATCGAAAACACCGTACTTGCCGCCGAACGGACTGCAGAGCATGCAAGTTAACCCTCTGCTCGATTTCTCCGGATTACCGCGCTACAAGTCGGTAAAGCCCGAACACGTCACGCCCGCGATCGATCATCTGCTCGCCGAGAACCGTGGCCTGATCACCCGGCTCACCGGCAAAGCCGTCGCCGCCACCTGGAGAGATTTTGTCGAACCGTTTGACGACGCCAACGAACTGCTGTGGCGCGCCTGGGGCGCGGTCGCCCATCTGCACGCGGTGGACGACAGCGCCGCAATCCGAGACGCCTACAACGCAAACCTACCCAAGGTCACTCAGTACCGTACCGAGCTTGCGCAGAACCTCGGGCTGTACGAGAAATTCAAGGCCTTGCGCGCTGCGGGCGATTTCGAGGAGTTGTCGCAGGCGCAGCGCAGGATCGTGGAGAACTCCTTGCGCGACTTCCGCTTGGGAGGAGCGGAGCTGGAACGAGAGAAGAAGCTGCGCTTTGCGCAAATCCAGGAGGAGCTTGCGGCACTCGAGGCGAAGTTTTCCGAGAATCTGCTCGACGCCACGAAAGCGTTTTCCGAATTCATCGGCGACCGCGGAGAACTGACCGGTGTCCCGGAGGACGTGCTGCAAGCCGCTGCTGAAGCGGCGCGCAAGGAGAGGCGGGAAGGATGGAAGTTCACCCTGCATGCGCCCTCGTACGGGCCCTTGATGCAATACGCGGAGAATCGCAGTCTGCGCGAGTCCTTCTACCGCGCGCACGTCACGCGGGCGAGCGAATTGGGAAAAACGGAATTCGACAATACCCCGATCATCGCACGCGTGCTCCAACTGCGGAACGAAAAGGCGCAGCTGCTCGGCTACCGGAGCTTTGCGGAGTTCTCGCTCGTTCCGAAAATGGCGGAGTCGCCCAAGGCGGCGCTCGATTTCCTCGATGATCTCGCTGCGAGGGCGCTGCCTCGCGCGCGCAGGGACTATGCCGAGCTCGAGAAATTCGCACGCGCGGAACTCGGGCTCGATCGACTCGAGGCCTGGGACGTCGCGTTCGCGTCGGAAAGACTGCGCGCAAAACTCTACGCGTTTTCCGATCAGGAAGTGAAGCAATATTTTCCGGAACCGAAGGTCCTCGAGGGCATGTTCAGGCTGGTGGAGCGCATCTACGGCATTCGCATTGTTCCGGACGCCGCTGAAACCTGGCAGCCGGAGGTGCGGTTTTTCCGGATCAACGACGAGCGCGGCAGTCTGATCGGGCAGTTCTATCTCGATCCGTATTCCCGGGAAACCAAGCGCGGCGGCGCCTGGATGGACGAGGCTATCGCGCGTCAGCGTTTTCCCGGCGGGCTGCGGAGCCCCGTTGCCCATCTTGTCTGCAATTTCCCCGCGCCGGTGGGGAACAAGCCCGCGCTGCTCACCCATGATGAAGTGATGACTCTGTTTCACGAGTTCGGTCATGGGCTGCACCATTTGCTCTCCCGGGTGGACGATGTGGGCGTTTCCGGAATGCGCGGGGTCGAATGGGATGCCGTCGAGCTACCCTCCCAGTTCATGGAGAATTTCTGCTGGGAGCGCGATGCGCTCGCGCAAATGAGCGCTCATGTGGAAGCCGGGCAGTCCTTGCCCCAGGAATTGTTCGACAAGATGCTGGCCGCAAAAAACTTTCAAAGCGGCATGCAGACCATGCGCCAGATCGAATTCGCGCTGATCGACATGCACCTGCACCATGATTTCGACGCTGCGGGGCCCAAGACGCCTTTGCAGCTTCTCGACGAGATCAGGGCGAAAGTTGCCGTGATAGTCCCTCCCCGATACAACCGCTTCCTCAATAATTTCTCGCACATCTTTGCGGGCGGCTACGCAGCCGGCTACTACAGCTACAAGTGGGCTGAAGTGCTTTCGGCCGACGCCTATAGCCTGTTTGAGGAAAACGGCGTGTTCGACCCCGCGACCGGCGCGCGATTCCGCGATGAGATTCTCGCCGTGGGCGGCAGCCGTCCGGCGCTGGAGTCGTTCAAGGCTTTTCGCGGCCGGGAGCCGAGGATCGACGCACTGCTGCGCCACAATGGTATGATCGCCGCGTAAAAAGACGCGCCGCATGCGCATCCATCTCCTCGTCACAGTGATCCTGCTGGCTGCCTGCGCCAACGCCTCGGGGCAGGCCTATCGCTGGGTAGACAAGGACGGCAAAGTCCACTATACGCAGGAGCCGCCGCCCCCGGGGGCAAAGGGCGTCCAGAAGAAAACATTCCGGCAAGGTCCGGCAGAAACCTCCAGCCTGCCCTACGCCACGCAGGTCGCGGCGAGAACCTCTCCGGTATCCCTCTACACCGCACCGGATTGCGGTGACCCTTGCGATCGCGCGCGTGCCTTGCTCGTCAAGCGCACGGTGCCGTTCAGGGAGGTCGGCGTCCTCAGTCAAAATGAAGTGGACGAGCTAAAGAGGCTTTCCGGCAAGAGCGACATCCCCTTGCTCGTTGTCGGTGCTCAGGTGCAGTCCGGATTCCAGGAGGGCGCCTATCACGGCCTGCTCGACGCGGCCGGTTATCCCTCCTCGGGATCTTCCTTGCCGATCGAAACCCTTCGCAGGATGGATCCCGCCAAACCGCCGGAGCAAGCGCAACAGGGCGCGGGTACGCCTCAGGCGTCCGACAGCGCCTACAAGTAGTCAGCGCGTTTGTCTTACTGGGCGGCGCGCTAGTGAAGCTCGCCTCATGGAACGTCAATTCGCTCAGAGTACGCCTGCCCCATTTGCTCGACTGGCTGTCAACGCAAGCCCCGGAGATCGTCTGTCTGCAGGAAATCAAGCTCGAAGACACCAAGTTCCCGCTCATGGAGCTCGAGGCCGCGGGGTACCGCTGCGCCTGGTTCGGGCAGAAGGCTTATAACGGCGTCGCCATTCTGTCCCGGGCTGCGCTCGTCGAGGTCAGAACGGGCATGCCTTCATTTCCCGATGACCAAAAGCGCGTTATTGCGGCGACGATCGCAGCGGTTCGCGTGGTGTGCGCCTATGTGCCCAACGGTCAGGCGGTCGATTCCGGAAAGTATGAGTACAAACTCAGATGGCTCGAGGCTTTTCGGCTCTGGCTGGATGAAGAACTGGCAAGACACCCCCGGCTCGCGGTACTGGGCGACTACAACATCGCGCCCGCGGACGAGGACGTTCACGATCCGAAGGCATGGGCAGACCAGGTCCTGTGCAGTCCCCGCGAGAGGGAGGCCTTTCAAAAGCTTCTCGCCCTGGGATTGAAAGACAGTTTCAGGATGTTTACCCAGCCGGAGAGATCGTTCACGTGGTGGGACTATCGCATGAACGCGTTCAAACGCAACCTAGGCCTACGCATCGACCATATCCTGCTCAGCCCCGAGCTCGCCTCCCGCTGCCGGGGCTGTTCGGTGGACGTCGCGCCGCGCCGGCTCGAGCGCCCATCCGATCATGCGCCCGTGATGGCTGAGTTGCTGCTTGAGTCGCTATAATCCTGGCAGTTGCAGGTGAAAGACATTCGTCCCGGAGCTGGGGACGCCCGCCGTGTCACCGTATCAAATAGGAGGAAGGAATCATGACTTGGGAAAAACTGCACCGTCACTTCGCCGGATTTGTCCTCGCAGCCTGCACCGCGGCCAGCGCGTACGCCCAAAGCTATCCGACGAAACCGGTGAAAATCATCATCCCCTTCTCCGCCGGCGGCCCCGCCGACGTCTACGCCCGCTATCTCGGTCAGCGTCTTGAAAAGCCGCTCGGCCAGCCGGTCGTGATCGAAAACCGCGTGGGCGGCGGAGGCGTCATCGGCGCCGATGCCGTGGCGAAGTCGGCGCCGGACGGCTACACCCTGCTGATGATGTCCAACACCCACACGGTAAACGAGTCACTCCGCCCGAAACAGCCATACAAGCTGATGACCGACCTCGTGCCGGTCTCGCCGGTGAACTACTCGGATCTGCTCCTCGTCGTTCATCCCGGCGTGCCGGCGAAAGACTTGAAGGAACTCATCGCTCTCGCCAAAGCAAAGCCGGGCGCGCTCAACTACGCTTCCTCGGGGCCCGGCACGCCCTATCACATGGCGGGCGAGCTGTTCAAGACCATGGCGGGCCTGGACATCGTGCACGTCCCGCACAAAGAAAGCTCGGGCGCGCGCACCAGCGTCCTGGGCGGACAGGTGCAGATGATGTTCGATGCGATCACGGTGATGGCGAAGCAGGCCGAGGCGGGCAAGGTCCGCGCGATCGCCACGAGCGGCCACACGCGGTCCGCGGTCACCCCCAGCATCCCGACGGTCGCTGAAGCGGGCGTCCCTGGCTACGAAGCCACGATCTGGCTCGGAGTGATGGCGCCGGCCGGCACGCCGAAACCGATCGTGGACAGGCTGAACTCCGAGATCCAGAAGGTCATCGCTTTGGCTGAAGTGAAGGAAGCCTGGGCCAAGCAGGGCGCCTTTCCCATGCACATGTCGCCCGCAGAATTCACGAAATACATGGCGCAGGACATCGAGAAGTGGGCCAAGGTCGTCAAGCTTTCCGGAGCCAAAGTCGACTAGGGTCGGTCGATATCACCATCTATGGGCGAGCGCTTTCGGCTCACCGTCAACGGCGCCTTGACGGAGGTCGAGGCGAGCGGCGACACGCCGCTGCTCTACGCGCTGCGCAATGACCTCGCGCTGAAAGGCACGCGCTTCGGCTGCGGCAGCGGCCAGTGTGGTGCCTGCTTCGTCCTGATCGACGGACATCCCACGCCCGCCTGCGACACGCCGCTCTGGTCCGTCGCCGGAAAGAAGATCACCACGGTGGAAGGCCTGGGACCCAAGGGCGAGCTCCATCCGCTGCAGCGCGCCTTCCTTGCCGAGCAGGCGGCACAGTGCGCTTTTTGCACGAGCGGCATCCTTATCAGCGCCGCTGCGCTGCTGGCAAAGAATCCCAAGCCGACCGAGAGCGAAGTCCGCGCGGCGCTCGACCGGAATCTGTGCCGCTGTGGTTCGCACAACCGCATGGTGCGCGCCGTGATGCGCGCGGCAGGACAAGGCGCATGAACACCGTCGCCGACGCCAAACTGAAGCGGCCGGGAAGCCTGGAGAAGAACCCGCGGCTTTCGCAGTGGCTGCGCGTTCACAAGGACGGCACGGTTTCGGTCTACACGGGAAAGGTCGAGATCGGCCAAGGCATACTGACGGCCCTCGCGCAGATCGCGGCAGAGGAACTCGGGCTCGTGCCGGAGCGCATCCGCATGGTGGCCGCCGATACTGCGCTGAGCCCCGATGAAGGCGTCACTTCAGGCAGCCTCTCGATCCAGGACTCCGGCGCTGCATTGCGCCGCGCCTGCGCGCACGCTCGTGCCTTGCTCCTCGAGCGCGCCGCCTCGCGGCTGAACGCGCCGATCGGGGATTTGCGCGTTGCGGACGGGGTCGTCCAAGTTGCGGGTCGCAAGACAAGCTTCTGGGAATGCGCCGACGACACGCTCTTCGACTGCGAGGTCGACGATACCGTAGCTGCGAGCTTGCCGCGCGATTATCGCGTCGTCGGGACGTCCGCACCGCGCCTCGATCTGCCGGACAAGATCGCGGGCCGGCCCCGCTACCTTCAGGATATGGCGCTCCCGGGCATGCTCTTCGGCCGCGTGGTTCGTCCGTCGTATGGTTTCGCAAGGCTCGTTTTTCTCGACGACAACAAGGTCAAGGCGATGCCGGGAGTCGCAGCTGTCGTGCGCGAAGGAAGTTTCGTCGGCGTGCTCGCCGAGCGCGAGGAGACGGCGATCGCCGCCCAGAGCGCTCTGCGGAAGGCGGCCGAATGGGAGGCCGGGGCGCCGCTGCCCAAGGACATTTATGCCTGGCTCAAGTCGCACGCTTCCGATCACAAGGTCATCAGCGAGAAGACCGACCCGGTCGCGAAGTCCCGTTCGACGAATACGTTCGAGGCGTCCTACGCGAAGCCCTATCTCTCGCACGCGTCCATCGGCCCGTCGTGCGCGGTCGCGCAATCCCAGGGCGACAAACTTGTTGTGTGGAGCCAAAGCCAGGGCATCTTCAATCTGCGCCGCGACATCGCACTAGCTCTGGGCATGCGCGAAAAGGATGTCGTGGTGCGCCACGCGGAAGGCGCCGGCTGCTACGGGCACAACGGCGCGGACGATGTCGCGCTCGATGCGGCGCTGCTCGCACGCAGGTCAAGCGGCCGCCCGGTGCAGGTGCAATGGATGCGTGACGACGAATTCGCCTGGGCGCCCTGCGGCCCGGCCATGGCCCTGACTCTGCGCGCCGGTATTGACTCGCAAGGGAACATCTTGGACTGGCAGCACGAGCTTTGGAGCAACGGGCACAGCGGCAGGCCCGGCCGATCGGACACCCCCGCGCTCGTCGCAGCCTGGCACCTGGCGCGCCCGTTCGAGCGACCCGCGGCGATCAACATGCCGCTCCCCGCGGGCGCGGCGGACCGCAACGCGATCCCGCTTTACGATTTTCCGAATCAGCGCATCACCAACCATTACGTGCGCGAGATGCCCGTACGCACCTCGGCGCTGCGCTCGCTGGGCGCTTACGCCAACGTGTTCGCAATCGAGTCCTTCATGGACGAACTTGCGCTCGCCGCGCGCGTCGATCCGGTCGCTTTTCGCCTGCGGCACCTCAATGACACGCGCGCCCGGGCCGTGATCGAAGGGGTCGCGCGCCGCGCGAAGTGGGAGGACTGGAAACCGGCCGAAGGCCGAGGCCACGGCATCGGATTTGCAAAATACAAGAATCTCGGCGCTTACTGCGCAGTGGTCGCCGAAGTCGAGGTCGAGGACGAAGTGCGGGTGAAGCGGCTTCTGATCGCGGTCGATGTGGGTCTGGTGGTCAACCCGAACGGCGTAGTCAATCAGATCGAGGGCGGCGCGATTCAGTCGACGAGCTGGACGCTGAAGGAGCAGGTCAAGCTCGATGAACGCGGCATCACAAGCCTGGGCTGGGAGGACTACCCCATCCTCAAATTCAGCGAAGCGCCGGCGGTCGAGATCGACCTGATCGATCGGCCGGAGCTTCCCTCGGTCGGTGCGGGAGAAGGGGCTCAGGGTCCCACTGCGGCGGCGATCGCGAACGCTGTCGCACATGCGCTCGGAGTGCGCGTGCGCGAGTTGCCGCTGACTTCCGAAAGAATCATCGCGGCGATCGAGCGGGCGTGACAAGGCGCAGAGCTTGGAGCCTGCCGAAGGCATCCGAAAACTCGGCTTCGAGCGCTGGTTTGAGCGCCAATTGATCGAGAGCCACGTCTATCTCGTCACGCTTTTTCTCTGCCTGATTCTCGTCGCTGCGGTGTTTGAACAGCTCGGGTCCGGCGCAGGAGCCCTTGGGCGGATCTTGATGTACGCGGCGATGATCGGCGGCGGCGCGCTCGGAATCGTTTCCCTGAACCGCTACGCAGCGATCCTGGTTCGTGCCCTGCGGCTTTCGCAGCGATCTACCTGCAAGAACTGCGGCGCCTACGCCCGATTCAGTGTGCTCGATTCTGCGCGCGGCCCTATCGGGGATGACGCGGACAGTCGCGACGGACTTTGGTTGAAGGTGAAGTGCAAGACCTGTAGCCACGAATGGACCATGGACTGATATCTGGCGCAAGGTGGTTTTTGTCCCGGCCCGCTCACTCATCGGGATCGGTGGGAGTTTCCTCTTCGATGCCGAGCTCACCGATTTTCCGGGTGATCGTGTTGCGCCCGATACCGAGCAAACCCGCTGCCTCGATACGCCGGCCGGCGGTATGCGCGAGGGCCTTGGTGATGAGCGTCTTCTCGAAACTTTTGATGAGGCTTTCCATGATATTGGTCTCGCCTTGTGCCAGCCGTCGATCCGCCTCGCGCGCCAGCGCCGCGAGCCACTCGGCCGACTGCGACGCCCTGTTCTCACGCAGCTCCGGCGGAAAGTCACCGATCTCAACCACCTGAGACGGCGACATCACGGTAAGCCAGTGGCAGACATTCTCCAGTTGCCGCACGTTGCCGGGCAGATCCTGTGCGGAGAGATAGGCCATCGCGGCATCCGAAAGGCGCTTGGGTTCAACCTCGAGTCCGCGCGCCGATTTTGCAAGGAAGTGCCGCACCAGCAGCGGAATGTCTTCGCGTCGTTCCCGTAGCGAAGGCAGTCGCAGCCGGATCACGTTCAGCCGATGGTACAAGTCCTCGCGAAAGAGGCCCTCACGGACCCGCGCTTCCAGGTCCTGATTGGTCGCGGCGATGACTCGAACGTTCGCGCGAATCGGCTGATGGCCGCCGACCCGGTAGAAGGTACCGTCAGAGAGCACGCGCAGCAGGCGAGTCTGCAGCTCGGCCGGCATGTCACCGATCTCGTCCAGGAACAGGGTGCCGCTCTCGGCCTGCTCGAAGCGGCCGTGCCGCAGAGCCTGCGCCCCGGTGAACGCGCCGCGCTCGTGCCCGAAGAGCTCCGACTCCAGAAGGTCCTTGGGCATCGCCGCGGTATTGATGGCGACGAAGGACTTGTCTGCGCGCGGGCTGTGGCGATGCAACGCTCGTGCGACCAGTTCCTTGCCGGTTCCGGATTCGCCGGTAACGAGGACCGTCGCGCTCGATTGAGACAGCCGGCCGACGGCGCGGAACACCTCCTGCATGGACTGCGCCTGTCCCAGGATATCCGGCGATCCGGTGAGCGATTCCCCCACGTGATGCTCGCGCATGCTTTCGCCGAGTGCCCGCCGGATCAGCTCGACAGCCTGATCTACGTCGAACGGTTTCGGCAAGTACTCGAACGCACCGCCCTGGAATGTCGCCACCGCCGACTCCAGATCGGAGTAAGCGGTCATGATAATCACCGGAAGATTGGGAAAACGCTGCTTCAGATCCTGCAATAGCTCTAAGCCCGACGTGCCCGGCATGCGGATGTCCGACACGAGCACCTGCGGCGCACCGCCCACGTTGAGTGCCTCGATCGCTTCGGTCGCCTGCGCGAAAGTCTTGAAGGGGATACCTTCCCGAGCAAGCGCTTTCTCGAAGACCCAGCGGATTGAGCGGTCGTCGTCGATAACCCAGACAGGTCCCATCACGGTCTTTCAGCGAAGCGGCAGAACGATGCGGAAACAGGTCCTTCCTGGCCGGCTATCGCACTCCACCATACCCTCATGCTGCTGCACGAAAGTCTGGGCCAGTGTCAGACCGAGCCCGGACCCTCCCTCACGGCCGGACACCAGGGGATAGAAAATCCTGTCGCGTATTTCCGCTGGTACTCCCGGCCCGTTATCGATCACTTGCAATTCTAATGCCAGCCTATGCGCGCGCCGGACGAGCGTTGCCTGGCGGGCAACCCTGGTACACAGGATGATCTCGCCCGGACTTTGATGTCCCGGCGCAGGGCTTACCCGGGCTCCGAGGATGGCCTGCGCGGCGTTCCGGGCTATGTTGAGCACGGCCTGAATAAGCTGCTCGGGGTCCCCGCGAAACTCCGGCAGACCGACGTCGTAGTCGCGTTCTACCCTTATGCCTTCAGGAAACTCCGCCATGATCAGGCTGCACACTCGTTCGCACACCTCGTGGATGTTGACCGGCACTTGCTTAGGGGGGCGATGCGGTGTGAGGAGCCGGTCCATCAGTGCCTGGAGCCGGTCCGCCTCCTTGATGATGACCCGGGTGTACTCGCGCAGACTCGGCTGATCCAGCTCGCGCTCAAGGAGCTGGGCTGAGCCGCGCAAGCCTCCGAGGGGGTTTCTTATTTCGTGAGCGAGGTTGCGGAGCAGCTCCCGGTTGGCCCGGTGCTGGGTCATGCGCTGCTCCTCGCGCTCGATGCGCAGCCGCTGGTCGATTGGCCGCAGCTCAAGCAACAGCGCAGCTTGCGCGAGCTCTACCGGCGTAGCGATGCAGTTGAGGTGCAGCGGCTCGTGACCCAGGGGCGCGAGTATCAGATCCTGATCGGCGAAGCCGCGCTCCTCGTGTATCGCCGAATGCAACAGACCCGCCAGCGCGCCCGAGTCCGAGAAAAGTCCCGGAAACGTCTGGTCAAGAATGCTCTTCCGGCCGGCCGCAAACAACGTCTCCGCGGCGGGGTTGACGTACTTCACGTGGAGCTCCCTGTCCAGGAGCACCACGGCGGTGGCAAGCAAATCCAGGCCCGGAAAGGCTGCCGGAGTCATGTGCACGTATGACTGCCGCACGTGCGACACAAGCCGTTTGAATCAGCGCGCGAGAATATCGGCGCGTCGTACCGATAGCTGCTCCCAGCCTTGCTGCTGGGGCACGCGCCGTGCGCCGCGACTACCTGATCCGGCCGAGTTCGCCGCGAAGCTGCTCGATGTTCTTGGTGTGCTGATCCACTGCCTGGTGGTAAGGCTTCAGGCGCTCTTGAACCCTGGCATAGTTGCGTTCGTCGCTGGCACGGGTTCCTTCCTGCTCCGCGAGTCTCTGTCTGGCATCGGCGAGCAACTGGTGCTCGTTCTCCAACTCGGACTCGAGAATCTTGCGCCGGCTTTCGTTGCGCGTCGCACTCGTATTTGAAGAGGAGCCTGAAGAAGGCATGGCTCGCGTCGGAGCCTGCGCCGGTACGACCGACACTTCCTTGCTTACCAGAGTGCAATTCTTGCCGACCGTGTCGCGCTTGACGTTGGTGTAGGTCGGTCGGCCGCTTGCATCCGGGCATTTGTAGACTTCGCTTTGGGCGTGGCCCAAGGGCACTGCCAGCAAGATAAAGACCCAGCCGATCAACCGCTTGTCCAGTGCCATGCCCCCCCCAGACCCCAGTCGTGACTTTAAGTGTAGGGGAAAATGGCCCTGATTTCAAATGGAAAAACGAGAGAGCCCGGCGCCAAGGCGTCCCCTGATTTTCCTGAACCCCTGACCGTTCAAACCCGGCGCCACCGGGCCGTCCGCTACGCCTCCCTGTCAGGAGCTGTAGTACATGTCGAATTCAACTGGGTGCGTCGTCATGCGGAAGCGCGTGAGCTCCTCATGCTTGAGTGCGCAATACGCATCCAACATATCGTCGGAGAAGACTCCCCCTTTGGTAAGGAACTCACGATCCCTGTTCAGGCACTCCAGCGCCATATCGAGCGATGAACAGACCTGCTGGACTTTTTTCGCCTGGGCCGGCGGCAAGTCGTACATGTTCTTGTCGATCGGATCGCCCGGGTGAATCTTGTTCTGCACGCCGTCCAGCCCGGCCATCAGCATCGCGGCAAAAGCGAGGTAAGAATTGGCCGTCGGATCCGGGAAGCGCACCTCCACTCTGCGCGCAATAGGGTTGGTGACCAGAGGTATGCGACACGCGGCAGACCGGTTGCGCGAGGAGTAGGCCAGATTGATCGGCGCTTCAAACCCCGGCACAAGCCGCTTGTACGAATTGGTACCCGGATTGGTGATCGCATTGAGCGCCTTGGCGTGCTTGATGATTCCCCCGATGTAGTACAGGGCGAAGTCCGACAGGCCCGAGTAGCCGTTGCCCTGGAACAGGTTCTTGCCGTCTTTCCACACAGACTGGTGGCAATGCATGCCCGAGCCGTTATCGCCCACGACAGGCTTGGGCATGAACGTCGCGGTCTTGCCGTATGAATGGGCGACGTTCCAGACCGTGTATTTCAGAATCTGCATCCAATCGGCGCGCTTGACGAGGCTGTTGTACTTGGTGCCGATTTCGTTCTGGCCCATTGCCCCTACTTCGTGGTGATGCACTTCGCACTCGACGCCCTGCTGCTCCAGTGCGAGCACCATGGCGTTGCGGATATCCTGCAGCGTGTCGATTGGCGGCACCGGAAAGTAGCCGCCCTTGACCGGAGCCCGATGGCCCATGTTGCCGCCCTCGTATTCCTCGCCCGAGGACCAGGGTGCCTCTTCCGACTTGATCTTGCAGAAGCACCCGGACATGTCCACATTCCAGGTCACCGAGTCAAATACGAAGAACTCGGGCTCCGGGCCGAAGTAGGCGGTATCGCCCAAGCCGCTCGATTTCAGGTAAGCCTCAGCGCGCTTGGCGATGGTGCGCGGGTCGCGGTCGTAACCCTTCCCGTCGGAAGGCTCAACACAATCGCAGCTGAGGTTCAGCACCGGTTCGTCGGTAAAGGGATCCATTCGCGCACTGTCTGGGTCGGGCATCAGCAGCATGTCCGAGGCCTCGATACTCTTCCAGCCTGCGATCGACGACCCGTCGAAGAAATGTCCGCTCTCAAACTTGTCCATCGTGAAAAACTTGACCGGCACCGACACATGTTGTTCCTTGCCGCGGGTATCGGTGAAGCGCAAGTCGACGAACTTGACCTCCTTCTCTTTGATCATTTTCATCACGTCATTGGCAGACATTGCCATTTCAGGATCTCCTCAGGGTTGCTGATTGTTGGTTTGGAAGGGAAACAAAACGCGCAGACGGCAGATAAGGTTCCTAATCAGCAGAATCCATGCCATTCGGCGCAAAAAGGGCAGGCCATTGTGCCACAAGAGAGCATTCGCAAACGACTTCGGAACTTGAGCACCAAACCGGCGCCCAAAGGCCATTATGCGCACCATGTCGGTGCGAATCAACTCCCAGTGCCTTCCGCGAGCTAAACTATTTACTTTCCGTTATTGCTGAATCTGGTATGTCTAACGACTCGGTCAAAGACATTCTCACCCGAGCCAAGCAAAGGGCTGAAGCGATGAAACTTCCCTACGCTGGAGCATTGCTACCCCCGGAAGCCCACGCACTGGCCCAGCAGCTTCCGGGAGCGAAACTGGTCGATGTGCGCACTCAAGCCGAATGGGAATATGTCGGGCACGTTCCTGACTCGGTGCTGATTGAATGGAACACCTACCCGAACGGCGAGCGCAACCCGCAATTCATCGAGCAGCTACAGGCGCAGGTCGCGAAGACCGAGTCTCCGGTAATGTTCCTGTGCCGATCCGGAGCACGGTCACATCACGCGGCCGCCACGGCAACCCTCGCCGGGTACCTCAACTCCTACAATATCCTGGAGGGTTTCGAGGGAGACAGGGATGCTTACGGCCACCGCAGCAGCGTAGGCGGGTGGCGGTTTGCCGGCTTGCCGTGGGCCCAGGGTTGACCAACGTTGATGAATTCGACCTGACCTAGGCGGCGGACCAATCGACAATCCCCGCGTAAGCGGTAAGCAGCACAGCCGAGCCGAACGCAACGCGGTACCAGGCGAAAGGCGTGAAGTCGTGGCTGGCGACATAGCGGATCAGCCAGCGTACGCACGCGAGAGCCGATAGGAACGCGACGGCCGACCCGACTGCGAACATACCCAGATCGCTCGAGTCGAACAGCGCGCGATTCTTCCAAAAATCGTATGCGCCGGCGGCAACAAGCGTCGGCACCGCGAGGAAAAACGAGAACTCCGTCGCCGCACGACGCGAGAGTCCGAAGAGCATTCCACCGATAATGGTCGCCCCGGAGCGCGAGGTGCCCGGGATGAGTGCGAACGCCTGTGCGATGCCGACCTTCAACGCATCGCGCCAGCTCATGTCGTCAACGCTTTCAACGACAGTCTTGCGCTGACGCTTTTCGACCCACAGGATGATGAACCCGCCGATGACGAAGGCGAGCGCTACCGGTACGGCGTGAAACAGGTGCGTCTTGATCACCTTGCCGAATGCGAGACCCAGCACAGCTGCGGGCAGGAATGCGATGAGGAGATTCAGTGCGAATCGCTGCGCGGCACGATCCGTGGCGAGACCGGTCAGCATTCGCCAGAACCTCATCCGGAATTCCCAAACTACCGCGAGCATTGCCCCGGTCTGGATTACCAGCTCGAAGACCTTCGCCTTCTCCCCACTGAAGCCAAGCAAATCGCCCGCAAGAATCAGGTGCCCCGTGGAGGACACCGGTAGAAACTCGGTTAGACCTTCGACGACGCCGAGGATCAAAGCCTTCGCGAGCAACGCCCAATCCACCGGGTCTCCAAAAATAAAAAAGGCGGCAGAAACTGCCGCCTCGAAATTCTATCGGAAACCTTCAGAGGCCGGGCATGACCCGGCTCATCGGGTGACCTCGATCTTGCCCTTCATGCTCGGATGCAGACCGCAGATGTAGTCGTAGCTGCCCACCTGCTTGAAGAGGATCGCCGTACTCTGACCCTTGAGCAGTACCGGTGTGCGCAGCGTGGTCTCACCCTGCACCGTCACCTGGTGGGGCGAGTCGTCGGTGTTGGTCCAGGTAATCGAGTCTCCGGCCCTTACCGCTACTTTCTCCGGGCCGAAAAGAAACTCGGCGATGCTGACGATGCCCGGGCCGGACCGTTTCGCAACCGGGCGTCCCGTAGCGGTGCCGGAGAGGCTCGCAAGCGAGATCACAAAGTCCTGCTTTTCGTGCGGCTTGTGGCACTGAAAACATGCATTGAGATTCGCCTTTGGATTGACCTTCTTGTCGGCGGTGAATGCCTGGTATTCCCATTCGCCGTTGCGAATATTGCCCGGATACTCTGTACCCCAACCGTTGCGCTTTTCCATTACCGTATACGCAAGAAGCGCATCCTTTACGAATCGGCCGTCGGGCCCCCGCACCAGGTTACCCTTGTCGTCGGCCTTCGCCCGGTACTGCACCAGGGTCAGCACCGCGCCGCTGGGAACCGGCTGCCCCTTTCGCACCGCTTCCACCACTCCCGGGCTCGCATAGAGCTCGCGGAACTGCTTGATGTCGTGCCGGTCGATAGTCGCATACAGGGTGCCCTTCTCGAACCCCTCAGGAAACGCGACCTTTTCGCCTCCCGCGCGCGCCTGAACGGCGAACGCACCGAGTGCGGCGACGGCCGAAAATGCAAGGATGGCCTTACGGGTATTCATGTGTTTTCTCCTCATGTGAACGGTTTTGCGCTGCAATCCAAACTACGTAACCAGGCGATGATTGGATGAACAGGCAAGACCGCCGGGATATTCCCCTCGAAAAACCCGCCGTAGCCGGCTCAGGGAACGCTGTCCGTCAGGCCTTGTGATAGATCTCTGCGCCCTTCCGCACGAACTCCACGGCCTTCTTCTGCATGCCGTCCTTCAGAGCCTGTTCCTCCGATAAGCCGTGCTTCTGGGCGTACTCGCGCACATCCTGCGTGATCTTCATCGAGCAAAAGTGCGGACCGCACATGGAGCAGAAGTGCGCGAGCTTCGCGCCCTCCTGGGGCAGCGTTTCGTCGTGAAACGCCTTCGCCTTGTCCGGGTCGAGACCCAGGTTGAACTGGTCTTCCCAACGGAACTCAAAGCGCGCCTTGGACAGCGCATTGTCACGGATCTGCGCCCCAGGATGGCCCTTGGCCAGATCGGCTGCGTGCGCGGCAATCTTGTAGGCGATGATGCCGTCCTTGACGTCGTCCTTGTTGGGAAGCCCGAGGTGTTCCTTGGGCGTCACATAGCACAGCATCGCCGTGCCATACCAGCCGATCATCGCCGCGCCGATAGCGCTCGTGATGTGATCGTAACCAGGCGCAATGTCCGTGGTCAGCGGCCCCAGAGTATAGAACGGCGCTTCCTTACAGTATTTCAGCTGCAGGTCCATGTTTTCCTTGATGAGCTGCATGGGCACATGTCCCGGACCCTCGATCATCGTTTGGCAGTCGTGTTTCCACGCGACTTCCGTCAACTCACCGAGGGTCTTCAGTTCGGCGATCTGCGCCTCATCGTTGGCGTCGTAGATAGAACCCGGCCGCAGACCGTCGCCCAGGGAAAAGCTGACGTCGTAGGCGGCCATGACCTCGCAGATCTCCTCGAAGTGGGTATAAAGGAAGCTCTCCTGATGATGCGCAAGGCACCACTTCGCCATGATCGAACCGCCGCGCGAGACAATCCCCGTCATGCGCTTCGCGGTGAGAGGAATGAAAGGCAGACGCACGCCGGCGTGAATCGTGAAATAGTCAACGCCCTGCTCCGCTTGCTCGATGAGCGTGTCTCGAAAAATGTCCCAGGTCAGCTCTTCGGCCTTGCCGTTCACCTTCTCGAGCGCCTGATAGATGGGCACGGTACCGATCGGAACCGGGGAGTTGCGGATGATCCACTCGCGAGTCTCGTGAATGTGCTTGCCGGTAGAGAGATCCATCACCGTATCCCCACCCCAACGGATCGCCCAGGTCATCTTCTCGACTTCCTCGGCGATCCCCGAGCTCACCGCCGAATTGCCGATGTTCGCATTGATCTTCACCAGGAAATTTCTGCCGATGATCATCGGCTCGGTTTCTGGGTGGTTGATGTTCGCCGGGATGATCGCGCGGCCCCGCGCCACCTCGTCCCGAACAAATTCCGGCGTCATGGTCTTCGGAATCGCGGCTCCGAAATCCTGCCCCACGTGCCGGCGTGAAAGCATTTCGGAAAGAGCCTCGCAGCGCTGATTCTCCCGAATCGCTATGAATTCCATTTCGGGCGTGACGATTCCTTTCCTCGCGTAGTGCATCTGCGTAACGCAGCGACCCTGCAGAGCCCGCCTGGCGCGACGTCTCAGGTCGAAGCGCAGGCCTGCAAGGCCGGGGTCGGCGAGACGCTCGCGTCCAAATCTCGAAGTCGGCCCCGGCAGTTCCTGCGTATCGCCGCGCTCCTCGATCCACGCGGCGCGCGCGGCGGGCAACCCTGCTCGTATGTCAATTCTCGCCTGCGGATCAGTGTAGGGCCCCGAAGTATCATAGACGGAGATGGGGGGATTTCTTTCCGCGCCGAACGAAGCCGGTGTCTCCGACTGCGCGATTTCGCGCAGCGGCACGCGGATGTCAGGACGTGAACCTTGGACGTAGATCTTGCGCGAATTTGGAAGCGGCGTGACCGCCGCCTGATCCACTTGGGCGGTCTCTGCGAGAAACGTGGGATTGGCATTCATGGCGCTCCTCTCATCTGATTCCGCCGGGAGCGTAGGACGAACCTCTCAACGCTTCCCTGCGGCGGCATTATCCGCTTCAGGTTCGAAGGGTTTACTCTCACCCGACCAAGGCACTGCCCTCGGTCAGGACCCCTACGTTGCTCGGTAGAAGTTACTCCACTGAGGGGGGCTTGGCAAGCAAGCGTATCAGCTGCGCGCGGGTGCGGAGAAAATGATGCGAGTAACGTTGTGTTCGCCTTCACGGCTGTAGCTCGCGTCTTTGGCGAGCGAGCGAATCAACTTCAAGCCTAGACCTCCCACGGGCTGCTGTGCGACCAGGACCGCCGTATCCGTGGGGCGAAACTCGCCGAAGGGATTGTGCGACGGAGCCGCATCCTCGTAGTGCAGGGTGAGCCCCGACTCGCCAACAGCGAGCGCCACCCACACCGGGGATTCGCTTTCACCTCGATACCCGTGGAGGACGGTATTCGTGAATAGTTCCTCGACGATAAGGAGGACCCTCAGGCATCCTTCCCGATCGATTCCGGCCGTGGCGCAGGCGCCTTCAACAAAAGTCCGGATCTCGGTCATGGAGTCCATCTTGGCCGGGAACCGAGCGAGCGGGGCGTTAGCCATGGACAGGGTCAGCCGGAAGGGGCCGGTTGAGCTTATTATATGAACAAAGCGTCCTAGAGGGCGCCAGCCTCCTCCGGAAGGCAGTGCGAGCCAAAAAATGGAGGGTACTATGCTGTCAACTCGCCCAGTCGTAATTCGTCGATTGCTTCTTGCCTGTGCGTGCGTGATTGCCCCGATTTCCGCTTGGGCAAACGACATCGCCCAGTTCAAAGTTGCCAAAGGTGCGGTGCACCTCGAGCGCAGCGGTCAGCGCCTCCCGGCGCGGGTGGGAACGCACCTGCAGGCGACTGACACGGTGATCACCGGAGCTGACGGGTCAGCGGGTATCGCCTTCGTCGACAATTCGCTTCTATCGGTTGGGCCGAACAGCGTGCTCGCCATCGAGCGCTACACATTCAACTCGACTACGCATGAGGGAACCTTTGAATCCTCGCTCCGCAAGGGGACCCTTGCAGTAGTATCGGGCAAGATCGCCAAGCAATCTCCCGATGCGATGAAAGTGAAGATACCGTCATCCATCCTTGGGGTACGTGGAACCGAGTTCCTGGTTCGCGCCGGCGACTGAAGCCGGTTGCTTCATGCGTCGGAGTTATTCTGCGCTCATTGCGGTACTGGTCTTGGGCGGCTGTGCCGCCCCCCCTAGCCGAGACCTAGTCGTATTGTTACCTGACAAGGACGGTAAGGTTGGCGCGCTTGTCGTCCAAAATCAAAAAGGCAGTGCCGTACTCAACACTGCATACGCCACGGCTCGGACAGCACCCGACGGCAGCGTAGAACGTGGCTTGGCAAGCCAAAGCGAGATCAAAGACATATTCGGCGGCGCCATCGCTGCCCAACCGCCGCGCCCGATCTCATTTACGCTTTACTTCGAGAGCGGTAGCGACGAATTCACCGAACAGTCAAAGCAGGAACTGAAGCGCTTGCTTGCCGAGATGGCGCGCCGACAGGCCTCAGATATCATCGTGATAGGCCACACTGACCTGGTGGGTCCAGATCCGTCCAACGACGCGCTTTCCTTGCAGCGCGCGGGCCGTGTGAAATCGATACTGGTGGGAATGGGCGTGCCGGCCGAGCGCATCCTGACCGCCGGCCGCGGCAGACGCGAACCCTTGATACCCACGGCGAACGGCGTTATCGAGCCGCGCAATCGGCGCGTCGAGATCAGCGTTCGCTGAGCCAGGTTCTAGAGCCCGCTCCAGCGCAACGCGAGGAGCGTGAGGTCGTCGGCTGCTTCGGCGCCCGCGACGAATTTCGCCACATCGGCGCGGACCGAGTTAGCAAACGTTGCGGGAGTGTCGGCATAGCGCGCACGCCCGATGGCTCGGCGCAGCCGCTCTGCCCCGTAAAGTTCTCCCTTCGGGTTCATCGCCTCAGTCACACCGTCGGAAACAACGCACAGAATCTCTCGGCGGCTCATTCTATGTTCGGCGGCAAGGTATGAAAATCCGTCGAGCACGCACAGAGGCGGCCCGCCGCCCGCCTCAAGGCGCGTGATCTCGCCATCGAGAGTGAGCACAAATGGGGGCTCGTGCCCTGCGTTGCAGTATTCGAGGCGACCGCTACGCGTGTCCAGCACGCCGGCAAAGGCGGTGACGAACAGAGACTCGGGATTCTCCCGCGCAATTTCCGCGCCTGCCTCGCGCAGCAACTCATCCACTTTTTGCCCGCGCCGAAGTGCGGCGCTCTTGCACAAGGCCTTGCTCACTGCCATGAAAATGCTGGCGGGCAAGCCCTTCCCGGAAACGTCGCCGACGAGAAAGAAAAGCCGGTCGGCATCGAGCATGAAAAAATCGTAGAGATCTCCTCCTACCTCGCGTGCAGGTTCCATCGAGGCGGAGATCTCAAAGCGTCGTTCCCCGGGGAACGCGGTTTCGGGCCGCGGCAGGATGCCGATCTGGATGCGGCGGGCCGCGTCGAGTTCGCCGGCGAGGCGCGCCGCCGCCTCGCGCTCGCGTTGCAAGTGCTCGCGCAGCGATTCGCGCTGCGCGTTGGATTCAGCGAGCGTCTGAGCGAGCATGGCAGCGAACAGGAACGCGATGGCGGCGCCGGGAACCGAAGCGTCAAACAGAAGGCCCAGTCCGCGATATGCCCCGAATCCGGCTGCACCCAACGTCGTCAACAAGAAAACGAGCAGAACCACAGAAAGTCCCGGGGAGAGCCGACGCACGGTGCAGATGACAATTACACCAGCGACAAATAGCACCAACCCCTCGACCCAAAGCGCCCAGCCCGGGCGCTTCAGCAGGGCGCCGTCAAAAACGTTCTCGAGCACCTGCGCGTGAATCTCGATGCCGGGCATGCGCTCGCCAAGCGGCGTGGTTTGGTAATCGATCAGGCCAAGTCCCGTAACTCCGACGAGCACGAGCTTTTTCTCGATCCGAGCATTGTCGACCTCGCCGCTGAGCACATCGGCCGCGGAGATGAAGCGACCCGCATCGTGAGGGGTGTAGTGAACCCACAGGCGCCCGTCTGCTTGGGTGGGCACGACGAGGTCGCCGATTCCCACGGCCTCGACGCCGCCCGCGCCTCCATATACGACGAATAAGGGCTCGCCGCTTGCCACGCGAAGCGTCTCCAGACTCAAGTGCAACACCGGTGTTGAGCCGACGCGAGCTACCATAGGCACGCGCCGCACAATCCCCCCTTCTGTATCCGCGCTGAGAAGCCCGTGCCCCCGGGCAGACGCATCGATCTCCGGCAGGCTGCGAAGCGTCGAAGCATAGTGACGCAGAGACTCTCGCGCATCGGCCCCTTTCTGAAGAGACGGGGTCAAGGCCGCGGGGAAGTCCGCGCCCGCGTCGAGGCCGGCTATCCCCAAAGCGACCGGCGCGGCCCTGATTGATCCAGCAAGGATCGCATCGTGACGCGGCAGCCTTGCAAGACGCGCGGCCAACTGCGGATCGGCGGCGGCTACCGAAGCCGCAAGCCATTCTGGGGAGAGACGGTCCGCCTCGGGAAAGAGGATGTCCACACCGATCGCCGCCGGGCCGGCCGCACGCAGCCGATCGATGAGCCGGGCAAGCTGCGTGCGCGGCCACGGCCACTGCCCGAATCGCTCCAGACTCAACTCGTCGATTGCCACGATAACGGCCGGACCCGAGCGTCTTTCACGAGGGGAGAGCGCTTGGTAGCCGTCGAGCCACGCGAGACGCAGCGCTCCGGTCACCGGCATTTCCTCCCAGAATATCGGCACGAGAAGCAAAGCAAGCAAGATGAGACCCCGCCCAACGCCGCGGGCACCCAGCACGGTCCCGGGACGATTGACGCCCGCGGTCGGCTCCGTGTTTGAGTTGCCGCCTTTGCGCGCAGCATCCCGCGGGCGTTCGCTCGTCAGAGCTCGATCTCCAGGCCGTCGTAGGCCGCCGTGACGCGCAGCGGCTCGCCCGTTCGCGAGATCTCTTCGTAACGCAGCGTTTCGCGCCAGATCTCGCCGATGCGCTCGTCGTTATTGGCCGGTTCGTGGTGGAAAAGGACCAAGTGCTTCACGTTGGCGAGCTGGCACAGCTCGACGCCGACCACGTTACTCGAGTGGCCCCAGTCTTCCTTCACTGACACGGCCTCGGCGAGAGAGTACATGGCGTCGAAAATCACGAGATCGGCATCGGCAAAGAAAGTTGCGGCCGCTTCGACGACATTTGGGTCGTCAAGCCTGTGCTCTGAATCGGTTGAGTAAACGATAATCCGACCGTCTCTGACAAATCGAAAGGCGTAGGAGTCTCCGGAGTGGCTTTGGAGCTTGGCGGTCACGCTCCATCCGGCGATGTCGTAGATCCGGCCAGGCTGCAGCGTCACAAACTCGATCGAAGCGCCAAGACGATCAAATGGCACGGGAAAGCTCGGTGGGTCCTGTTGTCGCCGAAGGGCTTCTTCGATATTTTCGTGGCAGCCGTAGATCCGAATCCTATTTCCCGGGACATAGGCCGGCGCAAAAAAGGGAAAGCCCATAATGTGGTCCCAGTGAAGATGGGACTGGAACACATGGAAGACGTTGGGCTTGGACGCGCCGTCGCGCGCAAAGACATGGTTTCCGAAGGCCCGCACACCGCTCCCGAGGTCGCACAACACGTATTCCGAATCGCCTGCGTCGAGTTGAACGCATGCGGAATTACCCCCGAAAGTGTGCGAAACCGCAAAATCAAGCTCGGTGTCGACCCACGCCCGTGCTTTCTCCTGTGTATCGAGTCTCTCGCCCGAGGCCGCTACCAATGCGTGGGCGAGCTTGTCCCTGATCGTTGCGGAGTCTAGCGAGACGGGGATCGAACCGCGCGTTCCCCAGAAGGTGACCCACAGGGCCATGGTTCAGGCGCCGTGGGTGGAGTCATAGACCGCCAGACCGGCCGGCGATACTTTGGACAGAGCCTCGCGCACGGACCCAAAACACTGGAACACGAGGTTGAATCGGCTGATCTCAAAAATCTCGCGCACGACGGGCTGAAGCGCTGCCACCACGATCGTACCTCCCTGCTCACGGCTCTGCCTCGCCGCCAACATCAAAACGCGAAGCCCAACGCTGCTGATGTAGTCGACCTTGGAGAAATCCAATACCAAGCGATTCCCTCCGGCGCGGCAGCTCGTTACATGCTCGTCAAGAGATGACTTGAGTCCGTCTGTAGTGCTGTTATCGACGCGCCCGGCAAGGTTGAGCACCAGCACATCGCCATAGCGTTCTTGGGTTAGCTGCATGGAAACGGATCGGGCTCCCGGACGGTTGAACGCGCGAGGCACCACTGAATCAGCCGCGTTCGTTCTTGTCGAGGCTATTGTGATTCATCGCTCGGCGCCCTTCAAGTGCGGCGCTTTGCGAAACGATTTCGCGCCCTATCACTGCGCTAGGTGCGAGCAAGCTGAACTCGACAGGCGTCGTGGAATGGTGCTGGTGGTGTTTGCGCCGAAAAGTAAATGCGGAAACACCGAGCACTGTAGTGCAGGCACGACCGGCGCGGCCCGAACCAAGCTAATCACAGACTGCAAGCTATTGACAACAGGGGAGTTTCTAACTCCAATGATTGACCAGCAAGCCGGCGACCCCGTGTGCGAAGCGTCCCGGTATGCAACGCAAACAGTGCTAAAATTTGCGCCTTTTCGCCCGAGCTTCTGTCTCGCCATGAACATCGAGCAGGCCCGCTTCAACATGGTCGAGCAGCAGATCCGTCCTTGGGAAGTGCTCGATCAGGACGTACTCGATCTCTTGTACGTCGTGCGCCGCGAGGAATTCGTTCCTGAGGTATACCGGGCCCTTGCTTTCTCGGACTTGGAGATCCCTCTCTACGAAAATGCGGCCGAGGGCGAACGCATGATGCAGCCCAAGCTCGAGGCGCGCATTCTGCAGGAACTCGCGTTGAGGAAGAGCGAGCGGGTCCTCGAAGTGGGCACCGGCAGCGGCTATCTCACGGCGCTTCTCGCCGCCCGGGCACGCCATGTGCACTCCGTAGAGATCAATCCCCGACTCAAGGCCTTTGGCGAGGAGAACCTGCGTCGCGCCGGCGTGGAAAACGTCACGACAGAACTCGATGACGCGTCGCAAGGATGGCACAGACACGCACCCTACGACATCATTGTTCTGACCGGCTCGACGCCGATTCTGCCACCGGTCCTGCTTACTCAGCTGAGAGCCGGGGGACGGCTGTTTGCCGTCGTTGGTGATCCACCGGTCATGGAGGCGAGGCTGACTACCCGCGTCGGCGAAGGCTCATACAACACGACTGACCTGTTCGAGACCTGTCTCGCTCCGCTCAGGAACGCACCGCATTCGGCGCGCTTCGAATTCTAACGCTGAACTCGTCCGGGCCCCAGCGGCAATGCCACGACTTTGTTTCGCCTTTCCGCTAATCGCTGCGCTGTCTGTAGCACCTGCGCGTGCAGCCGATCTGTTGCAGATCTATCGCGATGCTCTCGCGAACGATGCAGCGTACGCCTCGGCGCGGGCGACGCGCGACGCAGGGCTGGAGAGCCTGCCGCAGGGGCTGGCGCAGATCCTGCCTACCGTCAGTGCGACTGCGTTCACGCAGTACAACGTTGTCAACATCGACGTCCGCGGCCCCCAGCCAGACGAGCAGCGACAAGGCAATTCCAACGGCTACACGGTGACGCTCACGCAACCTTTGTTCAATTGGCAGAACTTCCAGGTTTACAAGGAGGCAGGCTTCAAGGCAGTGCAGGCCGAGGCGACGTTCGGGCAGGCCACCCAGGATCTCATCGTGCGCGCCGCGCAGGCCTATTTCGACGTGCTTGCCTCGCAGGACAGCCTCGCCTTCATCCAGGCGCAGAAAGTGGCGATTTCAGAGCAGCTCGCGCAGGCCAAACGCAATTTCGAGGTTGGCACTGCCACCATCACCGACACCCATGAAGCCCAGGCACGCTTCGACCTGGCGACATCGCAGGAAATAGCGTCCCAGAGCGATCTGGAGTTCAAGAAGCGCGCCTTGCAGCAGATCATCGGGAAATACCCCGAGAGGCTCGAACCGCTGAAGCCCAGCATCGAACTGAACCCCCCCAGTCCCGACGCGATGGAAGAATGGGCCAGCGTAGCGACAAGCCAAGGCTACCCGGTGCGCGGCCAGGAAGCGGCGCTGGAAATCGCGGTGCGGGAAATCGAGCGTACCCGGGCCGGGCACCTGCCGACTCTGAACCTCGTCGGCAGCTCGGGGTCGACCTTGGCGAGCATCAGCGCAACCGGCATCAGCAACGTTGGGACGGATTCGATCACCCGCATCATCGGTCTGCAGCTTGCGTTGCCCCTGTATTCGGGTGGCAACGTCAGCTCATTGGTCCGGCAGGCGGTGGCGAACCGGGAAAAGGCCCAGCAGGATCTGGAGAGCTCGCGGCGCGTAGCGGCGCTGGCCGCGCGGCAGGCTTACCTCGGTGTCACCAATGGCCGCGCCCAAGTCAGGGCGCTGGAAGCGGCGCTCGTATCGACGCGCAGCGCGCTCGACTCCAACAAGCTGGGTTACGAGGTCGGGGTGCGCATCAACATCGACGTCTTGAACGCCCAGCAGCAGGTATTCAGCACTCTGCGCGATCTTTCCAGGGCGCGCTATGACACGCTCTTGAACGGCTTGAGGCTCAAGGCCGCTGCGGGGACTCTGGGGGAAGCGGACGTCGAGGAAGTCAACCGCCTGCTGGGGCCGAACTGACACGAGGCGGTCACCCGAGCAGCCGTTTGCAGATCGCCAGCGTCCGTTCGACGGCGCCTCGATGGGCCGCGCAAAACGCGACTCCGGCGCTTCCCATGCGCTCGCGCAACCCCCGGTCCTGCAGGAGCGCGCGCGCCTGCCGAATCGCCTCCCCGGCGTCGTTGACCCGGAGCGCCGCGCCTGCGGCGATTGCGCTTTCGGCAGCCTGCGCGAAGTTGTAGGTATAGGGTCCCACAAGCACGGGCACGCCCGCTGCACAAGCCTCGATCAGGTTCTGCCCGCCATAGGCAAGCAGGCTGCCCCCGACAAAGGCCACGTCGGCGGCCCGATAGTAGGCGGCCATCTCGCCCATGCTGTCGCCAAGCACGATGTCGCAGTCGGGCTCGAGCGGAGCATTCGCGCTGCGCCGCGTGAACTTCAGTCCCCGGGCCGAAAGGAGTTGCGCCACTGCATCGAAGCGCTGCGGGTGTCGCGGAACGATCACCAGGATTGCATGGCCCAGGGCGTTTTTTTCCAGAGCATCGAGCAAGAGTTCCTCCTCAGCCTCTCGCGTGCTCGCGGCAAGCAGCACCAATCGATCGCCAAACCAGCGTCGGAACTGCGCTGCGAGCGCCTCGCTGCCTGCACTCGGCACGGCGTCAAACTTGAGATTGCCGGTAACCTTCACTGCTCGCGCACCGAGCGATAGCAGCCGCTCGGCGTCCTTGTCTGTCTGCGCGGCAACCGCGCCCATTCGCCCCAGCGCAGCTCGTACCAGCGGCGCGACGACGGCATAACCACGCGCCGACCGGGCCGACATGCGGGCGTTGGCGAGGAGGAGCGGCACGCCCGAGCGTTCGCACTCGCGCACGAGGTTGAACCAGATCTCGGTTTCCATGAGGATGCCGAGGCGCGGACGGAAATGACGCACGAAGCGCCTCACGGCGGACGGATAGTCGTAGGCGAGCCAGGCCACGCGGGCTGAACCGCCGAGCAATTGTTGCGCGGCTTCCCGGCCGGTTGCGGTCATCTGCGTGAGAAGGAGTTCGCACTCGGGATGGAGGGATTGCAGCGCGCGCAGCAGCGGCTCCGCGGCCCGCGTCTCACCCAGCGACACCGCGTGCAGCCAGATCACAGGCTTCTCGGGGCGCCTGCCATAGAAACCGAATCGCTCGCCGAAGTTCTGCCTGTACTTCGGCTCGGCGCGCCCGCGCCACCATAGCCGTACAAGCACCCAGGGAAACGCGACCCAAAGGAGGATTCGGTAACCGATCTCCCACATCAGAGCGCCGCGAATACCGTAGGTGAGTGGACGCGGAAAGCGGTTAGAATGCCGCACATAAGCCGCTGATTATACGGGTTTGCCGGCCTCTTCCTATCGTCCATGCCCCTTTCCGTAACCCTCATCACACGAAACGCGGCGGGGCAGCTGGAAGATTGCCTTGCGAGCGTCGCCTTTGCCGAGGAGATCATTGTCGTGGACTCGGGCTCGACCGACGGAACGATCGACCTCGCCGCCCGCCATGGTGCACGCGTGATTCACCGGGATTGGCTCGGGTACGGCGCACAAAAGCAGTTTGCCGTAGAAGCCGCAAGCCATGACTGGGTCTTGTGCGTAGATGCCGACGAGCGGGTGAGCCCGGAGCTTCAAGAACGCATCGTCGCGGAACTCAAGGCGCCGCGAGGATTTGTCTACGCGATGCCGCGCCGGAACCGATTTATGGGGCGCTGGCTCAACCATGGCGAGGGTTATCCGGATTGGAGCGTGCGCCTGTTTCACCGCGCGCACGCAAACTGGGGCAACGAGCCGGTGCATGAAAAGGTTGTATCCCGATCGCCGGTACTGAAGCTGTCCGGCGACCTCCTGCACGATTCGGCGGAAACCCTCGAAAAGTATCTCGACAAACAGAATCGCTATACCAGCCTTCAGGCCGAATCGATGCACGCCGCGGGCCGTCGCGCGAACGTGGTGCAACTGGTGATCTCGCCCATTCTGCGGTTCATCAAGTACTACCTGCTGCGGCTCGGCTTTCTCGACGGCGTGCCGGGCCTGGTGCACATTGCGATCGGGTGCATGAACAGCTTCAACAAGTACGCGAAGCTAAAGGCGCTGGAGCGCGCCGCGCAATGAGCGCTTTCCCGAGCTGCGGGATCCGGCAATGACCGTCCTCGTGACAGGCGGCGCGGGCTTTATCGGCTCCAATTTTGTGCTGCAATGGTTTGCGCAAAGCAGCGAGCCTCTCGTGAACCTCGACAAACTGACCTACGCGGGCAATCCCGCAAACCTGCAGAGCCTCAAGGACAATCCGGGTCACGTCTTCGTCCACGGCGACATCTGCAACCGGGATCTGATACGCAAGCTTTTTGAACAACACAACCCGCGCGCCATCGTGCACTTCGCCGCCGAAAGCCACGTCGATCGTTCTATCCATGCGCCCGCGGAGTTCGTTCAGACCAACGTCTTCGGCACCTTCGTCCTGCTCGAGGAAGCCCGCTTTTTCTGGGAAAAGCTGCCGCCACCGGCGCGCGATGCGTTTCGCTTCCTGCACGTCTCCACCGACGAAGTGTACGGTTCGCTCGGACCGGCCGATCCGCCTTTCAGCGAAACCACACCCTACGCACCGGGCAGCCCCTATGCGGCGTCGAAGGCCGCGTCAGACCATTTGGTTCGCGCCTATCACCGCACCTACGGACTGCCCACGTTGATTACCAACTGCAGCAACAACTACGGACCGTATCAGTTTCCGGAGAAGCTGATCCCCCTCATGATCCTGAATGCGCTGATGGGCAAGCCTCTGCCGGTATACGGCGACGGTAAGAACGTGCGCGACTGGGTGTACGTACAGGACCATTGCACCGCGATCGGCGAAGCGCTCTCGCGCGGGCGCGGGGGCGAAACCTACAACATCGGCGGGAACGCCGAAAAGACCAATCTCGAGGTCGTGAACGCCGTCTGTACGCTCCTCGACGAAGCCCAGCAACACCGCAAGCATGCGACCCTCATCACTTTCGTCAAGGACCGTCCTGGCCACGATCGGCGCTATTCGATGGACTCCGGCAAGATGTCGCGCGAGCTCGGGTGGAAGCCGGCTGAAAGCTTCGAATCCGGACTTCGCAAGACGGTCGCCTGGTACCTGGACAATCCGGACTGGGTCGCCCACGTGACAGGCGGCGCGTACCGGCATTGGATCGAGAAGAACTACGGCGGACGAGGCAAAGCATGAAAGGCATCATCCTCGCCGGCGGCTCGGGCACCCGACTTTACCCGGTCACGCACGTCGTGTCCAAGCAGCTGCTTCCCGTGTACGACAAGCCGATGATTTACTACCCGCTGACCACGCTGATGTTCGCGGGGATCAAGGACATCCTCGTTATTTCGACGGAGCAGGACAAACCACGCTTCGAAGGACTCCTCGGTGACGGCAGGCTCTGGGGTATGAATTTTAGTTACGCGGTACAACCTAGGCCGGAGGGTATAGCCCAAGCCTTTCTCGTCGGTGAGAGCTTCATCGGACGCGATTCCTGTACGCTGGTGCTCGGCGACAACATCTTCTACGGCCACGACCTGCGACTCACCTTCAGAGCAGCCGCCGAGAAATCCTCGGGGGCGACGGTATTCGCTTGCCGCGTGAGAGATCCGCAGCGCTACGGCGTAGTCGATTTTGATGGTGACGATCCCGTCGGCATCGAGGAAAAGCCGGCCAAACCCAAGTCACACTATGCGGTCACCGGTCTGTACTTTTACGACAACGACGTGGTCCGCATAGCGAAATCGCTCAAGCCTTCTTCACGGGGCGAGCTTGAGATCACCGATATCAATCTCCGTTACCTGTTGGACAAGAAGCTCCGGGTCGAGAAGCTTGGACGAGGACACGCGTGGCTCGACACCGGTACCCCCGAGTCTCTGCTTGAGGCGAGCCAGTTTATCGAAACCGTTGAGCGTCGCCAGGGATTGAAAATCGGCTGCCCCGAGGAGGTTGCCTGGCATATGGGTCTAATCGACGATGCACGCCTCGAGAAACTGGCGGCGCGTATGAAGAACAGCAGCTACGGCAACTACCTGCTATCGCTCGTTCGCGACGGCGCGCGAATGCCGCCTGCATGAAGGTCACGTCGACGAGCCTTCTGGAGGTGCTGCTGATCGAGCCGAAGATATTCGGCGACTCCCGCGGGTTCTTGTTCGAAAGCTGGAACGAAAGGGAGTTCGAGCGCGCGGGAATTCACGCGCACTTCGTGCAGGACAATCATTCACGCTCTGGCAAAGGCGTGCTCCGCGGGCTGCACTACCAGGTGCGCCAGCCGCAGGGCAAGCTCATACGCGTTGTCGCCGGGGAAGTCTTCGACGTCGCAGTGGACGTTCGTCGCAGTTCCGCGACCTTCGGAAAATGGGAAGGCGTACGGCTGAGCGCGGAGTCCCATCGCATGCTCTGGATCCCAGTCGGTTTCGCGCATGGCTTCTGCGTGCTGAGCGACTTCGCCGAAGTGCTTTACAAGGCTACGGACTTCTACTCCCCCGAGCATGAGCGCTGCCTCCTGTGGAACGATCCGGAGCTCGGCATCGCCTGGCCCCTTGAGGGCGCACCCGCGCTGTCGACTAAGGACGCCGCCGGCGTTCGGCTGCGCGATGCCGAAGTGTTTCCGTGAGAATCCTGCTCACCGGAAGGACCGGGCAGGTCGGTTGGGAACTCGGACGCAACCTGCCGCCTCTTGGGCAGCTGTTCCCTTTTGACCATGCCTCGCTCGACCTGGCGAACCCGGATCAGATCGTCGCGCGGGTGCGCGAGGTGAAACCCGATCTCATCGTCAACGCGGCGGCCTACACCGCGGTGGACCGCGCCGAGTCCGAGCCTGATCTCGCTACGCGAGTCAACGGCGCGGCGCCTGGAATTCTCGCCGAGGAAGCGAAGCGCCTTGGAGCGCTGCTGATCCACTACTCCACCGACTACGTCTTTGACGGTGCAAAGCCTACGCCTTATCTCGAGACCGACTCTCCCCATCCGATCAATGCCTACGGCAGGAGCAAGCTCGAAGGTGAGCGGGCGATCCAGGCGAGCGGCTGCCGGCACCTGATCCTGCGCACCAGCTGGGTCTATGGCCTGAGAGGAAAGAACTTCCTTCTTGCGGTTCTGCGCCTGGCGCGCGAGCACCGCGAGCTGCGGGTCGTGGACGATCAGATCGGAGCACCGACCTGGTGCCGCGACCTCGCGACCGCGACCGCGCACCTGGCCAATGAGGTCGCAGCCGGCAGAGCGGAGGGCCTGTATCACCTCACGGCGGCGGGAGCGACAAGCTGGTGCGGCTTTGCGCGTGAAATCCTCAGAGCGAGCATGATCGATACGCCGGTCAAAGCCATTTCCACCAGAGAATACGCGGCGCCAGCCAAGCGGCCGGCGAATTCGTTGCTGTCGGGCGCGGCGATCGCGGCGCGCTGGAAGCTGGTCTTGCCGGAATGGCAGAACTCTCTGGCAGTGTGCCTGCGCGACGCGACCCCGGCTGCAACGACGCCATGATCGTGACTGCTCCACGGACCGCGGAGGAAACCGCCCGGCGGACTGGGGCTGGCGATTCAGTAGAATGACGTCGACTAAGCGCGCCCTTCGGCTCACAGGGAAACCCGTTTTGAACCTGAACGAACGAGTACGGAATTACTGGGAACGGGAGCCTTGCGGGACCGGAGAATCGATTGCCGGCGATCTGAAGCCCGGCTCCATGGAATGGTTCGAGCGCATCGAAGAGCAGCGCTACAGCGTCGAGCCCTTCATTCACCAGGTCGCCCAATTCACGCGACATCGCGGCAAGAAGGTCCTCGAAGTCGGTGTCGGAGCGGGTACCGATCACCTGCAATGGGCGCGCGCAGGATGCCAGTGTTTCGGCGTCGACCTGACCGAAGCGGGCATCGAGACCACGCGCAAGCGGCTGTCGTGCTACGGCCTGGAGTCCCAGCTGCAGCGCGTCGATGCCGAGCGTCTTCCCTACTCGGACGCGACTTTCGACATCGTCTATTCCTGGGGCGTCATCCACCACTCGGAAAGGCCGGAACAGATTGCAGCCGAGATCCACCGCGTGTTGAAGCCGGGCGGTACGTTCATCGGCATGGTCTACGGCCGCCACTCGCTGCTCGTCCTGAAACTGTGGGTCCGTCAGGCTCTGCTCAAGGGCCGGCCCTGGCGCAGTCCGGCGGACATTGTCTGGCATAACGTCGAAAGCCCCGGAACCAAGGCCTATACGGCCCGCGAGGTCCACGGATTACTCGCCGGATTTTCCTCGGTGACGCTGAAGCCGTTCATCACGAGCTACGACGTGGCGAAATTTCCTCTATGGCTGCGACGCTTGCTTCCCGACGACTGGGGATGGTTCATCACCTTCAAGGCGGTACGCTAGATGTGCGGAGTGGTGGGGGCCTTCGCCTTCGCGAACTCCGGATTCAGCGTCACGATTCCGTACATCGAGCGCATGCGGGATACGATGGCCCACCGCGGCCCCGACGGTGCCGGGGTCTGGATCTCGCGCGATGCGCGCGTGGGCTTCGGCCATCGCCGGCTCTCGATCATCGACCTGTCCGAGGCCGCTGCGCAACCGATGGCAAACGCGGAGGGCACGCTCCTCGTGAGCTTCAACGGCGAGATCTACAATCACGCGGCGATCCGCAAGGACCTCGAGAGGACCGGCAAGTATCGCTGGAAGACCGATCATTCCGACACCGAAGTCCTCCTGCACGCATTCGCGGAGTGGGGAATCGAATGCCTCGAGCGCTTTCGCGGCATGTTCGCGTTCGCCTTGTGGGACGACAGGCGCCGCGAACTCTGGCTGGTCCGGGACCGGATCGGCGTCAAGCCCCTGTACTACAGCGTGCACCACGGACGCATCGTCTTCGCCTCCGAGATCAAGGCGCTGCTCGAGGATCCGGGTCAGGCGCGCGGCGTGCACCCTGAGGCCTTCTACCACTATCTCTCCTTTCTCACCACGCCCGCTCCGCAGACGCTGTTCGAGGGGATTCGCAAGCTCCCGCCGGGGACGTGGCTGCGGATACGAGACAACGGCTCGATCCAGGAACGCTGCTACTGGGACGTGTGGGACCGCACCGAGCCGCTCGTTTCGGCCAGCGAAGGCGAAATCCAGGAGCGCCTTCTCGTCAGCCTGCGCGAATCGGTGAGCCTTCGCAAAGAGAGCGACGTGCCGGTGGGCGTGTTTCTCTCCGGCGGCATCGACTCAAGCACCAACGCGGCGCTGTTCTCCGAGGGCGAGGCAGAGCCTGTACGAACATTCTCCATCGGCTACGAGGGAGACTACGCGAGCTACCGCAATGAGCTGCCCTACGCCCGTCGTATGGCCGCAGAGGTCGGCGCCGAGCACCATGAACGACTGCTCAACGCCGATGATCTGATCGACTTCCTGCCGACCATGGTGCATTTGCAGGACGAACCGATCGCCGATCCAGTCTGCTTCCCTGTTTACTGCGTTTCCAAGCTCGCGCGAGAGAACGGGGTCATCGTCTGCCAGGTCGGCGAGGGCGCTGACGAGCTGTTCTGCGGCTATCCGCTGTGGAAGACCACGTTGTCGCTCCAGCGCTGGAGCGACCGGCCGGTGCCGGCGGTGCTGAAGCGGCTCGGGCTTGCGGCCTTGCGGCTTGCGGGACGGGATCGCTCCCCCCGCTACGAGTGGCTGCGGCGCAGCGCAGCCGGGGAGCCCGTTTTCTGGAGCGGCGCGGAGGCGTTTACCGAGGCCCACAAGCGACGCCTGATCGCCCCGGATTTCCTGAGAAAAATCGAAGCGCGCTCGTCGTGGGAGGCGCTCGCTCCGGTGCGCAATCGCTTCGACGAAGCCGCCTGGGATCGTTCCGCCCTCAACTGGATGACTTATGCCGATTTGCGCCTGCGTCTGCCCGAACTGCTCCTCATGCGCGTGGACAAGATGAGTATGGGCGTGGGCCTGGAAGCGCGCGTGCCTTTTCTGGATCATAAATTCGTCGAGCTCGTAATGAGCATCCCGACTCGCATCAAGACCGGGGATGGCCGACTCAAATACCTCCTCAAGAAGGCGGTGCGGGGTCTCATTCCAAACGAGCTGATCGATCGGCCGAAGCAGGGTTTCGGCGTTCCGATCCATGAATGGTTTCTCGGCCGCCTCGGCGAACATACCCGGGCGGAACTCGACCGCTTTTGCCGCGAAACCGGGTATTTCAATCGGCGCGAAGTCTTTCGACTCATAGACGCCGGAGCCGGACCGCAAGTCTGGTATCTGCTGAATCTCGCGCTGTGGTGGCGCGCCTATGTGGCCCGCTGAGGATGCCTATGGTTTGGCCAAACGCCTGGCGTTCTGCGCGGAGATCATCGCTTCCGGGCGGCCGACGTTTGTTCTCGATGTGGGCTGCGGGACGGGCGAGAATCTGACTCGGCCGCTCGCCGAACACTTTCCCGAGCTGCGCTTCCTGGGCATTGACGGCGATCCCGACAGCATCCGCTACGCACGGGCCGGCGCCGCGCTGCCGAATCTGTCCTTCGGCGGACATGCAGACCTTGAGCAGGTCCGCAACGCCGACCTCATCATCGCCTCAGAGGTCATCGAGCATGTCGAATCGCCCGAACGTTTCCTCGCTGACATAGGTAGGCATCTGCGACCCGACGGAAGCATGATCCTCACGACGCCCAACGGATACGGGCCCTTCGAGCTCGTCTCGCTCGTGGAGGTGCTGCTCAGGCTCAGCGGGGCGTTCGTGCTGCTTCGCGGACTCAAGCGGGCCCTCGTGGGAGGCGGCGCCGAAGTCCGCGCGCGAGACACGCTCGCGGCAAGCCCGCACCTCAACTTCTTTTCCTTCGGGCAAATCCAGGACATCTTCGCCGGCGCGGGCCTCGAGGTCGAGCGCTATCAAGCAAGGACCCTGCTCTGCGGTTTCGGGTTCGACACTCTGGTGAAGGGGCTCTCCGTGGGGGAATGGAATGCCCGCGTGGCGGACCGGCTTCCGGCTCGGTGTGTGAGCGCATGGATGTTCGTCCTGAAAAGGACTGCGCCGCGCCCGGTTGCGCCCTATACGCGCGGGTTCATCGCGCGATGGCGCCGGCGGCTGAACGAGCTCTGCTGGGGCGGCCCTGGGGTAAGGGACGCCGCCTGATGAGGCATTTCGTTCAGGTCCTGTCATTCGATGTCCTCGCCAAACTGGCACTGGCGGCCGTGACGATCGCGCTCATCCGCTTCATGCCGGTGGAGGAGTACGCGCTGCTTATTTTCGCGGCCTCGGCGGCGGGGCTGGCTGCGCAGGTCTTTTCCGCAGGGGTCAACCGCATCTACATCGTCGGCTTCGATCGCCATGCCCTCGCCGGCCGGGTCGAGGCACTGATCACGCTGCAACTCGTCGGCGTCGCGGCCGCGGCTCTCGTGGTAGCGCCCTTCGCCGGCGCATTCAAGGGGCTCTACCCTGCGGTCGCGGCTCTGGCCGGCGCGATGGTCATATCGGAATTCTCGAAGACCTTTTATCAGCGGGAGCTGCGGTTCGCGCGTTATTCCGGCACAGAGATGGCGCGGACGGCTGCGCAGGCGGTCGCCGTAGGCGCGCTACTCCTCGCCTATGGGGCCGGGCTTCACGCAGCCGCGGTTCTCTGGGCACAAGCCGGGGCCTTGGCGCTGGCATTCTGCGTCGCGCTGTGTCCGGTCCTGCGCTGGCGCGGGCTGGCGGACGTTTCCTCGGCGGCCGCGCTCGCGAGGAGCATTGCCGCGGGACCGTACGCGCTTCTGTTCGCGTACTTTTCCATCGTCGCCGTGTTTTCGCAGCTGGATGTCGTCATGGTGCGATGGCTCGCGGACGACCAGGTGCTTGCGAGCTACGGCGCAGCGCTGCGCTACTACGCATTGCTCTCGCTCGCGCTTGGAGCAGTGCATGCCGTGCTCCTGCCGGCGATCCAGCAGGCGCGCTCGAGCCAGGAGCTCGACGGGCTCTACGCACGGCATTTTCGGCTCGTACTGGTCTTCGTTCCTGCCGTCATCCTTGCGGGAGCGGCGGCGGGGTGGGTGATGCCCTGGGTGGATCACGGCCGTTATCCGGACTCGGTGGCGGCATTCCGCGTGCTTGCCGTTTCGGCGGTCGTATCTTTCGCGTTCAGCCCGCACGTCAACATGCTCATGAAGCTGGAGCGCTTCCGTTTTCTGGTCGCGCTCGCCGCACTGGCGCTCGGCGTCAATATCGCGATGCTGTTATTGTTGGTTCCTCGGTACGGCGCAATCGGCGCTTCGGTTGCAATGCTGATTGCAGCGGCTTGTATCACCATACCCATCTATTTCGAATCCCGTCGGCTCAGGCTCCAACGAAGATGATCGATCGCGCGCGCTTCGACGCTCTCTATCAGCAATGCGTGACGGAAGTAATCGGACGAATGCCGGACGACTGGTCGGCATTCGCCAAGCACAACGTCGGGTGGCGAAAGGACCGGTTCGACGCGGAGGGGTACCTGCGCATGTCGGCCGAGCGGTATTGGCGCGCCTATCGCATCCTTGCCGCGACCGGGGCGCGCAGCGTGCTCGATGTGGGGGGATTTCTTGCCGCGTTTCCGCTTTCGCTCGCGCGGCTCGGATTCGAGGTGTCGATCGCGGAGCATTATGAGTATTACGGCGCCGCCATGGACCCGATTGCAGGACATGCGCGGTCGAACGGCGTGCGGGTCATAGACGCGGATTTTACGATAGCACTTGCAGACCGGGCTGCGATCCTCGAGCGCTTCGACGCGATAACCTGCATGGCCGTCGCTGAGCATCTGGCGCATTCACCGCGCGTTCTGATGGAGAACATCCGGGCGGCGCTCAAACCGGGCGGCGCGCTTGCCTTCGAAGTGCCGAACCTCGCCTTCTGGCCGAAGCGCTACGCCTTCTTTGTGCGCGGCGAGAGCGTGCTTGCTCCGATTTCCGACGTCTACCAATCGGAGGTGCCTTTCACCGGCCATCACCGCGAGTACACGATCTCCGATGCACGCTATGTCGTCGGTGAGGCGAGTCTGGAGCTGGTGCGAGAGGAAACGTTCAACTACGGTTTCGACACTGGACGAATCTGGAACCGGTTGAAATATGCGCCTGCCTTTCTCCTCCAGGAGTGGGCCGAAGTCATCCTGTTGCATTGCCGAAAGCCCCCGGGCGGGGCGCGCTAGCCGAGGGAGGGGATGCCGTCCTTTCGCTCCAACCTCGGGCGCGCGCTGAAGTTGCCGCCGCGTGTCGCAGCCGCCAAGATATGGAGCAGGCTTGTGCGCGTTCGCCAAGAGCGGCGCATGCGCCGGCTGGACGATCGTCTCGCGAGCTACCTTCTCGACAGCGCACCGCAGATGCTTGCGCGCCTGGTACGCGTTCCGAGCTCCGTGTCCCTCGCTCCGCACGCAGAGATACTCCTCACACTCGCGCGCCGAGCGCTGGCGCATGAATTCGATCTGCTCGGTTCGGGGCCCGTGGTCGTGCGCCACGGCATGCGCTGCCGCGGCTTGGTCACTCACCGATTCCCTCCCGGCCCAGAAGTGCACGCAGCAAGGGACGGCGCATGGCTCGAGCCGATCGTCAATCGACCTAATCTCGCCGAATCACAGCGTATATGGTTGCTTGTCGATGATGGCTACACGCCGATCGACTGGCAGATCGATTTCAAGTCCGGCTTTCGCTGGTCGGCGCAAACCTGGTACCGGGACATAGAGATTCACGGCAACCCGCGTGGAGCCGACATCAAGCTCCCTTGGGAACTCGCCCGCTGCCAGCACCTCCCGCAGCTCGCGCTCGCATACTCGCTCGCGCGAGAAAACGATTCGCCGTCGGCCGCGGCATGGGAGCGCGAGTTCCGCAACCAAATCCTCGATTTCGCCGCAACGAATCCGCCTCGCTTCGGCGTAAACTGGGCCTGCACGATGGATGTCGCGATCCGCGCGGCAAACTGGGTTATTGCCTATGATCTCTTTCGTTCCGGCGGAGCGAGCTTCGACTCGGAGTTCGATGCGATTATCGCGCGCAGCATCCGCGAGCACGCGCAGCATATGGCGACAAACCTGGAGTGGAGCGCCGGGCTGCGAAACAATCACTACCTCGCCGATATCTGCGGCCTGCTTTTCTCTGCCGCTTATCTTCAGGCGGACGAGCAATCCGACGCTTGGCTCGCCCTCGCATTACAGGAGCTTCCGCGCGAGGTCGGGCACCAGTTCTACGCGGAAGGCTCCAACGTGGAGGCCTCGACAACCTATCACCGGCTCTCCGGAGAAATGGTGGTGTACTCCGCAGCGTTCGCGCTCGGACTGCCACAAGAACGACTGGCGCGCCTTCAGCAGGTAAAACGCAGCAAGTTTCCCGCCGCGGCGGTGCTCGATGGACCGCCGGCGATGTCGGAGCACGGCGGGATCGCGCTGCCAGGTTCGGTGAGTGAGCGCATCGCAAGAATGGCCGAGTTTACGCGTGACGTGACCGTGCCAAACGGCTTGATCGCACAATTCGGAGACAACGACAGCGGACGATTTTTCAAGCTGCCCGGAAACTATCAGTGGCTCGATGCGCACGCAGCGAGTCAGCGTTATGCGGTTCCGGACCTGTCCGGACTGGAAGCGAACTACCTGGATGAAGAGGTTCTTGATCAACGCCACTTCGTGGCGGCGGCGAACGGACTCCTGGGCCGCGACGATCTGGGCCTTTTCGCCCGCGGCCGCGAGATCGACACGGAGATAGTTGGCCTGCTCTCCGGCGGCCGCCGCCTTGCCGCAACGGCCCGGAACCCTGCACGCGGACTTGGGATCGGGACCGAGGACGGCCTCGGGCGCATTCTCGAGCGCATTCGCGCGCTCCCGGAAAAATGCCGCCAGCGTTACGAATTCGAGGGCGGTGGCCTGCGAGACGGGCTCGATACCTTCGCATATCCGGCCTTCGGGCTGTATGTTCTGCGATCGGAGCGCCTTTATCTCGCAATACGCTGCGGGCGCCTCCATCCGCTGGGTTCGGGCGCTCACGCGCACAACGACCAGCTCGCCATCGACCTCTGCATCGACGGCCGCATGCTCGTCACCGATCCCGGAACCTGGGTGTACACGCCGCTCCCTGACGAGCGCGATCGCTACCGCTCGGCGGCGGCGCATTTCGCGCCCCGCGTCGTCGGCCGGGAACCGTCCCGCCTCGACCAGGGGCTGTTCGTACTGACGGACTCGGCGCGTGCGCGCTGCGTTTATTTCGGCCCCGGGGGGTTTGCCGGAGAGCACGGCGGCTTCGGCGCACCGGTGCTGCGTGCGATCACGCTCGAACCGGACCGTGTGCTCGTCGAGGACGGCTCGCCGGGCGAGCAGCTTGTGCGCCTCGAGATGACACCGCCGCTTGCGGTCTCCAACAAGTACGGATACCGGCTCGGATGAACCCCAGAGGTCGCGGGCCGGGCAAAGTGCTCATCATCAGTTTCCAGTATTGGCCGGCACTCAATGCGCGCGCGTTTCGCTGGACTGCACTCGCCGAAGCTTGGGCGCGCGCAGGGCGCGAGGTGCATGTCGTCTGCGCGCGAGTGCCCGATCGCCCCGTCCTGGAAACGCTGAACGGTGTGCGGGTTCACCGTGTCGGCAGCGCGTGGATCGAGGGCCTGCGTGGCGCAGCGAAGCCTGTCTCCGGCGGGACGACGGCGAAGCCGAACGCGGTCCGGCGTATTTTTACCGCCGTTGCCCGCAGCCTCTGGCACGGGATCTACTGGCCGGACACGAGCTGCACGTGGTATTTCGCCGCGCGAAACAAGGCGCGCAAACTGCTCGCCTCGATAGGCCCGGACGCGGTTGTATCGGTCTCCCCGGCCTTTACCGCCGTCGCGGTCGGCCGCTCGCTCGCACGCCGTTCGCAGCGGAAATTCCGCTGGCTCATCGACCTCGGGGATCCTTTCTCCTTCGCCGAGGAGGCCCCGCCGAACAATTTTCGCCTCTATCGACACTTGAACGTCCGCTTCGAGCGAGGCTGCTTCGCCGCAGCCGATTCCGTCTCGGTTACGACAACCGAAACGCGCGAGCGCTACGCCGCCCTCTTTCCGGAAAGCGCGCAGAAGATTGCCGTCATCCCGCCGCTCGTGGCTATGCCCGAGACCGTCACCGCTGTTGCGCACGGTGCTTCATCGGGCCGTCGGCGGCTCGTTTTTCTCGGCAGGCTGTATCCGAGGATCCGGCGACCCGATTTTCTTCTGGCGCTTTTTGCCGCGCTCGGTGAAGCGCCGGAGGGCAAGCGCTACGAGCTGCACTTCTACGGAGAAACCTGGGAATGCGGGCCGAGCTTTGCACCCTACCAATACATGGTCGGGAAAACCTTGTTTCTGCATGGATTGGTGCAGCGCGAGCGCGCGGCCTCGGCCATGTACTCGGCTGACGTGCTCGTCAACATTGGAAACGATACCCGCTATCAACTTCCGAGCAAGATCGTCGAATACGCGATGACGGGCAGGCCTATTCTCAATCTCGCGCCGCGTCCTGACGACAGCTCGGCGAGGTTTCTGGCCGACCATCCCGCCCACCTCACTCTTGTTGCGCGCGCGCGCGGCCCCACCCCCGATGACGTGAGCCGGCTGCGGGAATTCCTGGAACGCGATCAGGAAGAGATGTCGAAGGCGATGCTGCACAAGTGGCTCGCTCCGTACACTCTGCCGGAAATCTCCTCGCGCTATGACGCCCTCCTTTCGAGCGCGTTCGCACCCAGAGATCCGTCCAACCGATGAGCGAAGGGCGAGCAAATGCGAAGGCACCGCAGGTTCCGGTAAGTGCGGTCATTCCCTGCTTTCGCTGCGTGGGAACGATCCGGCGTGCTGTCGCGTCGGTTGCCCGGCAGTCCGTCCTTCCCGACGAGCTGATCCTGGTCGACGACGCGAGTGAAGACGGCACGCTCGAAATTCTCAAGGATCTGCAGCGCGAGCTTGGAGAGCGTTGGGTGAAAATCATCGCATTGGACAGGAATTCCGGTCCGGCCGGCGCGCGCAATGCGGGATGGGACGCCGCATCCGGAAAGTACATCGCGTTTCTGGATGCCGATGACGCATGGCATCCGCGCAAGACCGAAATTCAGCACGCTTTCATGGAGGCGCATCCCGAGGTGACGCTTTGCGGGCACGGCCACCGGCGCTTGGGCGACGGCGACAGCCTGGACACACCGCTGCTCCGCCCCGGGTTTCGCGGCATCTCGCTCGGCGCCCTTCTGCTGTCCAATCGTTTCGTCACGCCGTCGGTAATGGTGCGGCGTGGCATCTCCTTGCGGTTTCGGCTTGATAAGAGACGCATGGAGGATCACCTCCTGTGGATCGAGATCGCATCGGAAGGCCGCCAAGTGGCGTGCCTCGACGAGGTGCTGGCATTCACCTTCAAGGCGCCCCTTGGCGCGTCCGGCCTGTCGGCGCGCGCCTGGGACATGCGAAAGGCCGAACTCGCCAACTATTGGACGCTGCGCAGGTCGGGACACATTGGCATCGCGGTGACGCTTGCTCTTTGCGCCTATTCGCTGGCGAAGCACCTGATCAGGTCGGTCCTGCTCGCCGGGCGACGCGAGCGGCATAGCACCCCATGAGAGACCGTCTCGAACGCGGCTCGCCGGCGAATCCCGACCGCGTCTCAATCTCGGTGATCAGCCACGGCCATGCCCGGCTGATCGCAAGCCTGCTTGGCGACATTGCCGCACATGTCCGGACGCCGATTGAAGTGATACTGACCCTGAACCTGCCCGAGACACTGCCCTTCGAGCCCGCGCGCTTCGATTTTCCGTTTCGTATCGTCGAAAACGCCGTCCCCAAGGGATTCGCGGCCAACCAGAATGCGGCGTTTCACCTGAGTCGAGGGGGATTCTTCTGCGCGCTCAACCCCGACATTCGGATCGAGCGAGATCCCTTTCCCGACCTTCTGAAGTGCCTTCGGGATCGTTCCGTCGGCGTTGCGGCACCGCTGATCCGAAATCCGGAAGGCACCATCGAGGACAGCGCGAGGCGCTTCCCGACGCCTGCCTCGATCCTGCGAAAAGCGTTGTTCCACGGGACCGAGGTTGACTATCAGATCACAGACGAAACGATTTATCCCGACTGGGTGGCGGGGATGTTCATGGTCTTCCCGCGCGAGGTCTTCGCGGCGCTCGGCGGATTCGACGAGCGCTACTTTCTTTACTATGAGGACGTCAACCTGTGCGCCCGGCTCACGCTCGCAGGCAAACGGGTCGCGCTATGTCCGTCTGCGCTCGCGGTCCACGATGCGCGCAGGCAAAGCCTGCGCAGCCTGCGCTACATGCTCTGGCATCTCTCGAGCATGATGCGCTATTTCGTCTTCTGGGCAGGGCACCTGGCCCGGCGGCGGATTGCGGGAGAACGAAGCTAAACTTGCCGAAGCCGGCCCGGACGCGGGCCATCCTACCCGCGCTTGTAGCGGTCCTCGAATCTCACGATATCGTCCTCGCCCAGGTAGCCTCCCGACTGAACCTCGATGAGAAAGAGCGGGGTCTTCCCGGGGTTTTCCAATCGATGCTTGGTGCCAATCGGGATGTACGTAGATTCGTTCTCCGGCAAAAGCTTCACCTCATCGCCCCGAGTCACCCTTGCAGTCCCCGAAACCACGACCCAGTGCTCGGCACGATGATGGTGCATCTGCAACGACAGCGCCTGTCCAGGGTTGACCATGATGCGCTTTACCTGAAAGCGCTCCCCCGCGTCGATGCTTTCGTAGTAACCCCAGGGCCGATAGACTCGGCTGTGTGAGATATGTTCGGTGCGAGCTTGCCGGTCGAGGCGCTCGACCACTTCCTTGACCTCCTGCGCGCGCGATTTCTCCGCCACGAGGACCGCGTCATCGGTCTCGACGATCACCAAATCGCTCACGCCCAGCGCAGCCACCAAGCGGTGTTCGGCTCGAACGTAGCACCGGCTCGTATCGCGCAGGTCCACATCGCCGTGCGCGACGTTTTCGCCCGCGTCCTTTTCTGCGACTTCCCAGAGCGCTGTCCACGAGCCCACGTCGCTCCAGCCGATATCGGCCTGAACCATCGCGCTCGACGAAGTGCGCTCCATTACGGCATAGTCGATGGAGTCCGACGGGCAGGCGGCGAATGCAGCTGAGTCGAGCCGCAGGAAATCCAGGTCGCGCTTGCTCGCCTCCAATGCCGCGGCCGCAGCGACCGCTATCTCTGGGCGAAAGAGCCGCAGCTCCTCGAGATAGCGGCGGGGCTGGAACACGAACATACCGCTGTTCCAGAAAAATTCACCGCTGGAAACATAGCGCTGCGCGGTCTCCAGATCGGGCTTTTCCACGAAGCGTCGCGCGCGGAAGCTGCGCTCGCTTTCCGAAATCGGTTCGCCGCGTTCGATGTAACCGTAACCCGTGACCGGCCCCTGCGGCGTGATTCCGAAAGTGACGAGCGAACCGCCTGCGGCGAGGCGAAGCGCCGCGGCGATCGCCGTGTGAAACGCGGGTACGTTCCTGATCACATGGTCGGATGGCAGCACGAGAAGGCAGGCATCGGGGTCGAGACTCTGGGCGTGGAGCGCGACAACGGCGATCGCCGGCGCGGTGTTGCGACCGACAGGTTCGAGAATCTGGACCTCTGGTCGTACGCCGATTTCCCTCATTTGCTCGGCGACGAAAAAACGGTGCTCGTCGTTCGAGACGACGATCGGCGAGCGCGCGCCTTCGAAGCCTTGAAGCCGCAACACCGTGTCCTGAATCATGGTGCGCGCGGTCACGAGCGGAAGGAATTGCTTGGGAAGAAGCCGCCGCGACATGGGCCAGAGCCGGCTGCCCGAGCCGCCCGAAAGAATTACGGGGTAGAAAGAGGGATTCACTCTCACCGTCTTGGGTTTGGATGCAGCGCGTATTGTAGGGGCACTCCCGGCCTACGGACAGGGGCTTGCTAGAATCCTCTGTCCCTTGGCCAAGAGAGCGGCGATTTCGCTGAATCCCGTCATGCGCATTCTCGTCACCGGTGCATCCGGCTTCATAGGCAAGGCCCTGTGCCGCGAACTGCTCGCGCGAGCGCATACGGTACGAGCCGCCGTACGAAGGGCAGACCCCTCAGTGGCCACAGGAGCCCAAGAGGTCCTGGTCCCCGACATCGCCGCGGAGTTCGACCGAAGGACGCTTGTCGGCGACGTCGACGCCGTCGTGCACCTTGCTGCGGTCGCCCATCGCGCAGCAAGCGACTCGGAGCTTCACCGCGTCAATGTCGATGCAACGATCCGGCTCGCCGAAGCGGCGGCCGGGACCGTACGTCGCTTTGTTTTCCTGAGCTCGGTCAAAGTGCACGGCGAAAATTCGGGCAATGAAGCCTACAACGAAGCCCTCGCTCTCCGGCCCGAGGACTCCTACGGCCGCTCGAAGCTCGAAGCCGAGCGCGCGTTGGCCGATGTCGCTGGGCGAAGCGGCATGGAACTCGTGCTCGTCCGGCCGCCCCTTGTATACGGCCCGGGAGTCAGAGGCAACTTCCTGCGTCTCCTGCGCTGGGTGGACGCAAGATTGCCGCTGCCCTTCGCGAGCGTACGCAACCGGCGCAGCCTCATCTACTTGGACAATCTCGTCGATGCGGTCGTATGCTGCACGGAGCACGCCGCTGCGCGCGGTGCGTTTCTCTTCGGCGACGAGGAGAGTGTCTCTACTCCCGAGCTGGTGTCGCGCCTTGCCAGAGTGCTCGATCGTCCGGCAAGGCTTTTGCCGGTACCGCCAGCGCTCTTGCGCCTGGCCGGAACGATCGTGGGCCGCCGCGGCGACATCCAGCGCCTGACCGGAAACCTTGTCATCGACACTTCCCGAGCGCGCCAACTGCTCGATTGGCGGCCTCGCTACACGCTCGATGGGGGTCTCGCTGATACCGCGCGCTGGTTCAGATCGATGTACGACTGAATGCGCACCAAAGAACAGGCTAGAATGCGCCCCGTGTTCCCCGAGCTGATTGGTTGAGCAGCGGTGTTGGACGTCGTTCTTTTTTCGCCGCTCGTCTCTGCGCTTGTCACTGCCGCGCTCATCGCCTGGTTGCTGAAAGCACGGGATCGTTCGCCGCTCGATGTGCCGAACGAGCGATCGCTACATGCCCGTCCGATACCGCGCTCGGGAGGCATCGCCATGATGGCGGGGATATTCACCGGCTTTGGGATCTTGCAGACACCGCTTGTCGTCGTCCTTCCGGCGGCGGTCCTCGTGCTCATTTCACATATCGACGACGTGCGCGGCTTGCCGATCCTGGTCCGTTTCGGCGCGCATCTCGCCGCCGCCGCCGCATTCGCGTTCGGCGCGCTTCCGGCGATGACGCTCCCGTTCCTCCTCCTGGTTGTCCTTAGTATCCTGTGGTTGACGAACCTGTACAACTTCATGGACGGTTCCGACGGGCTTGCGGGCGGCATGACGCTGCTCGGATTCTCGTTCCTGGCAGCCGGCGCTCGGATGAGCGGTGATGATGTCATGTTGATCGATTGCGCCATCGTGGCGGCAGCAGGTGCTGCTTTCCTGTTGTTCAATTTCCCTCCGGCACGGCTCTTCATGGGCGACGCGGGCTCCGTCCCGATCGGATTCCTTGCGGCAGCACTGTCCTTGGCGGGTTGGCGCGACGGCGACTGGCCGTTCTGGTTTCCGGTATTGGTCTTTGCGCCTTTCATCGCCGATGCGAGTCTGACCCTGGTCAAGCGAATGGTCGCGGGCGAACGCTTCTGGCAGGCCCACAATAAACACTACTACCAGCGCCTGGTGCGACTGGGCTGGAACCATCGCGGCACGGCGCTGGCGGAATACGCACTAATGCTTGCATGCGGCGCGACCGCGCTCTGGGCGTTGCGTCAGCCTGTATACATTCAACTGGCTGCCGTGCTCGGGCTCATCACGCTTTGCGCCGCGCTCGCGCTCTGGATAGATTGCGCATGGCGGCAGCAAAAACACACACAGTGAACGCGCTCAAGCCCAACTACCGCGCCGCGCTTGCTTTTGCTCACGACGTGCTTGCTTCCGGCGTGTGCTGGGTGCTCGCTTTCTGGCTGCGCTTCAACCTGGAAATCCCCGAGGAGTTTCTTCCGGCGCTCGCCACGGTGGTGACGGCGGCTATTCCATTGCACGCCTTGATTTTCTGGTCGCTCGGTCTGTACCGGGGCAGCTGGCGCTACGCGAGCCTGCCCGACCTCAAGCGCATCGCGTTCGCTTGCCTGATCGGCGCACTAGCGGTGCCCGCGCTTCTTGCGTTCTTCCGCGCCGACATCAGCGTGCCACGGTCCACTTTCATCCTCGCGCCTTTGCTGCTCGCCGCGATCATGTCCGGCAGCCGGATAGCCTATCGCGCTTGGAAGGAACGTGCGTTGTACGGCCATATCCAACTCGCGGGCGAGCCCGTACTGGTTATCGGCACCGGCGACATCACCGTGAATCTGCTGCGGGAGATCGGGCGCTCGAGCCAGTGGCGCGCAGTCGGGATCCTCGACGACGACCCGGCCTGGCAAGGACGCGTATTGCTCGGTGTCCGTGTTCTCGGGGGGCTCAACGAGGTAGGCCCCTGGGCACAACAATTGGACTGCCGACACGCGATCATTTCTCTACCGGCCGCGTCGGCGGGCGTACGCAGGCGCGCCGCGGAGCTAGCCAGTGCTGTGGGTTTGACGGTACTTACCGTCCCTTCCTATGATGACCTCCTGTCGGGCAAGGTCACCGTCTCCCAAATCCGCCCCATCGAGCTCGAAGACCTGCTTGGGCGCGACCAGGTGGTGCTCGACAACGCCGGTCTGCAGCAACTGCTCACGAACAAGGTCGTGTTGGTCACAGGGGCCGGCGGCTCGATCGGTTCGGAACTCGCGCGCCAGATTGCACGATTCGCGCCTGCCTGCCTAGTCTTGTTCGATCTGAACGAATATGCCCTGTATTGCATCGAACAGGAATTCGTGACCGCAAAGGAAAAGACCACCATAGCACCGGTCATCGGCGACGTGCGCAACCCCGCCCGTGTGCATGCGGTTTTTTCGCGCTTCAGGCCCACTGTGGTGTTCCACGCCGCAGCTTACAAGCACGTGCCGCTCATGGAAATCGACAATACCTGGGAAGCAGTGCAAAACAACGTTCTTGGGACACTGCGCCTGGCGCGCGCCGCGCGCGATCACGGCGTGCAAAAATTCGTTCTGGTTTCAACCGACAAGGCGGTGAATCCGACCAACGTCATGGGCGCTACCAAGCGCTTGTCCGAGCAAGTGTGCCAAGCGCTGCAGCGGGCCGGTGGCACGCGTTTTGTCGTCGTGCGCTTCGGAAATGTGCTCGGCAGCACGGGGAGCGTCATCCCTAAGTTCCGCGAGCAGATTGCGCGAGGGGGACCGCTCACCGTGACCCATCCGGAGATCACGCGATACTTCATGTCGATACCCGAGGCTGCGCAGTTGGTGCTCCAGGCAGGCCTCATGAGCGGCGGAGGCGAGATTTTCGTGCTGGAGATGGGCGAGCCGGTCAGGATCGTCGATCTCGCGCGCGACATGATCAGGTTGTCCGGCTTCAGCGGGGAGGACATCGGTATCGAATTTACCGGCCTCCGCCCAGGCGAAAAGCTCTACGAGGAGTTGCTCTCTGACCGCGAGAGCACTCTGCCCACCCCTCATCCCAAGCTGCGGATTGCCAAAGCGGGCGCAGCTCCTGATGAACGATGGCTCGCCGAGATCGAAACCTGGCTCTCGCAACCGCGCTCTGTGTCCGACGACGAAGTAAGACGGGAACTCGGCATTAGAGTGCCCGAGTACCGACCCACCGCTGCAGGAAGCGGTTGGGCCGTAGCTCAGGAAAAGGACTGAGGAAACGGCCGAGCGCGCCAGAGCCTCTCAAAACCCGATACCGCCTGCACCACGCTCAAGTCCTTGAGATCGTGGCCGGCCGGCTGCACCAGCTCATGCGGCGCTTTCCATGGCCGCCAGCGCTCGGGTGTCGAATCGCCGAAAAAACACAGGATCGGTTTGTCGAGCGCCGCGGCAAGGTGCATCGCGCCTCCGTCGGCGCATATGACGTAGTCGCAAAGCGACAGGGCCGCGATCAGCCGGGAAACCGCTTCGGTGGGGCACGGAAGAACAGGAATTCCTCTGCAATGTTCGATGACCGTGCGAGCCTTGTCGTCATCGCCCGGATGCTTCGGGTTATCGGGGTCGCCGGGCGCCCAGAGCAGGAGAAATCGTGCCGCGTGCCGCTCGCCGATTGCCCGGATAAGGGCCGCGAAGTTTTCTGCCGACCACTGCTGCTTCCTCCTCCTTGCGCTGATATGCACGCCGATCACCGGCGTGCCCTGCCCCAGGCGAGTAAGGGCCGGCTCGATTTCACGGCGCTCGCCGGGGTCCGGAAATACCCGCGCTGGAGGCGGCGAACCGTTCACCCCGAGCGCCCGGAGCAGGGTGAACACCTGTTCCGCTTCGTGCGCGACTGTGGCACGGTCGTACAGCAGCGCGATGTCGACCCGCGGATGATCTATGTCGGGTTCGGCATAGCCGAGCACGTGGCGCGCGCCGATCATCCTCGCCAGCCGCAGCGAGCGCGGCTCAAAACCTGGAGTAGCCAGTATGGCGTAATCGAATTTTTCCTTGCGCAGCTTCATGATCAGTCGCAACCGGTCGAAATAGACCGAGACGATGGAGCGTCTTTCGCCGCGGTGCTTCCCCTTCTCGTATGCGTAGACGGCGTCGAGAGCGGGATTCCCCGCCAGAACCGCCTGGTTGTATGTATTGACGAATGCCGCGATATGTCCGTCAGGATAGCGCTCACGCAGCGCGGCGATGAGCGGTGTCGTGCATACGAGATCGCCGATGTTGTCGCGGCGGATCACCAAGATGCGCGGGCGCTTTTCCCGGGCGGCGGCAGGGGATGCGGAGGAGAACATGGCCAAGTCAGATCCGTTTCAAGTGAGTCTGAAACACATTCCTAGGATAACGCGTGCCGTTCCAGCCACAGCAGCAACACGATGAGTGTGTAGGCGAGCCGCCGCGAAGCTCTCCCGGCACACGCGTCGCGCCACAGCGAGGTCACCGCGTCGGCGCGCAAGAATGGTGCGACATCGCGTGCGCGCCCGACGGCGTGCTCGCAAAGCTCGCGCCACGACCCGTTGAAATAGGCGAGCAGCGGTACGGAAAAACCGTGCTTGGGGCGGCCCCATACCGCTTCGGGCAGCTTGGCCCGTGCGAGCGAGCGCAACAGCGCTTTCGGCTCCGGCTCGACGTGGGCTCGCGCCGGCTGCGCGAGTGCAAAATCGGCTAGAGCGTTGCCAAGCAGCGGTACTCGCACCTCCAAGGCGTGCGCCATGCTCGCCCGGTCGGCCTTCACCAGGCAGTTTTCGCTGAGGTAGGTCCAGAGGTCCGCGCGCATCAGCGAAGCCGTGTCCACGTGCCCGCCGAATCCCAGCGCGAGTTCGCGCCACCGGGCGAGCGTCCCCTCGGGGTGGCACGCGGCGAGAGCCTCGGGCGCAAGGTAGTTCGAAAGGCTCTTGCGCGAAACGGGCCACGGGCCGAGTTCGACATGCCGATAGAAAAGCAGCTCCTGTCCGGCGAGACTGCGGCGCAGCAGCGCGCCGGGAGCGACCCCTGCCTTGATCGCCCATCGCAGCAGCCGTTTCGCCCAGCCGTCCGGATGGAGCTCCTCGGTATCCAGAAAACGCGCATAGCCGCCGAACAACTCGTCGCCGCCGTCGCCGGAGAGCGCGACGGTGACATGGCTGCGCGTGAGCCGCGCCAGCTCGAACGTGGGCACAAAAGCCGGATCGGCGAGCGGCTGGTCGAGAGTGCCCAGTGCCCGCGCCAGCTCATTCGCGCCGATCGCAGGCGCATCGAGCACGTGATGGTCGGTGCCGTATCGTCTGGCCACCGCGAGCGCCGCTTCCGATTCGTCGTAGCCTTCCTCGGCAAAGCGCATGCTGAAGGTGAGCAGCGGCCGCACGCCCGCCTGCGCCATGTAGTGGACGATGAGGCTGCTATCGATGCCTCCCGAAAGAAACGCGCCCAGCGGCACGTCGGCGACCAGTTGTTGCGCGACGACCTTGCCAAGCAACGCGTCAAGTCGGGCCAGATCGTCCGCGGGTGTTGTGGCGCTCGTGCCCGGCGCGGGGATGCTCCAGAACGGTTCGGCGCGTAAAGCTCCGGTGGCGGCGCTCCATTCCAGCCAGTGCGCCGGAAGGAGCTGATGCACGCCGCGCAGGAAGCTTTGCGGAGCAAGCGGCGTTTGAAACGCCAGGTAATCGCGCAGGGCTTCGTAATCCAGCGCGCGCGGGAACCCGTCGAGGGCAAAAAAGGGCGCAAGAGTCGAACCAAGGCTCAAGCCGCGCTGCGCGGAGTAGAACAAGGGCTTGATCCCGAACCGGTCGCGCGCCGCGAACAGCCTGCGCTCCTTCGCGTCCCACACGGCAAAAGCGAACATCCCGTCCAGCCGTGCGGCGACGTTGCGGCCCCACTCGATAAAACCGCGCAGGACGACTTCGGTGTCCGAGCGCGTGCCGAACCGGTGTCCGCGCGTCTCCAGTTCCCGGCGCAATTCGCCGAAGTTGTAGATCTCGCCATTGTGTATTAGGACAAAGCGCCCGTCTTCGCTTGCCATCGGCTGCGCCCCGCCCTCGGGGTCGATGACCGAAAGCCGCGCATGCCCGAGAAGAGCGTCGTCGCGCCGCCACTGCGTCTGCGCGTCCGGCCCGCGATGATGCAGCGCCTGCAACGCAGCGTCGGCGCTGGACTGCCACGGAGTGCCGATCAATGCAAGGATGCCGCACATGATTCAGACCGCTCTCGCCAAGGCCTCGTAGGCCGCGGTCATGCGCGCTTCAGTGAACTCTTCCGGAAGCGCGTGCACGCCGGGCCGCGGTGCGCCGAGCGCCTCACGCATCGCGCGCGCCAAAGCCTCTGCGTCTCCGCAAGGCACCAACCCGCGCGCCAACTCCCCGCGAAGTACTTCGCGGGGTCCCGAAGGGCAATCCGTGCTCACCACGCGGGTGCCGCAGGCGAGCGCCTCGACCAGCACATTGGGCAAGCCCTCGCGATCGGAGCAGAGCACGAGAAGCTCGGCGGCCCGCATCCACGGATAAGGATTGGACCGGAATCCGGCGACAAACACCCGCTCCTGCAATCCACGCGAAGCGATCAAGGCATCGAGCTCCGTGCTTGGCTGGGTCAAGAGGACCAGGCGATGGGGCAGAGATGCCTTGCGCCACGCATCGAATAGAAGGTCGTGGCGCTTCTGCGGCATGAAGCGCCCGACGTGCAGCACGAAGGAATCGCGCGGAACATCTGGGTCGGCGCGCATCGCCGCCAGCCGGAGGGCATGGAGATCGAAACCGTTGTAGATGCGCACGATCCGCGCACGCCGCAGCCCGAGGACATTGCGCAAGTTCTCGGCGACGCCGTCGGACACCGCGACGAGGTTGCCGCCTTCGTAGATCCGGCGGTATCGCGCAAGGCGCCGTGCCGCTTTGCGCACGCTGCGTCGGGCCAGTTCGTCGATTTCCGCCGAAAGGGTGTTGGCGATGCGAAACCACACATTCGGCAAGCGCGCTTCGGCGACCACCTCATCGGCGAATGGGAGCGTGGAAATCGTGAGGCATTCGGCTCCCAGGCCCAAACGGCGGTACAGGCGGCGCAGGCGAAAAGCCGCCAGCAGTTTTCCCAGCCACCCGCCCGGAAGCCTTGCTCCTGCGAGCGTCAGCGCGTGCACCTCCACCCCCGGCGGTATCTCATGCTCGACGCGATGCTCGAGGAGCATCAACCTCACGCGATGGCCGCGCCCGGCCAGCCCGGCTGCTAGGCGCAGCATGTTCTTCTCGGCTCCGCCGCCGCGCAGATTGGTGACTACAAGAGCGAAGCTCACGGCCCTGCCGGAGGGTATGCGGTCATCGCCTCGACCACGCGAGTCCACACGCTGTCGACCGTGATCTCCGCCATCGGCGTTTCGGGGCCGCAGCCTTCGGCGGCGCGCGGGTGATCGACCGGATAGGAACAGGGGTGCTCGAGCGGCGCAAGCAGCCTGCTGGGTGAATGGCAGTGGTACAGCGCGACCATGGGCCGGTGCAAGGCGCCCATGATATGCGTCGGCCCGGTATCCACGCCGACGTAGAGGTCGAGTCTGCTCATGAGCGCCGCGGTTTGGCGCAGCGTGAGCTCGCCGGCAAACGAGGTGGCATGTCCCGGAAAACGGCTCGCCAAGGCTTCGGTCCGGGCGCGCTCCAGTTGTCCGCCGAACAAGAGAAAATGGGCGTCCGGCCAGCGATGCAGCACGCGCGCGCAGAGAGCCTCGAAGTGGGAAACGGGCCAGTCGCGGTAGCCTTTGGTCGGGAAACTCGCAATCTGAAGGCCGGCGAGCGGCTTGGCGCGGGCCGCCACCGTCGCGGCGAGCGCGGCCTGAGCCCAGGATTTTTCCGCCGGAGCGACCGCATAGGCGAGAGCGCCTCCGGCATCGGCCACCCCGAGCGCACGAGTGAGGAGCAGCGGGACGTGCGCCGCGTGCAGACTCTGAAACGCAGGCGGCTCCACGCAGCGGAAGAGGCGCGCATCGAGCGCGGAGTCGCGTTGCCGAAAGGCGACCACTTTTTCCGCCGTTCGAAGCGCGTATCGCACCAGGGCCCTGTCGAACCCATACACCACGGCCAGGTCCCAGCGCCGGCCGCTCAGCCACCCGCGCCAAAGCGCGCGCCGCTTGGTAATGGCTCCGACCTCGGCGACGAAAGGCAGGTGCTGCACGATCTCCGCGCGCCGGGGATGGCCAAGGAAGGTGATTCGCGCCTGGGGCCAGAGTCGGGACAGAGCTCGAAGCGCAGGCGTTGCGAGCAGCGTATCGCCTATTCTCGTGACGTTGATGACGAGAATGTTGCGTGGGTCCGACTGCGCTGCCTCCGCAACCGGGTTCATTCTCCGTGCCCGAGACCAAACCAGCCACCTGCCCTGTGCCAAAACCCCGCAAATCCGGCGGCAGCCCAGCTCCGCACATAGCCGCCCGAAGGATTCCACTGCAGGCACGCGAGCGTGTAGCCGTACCCCTTCGGCGCGCCGCCCGGTTCCCACCGGTGCCCGTCAGGCAGAACTTCGGCCATGGACGTATCCAGCCGATGAGCGATTTCGGCAAAGCGTGTGTCGTCGCTGTACAAGGTGCCCCACCGACGTTTTTCGAGGAACCGGCGCTCCGCCGTGTTGCGACCCAGGTCGTGCAGAAACACCATGCGCACGCGGCCCTGAGCCAATAGGCGCAGCGCCAGGCGAAGGGCGCGAAAGCCTTTGGGCCCATCGATCAATGCCACGTCACCGGGCTGTGCAAGCTCAGGCAGCAGGCGCGTGGCATCTCCGAAGCGCAGCTCGACATTGCGGCAGGCGCGAAGGCGTTGCTCCGCCACGACCGCGTCGGGTGATTCTGGATCGGACTCGATGCTGATGATAGGCACATCCGGGAAGCTGGCTGCGAGGAGCAGGGTACTCTGCCCTCGGGCGCGGCCCGATTCCAGGATGCGCCTCGGTCGCGCTGCCCCGGCGCATACGCTGAAAAAGAACATTTCCGAATACAGAATGCCTTTGCGTTCGTACGGCATCCCCGCAACGCGCACGCGCCAGGCATCGATTTCTCGAATGGCTGTACCCGCAACTTCCTCCATCGTCAGCACGCGCTCCTCCTGGCGATCATGCTTGCCGAAGATTGGTTCGATCCTCTCCCGAGGCCGATCCATGACGCAGCGCGTATCCGAACAGCATGCCGGCAAGCGCCCAGAACAATAGAGCTCCATCCCGCACGAAGAAATCATTGGCCATGTTGCGCGTCAATACGCCGGCGACCATGGCCGCGCCGGCAAGCCCGGCCAGACGCGCCAGGCGCTCTCCGCGAAGCGCCAACTGCCAGAAACGCCAGCCGAGCGCCCCGAACAGGATCAGCACCGCGGCCATGCCCGGGACTCCCGCGCTGATGCCGTAGTTGAGCACGAGATTGTGCGCGTGCCAGAAAACCTTGTTTTCCGCCGGAACCAGATCGGGGTAGGCCTTGTTCAATGCGCGGCGCCCGAATCCAGCACCGCTCAAAGGATGCGCGAGAATTTCTTCGCTTACGTCCTTCCATACACGGAGGCGCAAGTCCTTCCCTATCGCCGCAGGGGACTCGGGATCACCATCAGTGCGAAATTGGTGGCTTACATAGACTCCCCCAGCAATCAACGTGCACAAGATCAATCCCGTCAATGCGACGCGAAACGGACCGAAGGCGACCGCGCGGGTTTGCCAAAGCCAAACGCCGACCAACGCGGCCTGCGCTCCAATTGCCGGCCAGAGAGCGCGCTGAGCAGTCAGCAAAGCGACCGCCAGGAAAGGCGGTCCCAATAGCACTAACCATCTGCTTGAATGTTGACGCCCCAAAAGTGCAACGGTGAAGGCGAGAACCGGGCCGATGGCAACCAGGTATTGGCTAACCGTGCCGACGCCTCCGTAGTAAACGTGTGGCGGCCATTCTCCCCTTCGGATATACCCGCCGAGCAGCGCAGAAACCGAAATCACGAGAAAACCGGCCAATACGGCCAGGCACAAGAAGCGCAATCGCTTTTCATCCCGCGTCCAGGAAAAAAAAGCGACGAACGCCATCAGCGAGTAGCCGATTTCGTTCTTGATCTCGCCCAGGCTGTAGGAAGGATCGACCGCATGGACGAGCGAGGCGATTACCACGCCAGCCCATAGCGCAATGGCCCATTTGCAGGGCAATGCAGGCGGAGCAAGCCGGCGCCAGGAAATGATTGCGATAAGAAACGCCGCAGCAAGACAAGTCAGCCGCAGCGCCACGGTCCCCGGAAAGGGCAGGATAAAGAGGAACACCATGAACGGCAGCAGCTGCAATATCCACTTCATGCCTGAGTCGGGCCGAGGATGGACGGAATTGAGTGTCACGACGGCTTTTCCGTGCGTCTGAACAGGTACTCATCGTTCCCCGACCCGAACAAGCCCGATCGTTTTCGCACGTTTTTCCGGGCCAACTCAAATCCCATGGGCATCAGAAAACGACCCAATTCATCGGGCGCAATCGACTCGTATGGATATCCCCCGATCCAGTCTCGCACGTCGTGGCGGAAATCCATCCCCCGCTTGCGGCGGTGATATTCAGCTATATGGCTCGCCAAACGCTTTCCACGCAGCAACAGATAGAGACCAAAGAGGCGAACATAGATTTCCTCAGCCCTGGTCTGATTCGCTGGCGATGCGTTGATATACCATCGCTTGATGCGCTTCCAGATCCAGCAGTAAGGCGTCCTCCCGTACAGCGCAACCGCGAAGAATCCGCCCGGCGCCGTCTGCTGCGCGGCGATACGGATGGCACGAACCATGTCCCCCGTATGATGCAGCACCCCCCAGGAATAGACGATGTCGAATTTGCCCTGCGGATTCTCCTCCAAATCGAACACGCTCATGTTCTTTACCGTTGCGTTCGAGCCGGCCCAAAATTTGCTCAATACGCTCTGAGTAGTGGACACCGATTGAGGGTCGATGTCGAGAGCCAGGACTTGCTTCGCTCCCATTCGAAGCGCCGCCAGAGAGTGCAGTCCGGACCCGCAGCCGATATCCAGGAACGTCCTGCCCGATAGATCGCGGCTTCCCAGCAAGGATAGGAGCCGTTGCTCGGCGTTCAGCAGCCGCTCTTCGTCCACGAGCTGCGCGTAGCTTTCCCAATTTCTCCCGAATTCGAATCGATCCTTGTCCAACCCGGCTCCTAACAGGTATCCGATTTATCGGCCGCTTGTCTCAACAGTCTCGACGAACAGGCTTTCCATGCGGTCGAGCATGATCTCGCCGGAGAAGCGAGCCTGCGCCTCGATGGCGGCCGCTTCGCCCAGGCGCGCGCGCAAGGCGGGATCGTCGCGCAGCCGCGTAATCGCAGCAGCCAGCTCCGCGGCATCCCGGGGCTTCACCATCAGCGCCGTCACGCCATCGCGCGCCGCCTCCGCGATCGCGCCGATCTCCGTGGCGACTACGGCAAGGCCGCAGGCCATCGCCTGCATGATCGCCTGGGGTACGCCCTCATTCGCGTAGGAGGGTAGCGCGAATACGTCGAAACTGTGGAGCCATGGCACAACGTCGTCCTGGTGTCCGGCCATGATGACTCTGGAGGAAAGCCCGTGCTGCTCGATTTGCCGAAGTATGTTGATCTCGTTAGGGCCCGCGCCGACGATAACGGCTTTGGTGCGCTCGTCGGGGACGAGCGCGAGCGCGTCGATCAGATAACGATGCCCTTTCCAGCTGCGCAACGTGGCGACGACTCCAATCAGGAAATCCTCCCGCGCCAGGCCGAGGCGCGCCCGAGATGCATCGCGATCGCCGGGCCGAAACCGCTGCAGATCTACCCCTGTCGGAACCGAAGTGATGCGCCGCGGGTCGGCCCCGGTTTGTTCGATCACCTGTTGCCGCAACGCCTCGCCCGTGGTGACGATTCGGTCTGTTCCGCGGGTGTACAGCCAGCGGGTGAGAAAATTGTCCGGGATCGGCGCAGAAATGTGGCGGGTGCGCACCACAGGAGTAAAGCGCGGCAGGCCGATGCGGGCAAGCGCGACCAGCCAGCTGTCGGTCGAGCTGTGCGTGTTGATTGCGTCCATGGGCTCCAGCTTGAGCAGCTCCCTCAGCGCGCGCCAACCCGAAACGCCCTTGCGCGCGATCGGCAGCGCCCGCACCGCAATCCGGCGTCTCTGCGCCTCGGCGAAAATGCGCGATTCCGGCGGTGCCGCGATCAGCAATTCATGCCCGCGCTGCGCCATGCCCTGTGCTTCGGACAAAATGCGCAGCTCCTGTCCGCCCCAGCCGCACGAGGACTCGGTATGCAGGATTCTCATGCGGGATCGCGTCCTCGGCGCGCGGGTTTGCAGGGCCAACCTCTACGCGAGAGATTCCAGCGAGTACTGCAGGCGATGGAGTTTCGCGTAAATCCCCGAGGCGCCGAGGAGATCGGCGTGCTTGCCGATTTCCGCGACCCGGCCGGCGTCGAGCACGACGATGCGATCGGCCCGTTCGATGGTAGACAGTCGGTGCGCGATGACGAGGGTTGCGCGACCCTTCATCAGCGTTTCCAGCGCCGCTTGTATATGGCGTTCAGATTCGCTGTCGAGGGCGGAGGTCGCTTCGTCCAGGATCAGGACCGGCGCGTTCTTGAGGAAAGCGCGCGCGATGGCGAGCCGCTGCCGCTGCCCGCCCGAGAGACGGACGCCATCCTCGCCGATCGGCGTGAACAGGCCTTCGGGCATTTCGCGAACGAAATGCATCGCGTGCGCCGCTTCCACGGCCTCTACGATCTCAGCTTCGCTCGTCCCCGCGAGCCGGCCGTAGGCGATGTTCGCGGCAACGGTGTCGTTGAAAAGCACGATATCCTGGCTGACCAAGGCGATGTTCGCGCGCAGGCTTCCCAGCTTCAGGGTCGCGATATCGACGCCATCGAGCAGGATCTGCCCGGCATCCGGAGAATAGAACCGCGGCAGCAGATTCGCGAGCGTGGACTTCCCCGCTCCGGACGCCCCGACCAGTGCCACCGTCTCGCCCGCCCGTATCGAAAACGAGACTCCATCGAGGGCCTTGCGGGTACTGCCCGGGTAGCTGAAGCCCACGTCCCGGAACTCGACTTCGCCGTTCGCCCTACCAATTTCGTGCATGCCCGTGTCGCGCTCGGAGGGTTCATCCACGAGGCGGAACACGCTCTCGGCCGCGGCAAGTCCTCTCTGCAGGGTCTGGTTCGCACCCGTCAGCCGGCGCAGCGGCGGGAGCAGAAGAAGCAAGGCGGTGAGGAACGAAACGAATCCGCCCACGGTCGTCTCGTCCGCCACGGCCTGGCGCACCGCGAGATAGATGATGAAAGCGAGCACGACCGAAACCACGATCTGCACCAGCGGCACGCTGGCCGCAGCAGCCGCCATCACCTTCATGTAGAAGCGGCGCACCTTGTTCGCGCCGGCATCGAAGCGAGCCCCCTCGTAGTCCTGCCCACCGAACACCTTGACCACGCGATGGCAGCTGATCGATTCCTCCAGGGCATGGTTGAGGTCGCCCATGGCGGCCTGCTCGGCCCGGCTCATGGAGCGCAAGCGTCCGGAGATCCTCGCCGTGATCGCAATGGCGGCGGGTCCCACCAGGAGCGCCACGAGAGAGAGCTTCCAGTTGAGATAGAAGAGATATGCCAGCAAGAAAACAATCGTCAGCGTGTCCCGGAACAGTACGGAGATGACACTGGTCGCGGCTCCCGTCACCTGGAGGACGTCGAAGGTAAATTTGGAAATGATGCTGCCGCTGGTCTGATAGTCGTAATAGGACGTCGGCAACCTCACGAGATTGGCGAACATCGCATTGCGCAGATCCATGACAACCTTGCTCGCCACCCAGTTGATCGCGTAGTCGGAAACGTACGAAAGGATACCGCGGACGAAAAACAATCCGACGATCAATGCGGGGAGCCAGACGAGGAGACCGTTCTGCTTGCTGACGAAACTGCCGTCGAGCAGCGGCTTGAGGAGCGCCGGAAAAGCGGGCTCGGTCATCGCCGTCAACACCATTCCTGCGATAGACACCGCGAACGGCACCCAGTAGGGCTTGACGTAACTGAGGAGGCGGAGGTAGAGCTGCAGGCTGTTGGCGTCGCGCGATGCCATGGCTGCGCCGGAAAATTGGGATTATAGCTGATCGAGCATCTCTTCCCGGGTTCGGGGCCGGGAACCGACTGCTCAAACCGGTATCAGGCTCCGATATATCGCGAGGAGATGCTCCGCCATGGACTGGAGACTGAGTCCCTCGGCGCGTTCGCGTGCCCTGCGCCCCATCGCTTGCGCGGTGGAGACATCCAATCGTGCGAGTCTTTCTGCGAGCGCATCAACGGCCAAGGCGTCCACTACAAAACCGCTCTTGCCTTCGTCTATCAGCTCCGCCGTGCCGCACTGCGGCGTGACGATGACTGGCAGGCCGCAAGCCATCGCCTCGAGCGCCGCGTTCGGGAACGGATCGTAAAGGCTCGGCAAGACGAAGCTGTCGGCCGCACCGTACCAGGGCTGCACGTCCAATTGCGCGCCTGCGAAGTGCACGCGCGATGCGATTCCGCGCGAGCTCGCGAGGCGCTCGGCGCTTGCCCTTGCCTTGTCACGGCCGACGACAACCAGGTGAGCGTCCCGCTGTCCGGAGCGCGCAAACGCCTCAATCAGGCGGAACAGCCCCTTGCGCTCGAAACCTCCACCGACAAAAATATGCACGAGGGAGTCCTGCGGAATGCCGAGCTTGATCCGCATCGCCGTGCGGTGCGCTTCACGCAAGCGCGGATGGAATGCCTCGAGGTCTATGCCGTTGTATACGACGTGGAGCTTCTCCTCCGGCGTACCGAAACGCCTGCGGATCTCCTCTTTGACCATGCGCGAATTGCAGATCACGGCGCGCAGCCGCGGGCTGGCGAACAGACGCCGTTCCGCGGCGAGAACGTAGCGGTGATAGGGATTGAGCGCGAGGCCGAGACGGCCGAGCGGACCGAGCGCCGCGCGGCGGTTGTCGAGCCATTGGGCGTGGACACCGTCGCCGGCGCGGTAAATATCGCAACAGGCGATGCGCTCATGCGATTGCACGAGGTCATACGGCCGGTGGCCGACTTCACGGCACACCGCGTGGGCGAAGCTCCAGTCGCGCCACACGCTGCCGATGTAAAACGGATCGCAACGAACCACATTCCCGGCGTAACCGAACCATTCGCGCGCGAGCACGGTCACCGCTACACCCTGTCCTCCGAAGGCGCGGAGCGTCCGTTCGATGAAGCGCTCCGCGCCTCCGTAGGCGCTGTAGCGCTGCCGCACCAAGGCGAGATGCATCCTCTATCTCCGTGCGCGATCGAGCTGCTCGCACAATGCGCGAACGCCCTCGATCGCGCGCGGTCCCTGCCCGTGAAGCAGGTCCGGGTCGATCGCGTGAATTCTGCGATTACGGACCGCTGGAACCTGCTCGAAGCCCCGCCACGCCTGCGGCGCCTCGCTGCCGAAGCCTCCCGCGACGATCGCTTCGGGGCGCGCGTCAAGAATCTCCTCGCGGGAGACAAGCGGGGTGAGCGTCTTTGCAGCAGCAAAAACATTGCGTCCGCCGCAAGCGCTAAGCGCGTCGCTGATGAGGTGTGCGCCGTTTACAGTGAGCATGGGACGGTGCCAGATCTCGAGGAAGACCGTCACGCGGCGCTGCCCGGCGAAGCGTTCGCGCAAGTCCGCGATCTCGTTTTCGAACTGCCGAGCGCTCGCTTCGGCAAGAACCTCGCTGCCCGCAAGCGCGCCGACCAGGCGAACGATGCGGGGGATATCGGCGAGCGCGCGTACCTCGGTGACGAAGACCCGGATGCCGAGGCGTTTCAGCCGATCGATCTGCAATGGCGAATTGCCGCTCTGCCAGGCGAGGACGAGATCCGGACGCAAGGCAATCAGCCGCTCGATATCGACCCGGCCGTGGCTTGCAACGACGGGCAGCTGCGCCGCTTCGGCAGGATGGCGGCTGAAGGTCGAGACGCCTGCGAGGCTTGCCCCGGCACCCGCGGCGAAAACCATTTCTGCCAAATGCGGTGCGAGGGAGACCATGCGCTGCGCCGGACGTTCAAGGGAGACGGTGACGCCGCGGTCATCCTTCAGTTGCAGCGCGTGCGCCCCCGCCACCGCCGCGACCATGATCGCGAACGCAAGGAGCCGGTTCATCGTCGCAACAACGAATCGACGGCGGCCAATACCGCCTCGAGCGGAAGCTGGGTAAGGCACTCGCTCACCTTGCCTCCGCCGCAGCCGTCGTTGCCGCAAGGACGGCAGGGATGCGTGCCCGAGGCGACGACGCGGTGAGCAACCCGCCAGGGCCCCCATTCAAGCTCGCCGCTCGGGCCGAACAGCGCCACGACGGGCGTTTGCATCGCGGCGGCGATGTGCATGGGGGCAGAATCGACGCCAATGAAAAGCTTCGCGCGAGCGCTCAAGGCCGCGAGCTGTTTCAGCGTCAGTTTTCCCGAGAAATCCACGAACTGCGCGCTCGCGCGCCTGCGGATCTCGACGATCAGATCGAGTTCCCGTTGATCCGGTGCTGCGGTAAGTGCGACGCGCTCGCCGCGTTGCGCGAGCGCATCGATAAGCGCCGCGGCGCGCTCAGGCGGCCAGCACTTGAACTGCCAGCGCGACCCCGGGTGAAAATGGATGAAGTGTCGGGGTGCGAGACCGTGACCGGCGAGCAGCGCCTCGACGCCGCTCTCGTTGTCTTTACCGGGCATGAGCACGAGTGCCCGTTCGCCCTCGCCCGGTTGAATGCCGATGCGCCGGAGCGCGTCGAGATTCATCTCCACTCGGTGGCGCTTCGCGTGCGGAAGCGAGGGGACCAGGTGAGTGAAACTCTTCTTCCAGGCTCGAGACTTGCGGGCGAAGTCCTGTGCCACCGCGTAGCGCGCGCCAAGCGCGCGCGCAAGCCATGCCCCTCTCGGATGCTCCGAAAGATGGACCAAGAGATCGTAACCGCGCTCGCGCAGCGCGGCAAAGAGCCGCCATTCCTCGGCGAGGCGCGCCATGGTCCCCGCGCCCTTCCAGTCGCGCCTCACCTCGTGAACCCGCGCAATCGCCGGATGCAAATCGAGCATTTGCCGCGTTTCGGCGTAGACGAGAGCATCAACCTCTATCGAAGGAACGCGGTTCTTGAGGACCGTGAACAAGGGCGACGTAAGGAGGACATCGCCGTGGTGACGGAGCTGGATCACCAGCGCGCGCCGCAGCCGGGAGACATCGATCGCGTCGGCGGGACCGTACTGCATGCCGCGCACATTAGCAGAAAACCGTCCGACACTCCGCGACCGTGGCACCCCGACACGGCTTGGCAACCCCTCGATCAGAATCGGTAATCTGCACTCAGGAGGAAACTCCGGCCCGGTTGCGGGTAGGCGTTGAAAGAGGTGCCCGCACCGTTGCGAATCGCGTAGCTGTAATAGCTCTTGTTCAAAATATTGTTGATGGACGCGCTGAGACTGAGTTTGTCCACGACATGCGCCAGCTTCACGTCGGCGGTTGCATAGGAAGGCATGCGGCCGGGAAAAGTATTGGCCTGATCGTTGTCGTAGTACTGCCTGCCGACAAAGCGAATCACGCCACTCAAGCGCGTGTTTGGGTGAAGCTGCCAGGACGATCCCGCGTTGGCCGCATTTCGCGGTACGAGCGGGATCGTGTTGCCCGAAACGTCTATCCCACCGAAATTGCCGTCGACAAAGCGGGCCTGCGTCGCCGACGCGTTTCCGAAAAAGGTCAGCGTTGGGCTGGCGCGCCCGGTGAGTTCCAGTTCCACACCTTTGCGCCGCGTCGGCGGCAGATTGATATTCGAGAATGTCGGAAAGAAGAAGTAGATCTCGTTCTCCGAATCGATCAGGAAGGCACTGCCGCGGAAGCGCAGATCGCTTACGCGGTACTCCAGCCCGATCTCCCGCTCACGTGAGGTCTGCGGCTCGAGCAGCGTGACAATGGCATCGAAGGACGGTCCGCCAAACTGGTTGTAGACTTCGTCCACGGTGGCGATGCGAAAGCTCTGGCCTACGCGGCCGTAGGCGGCGGTGTTTTGCGCCACGTTTTGGCGCAAAGCGAGATCCCACGCGAGCGGGGTGCTTGTCTTGGATCCCGTTGCATAGGCTGCGGGGTTCACGACGTCCGTCGCCGTGGTGGTCACGCGCTGCTGACGCACCCCCAGCGTGAGCTTGGTGTCCTCCCCAATCGCAGTATTCTGCTGCGCGTAGAGCGCTGCGTTGCGTTGAGTCGCAAGAACGTGCGCCGTCGGAGTTCCAAGCGTATCCATAGCCGTCGCCTTGCGCGAGTCATAATCCCAATCGTCCGCGTCGATGCCAACGACCAGGTTGCTGCGGTTGCCCAATGCTTCGTAAGGAATTTTCAGGCGCGGGGTGAACGACCAGGTGCGCGTGCGGGTGTCGGTGTAGATATCCGGAAACCCGAAGCCTGAATAGTCCTTCAACAGAGACGTGCGTACGCTGTCACGGTAGCCGAGCTCGGCGGCAAGCTCGCCGAATCCCAGACCATAGCCTACGACTAGCGCGCCACGCGCACCGTCGCGGTCGGAGAAATCCCCCGGCGTGCTCGCGCCCTTCGGATCGGATTCGAGTTGTTGCGCCGTGCGCGCACCGGGCAGCCGCAGGCTCTGCTGATCGAGTCCGAATTTGAACGCGGCCTGCCCCTTGTTCCCGAACCAACGCACGTCGCCTTCGACATTCCGTTGTTCGTTTCGATTGTTGACCCGGTAGTTGTCGGACGAATAGTCATTTGCGAAAATGGTAAGCCCAATCTGCTCGCCCGCAACGCTCACCTCTCCCCTGAATTCCCGTGTTGCGTAGGTCCCTGCGCTCGCGCCGGCGCTCGCGCGGCTTGCCCTTCGCTGCGGGGCCTTGGTGATGATGTTGATCGTTCCGCCCGTGGCACCGCCTCCATAGAGGACCGAACCCGATCCGCGCATGATCTCGATTCGCTCGATGCTCTCGAGAGGAATTGCCGACCAACGCACTGATGCGAGTTCGTTTTCGTTCAGCCGTTGGCCGTCGAGTAACACCAGGGTGTTCTGGTCGCCCGTGATCCCAAATCCCCGCAGGTCGATTTGCCAGTCCGGGCTGCCGGTATTGTCCCGGGTCACAATGCCTGCTTCTTGCGCGAGCAGCGCCGGCAGGCTTCTTGCGGTGCTTTCGGCGATTTGTTGCGCTGTGATGACTGTCATGCCGATCGGGGCTTCGAGTGCGTTCTCGGGAAACCGCGTTGCGGTAACGACGACCGCGGGTTCCTCGGAACTCTGGGCAAGTGCTTGCGGAGCGAGCGCTGCAAGCAGCGCCGCGAGAAATGACAGCCTCATGGAATCCTCTCCGGCCGGCGTCCCCGCAGGCCTCAGTCAAGTTGCGAGAGGAAATGCAGCCAAGGAGCGGACCGGCTTTGCGCCGCTCCCCGCGGCATTTCCGACTGTCGCTCGAGGCCGGTCTCCGGGCTTGTGGGATCGGGCGTATCGCCTTCCCGCGAGCTTGCGCCCGCAGTGGCTCGGCTTCAGTCCGGACTACGCCGGGCTTCGGCCGCTCGGTTGATACGCCCGCGCACACTTACCGTTGCGGGGGCAGCGGAGGCTTTGGCCGTTGCCGGCCGCACCTCTTTCCCGTTTCACCCCGGCGCGAGATACGCGCCGGGACACCTCGAACGAGCGCGTTGATTGTACAAGACAAGTGGTCGGCGCTGATCGGGAATCTACATTGAAAAAGAATCCTTACACCTTGACTTAACAGGATTTTCCAAACTATAGTGTGTTCGATGGAGAGCGAGCTCGCCACACTGGAAGACAAGATCCGGCAAGCCGCGCGGCTATGCCAGCGGCTGCGTGATGAGGTCCGGGGGTTGCGCCAACAGCTCGCCGCGCTCCAGGGCGACAAGAGGCAGCTCGCCGAGAAGATCGACGGCGCCCGCAACCGACTCGAGCACCTGCTCAGGCAAATCCCCGAATAGCGCGTTCGGATGAGCCCCAAGCCCAAGACCCTTGATGTCACCATCATGGGCCGGACCTACAAGGTCGCGTGCTCGGAGGATGAGCGCGAGGCGCTGATCTCGGCGGTGGCCTATCTCGACAGGAAAATGACCGAAATAAAGAGCACGGGCAGGGTGGCGAGCGCCGAGCGCATCGCCGTAATGGCCGCGCTCAACATCACGCACGAGCTGCTCAGCTCGCGAAACAACGCGAGCGGCTTTGACATCGAAGGGCTCAGGCGTAGAATGGCCGCAATGGAAGCGACGCTCGATCAGGCTCTCGCCCCATAAGGGTTTGAGAGGGTTTCGAGCAGCGCCCGAGAGATTGTCCCCTGTGGTGTGCGCCAAGATCCGGAACTTCTTGAACCAACAGCTTGAATTTGGTTGCGGACTCAAGTGTCACTGTTGTGCGCGTCCCTAGTCGGATGTACCTGATGTGACCGGAAAGCGACCACCTCGGACCGAAAGGTTCAGGATTCGGTTCTAGCGGCATCTTCGGGGGACTCCAAATAAACGAAAACGCAAAGACGACAAATGAAGACGCAGGCACAGGCCTGCGTTTTCATTTATGGGCCTGGAATTGGAGCCGCCGATCGTGCGCCACTGGCTGATGAAATCCGAGCCCGACGAACTCGGCATCGACGATCTCGCCGCTGCTCCTGGCAAGACCACCGCCTGGTCGGGAGTACGCAACTACCAGGCGCGCAACTTCATGCGCGACAGGATGCGCATCGGCGACAGGGTTTTTTTCTACCATTCCAGCTGCCCCGAACCCGGCATCGCCGGAATCGCCGAAGTTGCCTCGGCGCCCTATCCGGATGCGAGTCAATTCGACGCGAAGAGTCCCTACTTCGACGCGGCTGCCACGCGGGAAGCGCCGCGCTGGGTCAACGTGGACGTGAAGTTCGTCAGGAAAACCCGATTGGTGAGCCTCGCCGAGCTGCGCGGCCAGGCTCCGCTCTCCGGAATGCGCCTCCTTGCCCCCGGAAACCGGCTCTCGATCACCCCGGTGGACGGGAAAGAGTGGAAATTCATAACAAAGAAACTGATGAAACTGTAGCCACGGTTCCGTGGCCGTGCTGAATGAACCGCCTGCAAAACGACACGCTGATTCGCGCGCTGCTCCGCCAGCCCACGCCTTACACCCCGGTGTGGCTGATGCGCCAGGCCGGGCGTTACCTTCCCGAATACAACGAGGTGCGCCGGCGCGCAGGCAGCTTCCTCGCTCTGTGCAAGACACCTTCGCTCGCTACCGAAGTTACGTTGCAGCCGCTGGAGCGGTTTCCCCTGGACGCAGCGATCCTGTTCTCGGACATCCTCACCATCCCCGATGCAATGGGGCTCGGGCTTTACTTCGTCGATGGAGAGGGACCGCGCTTTGAACGACCTCTGCGTGATGAGGCTTCGATAGCGAAGTTGCGGGCGCCCGATCCGGACAAGCATCTGGGCTACGTCACCGATGCGATAGACCAGATCCGGCGCGCCCTGGCCGGCCGCGTGCCGCTCATCGGATTTGCGGGCAGCCCGTACACACTTTCCTGTTACATGGTCGAAGGCGGGGCGAGCGAAGACTGGCGGAACGTCAAGCTCATGCTTTACAGCCGCCCGGACTTGCTGCACCGCCTGCTTGCCACCAATGCGCAGGCGGTGGCCGCACTGCTCAACGCGCAGATCGAGGCCGGAGTACAGGTTGCGATGATTTTCGACACCTGGGGCGGAAGCCTTCCGGCGGCAGCATACAGGGAGTTTTCGCTCGCCTATATTCAACGCGTGCTCTCGGAGCTTAAACGCGGCGAGGGCAGCGTGCGGGTTCCGGTGATCGTATTCACCAAAGGCGGCACGCCCTGGCTCGAGGAAATCGGAGCGATCGGCTGCGATTGCGTCGGCCTGGACTGGAGCGCGGACCTCGGCAATGCACGCGCGCGAATAGGCGCACGCGCAGCGCTGCAGGGCAATCTCGATCCCATGGTGCTCCTCACCTCTCCCGAGGTCGTGCGGCGCGAAGCCGGAAAGGTGCTCGAGTCCTTTGGAAGCGGGTCCGGCCACGTATTCAATCTGGGCCATGGGGTTCCGCAACTCGCGCAGCCGGAAAATGTTGCTGCATTGGTTGCTGCAGTGCACGAGTTGAGCCCGAAATTCCATCCAGCGGGCTGAAAACCGGGATTTCGGGGCCTGCGCGGAAGTGTCACTTATGCACAACACCTCCCGAAACCCCGCGTCTGGCGTGGCTCTTCGAGGACTTCATTCGAGAGGTTTGCAAGTCCCTGTATTATCGTCTCATTTTGACCCGCTGTCATTTTAGGCAGAGCAAGAAATCCCTTGCAGGAGTGCAAGTTACAGACGAGTTACGGGTCTTACTCACACAGTTACTCACAAATTCTGTGAAAAACATGAAAAACCCAAGACAAACAAGCTCTTTATAGAGGCAGCCACAGAATCCACTTGAGTAAGGCGCCGACGCACTTGAATTCTCGACGATGATCGTCCTGCGCGTGGCACTCGACGTGCCGCTGCCCCAGCTGTTCGACTACCTTGCGGAGGACGCGACGCGGGCCGACATCGGCTACCGGGCTCTGGTTCCGTTCGGAAAGAAGCATCGCGTCGGCGTGATCGTGGACGTTGCGGCGAAATCCGAGGTTGCCTACTCTCGGCTGCGCGCGGTCGGCAAAATTCTGCGTGACGTGCCGCCTCTTGCGCCAGAGTGGCTTGCCCTGGCGCAGTTCTGCAGCGACTATTACCAGCGCCCGCTCGGCGAAGTCGTGGCTGCGGCCTTGCCGCCGCGGCTGCGCACGACGAAACCCATTCCCGCTGCCCCGCTCGACTATGTCCTGACGCCGGCCGGCAGGGATACGCTCGCAACGATACCGGCGCGGCGCAAACGTCTGCGCGCCCTGCTGTCGCAGCTCGCACCCGGCCCGGTCTCCGAAGCGGAACTCTCCCGGAGCGCTCGAAGCCTGCTGAAGCGCGGCATCGACGCCGGTTGGATCACCGCCATGGATCCGCCGCGGTCCAAACCTCGCTTTGTCCGTGCCTACGAACTCACCACAGAGCAACAGGACGCGATCGACCGCCTGCGCGCAGGGCTGGACCACTTTCGCGTGAGCTTGCTCTTCGGCGTTACCGGCAGCGGCAAGACCGAGATCTACCTGCAGCTTATCGCCGAGGTCCTCGCCCGAGGGAGACAGGTGCTCGTCCTGGTGCCCGAGATCGCGCTCACCCCAACACTCCAGACCGCGTTTCTGGACCGCTTCCCCGGGGCTTGCATTGTCACTCAGACGAGCGCGGCGCCCGAGTTGGAGCGAACCCGCGGGTGGCTCCGGGCGCACAGCGGTCGCGCCGATATCGTCCTTGGCACGCGGCTTGCCGTGTTCACGCCGCTTCCCAGGCTCGGGCTGGTCGTCGTGGACGAGGAGCAGGACGCATCCTTCAAGCAACGGGAGGGCGTGCGCTATTCGGCGCGCGACCTGGCGATCGCGCGGGCGAGGGCGGCAGCGGTTCCGGCGATGCTTTGCTCGGCGACACCGTCGCTGGAGACTTTCCATCATGCGACCTCGGGAAAATACGAGCTTGTGAAACTCACGCGCCGCGCCATCGAGCGCTCGGCAATGCCGCTCATACGCCTGGTCGATACTCGCGTGCACCCGCCCCGGGAGGGTTTCGCCGTGCCGCTTCTCGAGGCGCTGGCATCACGCTTTTCCCGGGGCGAGCAGTCGCTGGTCTTCCTCAATCGACGCGGCTACGCGCCGGTGCTTGCCTGCTCGGCCTGCGGGTGGGTGAAGGGCTGCGAGCGCTGCTCGGCACACATGGTCGTGCATCTGACCGAGCGGCGGCTACGCTGCCATCATTGCGGTCTTTCCGAGGGCATCCCGCGCGCTTGTCCGGAGTGCGGCGACCCCGATCTGCAGGCCTTCGGACGCGGCACGCAGCGGGTAGAGGTCACGCTCGTCGAGAAATTTCCGCAGGCGCGCATCCTGCGCCTGGATAGCGACGCCGTGCGCGCGCGGGGCAAGCTCGAAGACCTTCTCGAGCGCGCTGCGCATGCCGATATCCTCGTCGGCACGCAGATCCTCGCCAAGGGGCATCATTTCGAACGCTTGACGCTCGCCTGCGTGCTCCACGCCGACAGCGGCCTGTTCTCCAGCGACTACCGGACGAGCGAACGAACCTTCGCGCAGTTGCAGCAGGTCGCCGGACGTTCAGGCCGCGCCAACCTGCCCGGCGAAGTGCTGGTCCAGACGCGTTATCCCAACCATCCCTTGTATCGGTCGCTGGTGAACAACGACTTCACGGGTTTCGCAGGGACCGTGCTTGCGGAGCGCCGCGCGGCGGGCTTTCCGCCGTTCGTTTTCGAAGCCGCGCTGCGCGCGGAAAGCCGCGATGCTGTTCGGGCCATGCATTTTCTCGATTCGGCGATCGAAAATGCTCCGCCGAACCGCGCCTCAGTAACCCTATTCGATCCGGCGCCGATGTCGCTCGCGCGGCTCGCGGGAATGGAGCGCGCGCAGGTGCTGCTGCAATCGCGCTCGCGGCCGCGATTGCAGGCGTTCCTGCGTGAATGGAGCGGCGCGCTTTACCGCATGCCGGCGCGCGGAGTGCGCTGGCACCTGGATGTCGATCCGCTGGATTTCTGACGGCCGGTGAAACTATGCGGGCTTCTTCGCCGCTTTTTTCGCCTTGCGCGGACGAGACTTGCCGTGCGACCCCTTGAAGACCTTCCCGCGGAACGTTCGTTTGTCGCCTTTGCCCAAGCTGTAACTCCCGGTGTTTGAAGGTTGAAGCCCAGGACATTCTACGCTCTTGAGGTCGGGCGGTATCAGGCCCTGGGTATAATTGCGCACCTTTCTGCGCCTTCATGTCCGCCGAGATAAAATCCCATCTCACCGAGTTGCTCACACGAGCGCTTGCCAAGGTCGCCCCGCAACAGCCCGGTACGCTGATTTCCCTGGAACGACCCAAGCAGGCGCAGCATGGAGATTTTTCCTGCCCTGCGGCGATGCAGCTCGCGCGCACGCTCAAGCGCAGCCCGCGGGAACTGGCCCTCGAGCTGGTGGCGGCGCTGCCTCCCTCCGATTGGCTCGATCGCGCCGAAGTGGCCGGCTCAGGTTTCATCAACCTGCGCGTGCGTCCGGCGGCGAAACAGCACATCGTCAGGACCATACTGACCGAGGGCGCCCTTTACGGGCGATCCGAGCGCGCGCGGGGCCAACCCCTGATCGTGGAATTCGTTTCGGCCAATCCTACCGGGCCTCTTCATGTCGGGCATGGCAGGCAGGCGGCGCTTGGCGACGCGATCGGTGCCCTGCTCGAATCGCAGGGCGCTCGCGTGACGCGAGAGTTCTACTATAACGACGCGGGCGCGCAGATTCGCAATCTCGGGCTCTCCGTTCAGGCGCGCATTCGCGAAGAACAGGGAATCAGCGCCGATTTTCCCGTTGACGGGTATCACGGCGAATATGTGCGGGAAATCGCCCAGAGATACCTCGAGGCCGGCAACGCCGACGGGGAAGATCTGGAGGCCGTCACGCGCTTCGCCGTGGCGGAGCTTCGCCGCGAGCAGGATCTCGATCTTCAGGTGTTCGGAGTGCGTTTCGACAGCTACTACCTGGAATCCTCTCTTTACCAGGACGGCCGTGTCGAGAAAACGATTCAGGCGCTGACCGATGCCGGAAAGACCTTCGAGCAGGACGGAGCGCTGTGGCTGAGGACTACCGATTACGGCGACGACAAGGACCGCGTCATGCGCAAGTCGGACGGGACCTATACCTACTTCGTCCCCGACGTCGCCTACCACCTCACGAAATGGGAGCGCGGCTTTACCCGGGCGATCAACATCCAGGGGTCCGACCACCACAGCACCGTAACGCGGGTACGCGCCGGGCTGCAGGCCGCTTCTTCCAAGTGGGAGCGCAAGATCCCGCGAGGCTATCCCGACTACCTCCTGCACAAAATGGTCACGGTGATGAAGGGCGGACAGGAGATGAGAATCTCCAAGCGCGCCGGCTCCTACATCACGCTTCGCGAGCTGATCGACGAGGTCGGGCGCGACGCGGTGCGATTTTTCCTCGTATCACGCAAAGCCGACGCCGAGTTCGCGTTCGACATCGATCTTGCCAAGTCGCAGTCCGAGGACAACCCCGTCTATTACGTGCAGTACGCGCACGCGCGTATCTGCTCGGTTCTGGAACAATTGAAGGCCCAGTTCGCCGGCCAGGACGGCGCGCTTGTCGGCAGGCTCGATAATACCGGGTTACCGGAGGAAACGGACCTTGCGCCGCTTACGGGCGCGCGCGAGCTGGCTCTCCTGCAGCGGTTGGGCGAGTATGCCGAGGTGCTGGAAAATGCCGCCGTTGAACTTGCTCCGCACCAGATTGTCTTTTATCTGCGGGAGCTGGCGGGAGAATTTCACAGTTACTATAATGCCGAGCGCATACTCGTCGCGGAGACGCCGCTGCGACGGGCGCGGCTTCTTCTGATCCTTGCCGTGCGCCAGGTGCTCCGCAACGGATTGTCGCTGCTGGGCGTCAGCCAGCCCGAGAAAATGTGACACGTCACCGCCATGAGCCTCGACTACAAGCAAGTAGCCATGCCGAGACCGGATTCCCCCGGCAGTTTTCTCATCGGCCTTTTCTTCGGATTTCTTCTGGGCCTGGGGGTCGCCGCGGGGATCGCGGTCTATTTCTTCAAGACGCCGATGCCTTTCTCCGACAAGGCGCGCCCTGCGGAAAAAGCGCCACCCGTAGCTCAGAACCTGCCTGACCCTGCCAAGCCGGTTGCGGCCGAGGAGAAGCCCCGCTTCGATTTCTACCGCATCCTGCCCGGGCGGGAAGAGCAGGTGACCGAACGCCAGATCCGCGAGGCGGCCAAGCAAGCCGGCGCGTCCAAGGACATGTATTTCATTCAAGCCGGCTCGTTCCAGAATCCGGCCGACGCGGACAGCGTCAAGGCAAGGCTTGCGCTACTGGGCATGGAGGCAAGCGTCGAGCCGGCCGACCTTGCCGAGAAGGGCGTGTGGTACCGGGTGCGCCTCGGACCTTTCAAGCGCTTAGATGAAATCAACCGCATCCGGCAGCAACTGGCGCAGAACGGAGTGGACGCGTCGTTGGTAAGAATCAAGGATATCGCCACGAATTGACTCGGGAGAGCCGCATGGTTTTTCGCCTGATGAGCCTCATAGCCGGACTGGTGCTTGCGTTCGCCGCGAACGCTCAGCGTTCCCCTTCCGAGGGCGTCGATTACGTCGAGCTCAGGCCGCCGCAATCGACCGAAACTTCGGGCAAGGTCGAAGTCATCGAGTTTTTCTGGTACCGCTGCCCGCACTGCTATTCGCTCGAGCCGGATCTCGAGCCGTGGGTCAAACACCTGGCGCGCGACGTGCAGTTCAAGCGCGTACCGGGGATTCTCAACGAAGATTGGGCGATCGACGCCCGGATCTTCTACACCCTGGAAGTCCTCGGCGAGCTCGAGCGGCTGCACCGCCCGCTGTTCGACGCCATCCACCAGCAGGGCGGCGTGAGGCTGCGCGGCGATGCCTTTGCCAAATGGGTCGCGGACTGGCTCGGGAAGCAGAAAGTGGACATGACCAAGTACGACGCCGCGTTTCGCTCGTTCACGGTCGAAAGCAGGCTGCGCCGCGCGACACAGATGAGCCGTGCCTACCGCCTCGACGGCGTTCCCGCTCTCGCCGTGCAGGGCCGGTACGTCGTCATCCCGAGCACCTCGCGCAAGGGCATGCTGTCGACGGCCGATTTCCTCATCGGCGAAGCCCGCAAGCAGTCTGCAAAGGCAAGACCCTAGGCGCTTCCCGCTAGCCGGCTTGTCACTCAGCCCCAAGGTCTTCATCACCGGCGCCTCCAGCGGGATCGGGGAAGCGCTCGCTGCCTGCTACGCGCGAAAGGGGGCGGTACTCGGGTTGTGCGCGAGACGCCTCGCGCCAATGCAGGCTTTCTTCACCGGCCTGCGCTGCACCGGGGCCTGTTACCTCGTCGACGTGACCGACCCCGCGAGCCTCCGAGCGGCGGCCGAAGATTTCCTTCAGAAGTTCGGTCCGCCCGATATCGTCATCGCGAACGCAGGCGTCAGCGCCGGCACCTCGGGGGAAGACCCGGAAGACCTCGCCGCTTTCCGCAAGATCATGGACACCAACGTGTTCGGGTTGGCAGCGACGTTCCAGCCGTTTGTCTCGGCCATGCGCGCTCGCGCGAGCGGAACGCTAGTCGGCATCGCGAGCGTCGCCGGCGTTCGCGGACTCCCCGGAGCCGGTGCTTACAGCGCCTCGAAATCCGCCGCAATCGCTTATCTGGAGAGCCTGCGCGTGGAGCTCCACGGCTCGGGGGTGGCGGTAGTGACGATATGCCCCGGCTATGTCCGCACGCCGATGACTGCGGTGAACCCCTACCGCATGCCCTTCATCCTGGACGCCGATGACGCGGCGCGGCGCATTGCCGGCGCCATCGCGAGAAAGCGCCGCTTCGCCGTCATTCCCTGGCAGATGGCGCTGGTGTCGTTCGTGCTTCGCCGCCTGCCCCGCTGGCTCTACGACCGGCTGTTCGCTTTCGCGCCGCGCAAGCCGCGCGGCCTGCCCTTGTGAACGGCGCTGGGGCGGGATTTGTCGACGCAGCGGGCACGCACCACGCCCGGGCGTGCAGCGACGCGCGCATCGTAAGCCTCGTGCCCAGCGTTACGGAACTGGTCTGCGAGCTGGGACTCGCAGGGCAACTCATAGGCCGAACCGGGTTCTGCATTCATCCGCGCGAGATCGTGCGTCGTGTCCGAAAAGTCGGCGGCACCAAGGATGTCGACCTCGACAAGCTGCGCTCGCTGCGACCTACCCACGTCATCCTCAACATCGATGAGAACAGGAAAGAGGACGCCCACGCGCTCGCCGAGTTCGTTCCCGGACTGATCGTCACGCATCCCCTGTCGCCCCTCGACAACCCCGCGCTCTATCGGCTGATCGGCGGAATCTTCGGACGCGAGCATGAGGCCGAAGCGCTATGCGGAAAATTCGAGAACGCGTACGAGGCGCTGCGCTCCGCGATCCACGCGTTCCCGAGCGAGCGCGTGCTCTACCTGATCTGGAGAAACCCCTGGATGACGGTTTCACGCGACACCTATATCTCGCGCATGCTCGCTCTGGTCAATTGGGAGACCGTTCCAGCCGGCGGCGCAGAGCGCTACCCGAAGATCGATCTCGACGGCGCAGCGCTCGACCAAGCAGATACCGTCCTCCTGTCGAGCGAGCCCTTCATGTTCCGCGAAAAGCACCTTGCCGAAATGCGCACACTTCCGGCGCTTCGCGGAAAGAAAATCGCCCTGATCGACGGAGAAATGACTTCGTGGTATGGCAGCCGGGCGATCAAGGGCTTGGCCTATCTTCGGAGATTTCGCGATGAGTCCGATCGCGCTCCAAAGTAGTCTGCTCTTCCTCTACGAGGTCGGCTGGACGTAGCGGACCACGCCATCGGCGCCGACTGAGCGCTTCAGGCGCCCTTCGTTGTGAAGATAGTGCAGGTGGGCCATCGCTTCGCCCATGGCGAAAAAGAGCTGATGCGTATCGAGGTTTCGGCGGAACAAGGTGCCGAGCACGTCCGCAGCCGCCTTGGGCGCGTCGCAGACTTCGTACAGCTCGGCCAGGCGCAATCGATGATGCTCGGCGAGCTGCGCAACGCGTTCGCGCAAGCCGCGGAAGGGCAGCCCGTGCGAAGGCAGCGTAAGTGTCGTCGCAGGCAATTCGGCGTGTCGGGCAATCGAATCGAGGAAAAGCGCGAGCGGATTCCCTTCGGGCTCGTTCGCCCAGACGCTGACGTTGGTCGAGATCTTGGGAAGCACCATGTCGCCGGAGATAAGAACGCCGAGCTCCTCGCAGTAAAGCGCTGCATGCTCCGGTGCGTGGCCGTAGCCCATGATGACGCGCCAGCTGCGGCCGCCGATCCGATGCGGCTGGCCTTCCATCAGGCGCCGGTACGCCGAGGGGAAACCCGGCACGCGGCTGCGGTAGTTGCTGCGCCGCTGCTCGAGCAGAGAAAGCCTTTCACCCGCGGCCCCGTTCCGCTTGAACATCGCCAAGGTATTGTCGTAGCCGTATCCCGCCTGACCTTCGCGCATCGCATGCGCAGCGAAGTACTCGGCCTGCGGCATCCAGAACTCAGCGCCGGCGCGCTCGACGAGCCACGACGCGAGACCGGCGTGGTCGGGGTGATGGTGCGTGACGATGAGGCGGCTCACTGGGCGCCCCGCGATGCGTTTGGCGAATATGCGCTCCCAGAGAGAGCGCGTCGCGTCATCGCCTATCCCGCAATCGACGAGGGTCCATCCGGCCGCGCCGTCAACTTCGTCCTCGAGCAACCACAAGTTGATGTGATCGAGCGCGAACGGCAGAGGCATTCGCACCCAATGCACGCCCGGTGCGATCTCGAGCGCTTCGCCGCCTGGCGGCGGCGCGGACTGCGGATATTCGAGGACGGATTCTGGGATCATTCGTCGGATGCAGGGGTTCTTTCGGACTTTGCGGGAGTAGAATTACGCGTTCCCGCGCACAAGGGCGGGGATTCTCCCAGATTATGGATAAGGACGCTACAGACTTCTCGATCGCGCCCATGAGCGACCCCATTGGAAACTGTTCGATCGGGGATCTCGCACGCGAGTTCGACGTCACACTGCGGACCATTCGATTCTACGAGGACGAGGGTCTGCTCTCGCCCCGGCGCGAAGGCAGCCGACGCATCTACTCCAAGCGCGACCAGGTGCGCCTGAAGCTGATCCTGCGCGGCAAGCGGCTCGGTTTCTCGCTGGCGGACGTGCGCGAAATGCTCGAGCTCTACGATTCCGCGCCCGACGAGCGGCAGCAACTGGAGAAATTCGTTGCGTCGCTCTCTGCGCGCCGCGCGCAGCTCGAACGCCAACGCGCGGAGATCGACGAGGCGCTCGGGGAGATTCGCGCGTTCGAGCGCCAGTCGCGCAAGCTCCTCAGCGCCGCCCGGGGCGGGAAGCGCCGTGCGGCGGCGTGAACCCGCCTGCGTTGTTGACGTTAACGTTAACGTCAAGTAGAGTGGGCTCTCCGTAGGTCTCTCATGGACCGCGCCCAGAATCTCCCCAAAAGCACACTGCCGACACTGCCCGGGCTGCGCTTTCGCCTGGGTGACGATATCGACATCCTCCGCAATGCGGTACAGGGCTTTGCCGCCGCCGAGATCGCACCCCGCTCGGCCGAGATCGACCGCTCCAACCAGTTTCCGACGGACCTCTGGAAGAAGATGGGCGGCTTGGGCTTGCTTGGCGTCACGATCGAAGAATCGTACGGAGGCGCCGCGATGGGCTACGCCGCCCACATCGTCGCGATGGAGGAAATCAGCCGGGCTTCGGCATCGGTAGGCCTTTCCTACGGCGCGCATTCCAATCTCTGCGTCAACCAGATCGCGCGAAATGGAAGCGAGGCGCAGAAGCGCAAGTACCTGCCGAAGCTGGTTGCAGGCGAATGGGTCGGGGCGCTCGCCATGTCCGAAGCGGGCTCCGGCTCGGACGTCGTCTCGATGAGAACCCGGGCGGAATACGGGAAGGGCAAGTTCATCCTGAACGGCAGCAAGATGTGGATCACCAACGGTCCTGACGCCGACGTCCTGGTTGTATATGCCAAGACCGATGCACACGCAGGTCCGCGGGGAATCACCGCGTTCATCGTCGAAAAGGGGTTCAAGGGTTTCTCCACGTCCCAGAAGCTGGACAAGCTGGGCATGCGCGGCTCGAACACCTGCGAACTCGTTTTTCAGGATTGCGCGGTGCCCGAGGAGAATGTCCTTTCCGATGTCGGGCGCGGGGTAAGCGTGCTGATGTCCGGTCTCGACTACGAGCGCGCGGTGCTCGCCGGCGGCCCCTTGGGCATCATGCAGGCCTGCATGGATGTGGTCTTGCCGTATGTGCACGAGCGCAAGCAGTTCGGCCAGCCGATCGGGGAGTTTCAGCTGATGCAGGGCAAGCTCGCCGACATGTATACGACGCTGAATGCGTGCCGCGCCTATGTCTACGCGGTCGGCCAGGCGCTCGACCGCGGCGACTCCACCGGCGCGGCCGCGCGCAAGGACGCAGCCGGCGCCATTCTTTACGCCGCGGAGAAAGCAACCTGGATGGCGGGCGAGGCGATCCAGTGCCTGGGCGGAAACGGCTATATCAACGATTACCCGACCGGTCGCCTGTGGCGCGACGCCAAGCTCTACGAGATCGGCGCGGGGACATCCGAGATCCGCCGCTGGCTGATCGGACGCGAACTGTTTGCCGAAACCAACTGAATGCCGGAGGTAGTTATGCAGAAAGATCCCGTTGTCATCATTTCCGCCGCACGCACGCCGTTGGGGGCGTTTCAGGGCGAGCTGAAAGACTTCGCCGCGTCGCAGCTCGGCGCCGCAGCCATCCGCGCGGCGGTCGAGCGCGCCAAGCTGAAACCCGAGCAGGTCCAGGAGGTAATCATGGGCTGCGTGCTGCCCGCCGGCCAGGGACAGGCGCCGGCGCGCCAGGCCACCCTCGGCGCGGGTCTTCCGCTTTCAACCGGGAGCACCACGGTGAACAAGATGTGCGGCTCAGGCATGAAGGCGGCGATGTTCGCGCACGATCTGCTCGTCGCGGGCACCAACGACGTCATGGTCGCGGGCGGAATGGAATCGATGACCAACGCTCCGTACCTGCTCCCCAAGGCGCGTTCGGGTTATCGCATGGGCCATCAGCAGGTGCTCGATCATATGTTTTTCGACGGCCTGGAGGACGCATACGCAAAGGACGAGAAGGGCGGGGGAAAACTCATGGGCACCTTCGCCGAGGATTGCGCAGCGAAATACCGCTTCACGCGGGAGGAGCAGGACCGGTTCGCGATCGCGTCGCTCGAACGCGCCCAGAGCGCGAACAAGAACGGTTCGTTCGCATGGGAGATCACGCCCATAAACGTGAATGCGGCGACCAAGGCGAGCAAGAACGAGCGCTTTATGGAGCAGGACGAGCAGCCGTTCAAGGCCAATTTCGAAAAGATCTCGACGCTCAGGCCCGCCTTCCGCAAGGACGGCACGGTCACCGCGGCGAATTCGAGCTCGATCTCGGACGGCGCCGCGGCGCTCGTGATGATGCGCCGTTCCACAGCCGAAAAGCTGGGATGCGCGCCCCTCGCGACCGTCGTCGCCCACAGCACGCATTCGCAGGAGCCGGGCTGGTTCACCACCGCCCCGGTGGGGGCGATCAGGAAGCTGTTCGACGCCACCGGCTGGTCCGCCGGCAAGGTCGATCTCTACGAGATCAACGAGGCTTTCGCGGTCGTCACCATGGCGGCGATGAAGGAGCACGCTCTGCCGCACGAGCGCGTCAACGTCCACGGCGGCGCGTGCGCGCTCGGCCATCCGATCGGCGCTTCGGGTGCGCGCATCCTCGTCACGCTCATCGGCGCGCTCAGGAAGACCGGCGGCCGGCGCGGCGTCGCGAGCCTTTGCATCGGCGGAGGCGAGGCGACCGCCATGGCGATCGAGCTGGTCTGAGGCGAAATCAGCCGAACCATGCCGAGCCCGATCGAGTTCTATTTCGACTTCTCCTCGCCCTACGGCTACATCGCCAGCGAAAAAATCGACGCGCTCGCCTCAAAGCACGGCCGCGAGGTGACCTGGAGGCCGTACCTGCTCGGCGTGGCATTCAAGACCACCGGCAGCGCGCCGCTCACGTCCATACCGATGAAGGGCGCCTATCACTTGCGGGACATGATCCGCACGGCAAAGTATTATGGCGTCGCTTACCATCATCCTTCGCCCTTCCCGATTTCCCCGGTTACGCCCAGTCGCGCGTTTTACTGGCTGCACGCAAAAGACTCGAAACTCGCCAGGGATTTCGCCAAGGCGCTCTATCGCGCCTACTTCGTCGACGGGATCGATATCTCGAGCGCGGATAACACCGTGGCAGTGTGCGCCAGGTGCGGATTGAACGCGGACAGCGTGCGTGCCGCGATCGCGGATCAAGCGGTGAAGGACCTGACCCGGGTCGAGGTGGCCAAGGCCATAGAACGCGGAGCATTCGGCTCGCCGTTCATCATCATCGACGGCGAGCCCTTCTGGGGTTCGGACCGCCTCGATCAGGTCGATCGTTGGCTGCAGACGGGCGGCTGGTGATGCCTGCTCTCGGGCCGTGCGGGCGTTTTCTTCGAGTCTGAGTCGATGGCCGAATACCTTCTCTACGGCTTCGCCCAGTCGGGTAATTGCTACAAGGTGGCCCTCTATCTGGAACTGGCCGGAGCGGACTGGAAGGCGAGTTTCGTCGATTACTTCAACGGCGAGACGAGAACTCCCGAGTACCGCAGGATCAACGTCATGGGCGAGGCGCCGGTGCTCGAACACGGCGGCGAGCGCCTGTCCCAGTCGGGGGCGATTCTCGACTACCTCGTCGAGCGCTTCGGCCGATACGGGTGGAAGGACAATGCCGAAAGGCGCGAAGTCCTGCGCTGGCTGCTGTGGGACAACCACAAGCTCACGAGCTACACCGCCACCTACCGATTTCTGCGCGTGCTTGCCACCGCCCCGGACAAGGCAGTCACCGAAGAGTTTCGCAAGCGCTCGGAAGCCGCCTGGAAAGTGCTCGACGCCCACCTCGGCGCTCGGCCGTACCTCGTCGGGGACAAGCTCACCATTGCGGACCTGTCGGCCTGCGGCTACCTTTTCTTCGACGACGAGCTGGGGGTGGACTGGAAGGATTATCCGGGCATCCGCGAGTGGCTCGCGCGCATCCGCGGCGAGCCGCGCTGGAAGCACCCTTACGAGCTGCTTCCCGGCCACCCCATTCCCGGACGGAAATAGACCGCGATGCCGGCAATTCGAAGCAAACTCGATCCACGCTCGGAGGAGTTCCAGGCGAACGCCCGGACGATGGCGGCACAGGTCGCCGCGCTGCGCGCGAAGGTCGAGCGCAGCGCGGCCGGCGGCGACGAATCGGCGCGGGCAAAGCACCTCGCCCGCGGAAAGCTGCTCCCGCGCGAGCGGCTGCGCCTTCTGCTCGACCCGGGTTCGCCGTTCCTCGAGCTTTCGCAGCTCGCCGCACTGGGCATGTACCAGGACGAGGCGCCGGGCGCCGGCATCATCACGGGAGTCGGTCGCGTGTCCGGACAGGAGTGCATGGTGGTCGTGAACGACGCCACCGTGAAAGGCGGGACTTACTACCCGATGACGGTAAAGAAGCACCTGCGCGCGCAGGAGATCGCGCTGCAGAACCGGCTGCCCTGTGTCTATCTCGTCGATTCCGGCGGCGCATTCCTGCCCGAGCAGGACAGCGTTTTTCCCGACCGCGACCACTTCGGCCGCATCTTCTACAACCAGGCGACGATGTCGGCCGAGCGTATCCCGCAGATCGCCGCCGTCATGGGCTCGTGCACCGCAGGGGGCGCGTATGTACCGGCAATGTCGGACGAAACGATCATCGTGCGCGGGCACGGCACGATTTTTCTCGGCGGCCCGCCGCTCGTGAAGGCGGCAACCGGAGAAATCGTTTCCCCGGAGGAGCTCGGCGGAGCGGAAGTGCACACCCGGCAATCGGGCGTGGCCGACCATTACGCGCAAAACGACGCCCATGCACTGGCGATCGCCCGTACCATCGTCGCCAACCTCAACCGGACGAAGAACCCGGGGCTCGTCGTGCGCGAGCCGGTCGAGCCGCTCTATTCCGCCGATGAGCTTCAGGGCGTGATCCCGACCGACACCCGCAAGTCCTACGATGTGCGCGAGGTCATCGCCCGCATCGTCGACGCGAGCGACTTCGATGAATTCAAGCAGGACTACGGCGCGACCCTGGTCACCGGTTTCGCGCGAATCTGGGGTTATCCGGTCGGCGTCATCGCGAACAACGGCATCCTGTTTTCCGAGTCGGCGCTGAAGGGCGCGCATTTCATCGAGTTGTGCAGCCAGAGGCGAATTCCGCTTCTTTTCCTTCAGAACATCACCGGCTTCATGGTAGGAAAGAAATACGAGGCGGGCGGTATCGCCAAGGACGGCGCCAAGATGGTGACGGCCGTTTCCTGCGCGCGCGTGCCCAAGTTCACCGTGATCATCGGCGGGTCATTCGGCGCCGGCAACTACGGGATGTGCGGTCGTGCTTTCGGGCCGCGCTTCCTGTGGATGTGGCCCAACGCCCGCATTTCGGTCATGGGCGCGCAGCAGGCGGCCTCGGTCCTCGCCACGGTCAAGCGCGACGGGATCGAGGCAAAGGGCGGGACATGGAGCAAGGAAGAGGAAGAGGCGTTCAAGCGCCCGATCCTCGATCAGTACGAGCACCAGGGACATCCCTACTACGCGACTGCGCGGCTTTGGGACGACGGGTTGATCGCGCCGGAAGAAACGCGGCGAACGCTCGCGCTCGCCATCTCGGCTTCGCTCAACGCGCCGCTGGAAGAGACGCGGTTCGGCGTCTTTCGGATGTAGGAATTGACACCTTGACCTACGAAACCATCGAGATCCAGACCGGCAACGGCGTCGCCTTCCTTTGGCTCAACCGCCCCGAAGTGCGCAACGCTTTCAATGAAACGATGATCGCCGAACTCACCCGCGCCTTTGGCGAAATCGAAGCCGATTCCGCAGCGCGCGCGGTGGTGCTCGCGGGCCGCGGCAAGATCTTCTGCGCCGGCGCCGACCTGAACTGGATGAAAAGGATGGGCGAGATGGACTTCGAAGGGAATCGGAGCGATGCGATCACCTTCGGCGTCATGCTCAACCGGTTGCGTGCCCTGAAGAAGCCGACGGTTGCGCGCGTGCACGGCGCCGCCTTTGCGGGCGCGATGGGCTTGATCGCCGCCTGCGATATTGCCGTCGCCTCCGCCGATACCGAGTTCTCGGTCACCGAAGTGCGCCTGGGCCTGACGCCGGCGACCATCAGTCCCTACGTTCTCGCGGCGATGGGCGAGCGCGCCGCGCGGCGCTACTTCCTCACGGCAGAGCGCTTTCCCGCGACCGAGGCCCATCGGATCGGTTTCGTGCACGAACTGGCGCAGAGCGAGGGGCTGGATGCCGCCGTCAATGCGATCCTTCAGCAGCTCCTTCGGGGCGCGCCGGGAGCGCAAGCCGTGACCAAGGACCTGATCCACTCGGTCGTACGCCGTCCGATAACGCTCGAGCTGGTGAACGACATGGCCGCCCGCATCGCCAGCGCGCGGGCCTCTGAGGAGGGCAAAGAGGGCGTACGCGCTTTCCTCGAGAAACGCCCTCCGGCCTGGTTGCGGGAGGCGAATCAGTTGGAGGATACGGGCGCAAGGAGAAAAAAATAGAGCGAGTGCCGTGTTCGCGAAGATCCTGATCGCCAACCGCGGTGAGATCGCCTGTCGCGTGGCAAGGACCGCGCGGCGCATGGGCATCCGGACCGTCGCCGTGTACTCGGACGCCGACGCGCAATCGCGCCACGTAGCGCTCGCCGACGAAGCTTTTCACATCGGACCGCCCGAGCCCAAGGACAGTTACCTGAGCGGCGAGCGCATTGTCGACGCGGCGAAGCGCTCGGGGGCTTCGGCCATCCACCCCGGCTATGGTTTCCTTTCGGAGAACCCGGAGTTCGCCGAGCGCTGCGGGCGTGCGGGCATCGCGTTCATCGGGCCGCCGCCCGAGGCGATCCGCCTGATGGGCGATAAGTCCGCGGCGAAAGCGATCATGGAAAAAGCCGGCGTCCCGATCGTGCCCGGTTATCACGGGAGCGGTCAGGCCCCTGGGCTTCTCCTTCGGGAGGCCGGGCGCATCGGGTTTCCCGTTCTCATCAAAGCCGCGGCAGGGGGCGGCGGCAAAGGCATGCGCCTGGTCGAGAACAAGGCTGACTTCGAAGTCTCGCTCGCCGCCTGCCGGCGCGAAGCCTCTTCGGCTTTCGGCGACGAGCGCGTCCTGCTGGAAAAGTACCTCGAGCGTCCGCGGCACATCGAGATCCAGGTGTTCGCCGACCGGCACCGCGGCTGCATGCACCTTTTCGAGCGCGACTGCTCGATGCAGCGCCGCCATCAGAAGGTGCTCGAGGAGGCGCCGGCCCCGGACATGAGCGAGGCGCTGCGCCGCAAGATGGCCGAAGCCGCCGTGGCGGCGGCCAGGGCGGTCGATTACGTGGGCGCGGGAACGGTCGAGTTTCTCGTCGATCGCGCGGGCGCATTTTTTTTCATGGAGATGAACACGCGGCTGCAGGTCGAGCATCCTGTCACCGAAATGATCACCGGCCTCGACCTCGTGGAATGGCAGATTCGCGTGGCTGCGGGGGAAAAACTGCCGCTCGCCCAGGAGGCCCTGCGCATCAACGGGCACGCGATCGAGGCGCGCGTTTATGCCGAGGACCCGAGCCGCGATTTCCTGCCGAGCGCCGGCCGCATCGCGCACCTCGCGCTGCCTGCGGAATCAGAGCACGTGCGCGTGGAGACCGGCGTGCGGGCCGGCGACGAGATCGCCCCTTACTACGACCCCATGATCGCGAAGCTCATCGTCTGGGATCACGACCGCTCAAAGGCGCTCGAGCGGCTGCGCGACGCCCTCGGTGAGTTCGAGATCGCGGGCGTGGCGTCCAATCTCGGGTTTCTTTTTCGGCTCATTCACAATCGTGATTTTGTCAGCTCCGATCTCGATACGGGCCTGATCGAGCGCCATCGCGAAGAGCTGCTTGCGCCGCCCGGGCCGGCCGGCGAGGAAGCGCTTGCGCTCGCAAGCCTGAGTGTTCTATCGCAGCTCGACGATGGGCGGCGATCGAGCGAGCCCTTTTCGCCGTGGAATCTCGCCGACGCCTGGCGCCTGAACCAGGACAGTCATCATGTCTTCGTCTTCCGCGACGGCGAACGCGAACTCCCGATCACGGTGCGCAGACAAGGCGAAGGTTTCGAGCTTGCGTTCTCCGGCAAGACGCTTTTTGTGAATCGTTACGCCAGGGAGGGCCGCAAATGGACCGTGCAGCTCGGCGACGCCGATGTGGCGGGCAGTGTGGTCCGCATGGGCAACCGCTTCGAGGTATTTCTTCCCGGAAAGCACCACAGTCTGCACCTTTACGACCCGCTGCTTCAGGAACTGGAGCTGGAAGCGCACGCGGGCGAGCTCGCGGCCCCGATGCCCGGCAAGATCGTCGCGATTCTCGTCGAGGCAGGCGAGCGTGTCGAAAAAGGCGCGACCTTGCTGATTCTCGAAGCGATGAAGATGGAGCACACGATCAAGGCGCCGGATCGAGGTCGGGTCGGGCGGATCCGCTGTCGGGTTGGCGAACAGGTGATCGAGGGGGCCGAACTGATCGATTTCGAGGGCGAAGCATGAGCCTGCCGCGCAAAGTGAGGATCGTCGAAGTGGGCCCACGCGACGGCCTGCAGAACGAGGCGAGTAAGGTACCGACGGCGGTCAAGGTCGAGCTCATCCACCGGCTCGCCGACGCGGGACTGAGGGCGGTCGAGGCGACCGCGTTCGTATCGCCGCAGTGGGTGCCTCAGATGGCCGACCACGCGGAGGTCATGGCAGGTATCGAGAAAAAATCCGGCGTCGCCTATCCCGTGCTCGTGCCGAACATGAAGGGCTTCGAGGCCGCGCGCGAGGCGGGCGCCGAGGAAATCGCGGTGTTCGGCGCCGCATCCGAAACCTTCAGCCGGAAGAACATCAACTGCAGCATTGCGGAGAGCCTCGATCGTTTCGCCCCGATTGTCGAAGCGGCGCGCGCGAGCAGGATGCGCGTGCGCGGCTACATCTCGTGCGTGGCGGGCTGCCCCTACGAAGGCGAGGTGAAGCCCCAGGCGGTCGCCGGGGTGGCGGAGAAACTCCATGCGATGGGCTGCTACGAAGTTTCGCTTGGCGACACTATCGGCGTTGGAACACCGCGGAAGATCCGGTTCATGATCGAGGCGGTCGCAAAAAAAGTCCCGGTGGGCAAACTCGCCGGCCACTACCACGACACCTACGGGCAGGCGCTGGCGAACATCTACGCCTCGATGGAGGCAGGCGTGAAGACCTTCGACAGCTCGGTGGCAGGCCTCGGCGGCTGTCCTTACGCCAAAGGCGCGACCGGCAACGTCGCGACCGAGGACGTGATCTACATGCTCGATGGCCTCGGCATCGAGACCGGCGTCGATCTCGGGAAGCTCTTCCTCGCTGGGCAGTTCATCTGCAAGGCGCTCGGCCGCGAACCGGCCTCGAGAGTGGCGCGCGCCCTGGCGGCGAAGCTCGACGCATGAACGAGGGCGACCGGGAAAGCGGCGTCCCATCGCCCTGCATCAACGTGTGCAGGATGAACCCGCAGACGCAGTTTTGCGAAGGCTGCTTTCGCACCCTCGATGAGATCGCCGCCTGGTCGACCTTGAGTGACGGCGAGAAGAGCGCGGTGCTGGCGCAATTGCCCTCGAGACGGGCGGCCAGGTGAAACTACCCGAAAGCATACGGGTCATCGAGCGCGGCTGGCTCTCGGCGAACAACGTCGTGCTGCACGAGCGCGGGGAGGCGGTGGTGGTCGATTCTGGCTACGGCGCCCACGCGGCGCAGACGCTCGCCCTCCTGGAGACGACGCTCCGCGACAAGCGGCTCGACCGGCTCGTCAATACCCATTGCCACTCCGACCACATGGGCGGGAACGCGGCAATCCAGAGGAAGTTCGGCTGCAGGACCAGCATCCCGGAGGGCGAGGCGCCGCTCATCGAACGCTGGGACGAGCAGGCGCTCCTCCTCGCGATCGCGGACCAGCGCGCCGAGCGCTTCCGCTACGACGACACGTTTCGCGATGGCGACACGCTGCGGATGGGCGGGCTCGACTGGCGGGTGATCGCCGCGCCCGGGCACGACACTCATGCGGTGACGTTCTTTTCGCCCGAAGCGCGCATCCTCATTTCCGGCGACGCGCTGTGGGAAAACGGCTTCGGCGTGGTTTTTCCGCAGCTTTTCGGCCGCGACACGGCGCTCGCGGAGACGCGCGCGACCCTGGAGACGATCGCGCGGCTCGAAGTGGACACCGTCATTCCAGGCCACGGCCGGCCCTTCGGCGGGGTGGGCGCCGCGCTCGAGCGCGCGTTCTATCGCCTGGAGGGATACGAGGAGGACATCACGCGCCTGGCGCGCCACTGCGCCAAGGTGATGCTCTCTTTTTCCCTGCTGGAGAAACGCTCGATGCCGATTGTCGAGCTGCCGGCCTACGTCGCGCGCGTGCCCATCCTCGCCGAGCTCAACTCGCGCTACCTCGGCATGACACCCGCTGAGATGGCGGAGTGGTTGGTCAACGAGCTGGAGCGCGCCGGCGCGGCGCGGCGGGAGCAGGGATTGCTGCTGGCGAGAGGGGACTAGGCTGGTCGGGATCCGAAATGCAACATCGCGACGCGCCTGTTAGACACGCGCCTTTATGCTTGAGGGCAGGACTGTGAAGTCGCTCGTTTTCTCCAGAGAATTCATGACAGACAGGAGCGTCGGCGGCGGCGCGATGAGCTTGCGCTCGGCCAAGTTCAGCCATCCTCCCGTGCTGGTGACTCGGGCGCTAAGTTTCCCGTCCGGCCGGAAGATCTCGTGCCGAAGGAGGAAGCGGCTGCCGTCCAATGCGTGGCCCGCGAGTGCATAAGTCACCGTGATTTCCTGCTGCAGCCCGACTTCCTTGAAGTACTCGACCTCGTCCTTCATGACCACCGGGCCGATTCTGAGCCGCAAGAACTCTTCAACGGGAAAGCCATTTTCGATCAGGAACATCTGTCGTACGTCGGCAGCCTTGTCGAGGTATGCCGTGTTCTTCATGTGGGAGTTGAAGTCCATATCGGCCCAACCTGCGTAAAGCGTCTTCGTGTACATGTGTCTGCTCCGCGGCGCGCGAGTAGGTGCCTGGCGTGTATAACGTCCGCTCTCGAATCAAGGGGATCTTCGGAGGCGGGGGGCCCCCCCTTGCCTGGAATCACGACTTCCGCCGCGCGCTCCAGGTCGCGATTTCGCGGCCTTTCCGTTGCACGGACCCGCTCACGAAATCGCCCGTCACGCGCCCGACGAGATCGACCGGGTCGCGGACGATGACCCCGCCCGGCAGCGCAATCCGCAACTCCGCGCCCCGGAGGTTGCCATCTGTGATGGGCACCGCCGCGCTTCCGGGAGCGTGGACGGAACCGGACACTTTCTGGTACTGCTGCTCGAGCACCAGAGGCAGGTGGCGCGTTCTCCGGCCGGCGCTGATTTCCACATCCCACGTCCCCTCGACCTTCGCCGGGACGATCCAGAGATACACGGTGCTTTCCTTGCGCGCTCCGACCGTCTTGTCGGGCGCGGGAACTGTCTCCTCCACCTCGGGAAGCCAGAGCCCCATGCCGTAGTCGTGGGAGACGAACCGCGTGCCCGCCCTCAGCTCAGCGAGGATTTTCGGGCGCAGCACCATGTTGACGTCGGGCAGGAGATACAGCGTCAGCACGTCCGCCTCGCGAAAATCGGTCTTGAACAGGTCCTGCTGGAGGAATTTCACGCGATCCGCGACGCCGGCACGCTGCGCTTCTTCGTTGGAGCTCTTCACGAGGCGCGGGTTGAGCTCGACGCCGAAGCCGCGCGCGCCATACTTCTGCGCCGCCGTGATCATGATGCGCCCGTCGCCCGAGCCGAGATCGATGACCGTGTCGCCGGGCTTGATCTGCGCGAGCTCGAGCATGCGGTTGACGACGACCTGCGGCGTCGGTACATACGGCGTGTCGAGATCCTTCTCCTCGCCTTGCGCAGGAATGTCCGTGGCGCCGAACAGCAGCGTCGAGAACGCAAGAATTCCAAGTATCGATACAGCTCTCACCTTGACCGCCTCCTAAATTACTCCGCTGCCTCGCAGGGCATCGATTTGCATCTTGTCGTATCCGGCTTCGCGCAGGATTTCATCCGTATGCGCTCCGGGTTCGGGCGCCGCGTGCGAGATCGCGAACTCGAATTCGCTGAACTTGAGAGGAGGCGCGAACTGCGTCAGGCCTTCCTGCTCGACCACCATGCCGCGCGCCCTTAGCTGCTCGTCCGCGAGGGTCTCGTCCATCCTCAGAACCGGGCTCACGCAGCAATCTGCTCCGGCGAAGACCTCTGACCATTCGCGCTGCGCTCGCGTTGCGAAAATCGCAGCGACCCTGTCCTTGACCGGCCGCGCGTCATCGCCGTAGACGAGGTGCTTCCCCTTCAATTCAGGGCAGCCGAGTATATCGCAGAGCGTCTCCCAGAATTTCCTCTCCAGCGCCCCCACCGCCATGTAGCGCTCGTCGCGGGTCTTGTAGAGGTTGTAGCAAGGCAGCCCGCCATCGAGCATGCCCGTGCCGCGGCCGGGCGTTTCTCCGCGCTCCAGAAATCCCAGCAGGGGAAAGACTGCGTGCGCCAAGACCGCGTCGGTCATGGCGACATCGACATGTCGGCCGCGCCCACAGGATCTCGCGTCGATCAGCGCGGCCAGGATCCCCATCACCGGCGTCAGCGCTCCGCCCAGCAGATCGGCGATCTGAAAATTCGGCACGACCGGCGCGTCCTGCGTTCCGATCTGGTCGCCGACGCCGGCGTACCCGAGATAGTTGATGTCGTGGCCGGCACGATCAGCGTAGGGCCCATCCTGCCCGTAGCCGGTGATCGAGCAATACACCAGTCGCGGATTGATCGCGGCGAGGTCGTCGTAGCCCAGGCCGAGCCTCGCCATGACCCCCGGGCGAAAGCCTTCGACGAGGACCTCGGCGTCTTTCGCAAGGCGCAGGAAAATCTCGCGTCCCTGCGGCCGCTTGAGGTCGAGCCGGATCGCGCGCTTGTTGCGATTCACCAGCCGGAAAAGAACGGACATTGCGCGGGCGTAATCCCCCGCTTGCGTGTCCTCGATCTTGATTACATCCGCGCCCATGTCGGCGAGGTGCAGCGTCGCCACGGGGCCGGGAAGCAGTCGCGTCAGATCGAGGACCCGTATTCCGGAAAGCGGTTTCGCGCGCAAGCTACTTGACCGTGAAGTCGGGCTTCCTCGCCCGCCCGGCGCCCTTGCTAGAAAAGCTCAATCTTACCTTCGACCATGGTCACCGGCTCGAGCTTGCCTTCGGCAACGAGCTTTTCGTAGCAACAGACCCGGTTGCGGCCGTGTTCTTTTGCGTAATAGAGCGCCTTATCGGCGCACATCACGATCCTGTCCACGTCGCGCTCCGCGCTGACCGCCGTAACCCCGATGCTGACTGTCTTGGGCTCGAGCTGGGGAAACGAGTACGCCTCGACCCCGGCGCGGAAGCGATCAAGCAGACGCTCGGCGTTTTCCAGCCCCACGTTGACCAGCACCACGGCAAATTCCTCGCCGCCATAGCGGAACAGCAGGTCGTCGTGGCGAAATGACCGTACCATGAGGCGCGCGAACAGCAGCAACACCTCGTCGCCATAGAGATGGCCGAAACGGTCGTTGACTTGCTTGAAGAAATCGATATCGAGCAAGGCAAAGCAATGATGTCGGGTCTCGGACTCGTCAGAGGCGCGCCGAATCGTCCTCCCGCGCGACGCGATCCGCCTCATGCGCTCCGGAAAAGACTGGCGATTGTAGAGCCCCGTCAGCGGATCGACCTCGCCGCGCGATAGTATGAACAGTTGATTGCTGTAGACCCGCAGCAACTTGTCCAGCAGCGCGGGCGATACCATGCCGTCGCGCAAGCCCTCGAGCACGAGCAAGCCCTGGACATGATGCATGCCAAAGATCGGAAACACGGCGCGCCGACCGCCGGAGGTATCCTTGCTGACGGGGCTCTGGGTGCGCACGCAGGAGAGCAAATCGGCATCGTCGCCCAGAGGACGCGGTTTTTCGCCGTCCGACCCGCTCGGATCGGACACCATCGCATTCTGAAGGTTGCTCTCGTTGAACTCCGTGACGCGATTGTCGTTGGATAGGGCAAGCAGCCGCACCTGCTGCGCCGGCACGTTCGCGCGCAAGGTCTTCAGCAGCGCGGCCGCAAGCTCTTGAGGGTCGCGATGCCGCGTCAACTCAACAATGGCGTCGAGATAGCGGCCAAGCTCCGGCGCCGGGATCGGACCTGTCGTCAAATCCATGGTTTCCTGTCGCTCAGGTGACCTTTCTCCCGCAAGGCAACTGCTCACTCGTACTTCTTCGCGTCCTCGATCACCTTGCCGTCGTTCGGTAGCTCGCCCGGCTTTCTGAACGCAACCTCGCCGCGCAGCTTGGTGATCTCGCGCAACGACGTTTTGATTGCTGTTTTCAACGCATCGCTTGCCGACGCGACTTCGCAATGCAGCGTCATGCGATCAGTGCCGCCCGGGTTATCGACGACAAGCCTTGCCTTGGTGATTTCCGCGTGCCGCTTCACCACCTCGGCTACCTGCGAGGGATGGACGAACATGCCCTTGACCTTAGTCGTCTGATCGGCGCGGCCCATCCATCCGCGAATACGCGTGTTGGTGCGGCCGCAGGGACTTCGCCCCGGAAGCACAGCCGAAAGGTCGCCGGTGCCGAAGCGGATCAGCGGGTAGTCGGGATTGAAGGTGGTGATCACGACTTCGCCGACCTCGCCTTCCGGGACCGGGTCGCCCGTCCCGGGACGCACGATTTCGAGTACCAGACTCTCGTCGAGGATCATGCCTTCCAGCGCTTCGGACTCATAGGCGATGAGTCCGAGGTCCGCCGACGCGTAGCACTGCAGCACGCGTATTCCGCGTTCGCCCATGGCCGCGCGCAACGCCGGCGGGAGATACTCCGCCGCTACCGCCCCTTTCTTCAGGGAGCTGATGTCGGCCTTGAGCTCATCGGCTTTTTCGACGATCAGCTTGAGAAACGAAGGCGTGCCGACATAGGCGTTCGCACGAAGATCGGTGATCGCCGCGACCTGCATTTCGGTCTGACCTGTTCCTGCCGGTACGATTGTGCAGCCGAGCGCGACTGCGCCGGCTTCGAGCATCGAGCCTGCGGGCGTGAAATGGTAGGCAAACGCATTGATCGCGAGATCGCCCGGGCGCAGGCCTGCCGCGAAGAGCGCCCGGGCGGTGCGCCACCAGTCGCGGCCGCGTCCCTCGGGATCGTAGATCGGCCCTGGCGAGACGAAGATCTTGCCGAGCTGCGCGACCGGGGTTGCAGTCAGGCCGCCGAGGGGAGGTTCGGCTTTTTGCAGGCCCATGAGTTCCGATTTGCGGGTAACCGGGAGCTTGGCCAGCGCGGCGCGGCTGCTCACCGCCACGGGGTCTACCCCCGCAAGAATCCGCGCCCAGCCCGGAGCGTTCCTGATTGCGTGCCCGATCTGCCCGGGCAGGGCCGCCATCAGCGCGCGTTCGCGCTCCTGCGGGTCGCGTTCTTCGAGGGAATCGTAGTATTCGGGCATCGGTCTGGAGCCCGACCCCGGGTAGCTCAGTCAAACTTGGCGCCGGAGGCGCGGATGACTTGCGTCCACAACTTCGTCTCTTCACGCACGAATGCGCCGAAGTCTGCAGGCGAGCTTGAGCCCGAGGTCTCGGTGCCGTCGCGCGCGAGCGCCTGCTTGAGGTTGGGGTTTTGCAGAGTCAGATTGGTCGCCTCGAACAACCGTTTGACGATCTCGGCGGGCGTGCCTGCGGGCGCGAAAAAACCGTACCAGACGGTGACTTCGTAGTCGGGAAGTCCGGCTTCCTTCATCCCGGGCAACCCTTGAACGAGCGGCGTGCGTTCGCGGCTGGTGACGGCGAGCGCACGCAGCCGACCGGCCTGGACGAGCGGCAGCACCGAGGGCGAAGTCGCGAAGGTGACCTGGGTGTCGCCGGCAAGCACCGACTGCACCGCCTGGCCGCCGCTCTTGTAGGGCACGTGGACCATCTGCACTCCGGTCTGCACTGAAAACAGGGCGACGGCGAGGTGGGGCAGCGAGCCGTTGCCCGAGGACGCGGCGTTCAGTTTGCCCGGAGCCTTCTTCGCCTCCGCGATCAGCTCGCGCACGGAATGCACCGGCAGCGAGGGATTGACCGTGACGACCAGCGGCGAGACCGTCACTTTGGAGATGGGGGCGAAGTCGCGCTCGGTGTTGTAATTGATGTTCTTGTTGATGATCGGATTGATGATCATCCCGCTCTGGCTCGCGATCAGTATCGTGTAGCCATCGGATGCCGATTTGGCCACGAATTCGGTGGCCAGGCTCGATGCGGCGCCGGGCTTGTTGTCGATGATGATGCTCTGGCCGAGCACGCGGCCAAGCGGGTCGCCGACTAATCGCGCGATGATGTCCGAGGCGCCGCCGGGGGCAAAGCCGACGACCAGTCGTATCGATTTTGCCGGGTAGGTTTGGGCCGATGCCGCAGCGCAAACCGACAACAGAGAGAACAGTGCAAGAATCGGTTTCATTATTTTCCTCGTTTCACGCGAGCCACCGCTTTCTGCGGCGATAGTGTTTCACATCCTTGAAGCTGCGGCGACCGCCCGAGGAGATGCCGAGATAGAACTCCTTGACATCCTCGTTCGCGGCGAGCTCGGCGGCGGCGCCGTCCATCACCACCCGGCCGTTCTCCAGGACGTAGCCATAGTCGGCGAAGCGCAGGGCCATGTTGGTGTTCTGCTCGGCGAGCAGAAAGCTCACCTTCTCCCTTTGATTGAGGGTTTTCACGATCTCGAATATCTCCTCGACGATCTGCGGCGCAAGCCCCATCGACGGCTCATCGAGCAGGATCATGCTCGGGCGCGCCATCAGCGCGCGGCCGAGCGCGGTCATCTGCTGCTCGCCGCCCGAGGTGTAACCGGCGAGCGCAGCGCGCCGATCCCGCAACTGCGGGAAGTAGCCGTACACCTTCTCGAGATCCTGCTTGAGCTGCGCGCGGCCGGGGCCGCGCGTGTAGGCGCCGGTGAGGAGATTCTCCTCGACGGTGAGATGAGCGAAGCAGTGACGCCCTTCCATTACCTGCACCACCCCGAGCTTGACCAGCTCCGCGGGATTGAGCCGGTCGACCCGCCGGCCGCGGAATTCGATGGTCCCCTTGGTGACCTCGCCGCGCTCGGCGCTCAGCAGATTGGAGATCGCCTTGAGAGTCGTGGTCTTGCCGGCGCCGTTTGCCCCGAGCAAGGCGACGATTTTCCCCTCAGGCACCGAAAGCGAGACGCCCTTCAGCACCAGGATCACGTGATCGTAGATGACCTCGACGTTGTTGACGCTGAGGTAGGTCTGTTGGATCTCGGATTTCAGTACGGCGGACATGAAGGCGGATCGTTGGAGGAACCAAAAAAAACCCCTCGGGCATCGAGGGGATTCTGAAGAGACCTTACACCCAGGGGATCCTCACGAAAAGCACGACCCGTGTTTTCCGTGAGAATCCCGGGCTCGTTTCAGCTTTCCTTGCTGCAATCGCGCGGGGTAATGCCTTTCTCCTTGGCGTACTTCGCCGCCGACTCCTCGATCATCGGCCGCACGATCGACTGGTCGGACGCAATCCAGTCGGTGATGACGTTCCACTTGCGGCCGTCCCACTGCTGGAACTTCACCTGGCCCCCGCCCTCGTGATCCATGCAGGAAACCTTCAACGCCTGCATGAAGCCGGCGGCGCCCAGCTCCTTCAGGCGCTTGTTGTCGATCTTGAGGTTCTCCAGGCCCCAGCGAACCTGCTCGCCGGTCATCGGCTTGCCTTTGCCGTAGCGCCCCTGAGCGGTGCGGACCGCCTCGGTGGTGAGGATGGCGAAGACGACGCCGCGGTTATAGTAGATCGAACCCACGCGCGAGCGGTCTTCCATCTCGCCCTTGCCCTTGGCATAGACGTGCTTCTCGATCTCCTTGATGACCGGGTAATTGGCTCCCGAGACGTTGAAGCCCGCGGCGATGTAGCCCTTGGCCGCGTCGCCCGCCGGGATGACGTCCTCTTCCGCGCCGCTCCACCATACGCCGATGATCTTGTCGCGCGGGAAGCCGATCCTGGCGGCGGTCTTCAGCGCCACCGGGTTCATCACGCCCCAGCCGCGCAGGATCACCCAGTCGGGCTTGATCTGGCGCACCTGCAGCCATTGCGCCTGCTGCTCGTTCCCCGGGTGCGCGACCGGGATGTGCGTGACCTGAAAGCCGTACTTCTTCGCCTGCACATCGAGCACCGGGATGGTTTCCTTGCCGTAGGCCGAGTCGTGATAGATGTTCACGATCTTCTTGCCTTTCAGCTTGTCCATCCCGCCTTCCTTCTGGCCGATGAACTTGATCTTGACCGTGTTCTGGCTCCAGTAGTTGGTGATGATCGGAAATACATAGGGGAACACGCGCCCGTCGGAGGCGTCCGTGCGCCCGTACCCGACCGAGACGATCGGAATCTTGTCGGCGGTGCCCTTGTCGATGAGCGAGTAGGTGATTCCGGTGGACAGCGGGTGGATCAGAGTCGCGCCGGTCGGGCCCTTCTTCTTGCTGCGTTCGTAGCACTCGACCCCGCGGGCGTTGTTGTACTCGGTCTCGCATTTTTCCCACGTGATCTTGACGCCGTTGATGCCGCCGTCGCGGGCGTTGATCATCTGCATGTAGTCGATCAAGCCGCCGAAGATTCCCGAGCCGCCCGCGGCATACGGGCCGACCCAATAGCCGTTCATCGGCACGAACTGCTCGTTCTGGGCTTGGGCGATGCCCGTGGCTACGAGGGCCGCGGTTCCCAGGGCCGCCGCCGACTTTGTCATGCGCCTGAACATGGATACCTCCTCGTTGAAAACTCTCTCGGAAAGTCACTGAAACGTGGCTCGCGCCTAATATAGCCCAAGTTTCCCGCCTTGGGAAAACGCGTGCCGAAACGGGGTTTCCACGCCAGGTCAGCCACCCTTCAGTGCGGGAACGGCCAAAGGCGGAGCTTCTCCTTGGCGATCTGCCATATCCGCGCAAGGCCGAGCGGTTCGACGACGAGGAAGAACACGATCAACGCCCCGAAAATGATCAGGGTGAGGTTGGAAACCAGGCCCGAGGGGAGGGCGAGGCCGAACCCCCGCTCTATCGAGCCGGCGGACAGGTCAAGGAAGATGGGCAGGAGTACGATGAACGCCGCCCCGAGGAAAGAGCCCAGGATGCTTCCCATCCCGCCGATGATGATCATGAAGAGCACGCGGAACGAGAGATCGAGGTTGAAGCCCTCCGGCTCTACCGTGCCGAGGTAGGCAAACGCATAGAGGGCGCCGGCGACGCCGCAATAGAACGAGCTGATCGCGAAGGCAAGGAGTTTCGTTTTCATGATCGGGATGCCGACGACCGCGGCGGCCACGTCCATGTCCCTGACGGCCATCCATGCCCTTCCGATCGAGCTGCGCACCATGTTCTTCGCGGCAAGCGCCATCAGCGCCACGATCGCGAGCACCAGCAGGTAGCGCTTCATCGGGGTATCGAACGCATAGCCGAAGATGACCAGCTTCTGCGACGTGATCACTCCCGAAGTGGAGTAGTTCGAGAACCAGCCGAACTTCTGCAGCGCCCACACCACGAAAAACTGCGCCGCGAGCGTCGCCACGGCGAGATAGAAGCCCTTGATCCTCAAGCTTGGCAGCCCGAACACGATGCCGACCAGTGCGGCGATGACCCCCGCGAGGATGAAGCTCGCGAGCATCGGGATCCCCGGCAAGCGCAGCTCCAGGTTGTACGCCGCGAAAGCTCCCACCGCCATGAATGCGGCCGTGCCCAGCGAGAGCTGCCCCGCATACCCGGTCAGGATGTTCAGCCCGAGCGCCGCAAGCGCGAAGATCAGAAAAGGGATCAGCACCCCGCTGTACCAATACTGGAAGTCGATCATCCGATCGAGCCCCGGCATCACCGACGCGATCGGCACGACGAGAAACGCAAACAGAAGAAAAAGGATCGCAACGATCCGGTCCTGCCGGATCGGGAACAACTGCTGGTCCTCGGCGTAGGTGGTCCGGAACTGGCCGGCTTCGCGGTAAAGCATCAGGATTCTGGATTCAGGATCGAGAACTCGAGGTCAGACACGGTCGATGTGCTTCTCGCCGAACAGGCCTTCGGGACGCACGAGAAGGAACAGGAGCGCGAGGACATAGGGAAACCACGACTCGATCCCGCCGCCGCCGACGTATTTTGCGAGATAGACTTCGGCGAGCTTTTCGGACGCGCCGACGATGAGGCCGCCGACGATGGCGCCCGCCACCGATTCAAAGCCGCCGAGGATCAGCACGGGCAACGCCTTCAGAGCGAGAAAAGTCAGGGCGAACTGCACGCCGTTGCGCGCGCCCCAGAGCATGCCGGTGACAAGCGCAACGAAACCGGCCACGATCCACACCGTCACCCAGATTCTCTGCAGCGAGATGCCCACCGCGAGCGCGGCCTGGTGATCGTCCGCCACCGCCCGCAGCGCCCGGCCGACACGCGTCTTGTTGAAGAACACCGCGAGAACCGCCACCAGTACCGCGGCGATTCCCGAGGCCACCAGATCGAACTTGCTGATGCTCATGCCGGTGTTGAGCGAGATCCATTCGATGGGCTCGTCCGCGATGCCGAGATCGAGGGCGCGGACCTGAGCACCCCACGAAAGCTGAGCCACGCCTTCGATGAAAAACGTCAGCCCTATGGTCGCCATGAACAAGGTAATCTGCGGCTGGTTGACGAGCGGACGCAGCACGACGCGCTCGGTCAGAAAAGCCAGGATCACCATGGCGACGAGCGACAGCGCGACAGCGAGCCAGAACGGCGCGCCCAGCTCGGTGAAGCCCACCATCGTCAGCGCCGCGAAGAACACCATCGCGCCCTGCGCGAAGTTGAACACGCCCGAGGCCTTGTAGATCAGCACGAAGCCCAGCGCGACCAGCGAGTACATCACCCCGGCGAGCAGCCCGCCGATCAGCACTTCGAAGAAGAATTGCATGCTAGTGCGCCACGCCCAGATAGGCTTCGATCACGTCTCTGTTTTGCCGCACTTCGTCCGGTGTGCCGTCGGCTATCTTGCGGCCGTAGTTGAGCACCACGACCCGGTCCGAGAGGTCCATCACCACGCTCATGTCGTGCTCGATCAGAACGACGGTGGTGCCGAACTGGTCGTTGACATCCAGAATGAAACGGCTCATGTCTTGCTTTTCCTCGAGATTCATTCCGGACATCGGCTCGTCCAGAAGCAGCATCGTAGGCTCCGCGGCGAGAGCGCGCCCGAGTTCCACGCGCTTCTGCAAGCCGTAAGGCAGACGCCCCACCGGGGTCTTGCGTATGTGCTGGATCTCGAGAAAATCGACGATCTCCTCGACCTTGGCGCGATGCTCGAGCTCCTCGCGCTGCGCGCGACCCCAGTAGAGCGCCTGCTGAAGGAAATTGCACTTCATCTTCAGGTTGCGCCCCGTCATGATGTTGTCGAGCACCGTCATGCCCCGAAACAACGCGATGTTCTGGAATGTTCTCGCGATACCTTGTTGAGCGGCTTCGTGCGGGTCGACGTCATGGCGCTTGCGGCCCTTGAAGGCGATCGTCCCCTGCTGCGGGTGGTACACGCCGTTGATGACGTTGAGCATCGAGGACTTTCCGGCGCCGTTCGGCCCGATGATGGCGCGGATCTCGTGCTCGCGAACGTCGAACGAGACGCCCTGCAGGGCCTTCACGCCGCCGAAGGAAAGCGAGATTTCCTCGACCGTAAGTATCGGTTTGCCGATGCGCCGCACGTCGGTCACGCCACGCTCCGGGCCGCATCTGCTCCCAAGGTTCGCGCTTCGCAAATCCTGAGGTCCGCACTGATCTTGCCGGTGCGCCCGTCCTCGAACCTGATCTGAGTCTCGATGAATTGAGAGGTCTTGCCCGCCGAATAGAGAGCCTCGATCAGAACCGCATACTTCTCTGCAACCAGACCGCGGCGCACCTTGCGCGTGCGCGTGAGCTCGTCGTCGTCGGGGTCGAGTTCCTTGTGCAGGATCAGGAAGCGGTGGACCTGGGATTCCGAGAGCATCGGATCGGCGGCGAGCTCCGCGTTGGCTTTCTCAACGCATTCGCGCACCAGCTCGTAAACTTCGTTTTTTTGTGCGAGGTCGGCATAGCCTGAATAGGCGAGATTGCGGCGTTCGGCCCAGTCGCCCACGGCCCCCATGTCGATATTGATGAAAGCGCAGACGCGATCGCGCCCCGGGCCGAAAGCCACGGCCTCCCTGATGTAGGGGGAGAACTTGAGCTTGTTCTCGATGTAGTTGGGCGCGTAAAGGGCGCCGCCCGCAAGCTTGCCCACGTCCTTGGCGCGGTCGATGATCTTGAGGTGGCCGTCGGCGTCGAAATAGCCCGCGTCGCCCGTGTGAAAGTAACCGCTTGCGTCCAGCGCCTCGGCGGTAGCGTCGGGACGCTTATAGTATTCCTTGAGCAGGATGTCACCGCGAACCAGCACTTCGCCGCCCTCGGCGATCTTCACTTCGACACCGGGCGCGGGCGGGCCCACGGTATCGAACTTGATCTGGCGGTCCGGCTGGAGGCACACCGCGGCACAGGTCTCGGTCGCCCCGTAGAGCTGCTTCAGGTTGACGCCGATCGACCGGTAGAAGCGAAACAGGTCGGGGCCGATTGCCGCCCCCGCGGTATAGGCGACGCGGATGCGGCTCATGCCGAGCACGTTGCGCAAGGGACCGTATACGAGGAGGTCGCCCAGTGCGTAGAGCAGCCGGTCGGCCAGGCCGACCGGCTTGCCGTCGATAATCTCCGCACCGCAGCGACGCGCCACCTTCATGAAATAGTGGAACATGCCGCGCTTGATGCTGCTCGCATCCTCCATGCGGATCATCACCTGCGTAAGCAGGTTCTCGAAGACGCGCGGCGGCGCAAAGTAATAGCTGGGCCCGATCTCGCGCATGTCGATCATCACCGTGTCGCCGGACTCCGGACAGTTCACCGTGAACCCGACATACATTGCCTGTGCATAGGAAAACAGGTGGTCCCCCACCCAGGCCATGGGAAGGTAGGACAGGATGTTGTCCTCCGGGCGGAGACGGTCGAATTTGCAGCCGCTCTCGGCTGCGCGGATGAAGGCGGTATGCGTCTGGCATACGCCCTTGGGCTTGCCTGTCGTTCCGGAAGTGTAGAGCATCACCGCAACGTCGTCGGGCCGGCCGCGCGCGATCTCCTCGAGGAAGAATGCCGGCTTCCGCGCATGCCAGTCGCGACCGGCTTGCATGACCGCATCCAGGCTCTGCAGGCCGGGCCGGGCATAATGGCTCAGGCCGCGCGGGTCGTCGTAGAGGATGTGCGCGAGCTGCGGACACTGGTCGCGTATTTCCAGCAGCTTGTCGGTCTGCTCCTGGTCTTCGACTATGGCGAAGCGTATGCCGGCGTCCTGCAGAACGAAGCTCAATTCCTGGGCTACCGCATCCTGGTACATGGGCACGGCCACACCGCCCAGCGACTGGGCTGCGCACATGGCCCAGTAGAGACGCGGACGGTTGTCGCCGATCATGGCAAGGTTGTCGCCGCGCTCAAATCCCAGCGACGCGAGTCCGCAGGCAAGCGCGCGCACTTCGTCGGCCACCTGCGCCCAAGTCCAGGTCTGCCAGATGCCGAAGTCCTTTTCGCGGAACGCCGGTCTGTCAGGACGCACTTTCGCCTGATGCAGCAACAGGCGTGGAAAGGTATCCGGCAATGGTTCCGCCACCGCAACCCTCCTTGGGAAGAGGCCGCCAGCGGGCAGCCCCGTGCGACAAATATTACAGCAGAAACGCGGCCGGATATCCGATGGGCGAGAGCAACGGCGCTGCCGAATTGCCGGTTGTCAGTGGCCTAATAGCGACTCGTCGGACTTGCGCCGGCGCGGCGTTCTGCAGGCCTTGGCATGGTACGCGCTAACCGGGTCAGCGACCCTCGCGTGCAACTGTTCGAAGCGCCTGGCCGCCCGAACGTAGTCGCCGCCCCGCAGCAGCTTGTAAGCGCTCGCGAACTCCCCCAGCCAGTCGAGAACTGCGTACCTGCCCTCCGGGATGAGTTCGTAGAGCCCCACGACCTGCTCGCGCCCACGCACCTGAACCCGGTCGATCTCGCGCGCATGCGGAAACTCGTCCTTCACGTGCTCATAGGTGTATTCGCTCAGGAGGATGCTCGTGCCGTAGGTCTTGTTGAGCGATTCGATGCGCGAGGCGAGGTTGACGGCATCGCCGACGACCGTGTAGTTGAAACGGCTCACCGAGCCCATGTTGCCTACGATCATCGGCCCGGTGTTGATGCCGATGCCGATGCCGATATCCGGAAGCCCGTCGCGCAGCCACTGCGCGCGCAGCACGTCCAGAGCGCGGATCATGTCGAGCGCGGTGCGGCAAGCGAGATGCGGGTGCTCCGCCGCGGCGATCGGGGCGCCGTACACGGCCATGATCGCGTCGCCGATGTATTTGTCGAGCGATCCCTTATGATCGAAAACCTTCTCCGTCATTTCGGTGAAATAGACGTTGAGGAGCTTGACCAGCTCCTCCGGCGCGAGCGCTTCCGACATGGACGTGAAGCCGCGAATGTCGGAGAACAGCACGGTCAGATTGCGTTTCTCGCCGCCGAGCCGCAGCTTGCCTACGTCGGCCGCGATCTCCTCGACCACGGCGGGCGGAACGTAGAACTGGAAAGCAGTCTTGATGTGGCGTTTTTCCGACTCGGTCGAGAAGTACCGCACGAGCGTGGCCGAGGCAAACGCGAGCGCAACCAGGATGGACGGGTAGACGACGTTGAGCCAGAGTCCTTGGGCTGTAAATAGATAGTTGGCGAGGACCAGAAAAGCCGTGAGTACGCCGAGCGCGAGCATGGCACCGCCCGACACGCCCATGCGCGGGAGCAGCCAGGTCAGCACGAGGCCTAGCAGGACGATCGCTGTGAGGTCCACCATCGACATCCAGTCGGGGCGCTGCAGCACATTGCCCTCGAGCAGATTCTCGATGACGCTCGCGCGCAACTCGACTCCGGGGAAGGCCGCACTGTACGGCGTCACGCGTATGTCTCCGATGCCCTGGGCGGTTGGCCCGATCAGGACGACGCGGTCGCGCAACAGCTCGGCGTTCGCGCGGCCATCGAGGATGTCGGCGATTGGAACTGTGGCGAAGGTACCGGCCCGGCCACGGTAGCGCACCAACAGCCTGCCCTCCTCGTCCGTCGCTATATACCGGTCGCCTATCTGAATTCCTTGTATTCCGTAGGACGCGATGTGCAAGACCAGTTCTTTACCGCCCAGGAAGGCCCGCGCAGCCTGTACGTCGAAGGAGGGAAAGTAACGGCCGTCATAGCGATACACGAGCGGCACGCGCCGTACCGTGCCGTCAGGATCGGGCAAGATATTGATATGTCCCGCGTAGGCTGCGCTACGCTGGAGCCCCGGAATATTGACGATGACGCCCTGCGGCGGCGTCATGGAAAACTGTTCAAGCGCACTTCCGATTCGCTCCACGTTTCCGATCGCGTGCACCGCTATCGCGCGCTTCGCTTCCTCCAGCCGCTCCGGCCCCAGGTGGCGTGCTTCCTCGCGATCGACCAGAAAAACAGTGCTCAACACGACCTTGCGCCCGGCGCCGACGGCGCGCGCAAGCTGCTCGTCGGCCTCGGCCGACTCGGGCTCCGGGAAGAACACGTCGAGTCCAATGGCCTTCGCGCCGGCCTCGTCGAGCCGATCGACAAGTTTCGCGAGGGTTGCGCGGCTCCAGGGCCAGCGGCCCAATTTGGCAAGGCTCGCCTCATCGATAGCCGCGATCGCAACGGCCCGTGGAGGCGACACCCGCTGCGCTCGTAGGCGGATGTCGTAAGTCTTCGACTCGAGAATATCCAGAAGAGGTATCCCGAAAAAATAGAGCGCGGCCACAAACAGGGTCAGTCCGACCCCTACGGCCCGAGCCAATCGGGCTGACGCTATAACAGTCGCTGTTTCGGGCATTCTCGACCGCGCAAGAGCGGCTCGTAGGCTGGTTTCTTGTGAAATTTGAATGATTCTAAAGGCAAAATGCCTTTCACGGGCAGGGCTAAACAGCGCTAGAATTTCCCGTATTCTCGGATACTCGGGAGGAGGCTCCGTGAGACGAGGATTTGCTTTGAGATCGCGCGATTTCGGGGGCAGACGCTTCGGGATCGCCATGCTGGGGTGCGCGGCGCTCGTTCTGAGCCCGCTTGGCGGTGCGCAGCAACCCGAAGTTCAGTTCCTTCGCGCCTGGCAGCCGGCGGACGGCAAGCCGCTCGCCGAGGTGAGCGGCTTCGCGCTTGCGGCCGATGGCGCCGTGCTTTTCGTCGAGCGCGACCGCGGCGCCTTGTGGCGTCTTGCCGGAGAAGAGGCCAACCCGACCGATCTCGCCGGAACCGGCCGCCCGTTCAGCTCGAAGAAGACCGGCGGCATTGCCGTTCTCGGGGAAGGCCGCATCGCGGTCGCCAATACCAGCAACGATATGATTGCGCTCATCGACGCCCAGGGTCGAGTCTTGAGCGTTTTCGGCGCCGGCGGGCGAGGGTACGGCGAGCTCAAGGATCCGGAAGGCCTTGCTTTTTCTCCCCACAAACGCCTGTACGTCGCCGACCGCAGCAACAATCGCGTCGCCGTGTACTCCGAGGATGGCGTCTTCCTGCACGCGATCGGCGGCGGTCGCGATCCGGCGACGGCGCTCGTGAAACCCCTGCAGGTCGCCGTGGACGCCGCAGAGCGCGTCTATGTCCTGGAGGACTCGGGCCCAGGTCGCCTTTCCGTCTACAGCCATTCCGGGCAGTTGATCAAGCGATTGGGCGCGGAGTCCTTTGCGGGCAGTCGAAGTGCGCGCTGGCGCGCGCTTACGGCCGATCCGAACGGGCGGGTCTTTATCGCCGACGGTGCCAATGGAAACATCGTCGAGCTCGATTGGGAGCGCGCTCAGGTCCGGCGCCGCTTCGGAAGCCCCGGCAGGAGCCGCGGCCAGTTTGTCGAGGTGGCTGCGCTCGCCGTAGTCGGGCGCGATCTTGCCATCGCCGACGTCGGCAATCGCAAGATCGAGTTCTTTCGCGTTCCAGAGATAAAACTTGCGATTCCCGAGACCGAACGGCTCGCCAGCGTGCGGCGCGCGAGCGCGCTCAATCTGGAATGCGAAAGTGCCTATGCGCTCGAGGGCGGAGACCTCCTGTGCCTGCAAAGGGGCAAAGTCAGTCGGCTCGATTCCGCGGGCAAGCTCAAGCTCGAATTCGCCGGGCCCCTGGACCGGCCGCGGCACGCGGCGTTCGACGCTCGCGACATCGCCATTGCCGACGGCGACAGCGTCAAGATTTTCGGCCACGACGGAAGGCTGCGCTTTGCGATGGGGCGCGGCGGCTCGCGCGACGGCGAATTTGACGAAATCGGCGGCCTGCACCTCGCCGACTACATCTATGTCGCCGACACCGACAATCGCCGGGTGCAGATCTTCACGCGCGACGGGATCTTCGTCAACAAGCTCGCCGACGTGCCTAACCAGTTTCGCCGGATCGCGCGCCCGACTGCGGTCGTGACCGATGCTGCGCGCAATATCTATGTTGCTGACGCCGAGACCAAGATGGTGCAGGTGTTCTCAGCCCAGCGGGAGTGGCGCTACAGCGTGAGCGGCGACCCTCTTCCCTATCGGACGATTCACGGGCTGAGCATCGACGCAGAGAATCGCCTGTACGTTTTCGCCGCAACCGAGCAGGGCAAACAGCTCGTCGATGTCTTTCATGGCGGGATCCGGGAATTTTCCTTCGCGGCGTACAGAACCCCGCAGATCGAGCCCTCCGGCGCGGTGACCTTCTCAATCCCACCGGCCAGCTACGCATTCACGCTGCACGACGCAGAGCGCAAGGAAATCGCCATCTACCATTTCCTCCAGCCGCCTCCGCGTGTGGGCGGAATCGAGGTGCGCGGCGAGCCTGCGAAGATCCGGCTCTCCTGGCTGAAGTCGACTGCGCGATTCGTATCCGGTTACCGTGTATACGCCGCGCCCGGGCGGGACGGCCCCTACGAGCGCCTGACCCAAACGCAGGCCGCAGAGGCTTCATTCGGCGCGGATGCGGCGGGTCGTTTCCTCCACTACCGCGTGACCGCGCACAGCAACTTCGGGGTCGAAGGCGAACCGTCGGCGCCGGTCGAAGATCTGTTCCGCGCTGGCTACCGAGAATTCGAAGCCAAACGTTATGAACCTGCGGTGATCGCTTTCACGCGCGCCGCGAAGGAAGCGTCCGACCATGCCGCAGCGGTCGAGTACCTCGGGCGCAGCCTGCTGGCAATGGGCCGATACGACGCGGCCATCGGCCAGTTCCAGGATCTGGCGCGTCGTCCCGGGCATGAGATCGCAGGGCGGCGACTCGAGGCACAGGCGATGGCCGCCAGCGGCGACACCCTCGGCGCCCGCTCGGCGATCGAGCGCGCTATCGCGGCAAACCAGGCCGATGGGGAGACCTATGCGCTGTGCGGGGAGCTCAGCCTCCAGCTCGGAGACGCCGCCGGCGCAGTAACGTGTCTGGAAACGGCGCTCGCCCGAGAATCCGGCACGCCGGCCGTGCGCGCCATGCTCGGCGAGGCCTTCGTGCGTCTGGGAGCGGTGGACAAGGGCATCGCTCAGCTCGACGCCGCCGCCAAGGCAGACCCCTCGGAGATCTCGACCTGGCGCCGCGCAGGGCGGGTGTTCCAGTCGCTCGGCCGTCCGCGCGATGCGCTCGAGCGCTACAAGCGCGCGCTGGCGATTGCACCCCGGGATACCGAGGCTCTGGTCGCGGTCGCGAGCACGCATCTCGCTCTGGGTGAATTCGATCAGGCTCGCACCATCGCCTTGTCGATGGCGGGAGGTCCCGTCGAAGAAAGCATGGGTCAGTACGTGCTCGGACGGACCGCCATCGCCCAGGGCAAACACGAGGAAGCGGTGGTCGCCCTTGCGCGCGCCACCAGGCTCAATCCGAAATTCGGCGCCGCCTGGGCGGCACTCGGCGACGCCTATCTGGGGCTCAAGGACGAGCGCAAGGCCCGCGAGTCCCTGAGCAAGGCAGCCGCCCTGCCCGACGCAGGCGCCGATGTCTTCCGCCGGCTTGCGGAACTGGAGAGCCGCGACGGTCGTCACGCGCAAGCGCTCGCCGCGCGGGAGCGTGCGATCGCGCTGGCGCCGGCGGATGTCGAGTTGCGACTCGCACAGGCCCGGACCTACGCGGCTCTGGGGCGCTGGCAAGACTCCGGAAACTCGGCGCGCGAGGCATCCAAGCTCGCGCCGAAGAATATCGATTCGCTGTTGCTCGCCGCGGAAGCGGCCCACCGCCAGGGCAAGAACGGCGAGGCCATCCAGAATCTCAAGCGTGCGCTGGAGCTCCAGCCGGATTCGTACGAAGTGAATTTCAAGCTGGGGCGCAGCCTTGCCGACACCAACCTCTATGACGAAGCGCTGACGTCCCTCGAAAAGGCGGGGCGCCTGGACGAGCGCGCCGACGCGCCGCACCTGCTGACCGCGGAGATCCACATCGAACGGCGCGCCTTCGACGCCGCAATAGCTGTTCTCGAGCAACTCGTCAAGCGCAGCCCGAGCGACCCGAATCAGCGCGCCCTCGCCGCGGCTTTCGACCAAAAGAAGAAATCGCTCGCCGGAACGAGCGCACGCCCGACCATCGAGGATCTCCGGCTCGAGCGCATGTTCGTTTCGGCGCACAAGCAGTACGCAACCGAGCGTATCGGCCTGGTGAAAGTGAAAAACGATACCGTTGACGACTATAAGAAGCTGCGCGTGTCGTTCTTCATCAAGGAGTACATGGACTTTCCGGTGACGCGGGAAATTGCCGAGCTCAAGGCGAAGAGCACCCTGGAGGTCCCGCTCCATGCCACGTTCAGCAACAAGGTACTGACGATCGACGAAGATACGCGCGTGCTCGCGGTGGTTTCGCTTGGAACAGCCGACTCCCGCGAGGGAACGCAGGAGATCACGCAGGCGGTAACGCTTTACGGCAAGAACGCGATTCTATGGGCGAACGGGGAGATGGTCGGCTCCTTCGTGACCCCAAGGGACGACACTCTCAGGAACTTCGTGCGCGAGGCGACCAACCGTTACGCTCCGCCGGCTCAAGGGGCGCTGAACCGGCAGCTCGCGCTCGCTGCCACCGTGTACAACATCTTGAGCGCGCACGGGCTGCGGTATCAGGCCGACCCGAACACGCCTTTTTCGCGCGTCAGCGCCGAACAAGTCGACTACGTGCAGTTCCCGCGGGAGACGCTGCGCCTGAAGAGCGGCGACTGCGACGATCTTTCGGTGTTGCTGGCCGCCGCGTACGAGAATCTCGGCATCGAAACGGCTCTGATCGATGTGCCGGGGCACCTGTTCCTGATGTTCCGCACCGGTCTCAAGGAATCCGATCGCGGATTGATCAGTCTTCAGGAAGACCTGCTCGTCGTGCGTGACGGGGAGATCTGGATACCCCTGGAGGCGACTTTGATCGCGACCTCCTTCACCGAAGCCTGGGCCGAGGGGGCGCGCAAGTACCGCGAGGCCGACGCCAAGAAGCAGCTCAAGATACTTTCGTTGCGTCAGGCCTGGGAGAAGTATCCCCCGGTGAGTCTGGCCCCGGCAGCGTTCAAGGTGGAGGTGCCCTCGGGCGAGCGCGCGACTCGCCTGACCGAGCGCGAGCAGCGCCTGCTCGTCGCGCGGCGCCTCGAGCGCGAAGTCCAGCCCTACCGCCTGATACTCGCCGCGAACCCCAAGGACGACGAGGCGCGCCTGCAAATCGGCATGATCTACGGCCGCAACGGTGCAGCGGACGTCGCCTTGCGCGAGTTCGAGGCGATTCTCGAGCACAACCCGCGACACGCTGCGGCGCTCAACAATCGGGGCAATCTCTACTATTTCCGCGGCGATTACGAGCGCGCGCTGGAAGCCTATCGCATCGCCGAGGAACTCGAGCCGGGCGATGGCGGCATCCGCGTCAATGCCGCGCTCGCCAACTATCGTCTCGGCAAGCTTCCCGAAGCACGGACGAAATACCGTGAAGCGACGCAATTGCGCAAGGAATTCGGGGATCAGTATCGCGCCCTGGCGAAGCTTTTGGGCAACTAGGACGCATCTCAGGGGGACACTCATGGAAAAAAATCGGCTGAGCTACCTGGCCATCGTATTGTGTTTGCTGGTCGGGGCGACCGCGGTCTTTGCAGGCGAAGCGCGTCCTCCGGCCCGGTCCGACTTCAGGGTGGTGCTCGGCGAAATGTGGGCAAAGCTGCGAGCGGTAAGCCCGCGCCTGCAATCCGGACAGCCCGTCTACACGCAAACCGTGACGGCCGGAATCCGGGGCGCGGAGGCTACCGAATCCGAGCTCAAGCCCTACTGGAGAGGGGATCGCGAGCAGGACCCTGCGTATCGTGCCGAGCTCCAGACTCTGCAGGCTGCGCAACAGCTTGCCGACGCCGGCAAATTCGCCGAAGCGGCGAAAGCTTTCGAAACCTTCGCAGAAGCCTATCCGCGCAGTCCGCTCGCACCGGAGGCGCGCTTCGGCAAGGCGCTCGCGCAGGCCATGCTTGGAGACAAACCCCGTGCGATTGCGAGTTTTGAGAACTTCCTCAAGCAGGACGCGCAGCATCCTCTCGCAAAGGACGCCGAAATTGCGCTTGCGGCGCTTCGTTAGCCTGCAACGACCCGGACTATCTGGCTCGTTCCCACTTTCGCGCGGGCAGGAGTTACTCGATCAAAGGAATTTGAGCGCCAGCAGCTCCATCGTCGCGGCGACACCGATGTGGACGATAACCCCGCCGGCGATCGAGCGGGTTCTATAGGCCACTTCCCCCAGTACGACGCCGGCGATGATGGCGGCGAACGCCTCCGCGGGAGGCTTGTGATAGTGGATCATGCAGTAAGGGACCATCGCGAGCCAGATCGAAGCACGTCCAACGACGCGACCCAGACCCAGCACGAGAAAACCGCGGAAGAAAAACTCAAGCGCGAAGAATTGCGTGAGGTACGCCGTCTCCCACACGAGAACTGCGCCGGCCGTGGCCTGAAAGGCACCGCGATAAAACGGGTACACGGCCTGGAATTCAGGGCGGCTGGCAGCATACAAGACTATCGGGAAGACCGCGCCGAACAACCCAAGGTAAAGCCACCAGTGTTGCCGCTTGATGGCCAGATTGAGGCCGTAGTCGCGAAGGCGGTGTCCGAATAGCGCCCGCACAATGATAGCGGGAACGACCAGGAACAGGGCGATGGTCCACAGGGCCCACCATAGATGAGGGTAGAGGCCGAAGTGGGCCCCGGCGGCAAGCGGGAAGTGCTGCGCGAAAAAACCGGGCCTGGCGAAATACTCGAGAAACGTCAGGGCGATCGCAGCATAGACCGATGCGATGACGACAAACCGGAGATCGGTCGGCGCAATGCCCTGCACGTCTTTGACGGCGCTGCCGCGTGCCGGTTTTTTTTCGCTCCCGGTCACTCCGCTTACACCGAAGGACCGCAGGGCTTGCGCCCTGCCGGACTGCAGCGGTCACATGTTGCGCCGATATTTTCCCCCTACGTCGAAGAGCGCATCGGTAATCTGGCCGAGCGAGCAACAGCGCACCGCATCGATGAGAACCCCGAAGACGTTTTCGTTCTTGATCACCGCCTGTTGCAGGCGTGCCAGCATCGGGCCTGTTTCCCCGGAGTGACGCTGGTGAAATTCGCTCAATCGCTTGAGCTGAGACTGCTTTTCCTCCTCGGTCGAACGTATCAGCTCGAGCTTTCTGGGGACCCGGTCTTCGTGCGGGTTGCGGAAGGTGTTCACGCCGATGACCGGGTACGACCCGTCGTGCTTCATGTGCTCGTAGTGCAGTGAATCCTCCTGAATCCTGCTGCGCTGATAACCGGTCTCCATCGCCCCCAAAACGCCGCCCCGCTCCGAGATCGCCTCGAATTCCTTCAGCACCGCCTCTTCGACGAGGTCGGTCAGTTCTTCGATGATGAAGCTCCCCTGGTTGGGGTTTTCGGTTTTCCCCAGGCCCCACTCCCTGTTGATGATGAGCTGGATGGCCATGGCGCGGCGCACCGATTCCTCGGTTGGCGTGGTAATCGCTTCGTCGTAAGCGTTGGTGTGGAGCGAATTGGCGTTGTCGTAAGTCGAAATCAGCGCCTGGAGCGTGGTGCGGATGTCGTTGAAGGCGATTTCTTGAGCGTGGAGCGAGCGCCCCGAGGTCTGCGAGTGGAACTTGAGGCGCTGGCTACGCTCGTTCGCGCCGTACTTCTCTCTCATCGCGACCGCCCAGATGCGCCGGGCGACGCGCCCGAGCACCGCGTACTCCGGGTCCATGCCGGAGCTGAAGAAGAATGAGAGGTTGGGCGCAAAATCGTCGATCTTCATTCCGCGAGCGAGATAGGCCTCGACGAAGGTGAAGCCGTTTGCCAGCGTAAAGGCGAGCTGCGAGATCGGGTTCGCGCCCGCCTCGGCGATGTGATAGCCCGAAATCGACGCCGAATAGAAATACCGGACGTCGTGCTCGATGAAATACTCCTGGATGTCTCCCATGACCTTGAGCGAAAACTCGGTCGAGAAGATGCAGGTGTTCTGGCCCTGATCCTCCTTGAGGATATCCGCCTGCACTGTGCCGCGCACCGTGGAGAGCGTCCGCGCCCTGATCCCCGCATAGTCCCTTTCAGAGGGCTCCCGAGCCTCGTCCTTCCTGAACCTCTCGACCTGCTGGTCGATCGCTGTGTTGAAGAACATGGCGAGCAGCGTGGGCGCCGGGCCGTTGATAGTCATGCTGACGCTGGTCGCCGGATCGCACAGATCGAATCCCGAGTAAAGCACCTTCATGTCGTCGAGCGTCGCAATGGACACGCCCGAATTGCCGACCTTGCCGTAGATGTCGGGACGCGGGTCCGGGTCGAAGCCGTACAACGTGACCGAGTCGAACGCCGTGGAAAGGCGCTTGGCCGGCATGCCTTTCGAGAGCAGGTGGAAGCGACGATTGGTCCGGAAGGGGTCTCCTTCCCCGGCGAACATCCGCGTGGGATCCTCGTTCTCGCGCTTGAAAGCGAACGCACCCGCCGTAAAGGGAAAGGACCCCGGCAGGTTTTCCCGCAGCCGCCACCGCAGGATTTCACCGTGGTCCTCGAACTTCGGCAACGCCACCTTCGGTACCTTGGTACCGGAGAGAGAGGTGTGCGTAAGTTTGGTGCGAACCTCACGGTCGCGCACCCGCAGCACGTACTCGTCGCCCGAGTAGGCTTTGACCAGATCGGGCCATGATTCGATCAAGTCTTTGGAGCGCCCGTCGAGCCTTGCCTCCTTCTCGTCGATCAATTCATCGAGGACCTCTGCGTCCTTTCCCGACTGGGCGAGCATACCCTTCGACGCCTGCAGTTGTTGCCGCTCGCGGGCGAGCTTCGACTGCTCTGCCGCTCGCGCATGGTAAGCGCGCATCGTCTCCGCGATCTCGGCGAGATAGCGTATGCGCGGGGGCGGAACGATCACGGTTCTGTTCGACGAGGCATCGGCGGCGACAGCGGGCAATCTCCCCGGCTGAATCTTCAGCCCGAACTCGACGAGCTTCGGGAGCATTCGCTGATAAAGTGCAGTAACGCCATCGTCGTTGAAACGCGAGGCGATGGTGCCGAATACGGGCATCCGCCCGGTCGGCTCGGCGAAGAGCTTGCGGTTGCGCTGCACCTGCTTTTTCACGTCGCGCAGGGCGTCTTCTGCGCCGCGCCGGTCGAATTTGTTTATCGCGACAAAGTCGGCGAAATCGAGCATGTCGATCTTCTCGAGCTGGCTCGCCGCGCCGTATTCGGGCGTCATGACGTAAAGGGATACGTCCACGAGCGGCACGATCGCGGCATCGCCCTGGCCGATTCCGGAAGTCTCGACCACGATCAGGTCGAATCCGGCCACGCGGCATGCCGCAATCGCGTCGGCAAGCGCTGCGGAGACTTCCTTGCCCGCGCCGCGCGTCGCAAGCGAGCGCATGAATACGCACGCGCCGTTCCCGCCCGGACCGATCGCGTTCATTCTGATGCGGTCGCCAAGCAGGGCGCCGCCGCTCTTACGCCGCGACGGATCGACCGCGAGCACCGCAATGTTGAGGTGGTCGTCCTGGTCGATCCTGAAGCGCAGGATCAGCTCGTCGGTCAGCGACGACTTGCCCGAGCCTCCGGTACCCGTAATACCCAACGCCGGAATAGCCAGGGTGTCGGCTTCCTTGATGACCTGTTCGCGAAGGTGGCCGGCGGTTCCGTGCTCAAGCCCCGTAATCAGGCGGGAAAGCGCACGCCTATCATGGGATTTGACCGCGGCGAGGTCCCGTGGAACGTGCTGCGAAAGGTCGTCGTCGCAGCGGGAGAGCATGTCGTTGATCATGCCCTGCAGGCCCATCTTCTGGCCATCTTCGGGCGAGTAGATGCGCGCAACGCCGTAGGCCTCGAGTTCGCGGATCTCCTCCGGCACGATCACCCCGCCTCCACCCCCGAACACCTTGATGTTCTCGCCGCCGCGCTCGCGCAGCAGGTCGATGATGTATTTGAAATACTCGATGTGGCCGCCCTGGTAGGAGGACACCGCGATGCCCTGCACGTCCTCCTGCAGTGCCGCGGTGACGACTTCCTCGACCGAGCGGTTGTGGCCGAGGTGGATCACCTCGCAGCCGCTCGCCTGCAGGATGCGGCGCATGATGTTGATGGAGGCGTCGTGGCCGTCGAACAGCGACGCCGCGGTCACGAAGCGGATCTTGTTCTTCGCCTTGTATTCGGTGCGCTGAGACCCCGCGCTCAGGTCTGTCATGGCTGGATCGAGGCCCGCCTGAAAGGCATTGGGAGAGCCTACGTCGCGCCTGCCCGACCGTCAACTCAGGACGCCGAGCGGCGGTCCGCGGCCAGGGAGATTTGGCGCAGCTGCCCTGAAGCGTACGCGCGCGCGCGCGGGAATATAATGCCCTCCGGCCGCGCCTCGCGGCCGGCATGGGGAGCCCGGGAAGTGGCGTTCGAACGCGCGCGAAGAAAGGTGGTGTCGGTATTTGCGCACCGCTGCATATACCTGTTCGCGGCCCTGCTCGCGCTGCTCGTCATGGTGCCGTTCCTGGAGGATTCGGCGTGGGGCCGGATCGTGCTCAACACCATCAACATCCTCATCCTGTTCGCTGCAGCAGTGGCGGTGTCAGACTCGCGCGTCTGTTTTGCCCTGGCCGTGATACTGGGCGTTTCGGCAATCGCCTTCCAAGTCGCGGGATTTGGGCAGCGGGATCCGGACCTGCTGCTGCTCTCGCGCGGATTCGGGGCAGCGTTCTATTTCCTGACGGTGAGCTACCTGCTCGCGTACGTGCTGCGCCGGGAGGTGCTCACTCTCGACAAGCTCTACGGCGCCGCTTCCGCGTTCCTCATGATCGGCCTGATCTGGGCCTATTTCTATTTCCTCATGCTCGACTTCTATCCCGGCGCGTTGACCTCCGGCGGAGCGCCGATCGAGGTGCCCAAGGTCAGCGAAATGCTCTACTTCAGCTTCACAGTGCTCACCAGCACCGGCTTCGGCGACATCACGCCGCTACACCCGATTACGCGCATGTTGTGCGTGCTGGAGCAGATCGCCGGCGTGCTGTTCATCGCCATCCTCATCGCGCGTCTGGCGGGTACCTATCCGCCGGTCGAGCGGCGCTGAGGCGGAGGAACGGCGGAGTAGATTTTCTGGAGCGGGCGTCAGGCGATTCAAGCTCGAGGGGTTCCGCCGGAACCGGCGCTGTTCCGCAAGTTGGCGAAAAGCCGGTCGCCGCGCGTGCTGCTGATCACGTGCGCGGACTCGCGCATCGTTCCGTCCGAGCCTACTCGACCGTGACCGACTTCGCCAGATTTCTGGGCTTGTCCACGTCGTTGCCGCGCTCGAGGGCCGCATGGTAGGCGAGCAGTTGCAGCGGGACGGTGTGCAGGATGGGCGACAGGATGCCCGCGTGATCGGGCATGCGGATGACGTGGATGCCCTCGCTGGCCACCATGCGCGTGTCCTCGTCGGCGAGCACATGCAGCTCGCCGCCGCGGGCGCGCACTTCATGCAGGTTCGATTTGAGCTTCTCCAGCAGCGCATCCTTGGGCGCGATCGCGATCACCGGCATGTTCTTGTCCACGAGAGCGAGCGGACCGTGCTTGAGCTCTCCCGCAGCGTAGGCCTCGGCGTGGATGTAGGAGATTTCCTTCAGCTTCAGCGCGCCCTCCATCGCGATCGGGTAGTGGATGCCGCGCCCAAGGAACAGAGCATGTTCAAGCTGGGCGAATTTCTCCGCCCACATTTTCACCTGCGGCTCCACGTGCAGCACTCGCTCCAGTGCCCGCGGCAAATGCCGCAAGGAGTGCAAGAGTTCCGATTCGCGTTCCGCCGACAGTCTGCCGCGGATCTTGGCGAGAATCATCGTGAGCAGGACCAGGGCCGCAAGCTGAGTGGTGAACGCCTTGGTCGAGGCGACGCCGATCTCCGGACCGGCGCGTGTGAGGAAGCGCAGGTCAGATGCGCGTACCAGCGCGGATTCCGGCACGTTGCAAATCGAGAGCGCATAGCGGTGCCCGAGCGACTTTGCGTATTGCAGCGCGGCGATCGTGTCCGCCGTTTCACCTGATTGCGAAACCGTGACCACCAGACCTTTTGGATTCGGCACTGATTCCCGATAGCGGTATTCGCTGGCGATCTCGACGTTACACGGAATGCCCGCCAATCCCTCGAGCCAGTAGCGCGCGACCATCCCTGCGTGATAGCTCGTGCCGCAGGCGAGGATCAGGATCGAGTCACTATCGCGAAAAATCCGCTCGGCCTCCGCGCCGAAAAGCTGCGGCGGCACCGACTGTGCGCCGGTCACCATCTCCAGGGTATTCGCCACCGCCATCGGTTGCTCGAAGATCTCCTTCTGCATGTAATGCCGGTACGGCCCCAGGTCCACGGCCGCGGCCGTAAGCTGACTCACCTGCACCGGGCGCTCGACGAGATTGCCCTTCGCGTCGGCGATGCGCACGCCCCCGAGCGCGATTTCCGCGCAGTCGCCGTCCTCGAGATAGATGATCCGCTGCGTCACCTGGATCAGCGCCGAGGTATCGGATGCGGCGAAGTTTTCGCCGTCGCCAAGGCCGAGCAGCAGCGGCGCCCCGTGCCGCGCGACCACCAGCCGGGAGGGATCGGAATCGCTCACCACGGCGATCGCGTAGGCGCCGACCAACTCGACCACGCTCTTTTTCACCGCATCGAACAGCGTCACGCCCGAATGCAAATTCGAGTGCACCAAGTGCGCGATAACCTCGGTATCGGTATCCGAGACGAATTCGTAGCCCTTGGCGCGCAGGCGCTTGCGCATCTCTTCGTGGTTCTCGATGATGCCGTTGTGCACGACCGAAACACCCCCCGAAATGTGCGGGTGCGCATTCTTCTCCGAGGGCACGCCGTGCGTGGCCCAGCGGGTGTGTGCGATGCCGAGACCACCGGACAGGGCCTGCGCCCCGGCAAGTTTTTCCAGCTCGGCGACGCGGCCCGTCGAGCGCACGCGCCGCAACGTCGCCTGAGAGCCGCCTGCCTGCTTTTCGTCGAGCACCGCGACCCCCGCGGAATCGTAGCCGCGATACTCGAGTCGTTTCAGACCCTCGATGAGGATCGGAACGACGTTACGTCTCGCTACCGCGCCGACTATGCCGCACATCGTCTCGTCCTTATCGCTTCACCGGCCGTTTCCATCCGGGAATGATCATCTGCCTCGCCCGCGAGATGGTGAGTTCTCCCGGAGGCGCATCCTTGGTCAGCGTCGTTCCCGCGCCGAGCGTCGCACCCCTGCCCACTCTCACCGGCGCAACAAGCTGGGTGTCCGAGCCTATGAAGACGTCGTCTTCTATCACCGTGCGGTGCTTGTTCGCGCCGTCGTAGTTGCACACGATGGTGCCGGCGCCGACATTCACGTTTCGTCCAACCTCGGTATCGCCAATGTAGGACAGGTGATTCGCCTTGGAGCCAACCCCGATGCTGCTCGCCTTGACCTCCACAAAGTTGCCGAGATGCACTTCGTCGTCAAGACGCGTGCGCGCGCCGGGACGGATGCGCGTGTAGGGTCCGATGGAACACTTCGCACCGATATCCGCATCCTCGAGGTGACAGAAGGGTTCGATGCGTGTGCCGGCGGCAATCACCACCCTTTTCAGCACGCAGTTCGCGCCGATCGAGACGCCGTCACCCAGCTTCACATCGCCCTCGAATAAGCAGTTCACGTCTATGGTGACATCACGACCGCAGGTGAGGCTGCCACGCACGTCGCAGCGCCCCGGATCGGCGAGCGCAACGCCCTGTTCCATCAGCACCTGGACAAGATTGCGCTGGTAGATGCGCTCCAGTTCCGCGAGTTGGTTCCGGCTGTTCACTCCCAGCGTCTCCCACGCTGCGCTCGCCTGCGTTGCCGTCACGGGTACGCGCTCCCTTGCCGCGAACGCAACGATATCGGTGAGGTAATACTCTTTCTTGGCGTTCTTGTTTTCCAACCGCCCCAGCCAGCCCTTCAGCTTCCTGGTCGGCGCCACGACGATGCCTGTATTGATTTCGCGCAGCGCGCGCTGCTTCGGCACCGCGTCGTTTTCCTCGACGATGCGCACCACGCGCCTGCCATTCCGTATGATGCGACCGTACCCGGAGGGATCGTCCAGCGTTGCGGTCAGCAGACCCAGCCCTTTCCCCGCCGCCTCGATCAGATGTTTGAGCGTCTCGGGACGAATGAGCGGAACATCGCCGTAGAGGACAAGAGTCGGCCAGCGATCGTCCAGATGCGGCGCGGCCTGCATCACGGCGTGGCCGGTGCCGAGTTGCGGCTCCTGCTTGACCCAGATGGCGTCGTTCTCACCAAGGGTCTTGCGCACGACTTCACCGCCATGGCCGTAGACGACGCAGATGACGCCTGGCGCGAGACGCTTTGCCGTATCGATCACGTGCGAGAGAAGTGCCCGGCCCGCCAGGCGATGCAGCACCTTGGGCGTGTCCGAGTGCATGCGTTTGCCTAGACCTGCGGCGAGAATGACGATATTCACGAAAAGCGGAGGGAATTCAGCCGGATGCACGATGTTAGCACGGCGGCCACGCCCGGGGGGTCGCCGAAGGGCGAAGAACGTGTAATCTGAAGGGGTTCCGAACTCGTTAGTGGGCCATGTACTGCTTCATTCGATCGTCCGCTCTGGTCATCGTCCTCCTCGCTCCGGCGCCCGCCTCCTGGGCGCAGGTGTACAAGTGGGTGGACGACAAGGGCGTCGTCAACTACTCGAGCGAGCCACCCATCGATCGGAAGTCCGCCTTGCTCGATCCCAATTCGGTCTCGGTGTCCACCTATGCTCCGGACGAAAGAGTGACGCGGGCAGCGCCGACTATGCCGAAGGTGAAAGAGAGAGCGCTTGAGGAGCGAATCGCCAGTCTGGAGCGCAAATTGGACGCCGAGCGTTACGCGCGGCTGAGCCTGGCGGACGCGCAGGCGAGGGCTTTGGAGCGACAGGTTGAACAGTGCCTGCGCGACCGCCGCATCGATTGCGAATACGCTGGAAGCGATCCTTACACCACTCCTTACGGGCCGACCGTGGTGGTGTTCCAACCGCGCCTGCGCACTCATCCGATCGTACCGATCCGGCCCGCGCTTGCGCCGAAGGTGTCGAGGCCATCGTTCGCACCGAGTCGCGTTTCGAGGCCGAGCGCACCAACGATGTAGTACTTTCTCGACGTGCCGCCTACCGCGGCAATTCAGAGAACCCCATCAAGAACTCATCCACCGCGCGGGCACACTGCCGACCTTCGCGTATCGCCCACACGACGAGCGATTGCCCGCGACGCACGTCGCCGGCAGCGAAAACCTTGAGGACGCTCGTCGCGTAGCAGCCGGGACCGTCGGTCGTCGCTTTCGCGTTCCCGCGAGCGTCCTTTTGCACGCCGAATTCTTCGAGCATCGACTGCAGCGGCGAGACAAAACCCATGGCGAGCAGCACGAGGTCCGCACGCAGCGTGAACTCCGAGCCCGGCACCTCGCTCATCCTGCCCTCTTTCCACTCCAGCCGCGCTACCTTGAGCGCGTTGACTTTTCCGTTTTCACCGACGAACTCCTTGGTCGCGACGGCCCAGTCACGCTCCACACCTTCCTCGTGCGAACTCGAGGTGCGCAGCCGTACCGGCCAGTAGGGCCAAACCGGATTTCGGTCCACATCGGGCGGCATCGGCAGCAGTTCGAACTGCGTGACTGAGGCCGCGCCGTGTCGGTTGGAAGTGCCGACGCAGTCGCTGCCCGTATCCCCGCCGCCGATCACCACCACGTGCTTGCCGCTCGCCCAGAGCTCGCGCACGCCCGCGTCGCCCGCTACGCGCTTGTTCTGCAACGGCAGAAACTCCATGGCGAAGTGCACCCCGTCGAGCTGGCGCCCCGGGACAGGCAGATCCCGGGGCTGCTCGGCGCCCCCGGAAAGCACCGCGGCGTCGAACTCGGCCATGACCTTCTCGGGGGCCAGGGTTTCCGCGGCCCAGTCGGTAACTCCTTTGCCGGGACGAGACTTGCCGACAAAAACGCCGGTGCGGAAGGTCACGCCTTCGGCCTGCATCTGCTCCAGACGCCGGTCGATCAACCCCTTCTCCATCTTGAAGTCGGGAATGCCGTAGCGAAGCAGGCCGCCGATACGGTCGTTTTTCTCGAACACTGTCACGTCGTGTCCCGCGCGCGCGAGCTGCTGGGCACAAGCAAGCCCAGCCGGACCGGAGCCCACTACCGCGACCTTCTTGCCGGTCTTGCGCTCGGCGGATTGCGGTTTTACCCAGCCTTCCTCGAACGCCTTGTCGATGATCGTGTGCTCAATCGACTTGATACCGACCGGATCGGCGTTGATCCGCAGCACGCAGGCCTCTTCGCAGGGCGCGGGGCACACGCGCCCTGTAAATTCCGGAAAGTTGTTGGTCGAGTGAAGCGTGTCGATCGCACGCCGCCAGTCCTGTTTCCAGACCAGATCGTTGAAATCCGGAATGATGTTGTTGACCGGGCAGCCCGACATGCAAAATGGCGTACCGCAGTCCATGCAACGCGCGCCTTGGACCTTCGCCTCCTCTTCGGTGAGGCGGAGGATGAACTCCCGATAGTGCTTTTTTCGCTGCTCGGGCTCTTCGTGCGCTTCCTCGAGCCGCTGGAACTCGAGAAATCCCGTTACTTTCCCCATCTACGCGGCCACCTTGCGTCTTGCGGCGGCGAGATCGCCCAAGGCGCGGCGGTACTCCTTCGGGAAGATCTTGACGAAACGCGGGCGGTAGTCCGCCCACTTCTCGAGGATCTCCCGTGCGCGGCGGCTGTTCGTGAGCCTGGCGTGACGCTCGATCATGTCTTTCAAGATCAGCTCGTCGGCCTGACCTCGGTGCCAGAGTTCGCGTGCCAACTTGCCCTGCTGCTCCGACTCGGAAAGCACCGGCTCCAGGTCGACCATCGCCGTGTTGCAGAGCTTCGCGAAGCCGCCGTCGAGGTTGAGCACGTAGGCGATGCCGCCGGACATTCCTGCGGCGAAGTTGCGCCCGGTGGCGCCCAGGACGGCCACGGTGCCGCCAGTCATGTATTCGCATCCATGGTCGCCGACGCCCTCGACGACGGCGATGGCACCCGAGTTGCGCACCGCGAAACGCTCGCCGGCAACGCCGCGGAAGTACGCCTCGCCCGCGATCGCTCCGTAAAGGACGACGTTGCCCGTGATGATGTTCTCGGTCGGCTCGCCGCGGAACTTGGGCGAGGGCGATACGATGATGTGCCCGCCCGAAAGACCCTTGCCACAATAATCGTTGGTATCACCGATCAGCTCGAGCGTCACTCCTTTTGCGAGGAAGGCTCCGAAGCTCTGGCCCGCGGACCCGGCAAACCGGGCGTGGATAGTGCCATCGGGCAGTCCGTCGTGCCCGTAACGCCGCGCGATCCTATACGAGAGCATCGTGCCGACAGTGCGGTTGCCGTTCCTGATCGGCATGTCGATCGAAACCTTCTCGCCGCGCTCGAGCGCCGGTCGCGCAAGCTCGATCAGCCGGTTGTCGACGGCTTTCTCGAGCCCGTGATTCTGCTTTTCCGTGTTGTAGCGCGCGACTTCCGCGGGCATGTCCGGCATCTTGAAAATCCGGGAGAAATCGAGGCCTTTCGCCTTCCAGTGCTCGACGCCCTTCTTCATGTCGAGCAGGTCGGTGCGGCCGATCAGCTCGCTGAACTTGCGCACCCCAAGCTGGGCCATCAACTCCCTTGCCTCCTCGGCGACGAAGAAGAAATAGTTCACGACGTACTCCGGCTTGCCGGAGAATTTCCTGCGCAGCACCGGGTCTTGAGTCGCGACGCCGACGGGGCAGGTGTTCAGGTGGCATTTGCGCATCATGATGCAGCCGCTCGCGACGAGCGGCGCGGTCGCGAAGCCGAACTCGTCGGCCCCGAGGATTGCCCCGATCACCACGTCGCGGCCGGTCTTGATCTGACCGTCCACCTGGACCGCGATCCGGCCGCGCAAGCGGTTGAGCACCAGCGTCTGTTGCGTTTCCGCCAGGCCCAGCTCCCAAGGCGTGCCCGCATGCTTGATCGACGACCAGGGCGAGGCGCCCGTTCCGCCGTCGTGCCCGGAGATGGTGACGTGGTCGGACTTGGCCTTGGACACGCCCGCAGCGACGGTGCCGACACCCACTTCGGATACCAGCTTCACCGAGATCGACGCGGAGGGATTCGCGTTCTTGAGATCGTGGATCAGCTGCGCCAGGTCTTCGATCGAGTAGATGTCGTGATGCGGCGGGGGCGAAATCAGCTCCACGCCGGGAGTCGAGTAGCGGATCTCGGCAATGTAATCGGAGACTTTGCGTCCGGGCAGCTGGCCGCCTTCGCCGGGCTTCGCGCCCTGAGCGATCTTGATCTGGATCTGCTCGGCGCTTGCAAGATATTCGGCGGTCACGCCGAAGCGCCCCGAGGCGACCTGCTTGATCTTCGAGCTCAGCATGTCGCCTTCGCGCAATTCGATGTCATGCGCGACGCGGTTCGCTCCGAGGCGCGAGCGCAGCGTCTCGCCGGCCTTCACCGGCGCGTAGCGGTTGCGGTCTTCGCCGCCCTCGCCGGTGTTCGACTTCCCGCCGATGCGGTTCATCGCTACCGCGAGCGTGGTGTGCGCTTCGATCGAGATCGAACCGTGCGACATTGCCCCGGTCGAAAAACGCTTGACGATCTCGGCAGCGGACTCGACCTCCTCGACCGGAACGGGATTCACCCTGTCGAGCCGGAATTCGAACAATCCGCGGAAGGTCATGTGGCGCTTGGACTGATCGTTGATGATCGCCGCGTATTCCTTGTAGGTCTGGGGGGAGTTCTGCCGCGTCGAATACTGCAGCTTCGCGATCGCCTCGGGCGTCCACATGTGCTCTTCACCGCGCGTGCGCCAGGCGTACTCGCCGCCCGCATCCAGCATCGACTGCAGCACGGGGTCGGAGTCGTCGAACGCGGCCTTGTGTACGCGGATCCCTTCTTCGGCGACTTCGAACACGCCTATGCCTTCGACCGACGAGGTGGTACCCGTGAAATACTTGTCCACGAGGGACCTTGCGAGGCCTATCGCCTCGAAGATCTGGGCGCCGGTGTAGGACATGTAGGTCGAGGTGCCCATCTTCGACATCACCTTCTTCAGCCCCTTGCCGATCGCTTTCACGAAATTCTTGATGGCCTTCCTGCCATCGACGTCCGGGCCGAACTCGCCTTTCGCCGCAAGATCGAGCAGCGTCTCGAGGGCGAGGTACGGATGCACGGCTTCGGCACCATAGCCGCCCAGCAGGGCCAAGTGGTGCACTTCGCGTGCGGAGCCGGTCTCGACTACGAGGCCCGCGCTCGTGCGCAGGCCCTTCGCCACGAGGTGCTGGTGGATCGCCGACAATGCCAGAAGCGCCGGGATGGCCACGCGTTCCCGCTCCACCAGCCGGTCGGAAATCACGATGATCGAATAGCCTGCGCGCACCGCATCCTCGGCCTGCGCGCAAAGGGACGCGAGGCGCGCCTCGACCGCCTCCTTGCCCCATGCCAAGGGATAGGTGACGTCCAGCTCGTGCGAACGGAACTTGCCGCCGGTGTAACGCTCGATGTGCCGGATCTTCTCCATTTCGAAGAAGTCGAGCACCGGCTGCGACACCTCCAGCCGCAGAGGCGGATTCATCTCGTCGATACCGAGCAGATTCGGCTTCGGTCCGATGAAGGACACCAGGGAGGTCACCAGCTCCTCGCGGATCGGATCGATCGGGGGGTTGGTGACCTGCGCGAAGAGCTGCTTGAAGTAGTTGTACAGCGTCTTGTTCTTGTCCGACAGCACCGCGAGCGGAGAGTCGTTGCCCATCGAGCCGACGGGCTCCTCGCCGTTCATCGCCATCGGGGACATGACGAATTTGATGTCTTCCTGCGTGTAGCCGAAGGCCTGCTGGCGGTCGAGCAAGCGCACTGCGCTCTTGAGCGGTGGCGTCTTTTCGGTCTCAACTTCGTCGAGCTTGACTCGGATGCGCTCGATCCACTCCGCGTAGGGTTTTGCGTTTGCAAGCGCGTTCTTGAGTTCCTCGTCGTCCACGATCCGGCCCTTCTCCAGGTCGACGAGGAACATCTTGCCGGGCTGCAAACGCCATTTCTTGACGATGCTCTCCTCGGGAACCGGAAGGCAACCGCATTCCGATCCCATGATCACGAGGTCGTCCGCAGTGACGATGTAGCGCGAGGGCCTCAGGCCGTTCCGGTCGAGCGTCGCGCCGATCTGGCGGCCGTCGGTAAACGCGATCGAAGCGGGGCCATCCCAAGGCTCCATCATGGCGGCGTGGTATTCGTAGAATGCGCGCCGCGTCGGGTCCATCAGGGTGTGGTTCTCCCAGGCCTCGGGAATCATCATCATCATCGCGTGCGCGATGGAGTACCCTCCCATGACCAGAAGCTCGAGCGCGTTGTCGAACGAAGCGGAGTCGGACTGCCCGGGGTAAATCAGCGGCCAGATCTTTTCGAGATCTCGACCGAGCACCGGACTCGATATCGCGCCCTGGCGCGCGCGGATCCAGTTGACGTTGCCCCGCAGCGTATTGATCTCGCCGTTGTGGCAGATCATGCGGAACGGGTGCGCCAGATCCCAGGAGGGAAAGGTGTTCGTGGAAAAACGCTGGTGGACGAGAGCGAGCGCGGACTCGACGCGCTCTTCCTGCAGGTCCTGGTAGTACTCGCCGACCTGGTGCGCGAGCAGCATGCCCTTGTAGCACACGGTGCGCGCCGACATCGAGGGAACGTAGAACTCCTTGCCGTGCGCGAGCTTGAGCGCCTGGATCGCATGGCCCGCGCTCTTTCTGATGATGTAGAGCTTTCGTTCCAGGGCGTCGGTAACGGTAACCCCTTTGCCGCGTCCGATGAACACCTGCCGGATTACCGGCTCGATTCGTTTCGCCGGCTCGGCGAGGTCGCTGTTGTCCACCGGAACATCGCGCCAGCCGAGCAGCACCTGGCCCTCGTCCTTCACTGCGCGTTCGATCTCGTACTCGCACGCCAGACGCGAAGCCGGATCGCGCGGCAGGAATACCATCCCGACACCGTATTGGCCCGCCGGCGGCAGCCTGACGCCCTGCTTGGCCATGACCTCGCGGAAAAACCGGTCGGGAATCTGGATCAGGCAACCCGCGCCGTCGGAGAGTTTGGGATCCCAGCCTACCGCCCCACGGTGCGTGAGATTGCGCAGCACCGTAAGCCCCTGTTCGACGATCGAATGCGATTTCTTGCCCTTGATGTGGGCCACGAAGCCCACGCCGCAAGCGTCGTGCTCATGCGCGGGGTCGTACAAGCCTTGAGCTTCGGGCTGAAGACGCTGGATCACGCTTGCCTGTCCGACAATTCAGTGCGCGGCGGTCGAATCGGTGGATTCGGCGCTTTTAGGGCCGGGTTTTTGACTATACCTGCGTTTCCTTGTTGTCTCAAGCGGTTAGCGGCGCGCTGCGGAGCAGCATTTGCGGCGCTGTTAGCGCTCACTCAAGCCGTCAGGCGGGACAGCGTGTGGTCGAGTGCAGAGGTCGGCACATCGGCGCGGAGCGAAGCGGCGCCCAGTTTTTCCAACAACACGAAATGGACACGGCCTTCCTTCGCCTTCTTGTCCACGCTCATGAGCTGCTGCATGCGCTCCGGTGTGATTCCCTGAGCGACGGTTGGCAGTCCCGCACGCTGCAATAGCGACCGGATGCGTTCGGAATCGGCCTGCGAAAGAAGGCCTAGCTGGCGCGACACATCCGCTGCCATGACCATCCCCGCAGCCACTGCCTCGCCGTGCAGCCAGACGCCGTAACCGAGCCCGGACTCGATGGCGTGGCCGAAGGTGTGACCGAAATTCAAGAGCTGGCGCACACCACTCTCTCGCTCGTCTTTGCCGACAATCTCTGCCTTGATCGCAACCGAGCGCAGCACGGCGTGACCGAGCGCCTCCGGATCGCGCGCCAGCAGGTGATCGAGATTCGCCTCGATCCAGTAGAAGAATTCCACATCGCGGATCAGTCCGTGCTTGATGACTTCCGCGAGCCCTGCGCGCAGCTCTCGCTCCGGAAGCGTCTTCAGTGCATCCATGTCGGCGAGCACCAGCTTGGGCTGATGGAAAGCGCCGATCATGTTCTTGCCGAGCGGATGGTTGATCGCTGTCTTGCCGCCGACCGACGAATCTACCTGCGCGAGAAGCGTCGTGGGAACCTGGATATGCCGCACCCCGCGCTGGTAAGTGGCTGCGGCGAAGCCGGTCAAATCCCCGATCACACCGCCCCCGAGGGCAATGAGGGTGCAATCGCGTCCAAAGCCCTGCTTGAGCAACGCGTCGAAGATTGCGCTGAGGGTGGTCCAGTCCTTGTGTTCCTCGCCGTCCGGCAAGACGATGCGAACGACCTCGACGCTTTCCCGGGCGAGTGCCCCGGCGAGACGTTTCATGAAAAGCGGAGCCACAGTGGTATTGGTCACGACGGCTACTTTCTTCCGCCCCAGGAAGGGCACGATGAGATCGGATCGGTCGAGTAGCCCGGTACCGATGTGTATGGGGTAGGAGCGCTCGGAGAGCTCTACGCTGAGAGTTTGCATGCTTCGTCAAATTTGGCCAGCACCAGCGCGAGCAGCGAGCTGACGCTCTGCCGGCCGGTGTCGACCACCAGATCCGCAACGTCGCGATACAGCGGATCGCGCTCCGCATAGAGCTTCTCGAGCCGATCGAGCGCGTCGCCCCCCTGCAGAAGCGGCCGTGACTTGTCGCTGCGCGTGCGCTGACACAGCACCAAAGGCTGCGCATGCAGGTAGATCGCGAAGCCGCGGGCCTTGAGAACCTCGCGGTTGCGCGGATCGAGCACCGCCCCGCCACCGGTGGCGAGCACGATGTCGTCCAGCGCGGTCAGTTGCTCGATCGCCTCTGCCTCGCGCTTGCGGAAACCCGCCTCCCCCTCGATGTCGAAGATCACGGCGACGCGCACGCCGGTCCGGGCCTCGATTTCGCGGTCGGAGTCGCAAAATGACTTGCCGAGACGCTTGGCGAGCTGGCGCCCGACGGTCGTTTTGCCGGCGCCCATCATGCCCACGAGGAAAAGTCTCCGAGTCGTCTTCACCCAGATATTGTAACAACCCGTCCGTCGCGGACCAGAAAACAAAAGGCCGGCGACGCGGCCGGCCCCTTGCCGATGCGCGAGTCTGCCGCGTCAGCGCAGACTTGCCCGTTGCTCGACGATGCGCGGCGTGATGAACACCAGCAGCTCGGTCTTGTTGTCCGAGCGTGAGTTGTTGCGGAACAGCACCCCGAAGAACGGCAGGTCTCCAAAGAACGGCACTTTGGTGATCGTGGTCTGCTGGGTCTGGGTGTAGATGCCGCCGATCACGACCGTCCCGCCGTTTTCCACCAGCACCTGGGTTTGAACGTGCTTGGTGTCGATGGCAAAGCCGGCGTTGGTGCTCTGGCCCACCGAGTCCTTGTTGATGTCCAGCTTCATGATGATGTTGCCGTCGGGCGTGACCTGCGGCGTCACCTTCAGCGCCAAGTTGGCTTTTCGGAACGAGACCGAGGTTGCGCCGCTCGAAGTCGCCTGCTGGTAAGGGAGCTCCGTACCCTGCTCGATGAGGGCCTCGACGTTGTTGGCGGTCATCACCCGCGGGCTCGATATGATCTTGCCCTTGCCGTCGGCCTCCAGCGCGGACAGCTCCAGATGAAGCGCCCCGGTGAGCCGATTGGTGATCAGCAAAGCAATGGATCCCGCGGCCCCGGCATTTCCGATCGGAGCCGCAGGCAGATTGACGGACAAGTTGTCCGGGGTTTTTGTCGTGATGGGTGATCCGGGAGGAGGAAACAAATTGGGAAAGTCGTTAAGCGTTCCGGTCGTTGTTACGGCCGCCCCCGATTCATTGATGCCCACTGGACTCGGGCCGCTACTCGTGCTGTTCTGGTGTATCGGTCGCCCGACATTCCCCATGCGCACACCCAGGTTCTTCGCGAAGGTGTCATTTGCCTCGACGATGCGCGCTTCGATCAACACCTGTTGTACCGGCACATCGACTTGGCCGAGCAATTTCCTCACGTCCTGGAGGCGCAGGGAGACGTCCTGCACGAACACCTGGTTGGTGCGTGGGTCCACCGCCGCGCTTCCGCGCTTGGAGAGGATGCGCTGCTGGGGATCGGCGAGGAGTTTCGCGAAAGCGTCGGCCTTGGCGTAGTTGAGCTGGAAGGTCTCGGTGCGCAAGGGCTCCAGCTCCGTGATTTGCGCAGAGGACTCCAGCGCGAGCTTCTCCTTGGTGGCGAGTTCGTCGCGGGGCGCGATCCAGATCACGTTGCCGTTCTTGCGCATGTCCAGGCCCCGGGTCTGGAGAATGATGTCGAGCGCCTGGTCCCAGGGCACATCCTTCAGCCTCAGCGTGAGGTTGCCGCTCACCGTGTCGCTGGTGATGATGTTCAGGTCGGTAAAATCGGCGATAACGTTGAGTACGCTTCTCACCTCGACATTCTGGAAGTTGAGCGACAGTTTCTCGCCCGTGTAGCCGACGCGCGCGCCCTGCACCAGTTTGTTGGGGTCGTACTGTATCGGTTTCACTTCGAGCACGAACTGCGTGTCGGTCTGGTAGGCGTTGTGCTCCCAAAGGCCGCGTGGTTCGATCACCATGCGCACGTTGTCGCCCTGCGGGAAAACGCTGAGTGTCTGCACGGGCGTGGCGAAGTCCACCACGTCGTAGCGCTTTCGCAGAACATCGGGAAGGCTGGTCTTGAGGAAATCGACCACCACCGTTTGGCCCTGCTGCCGTATATCCACGCCGGTGGCGGTATCCGACAGCTCGACGATGATGCGCCCTTCGCCACCGCGTCCACGGCGAAAATTGATGTCCCTTACCGCGTGCTGAAGGTCGGTTCTGCCTTCGGCGAAACGCGCCGGGCCGCCGGCAGCGACCAGGGGTGCGGCCCCCGCTGCAGCGAGAGTGATGAGCAGGGTGCTGCCATCGATCTTGGTCTCGTAGGGAACCATGTTTCGGAGGTTGAGCACCAGACGAGTACGCTCGCCGGCCTGCACCACGTTCATGGAGCGCAGCACGCTCTCACCGACGTCCTGGCTCGTGCGCCCCAAAGCGTTTGCCGTGCCGGGAAAGTCCAAGGCGATCCGGGCCGGATTGGCGACCGTGAAACTGCCCGGCGTGGCTTCGAGGGGGTTCTTCAACGTCACGCGCACCAGTACCTGACCGGCCGCCTGAGTAACCTCGAGGTTTTCGATGCTGTTCTGCTGCGCCCAAGAGTACGACGCGAGCACCAAGAGGCCGAACGGGCAAATCGCCGCCCGAAGAAACCTTCGCATGACTATGTTGTTCATCATCTGCCTCCTCCAACTTCCTGCAGCTGCAAGGTACTTTGGCGCTCGGCCCAGTCGCCAGCCGGATCCTGGATCAGCTCACGCAACTGGATCTGGCTCTCGGTAATGGTCGTAATGAGCCCAAAATTCTGGCCCATGTAGTTGCCCACTTTGACGCGATACAGGCCGACGTCTGCCTTGACCAGCGCGAAGCTTGCCTTCCTCTGCTGCAGCACGCCAACCATCTTCAGCGATTCCAGTGGATAGGCTTCCAGCGGTTCTTTCGGGCGGTTGAAGTCGGGCTTGAGTCCGCCACCGGCGCTACTTGCAGATTTCGTGACCAGCTCGATTTTCGTGCTGCTGAACGGATCGGTCTGGTCGAACGCCTTGTACGGCACCGGCTCGTAGGGTTTCACAACAGGCAGCGGTTCGATCTTGCCACGCAGGTCCTTGGTCTTGTCCTTGAGTTCGGCCTTGAGGTCGCCAAATTCCTCGCCGGTGCACGCAACGAGCATGAGCCCGAGCGCGATGACGAGTATCGCCCTCATCTCTTCCCCGCTTTTACGCCCTTCGCCGCGCGGGCCTGCGCCGCCACCTCTTCCTCGTCCAGATAGCGGAAAGTTTTTGCCGTCACGTCCATGACGAGCGAGCCGTCCTTGCCTCCCGTCAGCCCGATGTCGTTCAACGTCACGATGCGGGAAAGCTGGCCGATATCGCTCGCGAACTGCCCCATGTCGTGATAACTGCCATTGAGCCTCAGCGTTACCGGAAGCTCGGCGTAGAACTCGCGCTTGATCTCGGACGGGGCCGGCCTGAAAAGTTCGAATTGCAGACCGCGGCCGAGCCCTGCCTGGTTGATGTCCACGAGCAGCGCGTCCATCTGCGACCGGTTCGGAAGCTGCTTCAGCAACGCGCCGAAGGAACTGTCGATCTCGCGCAGCTGCTGGCGGTAGAGGTCGAGGTTGATCGCCTGATGCTGCTTGGCCACGTACTCGTCCTTGAGCTTGACTTCCTGCTGGCGCCCGGCTTCGAGCGATTCCATCTGCTCCTGCCAAATGAGGAAATAGCCAAGGAAAACGATGCCGACCAGCAACCCGAGCAACAGCGCCGCCTGAGGCACCGGCGGCCAGGCGCCGGGATCGCGCGGATTGAGATTCTTGAACTGTTCGAGCAACTGCTGTAGCTGCTTCATGGTCCTAACCCTTGGCCGCGGCCTTGGGCGCCGCTTTGGGGGCCGCCTTGCCAGCCTTGCCGGGATCCTCGGTCTGCAAGCGCTTCAGGCTCACATTCATGTTGAATTCGGATACGCGCTTATTGCTCACCGTGACTGCTTTGATCTCGACCAGTTCGGGGTTTTCGAGGTGAGGTGACGCGGAGAAGTTGCGCATGAGGGTCGATACGCGGGCGTTGGACTGCGAATAGCCCACCGTGTTGACTTTCAAGCCGGTCTGCCTGATCGACCTGAGGTACACGCCGTCGGGCACCTGCTGAACCAGCTCCTGAAGCAGATAGACGGCCTGGGCGCGATCTGCCTGCAGCCGTTCGATAACTTGCTTGCGCGCGAGCAAGGCCGCGATCTCGCTCCTGAGCTTCTTGATCTCTTCGATTTCCTTGTCGAGACGGACATTCTCCCTCTTCAGGAATTCGTTGCGGGCGCTCTGCTCCGCGATGTAGCCCGCGATCGTGAGGTAAACCGCGCCGACGATCAGTAGCCCGAGCACGGCCATCATCCCCCCCAGAATTCCGAGATGCTGGCGCTGGGCCTTGCGGCGTGCTTCACGCCAAGGGAGCAGATTGATGCGGATCATGGATCGAATCTGCGCAGCGCCAGTCCGCACGCGACCATCAACGAGGGCGCATCGGCCACCAGTTTTTTCAGCTGCACGCGCGGCGAGATCGCCATGTTGGCGAAGGGGTTGGCGACGAGCGTGTTGATCTGGGTCCTGCTCTGGACCATCTCATCGAGCCCGGGGATGACCGCGGATCCGCCGGTGAGCAGCACGTGCTCGACGGAAGTATATTGGGTCGACGTGAAGAAGAATTGGACCGCCCGTTGCATCTCGAGCGCCGCATTTTCCATGAAAGGCTTGAGCACTTCCGACTCGTAGTTCTCCGGCAGTCCCCCGGAGCGTTTCGCCGCTTCGGCCTCCTCCAGGCTCATTCCGTACTGGCGCATGATGTCCTGCGTGAGCTGGCTGCCGCCAAACGCCTGTTCGCGCGTGTACACGGTCTGCTCGTTGCGCAGTACGGTGATGTTCATCACGTTGGCGCCAAGATCGACCAGGACGACGTTTTGGTCCTTGCCGTGCTCCGGAAGTTGCTCCTGTATCAACTCGAAAGATGCCTGGACGGCGTAAGACTCGACGTCCATGACGACCGCCTTCAGGCCTGAGGCCTCGGCCACCGCGACGCGGTCTTCGACCTTTTCTTTGCGTGAGGCGGCGAGCAACACCTCGACCTCGTCGGGCCCCGAGGGGGCGACGCCCACGACCTGGAAGTCGAGGTTGACTTCCTCGAGCGCAAATGGAATGTACTGATTGGCCTCGGTTTCGACCTGTACTTCCAGCTCTTCGTCGCGAAGTCCCGCGGGTACGATGATCTTCTTGGTGATAACCGCGGCCGATGGCAGGGCCAAAGCGACGTTTTTCGTGCGTGTCCCCATCCTCCTCCAGCCGCGCTGCACGGAATCGACCACGGCATCGAGGTTGGTGATGTTGCCGTCCAGTACCGCGTCCTTGGGCAGGGCCTCAATGGCGTAGCGTTCAACGCGGGGGGTTCCTCTGCCTGCGTCGGCGAGTTCCACCAGCTTGACCGAGGAAGATGAAATATCCAGGCCGAAAAGCGGTGGGGCTTTCGCCTTGAAAAAATCCAAATTGAAACTCAGAGGCAACCCAATTTCTCCTTCAGGTATGACAGGTTAGGCGCGATTGGTATAATTTACGTTAAATGCTAGCAACAACTCCCCACCCTGTAAAGCAAATTATTCACGCGACATATTAGGAGCTTATGGCGAACTTACCATGGGTTCGCTTATCTATAATGAACGACCTTTCCCTGGATATCCCCTGAATGTGGTTTCGTTGGCTCGCCTTCCCGGCTCTGGCGCTGGCGGGGCTGAGCGTGATGGGTCTGGCGCTGGTGGGTTTCGTCATGCTGCTTGCGTACCCCCACCTGCCTTCGATCGAGGCGCTCACTGCCTACCATCCGAAAATTCCGCTTCGCGTCTACACCGCTGACGGGATTCTGATCGGGGAGTTCGGTGAAGAACGCCGTTCGCTCGTGCGCATGGACGAGGTTCCGGCCTTGATGAAACACGCGATCCTCGCGGCCGAGGACGAGCGCTTCTACCAGCACACTGGCGTGGACTACCAGGGGGTCTTGAGGGCAGCCTACGCCAACCTGGTGAGCCGCGGAACGACCCAAGGGGCCTCGACCATCACGATGCAGGTCGCGCGAAATTTCTTTTTGTCTCGCGAAAAAACCCTCACGCGCAAGCTGTATGAGGCCTTGCTCGCTTTCAAGATCGAAAACAGCCTGACCAAGGACCAGATCTTGGAGATCTACATCAACCAGATCTTCCTCGGCCAGAAAGCCTACGGCTTCGGGTCAGCCGCGCAAGTCTATTTTGGCAAGACGCTTTCGCAACTGAACGCCGCGGAAATCGCAATGCTTGCCGGGCTGCCCAAGGCCCCGTCCTCCTTCAACCCGGTCATCAATCCGAAGCGCGCCAAACAACGCCAGCTCTACGTCCTTCGGCGCATGCATGCGCTCAGCTTGCTCGACGACGAGCAGTACGAGCAGGCGCAGACCGCGCCGCTTGGTGTCAGGCGCGAAGCCGTTACAGACTACGAGATTCACGCCGAGTTCGTCGCCGAAATGGTCCGCCAAACGCTTTATGAACGCTATCCCGAGGATGTTTATTCGCGTGGATTTCGCGTTTACACGACGATCAGGCGAGCGGATCAGGAGGTCGCGTACGCGGCCCTGCGCCAAGGGTTGCTCGACTACGACCGACGCCACGGATACCGCGGTCCGGAGGGTTTTGTCGACTTGAAACGGGAGCAGGAAGAAGATTACGAGGAGGTGCTGCAGGACTATCCCGACAGCGATGACATTCTCGCGGCGGTCGTCCTGGAGGCGGCGCCGAAGCGGGTGAAAGCGTACCGGCGCGGCGGAGAAACGGTCGTTCTATCCGGCGACGGGCTCAAGTTCGCCGAGCGTATGCTCGATTCGCGCACCCCCCCGAATCGCAGAATCCGGCCTGGGGCGGTGATCCGCATTCAGAAATTTGACAAGGACAACTGGCAGATCGTACAAATTCCCGAGACCGAAGGCGCCTTTATCTCCGTCAACCCGCGAGATGGCGCCGTGCGCTCGCTCGTCGGCGGCTTCGACTTCAATCGAAACCAGTTCAACCACGTGACCCAGGCGTGGCGCCAGCCAGGCTCAGGGTTCAAGCCCTTCATCTATTCGTCCGCGCTGGAGAGAGGCTTTACGCCGGCCACAGTCATCAACGACGCTCCGGTGGTGGTCGACGCGGCGCTCACCGGCGGGCAGGTTTGGGAACCCAAGAACTACGATGGCAGATACGAAGGGCCCATGAGCCTGCGCACGGCCTTGGCCAAATCGAAGAACATGGTGTCGATCCGGATCCTTCAGGCGATCACCCCGCAGTACGCGCAGGACTACATCACGCGTTTTGGTTTCGACGCCGACCGGCATCCACCCTACCTCACCATGGCGCTTGGGGCAGGCTCGGCGACCCCGCTGCAGATGGCGCGCGCCTTTTCGGTATTTGCCACAGGCGGCTATCGCACCGAACCCTATGTAATCCAAAAGATCGTCGACGACCGCGGCAACGTCCTGGCACAGGCGCAGCCTGCCCTCGCCGGAGACGAGTCCCTGCGCGTCATCGACGCCCGCAACGCCTTCATCATGGACAGCATGATGCATGACGTCATCCGCGCCGGCACCGCAGCACGCGCCATGGCTCTTCAACGGCAGGACCTCGCCGGAAAGACCGGCACGACCAACGACTACATCGATGCCTGGTTCAGCGGCTATCAACCTACCCTGCTCGCCGTCGCCTGGGTGGGTTTCGATCAGCCAAAAAAACTTGGACCCGGTGAGACCGGCTCGGTCGCGGCGCTGCCGATCTGGATCAACTACATGAGCAAGACTCTGAAAGGCACGCCGGAGATGGTCCTGCGCAATCCGGAGGGCATAGCCGTCGCGAAGGTCAACGAGAACGGCCTTCAGTCCCCCGATGGAAAACCGGAATTCTTCTTTCGCGAAAATGTACCGCCCGTACAGGTTCAGGTCGATCCGGCGGTGCGCACCGCCGACGAAGTCAAGAACCAGCTCTTTTGATCTCTGTCTTTTCCGGATGCAGAGCGAGGACTCATTCGTTCCCGCGGTTCACTCGCTTCGCAGAACCACCCGATTGCCAGATTGTTCTGTTACCAGCTTCGAAAGCGTCGCGAACAACTCGCCCCCATTGCGGGTGTCGATCCAGTCCGAGCCGTTCCAGCGGAAATGGTAGCCGCCTGATTTCGCAGCGACCCAGATCTCCTGCGCCGCCGAGTGGCGGTTTACAATGATGCGGCCGGCGTTGGCAAACTCGAGTTCGAGCACGCCTGCGCCTTTGGTTTCGCAGTCACAATCGGCCCCGCTCTCGTCGAGCGCCTGCGCTATCCGTTCCAGCGTTGCGTCGGCGATTCTGTCGAACTCGCTTGCACTCATCAGCGTGATAGACTAATTTCAGTTTGGTATTTTGACATTACCATGCGCAGCGTTGCTGGCCTCGTATTCGTCCTCCTCGTTCTCTCGGCCTGCGGCAACAAGGGGGCCCTGTACCTTCCCCCGCCGGAGCAGAATCCTCAGCAGGATAACAAACCCGCACCGCGCAAGTGAGTGGTTTTTCGTACCGGGACGGCACGCTTTGCGCGGAGAAAGTGCCGCTCGATGCGATCGCCGCGCGCTTCGGCACGCCCTGCTACATCTATTCGCGCGCCGCACTCGAGTCCGCCTACCGGGAATTCGAGCTGGCTTGTGCAGGACGCGACACCCTCATCTGCTATTCGGTCAAGGCTAATTCCAATCTTGCCGTTCTCAACCTTCTGGCGCGACTCGGCTCGGGTTTCGATATCGTTTCGAGCGGCGAACTCGCGCGCGTCCTTGCTGCGGGAGGCAGCGCGGCCAAGACCGTTTTCTCCGGCGTCGGCAAGACCGAGGCCGAAATCCGCGCCGCACTCGAGGCCGGCGTCTTGTGCTTCAACGTCGAAACGGAAGGAGAGCTGGAGCGCCTCGCTGCCATCGCGGCCGGCATGCGAAAGATCGCGCCGGTATCCTTGCGCGTCAACCCCGATGTCGATCCCAAGACGCACCCCTACATCGCCACCGGCTTGAGGGAAAGCAAGTTCGGCATTCCCTACGACGAGGCGCTGCCGCTCTACCGCAAGGCGGCGAAGCTTCCGGATTTGAGGGTCGTGGGTATCGACGTCCACATCGGCTCTCAGATTGTCGACGTCGAACCGTTCGTCGCCGCGCTCGGAAAAGTTCTCGAGCTTGTCGACGCCCTGGACGCTGCAGGGGTACACCTCGATCACGTGGATCTGGGCGGAGGGCTCGGCATCCGTTACCGTGACGAGGCGCCCCCGGCGGCGGGGTTGTATCTGAGTGAGCTGTTTCGGCGCTTGGGCAGCCGCAAGCTCCGAATTCTGTTTGAGCCCGGCCGTTCGCTCGTCGGCAACATAGGGATTCTGCTCACGCGGGTCGAATATCTCAAGCACGGCGCCACCAAGAACTTCGTGGTGACCGACGCCGCAATGAACGATCTGCTGCGACCGGCGCTCTACGACGCGTGGCACGATGTGCTGCCGGTCGTCCGCCGCGGGGATCCGGCGCGTCGCTACGACATCGTCGGCCCGATCTGCGAATCGGCCGATTTTCTGGCGAGGGATCGTTCGTTGGCGGTCGCGCCTGGTGACCTGCTCGCGATCATGTCGGCGGGGGCCTACGGCATGACAATGAGCTCGAACTACAATTCCCGACCGCGTCCCGCAGAGGTGATTGTGGATGGCGAAACGGTTCACCTGGTTCGCGAGCGGGAACGTGTTGAGAGCCTCTTTGCGTCGGAGCGCCTTTTGCCGTAGATTTGACCGTTCTGCCGATCGGGCATTGGAATAAGCACTTGGTTGTTAACGTTAGCAAATCAATGAATTCCTCGTTGTCATCGCACCTTGCAGGACGCACCCCGCGGCGGCTGTTCCTGTTCGGCGGAGCCGGGCTGCTCGCAGTTGCGGCAGTGCTGTTCGCTTACTTCGGTACCGAGATCCGGGCAAACGAGCGCAAGGGGCCCAAAGGACCTCCGGCGATTCCGGTGTCGCTGGCACAAGTCTCGCAGGAGACCGTGCCGTTCCGCATACAAGCGATCGGCAACGTCGAGGCCTTCGCGACCGTCTCTCTGAGAGCGCGCGTCGACGGTCAGATCGTCGAGGCGGGTTTCAAGGAAGGCCAGCAAGTCAAGAAAGGACAGGTGCTTTTCAGGATCGATCCTCGCTCGTTCGAAGCGGCGTTGCGGCAGGCGGAGGCGAACGCGCTGCGCGATGCGGCGGCGCGCGACCAGGCTCGCTCCCAGGAGCGGCGCTACCAGGAATTGCTCGAGAAGAACTTCGTCTCCAAGGAGGCGTACGCGCAGATTCGCACCAATGCCGCTACCGCCGAGGCCACCGCCAAGGCGAGCGAGGCGGCTTTGGACAACGCCAAGCTCAACATCGAGTATTGCTCCGTCCTTGCGCCGATCGAGGGCTACACCGGAAAGATCCAGGTCCAGATTGGAAACCTGGTCAGGGCAAATGACGTCAATCCGCTCGTAGTGATCAACCAGGTCCATCCTATCTACGTCAACTTCGCGGTGACGGAACAGCGGCTCGCCGAAGTTCGCGAGCACATGGCGTCGGGCCCGCTCGCCGTGCAAGCATTGGCTCCCGGCTCCGATCGGATCACCGCTACCGGAACGCTTATCTTTGTCGACAACGCGGTGGATCCGAGCACGGGTACGATCCGCCTGCGCGCGCGCTTTCCGAACAGGGAAAACGAGCTCTGGCCCGGACAATTCGTCAACGTGAGCGTGCGCCTGTTCGAGCAGGCGGACGCTATCGTCATTCCATCGCAGGCGGTGCAGACCGGGCCGCTGGGCCAGTACGTGTACGTCGTAGGCGAAGACATGATGGCGCAGGTGCGTAAGATCACGGTCCAGCGAACCGAAGGCGAACGCGCGATCGTCGCGAGCGGATTGGCGAAGGGCGAACGGGTCGTGACGCGCGGTCAGCTGCGCCTCGGCCCAAAAACGCGCGTGCAGATCGGCAAGTCGGCTGCCGAGACGTCGTGAATATCTGCGAGCTATTCATCCGTCGTCCCGTCATGACGGTGCTCGTCATGGCGGGGATTCTGATCTTTGGCTTGGCTGCCTACCGCTTGCTGCCGGTCTCGACGCTGCCTCAAGTGGACTTCCCTACTATCCAGGTTACGGCCGAGCTTCCGGGCGCAAGCCCGGAGACGATGGCATCGGCCGTGGCAACGGTGCTCGAGCGCCAGTTCTCGACGATCGCCGGGATCGACGAGATGAGCTCGGTGAGCGGCCAGGGTGTGACGCGCGTCACGATCCAGTTCGCGCTCGAGCGCGATATCGACGCCGCGGCACAGGACGTAAACTCGGCGATTGCCTCCGCGGCGCGGCAACTACCGGCCACGATGCCGGCGCCGCCCTCGTTTCGCAAGGTCAACCCGGCCGACTTTCCGGTCTATTACCTCGCGCTCACCTCCGAGACGCTGCCGCTGTCGGCGGTGAACGAGTACGCCGAGACCTATTTGGCGCAGCGGATCTCGACCATCAACGGCGTCGCCCAGGTTCAGGTCTTCGGGCAGCAGAAATACGCAGTGCGAGTGCAGGTGGATCCGAACGCGCTCGCTGCACGCGGCGTGGGCATCAACGAGGTTGAACAGGCGGTATCGCAGGCGAACGTCAATTTGCCTACCGGGACGCTCTACGGCAAGGAGCGCGTCTTCGCGGTGCAGGCAACCGGACAACTGCAGGACGCGGCCGCATTCCGTCCGGTCATCGTCACGTACAGGAACGGGTCGCCGATTCGGCTGCGAGAGCTGGGCACGATCATCGATGGCGTGCAAAACGACAAGGTCGCCGCGTGGTTCAAGGGCAAGCGCGGCATCGTGCTCGCCATTCAGCGCCAGCCCGGGACCAACACAATCGAGGTGGTGGATTCGGTCAAGAAGCTGCTGCCGACTTTCCGCGCCGAAGTACCCCCCGCTGTCGAAATCGAAACGCTGTACGACCGCTCGGTGTCGATCCGCGCTTCGGTCGGGGAAGTGCAGTTCGCGCTGTACCTCGCGTTGATGCTGGTCGTACTGGTTATCTTCCTGTTCCTGCGCAATATTCCCGCAACGGTAATCCCAGCCCTCGCGCTTCCGATGTCGATCATCGGCACCTTCGCGGTGATGTATCTGTTCAGCTACAGCTTGGACAACATTTCGCTGATGGCGCTCACCCTGTGCGTCGGGTTCGTCGTCGACGACGCCATCGTGATGCTGGAGAACATCACTCGGCACCTCGAGCAGGGCAAGAGCGTCATGCAGGCGACGCTCGACGGCTCCAAGGAGATCGTCTTCACGATCATCTCGATGACGCTGTCGCTCGCCGCGGTATTCATCCCGGTGCTGTTCATGGGTGGGATCCTCGGGCGGCTTCTCAACGAATTCGCAGTGACGATCATCGCTGCGGTGCTGATTTCCGGGTTCGTGTCGCTGACGCTCACCCCGATGATGTGCAGCCGCATCTTGAAGCCGCACAACGCCGACCAAAAGCACGGCCGGCTCTACATGGCGTTCGAGCGCGGCTTCGACGCCTGGAAGCACGCTTACGAGGTGAGCTTGCGCTGGACGCTCGCGCGTCAGCGTACCGTGCTGGTGGTCTTCCTTGCGATCTGCGTCGTAACCGGTGCGTTGTTCTGGCGTGCGCCCAAGGGTTTCTTGCCAAGCGAGGACTCCGGACAGCTCTTTTGCTTCGTCGAAGGACCGCAGGACACCTCGTTCGAGGCGATGGCGAACCTGCAACGCCAGGTCGCCGACATCATCAGTCAGGACCCCAACGTGGAGGCCACGATGTCTTTCGTCGGGGCCACCGGCTTCTCGCCGTCGCTCAACCGCGGGCGCATCACCATCACGCTCAAGCCCTTCAAGGAGCGCAAACCCGCGGACCAGGTCGTGCGCGAACTGCGCCCCAAGCTCGCCAATGTGCTCGGGGCCAAAGTCTTCCTGCAAAACGTCCCTGCGATCCGCATCGGCGGCCAGCTCACCCAGAGTCCCTACCAGTACGTGATGCGCAGCACCAACATCGACGAGCTGTACCAATGGGCACCGGCTATCGAGCAGAAGCTGCGCTCGCTTTCCTTGCTGGTGGACGTATCCAGCGACCTGCAGATCACCCGGCCGCAGGTCACGGTCGAGATCGAGCGCGAGAAGGCTTCGGCGCTAGGCGTCTCGGTGCAGTCGATCGAGCTGGCGCTCAACAACGCCTACGGCTCGCGCCAGGTCTCGACCATCTACTCGTCGACCAATCAGTACTGGGTGATCCTGGAGCTCGCGCCGCGCTACCAGACCGATCCGTCGGTGATGCCGCTGCTGTACGTTCGCTCTTCCACCGGTGCGCTCGTCCCCCTCAACGCCGTGGCAAGGCTCAACTTCGGCGTCGGGCCTCTGCAGGTATCGCACCTCGGGCAGCTGACTTCGGTCACGTTCTCGTTCGATGTTCGTCCGGGCGTCGCGCTTTCGGAGGCAATCGCCCAGGTCAACGGCGCGATGCGCGAGCTGCAGGTACCCGCAACGTTGACCGGCACCTTCTCCGGCACGGCGCAGGCTTATCAGAGCTCGTTGCAGGGCATGGGGATTCTGATCGTCCTCTCGATCATCGTGATCTATCTCGTGCTCGGGATCCTTTACGAGAGCTTCATTCACCCGCTGACCATTCTCTCCGGACTGCCGACCGCGGGCTTGGGCGCGTTGCTCACGCTGATGGCGTTCGGCATCGAACTCAACATGTACGCCTTCGTCGGCATCATCATGCTCGTAGGGATCGTGAAAAAGAACGCGATCATGATGATCGACTTCGCGATCGAGGCGCAGCGCAAGCAAGGGAAAACGCCCGAAGAGGCGATCTACCAGGCGGGCCTGGTTCGCTTCCGGCCCATCATGATGACGACCATGGCCGCGCTGATGGGAAGCCTGCCGATCGCGATCGGCCTGGGCGCGGGCGGCGGTGCGCGCATGCCGCTCGGGCTCGCGGTGGTCGGAGGACTGGTGCTCTCGCAGTTCCTGACCCTGTACATCACCCCGGTCATCTACCTCTACTTCGAGCAACTCCAGCAATGGCTGGCGCAACGGCGCGAGATACGCCGGTCGGCAGCGCTGAGCGCAGCCGACTAGGGTGACCCAGCCCTGGCCGCTCCACGGCGGTTACGGATTCAACTGCTTGTAGACCACGTCGGCGACCTTGAGCAGCTGATCCCGTCTCACCTCGCCGGAGAGCGCGTACCCGAAATTGCCGTCCACCCAGTAGAACACCGACACGCGGTCCTCCTGGCTGAAGCGAAAGGCCGTGTCGCGCGGTTCTCCCCTTTGCCTCGAGACGTAGAGCGTCAGGCGCTGGCCGCGCGCATCCTGGTACATGAAGTGCGCGACCGGGCCCTGCGGGCCGGAGAGCAGGCGCCCACCCACGAGTTCGTAGCCGAGCGGCGAGAGTTTCGGCGCTTTCAACGCGGTGCCGAGGCGCTTGGAGAGCCACCTCACGAGATGCTCCTCCTCGTCCGCGGTGACCTCGACGGGATGGCGCACCTCGGGGGAATACACGATGTGTGCAGTCGCGGCCTGCCGCGCCAGCGGCAGGGACACTATCTGCGGGGTGACGAACACTCCCCGAACGAACCAGCCAAGCCCGATCCCGAGCACGAAAATTCCCGCGGCGACGGCGTAGCCCCGCCACGCGCGCGGGCGCACCGCAAGCAGTGTCGCCGGCACGGGTTCTTCCAGCACCGGGTTATAGAACGAACGGAGCAAGGCATTTTGCTCGGCGTACGCGCGCAGCCGTTCCGCCTCTTCCGGATGCGACGCGATCCACGCCTCGACCTCGGCTCGATCGCCCTCGGAGAGCGCGCCGTCGACGTACGCGTGCAATTCGACCTCCGTGGTCGGCTTCACTTCACGACCTTCAGAGGCACTGCGGTCTGGCCGCCGAGCGCCTGCCGCATGCGTTCGCGCCCCCGCGACAGACGCGACATGACCGTGCCTATCGGGATGTCCAGGGCCCGGCTGACCTCTTCGTATGTCAACTGTTCCACCGCGACGAGCAACACGACCTCGCGCTGTTCGGGGGAAATTGAACGCAGCACACGATCGACGTCCTCCAGCTCGAGCTGGTCGCCCTGGGTGGCGCGAACCGCTGCAGCGGGCATTTCGTCCGTCAGCTCCTCGACCTCGTAACGCCGACGCCTTGCCTGATTCACGAATACGTTATGCATGATCGTAAAAAGCCACGCCCGCAGGTCACTACCCTGGCGCCAAAGGTAGAACTTGTTCCAGGCGCGTTCCAGCGTGTCCTGAACGAGGTCGTCCGCGACGTAGCGGTCGCCGACGAGCGCGCGCGCGTAGCGCCGCAGCCGGGGAATGTGTTCTGTGATCGAACGGCGGTCCATTGCTTCGCGGCATTCTAACGCGCCGCGGATTCTCAAGGGAACGCTCCGTTCGCGGAAGCCTCGGTTACAGCGGACCGCACGGCACGATGACCGCGGAAGGAGCGTGAATTGTGCTCACCGCCTCCCCTGCCAGGAAACGCAAACCTAATGAATAAACGCGCGGAGCGGCGCGTTTATTCCGCGAGAACGCGATCGATTCCTCGATACGGCGTAAATGGAGGAGAGGCGGATCCGGGCCGGACGCCCGCTGCCTCTTGATATCGCGCAAGCCGGAGATTCAGCGCAGGCCGGCGATGTAATCGGCCACCGCGCGGATTTCGGGGTCGCTCATCTTCGCGGCGATCCCCTGCATCATCTTGTTCGCGTCGTTGCTGCGGGCGCCCGAGCGGAATGCGTTCAATTGCGCTTCGGTGTAGCCGGGGTATTGCCCGGCCAGGCGTGGATACTGTGCGGGAACACCCGCCCCGCCGGCGCCATGACAGCCAGCACACGCAGGGAGCCCCTTCGCGATGTCGCCGCCGCGCCAGATCCTGCGGCCGAGCGCGAGCGTGTCCTTGTTTTTTGCGGCACCCGGGCTGGCCGGCTGGGCGGCGAAATACGCCGCTACATTGCGCATATCCTCGGCAGAAAGGGTGGTAACCATACCGTTCATGACGGGATTCTCCCGATCCGCCTTCTTTCCAGCCACGGTCTTGAAGTTGACGAGCTGCTTGTGCAGGTATTCCGGAATCTGGCCGGCGAGTTTCGGATTGGCGGGTGTCGGACTGTTGCCGTCAGCGCCGTGGCACGCGGCGCAAGTCTTATTGGCGATGCTCTGGCCCTTGGCAGGATCGGCTTTGACGGGCTCGGCGGCGACGGTAAGATGGGCGGAGCCGGCGCAGATTCCAAAACTCAAAAGCGCCAAAGCTCGTTTCATGCCCTTATCTCCCTTTAGCCAACCACACCACCATGAGAATTCGCTCATTCCCCGTCCCTTTTGAGGCTGGCACAAGGCTTTGTGACAATCACCAATTGTCGCCCAAAAGGCTGATATTCTAGCAAATTTACACGCTCCACCGCATGTCGCTCTTCCATAAAGCGGCGTTTTTCAAGAGCGTAGCGGCTTCTCAGGATCTGCCTGCGAGTGTCGGCGAAATCGCGTTTGCCGGTCGATCGAATGCGGGAAAATCGAGCGCCATCAACGCGCTTTCGGGAAGCCGAATCGCGTTCGTAAGCAAGACCCCGGGACGCACCCGGCTGGTTAATTTCTACACGCTGGGGACGGAACGATTCCTCGTGGATCTCCCTGGCTACGGCTACGCCAGGATTCCCGACGCAACACACGCGTCCTGGGGCGATTTCCTGGGCGAGTATCTCCAGACGCGCGCTCCGCTGCGCGGATTGGCGGTAATCATGGATGTGCGGCACCCCCTCACTCGCCTCGATCACATGTTGCTCCGGTGGTTCTCCCCCACCGGAAAACCGGTGCATGTGCTGCTCACCAAGGCGGACAAGCTGTCGCGAGCGGCCGCGAGAAAAATCCTGCGCCAGGTCGAGGGAGAAATCACGGCCCTTGCACCGAATTTCTCCGTGCAGCTTTTTTCGAGCCTGAAGAGGTCCGGACTGGATGAGGCGGAGAGGGTGTTCCGGGGATGGCTGGAGCGCTCTCGAACCGCCCCCATGCTGCCGAGTGCGGAAATGAAAACCCCCGGCCATGACCAGGGGTCTGAAAATAAAAATCCCCGGGCCATAAGGGGAGATCAGCCCGGGGCAAATGCCTTAAGGTTTAAGGCACCCCGCTCAGGGAGGAGAAGCGGGAGACGACCGAAGTCGCCTACAGCATAAGAGTGACTGCCTAAAAAAAGGTTCCCGCAACTGAAATGAGAGGCAGGAACAGTCTTTTCGAGATCTCTAGGTAATTGATCCGCCTTGTAAAAAGGAGCAATCATGCAAGTCTATGGCAGTTTTCCCGCAGTGCGGATGCGCCGCATGCGGCGCAACGAGTTCTCGCGCCGATTGATGCGCGAGAACGTGCTCACCACCAACGACCTGATCTATCCTGTCTTCGTAATCGAAGGCAGGGGCCGGACGCAAGCCGTCGCGTCGATGCCCGGCGTATCCCGCTACACCCCCGACAAGCTCCTCCCGGTGGCCGAGCGCTGCGTCAAGCTCGGCGTGCCCGCAATGGCGCTCTTCCCCGCGATCGAGTCCTCGCTCAAGACCCCTGAGGGGAGCGAAGCGACCAATCCCGATGGGCTCATCCCGCGCGCCGTGAGTGCGCTGAAGAAACGCTTTCCGCAACTCGGCATCATGACTGACGTCGCGCTCGATCCCTATACGAGCCACGGACAGGACGGCCTGCTCGATTCAGAGGGAACTATTCTCAACGATGAAACGCTTGCCGTTCTCGAGAAGCAGGCGCTCGTTCAGGCAGCCGCAGGCGTGGACATCGTGGCGCCCTCGGACATGATGGACGGCCGGATCGGGCGCATCCGGGCAGCGCTCGAAGCCGAGAATTTCATTCACACCCGCATCATGGCCTACTCGGCGAAATACGCCTCGGGGTACTACGGACCTTTCCGCGATGCGGTCGGCTCGGCGGCGAATCTGGGGAAGGCGGACAAGTTCACCTATCAGATGGATCCCGCCAACAGCGACGAAGCGTTATGGGAAGTCGGGCTCGACTTGCAGGAAGGTGCCGACATGGTCATGGTGAAGCCCGGCATGCCCTACCTCGATATCGTCAGGCGGGTGAAGGACGAGTTCAAGGCGCCCACCTACGTCTACCAGGTGAGCGGGGAGTATTCGATGCTGAAGGCGGCGTTCAAGAACGGGTGGCTCGGTGAGAAGCAGTGCGTGATGGAGGCACTCACCGGGTTCAAGCGTGCCGGTGCAGACGGCATCCTGACCTACTTCGCACTCGATGCGGCGGCCTGGCTGACTGGAAAACGCTGATCCAGCCGGTTCGCGACAACCTGAGTCAGGCCGTGGAATCTACGCGGGCCGGGTCTCCGAATCGACCCACTCGAGATACGCGGGCAGTCCTCCCGAGAGGGGAATCGCTATGATTTCCGGAAGTTCATAAGGGTGGCCTGCGCGAATTGCCGCCTCGAGGTCCGCGTAGCGGTCCTTCGTGGTCTTGATCAGCATCGGGAACTCCTCGGCGTCCTCGGTCTTGCCCTGCCATCGGTACACCGAGCGGCACGGCGAAAGGATATTGACGCACGCCGCCAGCCGTCGTTCCACAAGAACATGCGCGAGCTTCGCCGCGCTGTCCTGGTTCGGGAGATTGGTGATTACCAGGTAGATCTCCATGATCAAACCGTCTGTACCATCATCGGGACGCCGTCGGCAACCGTCGGGTAGCGCAACCGTACGCCCAGGTCCGCTTTCAACCGCTTGTTGACGAGTCGCCGCGACTCGCTCATGAAGGAGAGCAGCTCCTGGGGAACCTGGTGACCGGCCTCGTCGCGCGAAACCCGCGGCGGTCGCCTGAGCCCCGCGCGGTCCGCGACGAGGTCGAAAAAATCTCCCATTTTCATGGGGCCGTCGTCGCTGGCGTTATAGAGGCCGCGCACCGCTCCTCCTTCCAGCGCCGCGACGACGATCGCGGCGAGGTCCTCGGCGTGAATGTGGTTGGTGTACACGTCCTCCTCCGCAGCGAGCGCCGGCGTTCCGCGAATCAGGCGATCGAGCGGCAGGCGGTCGGCCGCGTAGATGCCCGGCACGCGCAGGATCACGATTTCAACATTGTTGCTTCCGCCCCATTCGTGGAGCGCCCGTTCGGCATCGAGGCGCCGCCGGGCGCGCTCGGTCTGCGGTCTGGGTGCTCGCGTCTCCTCCACCCACTCACCGGCGCAGTCTCCGTATACGCCGCTCGTCGAGAGATACACCAATCGCTGTGGTAACATGGCGCCGCGTCCGCGGGGAGCGAGTGCCGTGATCAGATTCTGCGTGCGGACATCGACGGAGCCGCTCCCGGCTGGCGGCGCAAGATGAACGATGCGCTGGGCGCGACCCGCGAGCGGCGCGAGAGACCCGGGGTCGTCGAGATCGCCTTCGATCAACTCGATATCCCCTCCTTGCAAAGGAGGGGTGCCGGCGAAGCCGGCGGGGTGGTGGAGCGCCGGCTCGCGCGAGCGCACCAGGGCCGCGACCCGATAGCGACTCCGGAGCTCCGGCAAGGCTCGGCGCGCAATATCGCCGCAACCGATGATCAATAACCGTTCCACGGACGAATCTTACCCCGCGCCTCGATGACTCATCAGGTCACCATCCGCAACACGGGCCACCAGTTCGCGGCACAAGACGGCGAGAGCATCCTCCAGGCGGCCCTCAACGCCGGGCTCGTCCTCCCCTACGGTTGCCGCGACGGCGCCTGCGGCAGCTGCAAGGGAAAGCTCATCGAAGGCCGCATCGACTACGGCCACTATTCGGAAAAAGCCCTTCCCGGCGCGGAGCGCGAGCAAGGGTTCGCGCTCTTCTGCCAGGCGAAGCTCCTCACGGACGTCGTGATCGAAGCGCGCGAGGTGAGGAAGGCCGGCGACATCCAGGTGAGGAAGCTCCCGGCGCGGGTGCAGAAGCTCGAGCGCGCCGCCGACGACGCCATGATCCTCTACCTCAAGCTGCCGGCGAACGAGCGCCTGATGTTTCTCCCGGGCCAGTACATCGACATCCTCCTGAAGGACGGCACGCGAAGAAGCTTCTCAATGGCAAACGCACCGCACGACGACGAGTTCGTGCAGCTGCACGTCCGCCACGTTCCCGGCGGCTCGTTCACCGAACACGTTTTCAAGACCATGAAGGAGCGCGACATCCTGCGCTTCGAGGGGCCTTTCGGCACGTTTTTCCTGCGCGAGGAGTCCGACAGGCCCATCGTGTTCGTCGCATCGGGAACCGGGTTTGCTCCGATCAAGGCCGTGATCGAGGCCGCCTTCAAGAAAGGCGTTGCCCGACCGATGACCCTCTACTGGGGCGCGCGGCGCCCGAAGGACCTCTACCTGAACGCTCTGCCCGAACGCTGGGTCGCCGAGCATCCGGGGTTCGCGTACGTGCCGGTGATCTCGGAAGCGCTGCCTGAAGACGGCTGGAAAGGCCGCACGGGTTTCGTGCATCGCGCGGTGATGGAGGATTTTCCCGATCTTTCCGGCCATCAGATATACGCCTGCGGTGTGCCCATCATGGTGGATTCTGCGCGCCGCGATTTCATCCAGAAGTGCAAGCTTCCCGAAAACGAATTTTTCGCCGACTCATTTACCACCGCGGCCGACAAGGCGCCCTGACTGTGGCGCGCGCCGCGCGCGCGAACCTGTGACGTGCGCGTGGCGCACGCTACGCCTGCTGGACCGTTTCGCCGAGATACGCCTCGCGCACCCTGGGGTCGGCGAGCAGCGCGCGTGCGTCCCCCGACAGCGTGATCGTCCCGCTTTCCATAACGTAAGCACGACCGGCGAGCGCAAGCGCCGCGCGAGCGTTCTGCTCGACGAGCAGCACCGTGACGCCTTCACGGTTGATGTCGCGGATTACTTCGAAGATCCTCCCGGCAACGATGGGCGCAAGCCCCATGCTCGGTTCGTCCAGGGCAAGCAGCGTCGGCCTGCTCATCAGCGCGCGGCCGATGGCGAGCATCTGCTGCTCACCTCCCGAGAGCGTACCCGCGGTCTGGCGACGGCGCTCCGCGAGCAGGGGAAACAGCTCGAGCACGCGGTTTCTATCCGACTCGATCTTGCCGTCGGCGCGGGGATAGGCGCCCATCGCCAGGTTCTCCTCCACGCTGAGCTGCGAGAAGACTCCTCGTCCCTCCGGGACCATGATCAAGCCCGCGCGGGCGCGCCGAAACGCGGGCTCGCCGGCCAGGTCGCGTCCGCGGAACCTGACGGCTCCGGACGCGGCCTGGAAAAGGCCCGACAGGGCGCGCAGCGTCGAGGACTTGCCGGCACCGTTTGCCCCGATCAGGCAGACCAATTCGCCCTCGGCGACATCGAAGTCAATGCCTTTCACTGCGCGAATCCCGCCGTAGCGAACTTCGAGACCCCGGACTTCAAGCAGATTCACGAGCTTGCGGCCTTCCCAGGTAAGCCTCGATCACCCTGGGGTCTCGCTGCACTTCACCCGGGAGGCCCTCGGCGATGCGCTCACCGTGGTCGAGTACGAGCACGCGGTCGCACACGCTCATCACCAGACGCATATCGTGCTCGATCAAGAAGAGCGTCGTCCCGTCCTTCCGGATGCGCTCGAGCAGGCCCCGCAACACCAGGGTCTCCGAAGCGTTCATGCCCGCAGCGGGCTCATCGAGCGCGAGCAGCTTCGGCTCGGTGGCGAGCGAGCGGGCGATTTCCAGGCGGCGTTGGTCGCCGTAGGGCAGGCTCCCGGCCGCGTCGTTCGCGCGGTCGCGGATGCCGACATAGTCGAGCAATTCCGCCGCGCGCCGCACGATCCCGGCTTCCTCCGCGCGCGTCGCCGCGTCGTGCAGGATCGCGCCGATTACACCGGCGCGCGTGCGCACGTGGCGCCCGATCATCACGTTCTCGAGCGCGGAAAGGTTGGCGAAGAGGCGGATGTTCTGGAAGGTGCGGGCGATACCGCGCGCGGCGATCCGGTCCGGCTTCAGACCGGCGAGGTCTTTGCCTTCGAAGACGATACGGCCGCGGTCAGGCGGATAGATTCCGGTCAGCAAATTGAAAAGCGTGGTTTTCCCGGCACCGTTCGGGCCGATCAGCCCGTAGATTTCTCCTTGCCTGATCTCAAAACTGGCGTCGCTCAGAGCCTCGACGCCGCCAAAGCGCTTGCTCAGATTCCTCGCTTCGAGCAACGCGCTCATGGCCTGCGCTCGGCAAGCTCGCGCCTGCGCACCGGGGAAGGCCATAAGCCACCGGGCCTGAACGCCATGACGAGGACCAGCGCAAAACCGAAGATCAGCATGCGGATCACTTCCGGCTCGACGATCATCCGGCCGAAGAGCTGCATCTGCACCGGTCCGACGGTGAAGCGCAGGATTTCCGGTACGAAAGACAAGAGCACCGCGCCGAGGATCACACCCCAGATATTGCCCATGCCGCCGAGCACGACCATCGAGAGCACCATGATGGACTCGACCAGAACGAAACTCTCCGGCGAGACGAACCCCTGGATCGCCGAAAACATTCCCCCCGCCACGCCGCCGAACGAAGCGCCCATGGCAAACGCGAGCAGCTTGATGTTCCTGGTGTCGATGCCCATCGCTCGCGCCGCCACTTCGTCTTCGCGGACCGCCTCCCAGGCCCGGCCGATGCGCGAATTTTGCAGCCGCACGTTGATGAAGATCACCGCGAGCAGCACGAGGATCAGCAGGTAGTAGTACTTGATCGGGCCGCTGAACACGAGCCCGCTATAGGTCTCAGTCCTGGAGAAATCCAGTCCGCCGAGAGTAAACGGATCGATCCGGGCTATGCCCTGGGGGCCGTTGGTGATGTTGACGGGTTGCGAGAGATTGTTGAGGAAGATGCGCACGATCTCGCCGAAGCCGAGAGTGACGATCGCGAGATAGTCGCCCCGCAGCTTGAGCGTCGGCACGCCGAGCAGCACGCCGAACAGCGCGGCCACCGCCGCGCCGATCGGCAGGATCACCCAGAAGGGCCAGTGGAGGTTGAAGTGCGGTGAGGCGAGCAGCGCGTAGACGTAGGCGCCTACCGCATAGAAGGCGACGTAGCCGAGGTCGAGCAGCCCGGCGAAACCGACGACGATGTTCAGACCGAGAGCGAGGAACACGAACAGGATCGCGAGATTCGTGATCCTGACCCATGTCGTCCCGACGGACGCGAGCGCGAACGGCAGCGCCAGAAGCGTGAATGCGACCAGCGCCACGCCGCCCCACAGCAGCGCGCGCTCGCTCTTCAGGCGATCGATCACCTGCCCTATCACGTCCTGTCTCCCACCCGCTCGCCGAGCAGGCCTGAAGGCCGCAGCACCAGCACCGCAATCAGCACCATGAAGGCGAACACGTCCTGGTAGTTGGAGCCGAACACGTTGCCGGTCAGATCTCCGATGTAGCCCGCGCCGAGCGCCTCCACCAGGCCGAGCAGCACGCCGCCGAGCATTGCCCCTGGAATATTCCCGATTCCTCCGAGGACTGCGGCGCAAAACGCCTTCAAGCCGAGCTGCGAGCCCATGGTGTAGTGCGCGATGCCGTAGTAGCTCGCCACCATCACCCCGGCCACCGCGGCGAGTGCCGCGCCGATGACGAAGGTGAACGCGATGACGCGGTTCGCGTCGACGCCCATGAGGCCCGCGATCTGCGGATTCTGCGCGGTCGCGCGCATCGCCGTGCCAAGCTTGGTGCGGTATACCAGAGCGACGAGGCCCGCCATCATCGCCACCGATATCGCGAGGATCGCGATTTGTACGTTGGTGATCGTGGCGCCGGCGAGATCGTACGACTGCGCCTTGATGATTTGCGGAAAAGCCAGCGGATTGCGGCTCCAGATCATCATCGCCACGTGCTGGAGGATGATCGATATGCCGATCGCGGTGATGAGCGGAGCCAGTCGCGGCGCGCCGCGCAATGGACGGTACGCCAGTCTTTCCATCGCGTAGCCGATCAGCATGCATGCCGGGATCGCGCAGCCGGTGGCGGCAAGCACGACGACACCCGGCGGCAGGCCGCTGGGCGCGAGGGCGCCGATCACCGAAAACGCCACCATCGCGCCAATCATCACCACCTCGCCGTGCGCGAAGTTGATGAGCTGGATGATGCCGTAGACCATGGTGTAGCCAAGGGCAACCACCGCGTATACGGCGCCAAGCGTGAGGCCGTTGATGATCTGCTGTATGAAGATGTCCACGCGATGACTGGATTACTCGAATCTCGCGCTCATCCTAGGGCAAAGGAGCGACAAAAACGGCACCCGCAGGTGCCGTTCCCTTCTCCTCGTTCAAAACCGCTTACTTCTTCGCCGCATCTCCCTGTTGGGGTGCCGCGGCCTGCGCGATAAAGTCCTGGTAGCTCACGGTCTTGCCGCCCTTGATGATGGCAATCGGTTCGAGCTTGCCGCCTTTCATGGTGAAGATCGTCATTTCGGCGTCGCTGCGGTCGCCCTTGGCGTCGAAGGCGATCTTCCCGGTGGCGCCGGCGAACTCGATTTTTTGCAGCACCGGCAGGTACTTCGCCGGATCGGCGGAGTCCGCTTTCTTCATGGCCTCGATCAGAATATTCGCCGCGTCGTAGGTGAAGGGCGAGTACAGGATCGGATCCACGTTGAAGCGCTTCTTGTAGGCGTCGAGGAATTTCTTCGAGGCCGCCTGAGCCGGGATGCCCGCCTGCGAGCAAAGAAGCCCGTCCGCGGCCTCGCCCGCCAGCTCCTTCATCTTGTCGGTACAGGCGCCGTCGCCGAATGAGAACACCGACTTGATTCCGAGCTCGCGTCCCTGCTTGAGCAGCGGCCCGCCGGTCGCATCCATCCCGCCGTAGAACACCGCGTCGGGGTTGCGTCCTTTCACCTTGGTAAGAACGGCTTTCCAGTCGGTCGTCTTGTCGGTGCCTTTCTCGCGCGGGAGTACATTCACGCCTGCGGCCTTGAGGGTTTTTTCCACTTCGTTTGCGATGCCTTCGCCGTAGGCGGTGGCGTCGTCGATCACCGCCGCCAGCTTCGGTTTCGTCGTCGCCGCGAGATAGCTCGCGATCGCAGGCCCTTGCTGATCGTCACGTCCGACGACCCGGAACTGCGTCTTGAAGCCCTGTTCGGTGAGCTTGGGGTTGGTTGCCGACCCGGAGATCACGGGAATGCCGGCCTGACTGTAAATCGAGGAAGCGGGAATCGAGGTGCCGGAATTCAGGTGCCCGACTACGCCGGCGACCTTGGCATCGACGAGCTTTTGCGCAACGGTGGTGCCGACCTTGGGGTCGGCCTGGTCGTCGTGCGACACCAGCTCGAACGCGGCATCCTTGCTGCCGATCTTGATTTTCGCTGCGTTGGCTTCCTCGATCGCCAGCCGCGCGCCGTTCTCGTTGTCCTTGCCGAGGTGAGCGATGCCGCCCGTCAGGGGTGCGACGCTGCCAATTGCGATGGTAAATCCCCTGTAGACCTGCGCTCTCTTCTTGTCTTCGCCGCAGCCGGAAACGACGGCAATGACGGCGATCGCAACTACGCCGAAATGGGTACGGATCATGGTGACCTCCGGATCGAGAAACAGCGGGAACGGCGACCGATTATGCGTACGGCATAGGGGGCTGTCAATTTGCCGGCCGAAGATCGAGCGCCAGGCGCGAGCGCTACTTGATCGTGAGGATGTACTTCGCGAGGGTCCTGGCGTCCGCGTCGCTCACGGCGGTGTTCGGGGGCATGGGCACCTGGCCCCACACGCCGGTCGAGCCTTCCTTGATCTTCTTCACGAGATACGCTTCGGCGTCCTTGCGGGACTTGTACTTGGCGGCCACTTCCTTGTACGAAGGACCGACCAGTTTCTTGTCCACGATGTGGCAGGCAAGGCAGGCTTTGTCCTTCAGGAGTTGCGGCGCGTCGGCGGCAAGCGCCGCGGCGCCGGAAAGCGATACCGCCGCAGCGGCCACGAACAGAACTATGGGTTTCATGAATTTCTCCGGGGAAGTTCAAAAAAAACGCGTCATGCTACTGGATTTTCTCCGGCTTGGAAACCTGCTCGATCAGGTTTTCCAGGCGATCGATGGGCGCGAGGCAGCTGACGCCCTCGCATACCCAGGCTTTGACTTGGACGCCCGCGGGCTTGGCGAGCACCGGCGGCAGATCTCCTGCGTCGTTTCCGATGACCATCACGACGGTATGCGGCATGTAGCGCTGGGTGAGCGCGCTCCTCCAGCGTTGCAGTTCCCCAGCGGGTCCGCGAAGGATGATCGTGCGCGTAGGCGTCAGGTGCTCCTCGAGCGCGGCGAGCAGCGTCGCGTGACCGCCCGGCTGCTCGCTCATCGCGGAATGAAACTGCGCCAGCGTGCGCTCGGCGGCGAGCGCATGGCGCGATCCGCCGATGAGATAGTGCAGGCGTTGCAGCGCCAGCGCGGCCATGCCGTTGCCCGAAGGCGTGGCGTTGTCGTATCCGGGCTTTGGCCGGTGGATCAGCCGTTCGTGATCGTGGCTGGTAAAGAAGAAACCCCCGCTCTCCTTGTCTTCGAACTGTTCGAGCAAGACCTCGGCAAGGTCTTCGGCGAACGCAAGAGCGCCCTGCTCGAATTCTGCCTGCAGGAGCTCGATCGTCGCGAACAACAGGAAAGCGTAGTCGTCCAGGTAGGCGTTGAGATGGGCGCGACCGTCCTTGTAGGTGGCGAGGAGCCGCTCGTCCTTCCACATCGTGCCGCGGATGAAGGCGAAGGCCTTCTTGGCCGACTGCAGCCAGTCGTCTCGGCCGAACACCGCGGCCGCTCGCGCCATGCCCGCGATCATGAGCGCGTTCCAGCTCACCAGTACCTTCTCGTCGCGCCCCGGGCGCACGCGTTTCTCGCGAGCGGCGAAGAGTTTCCCCTTCCCCGATTCGAGCAGACGAGCGCACTCGCCCTCGCTTTTTCCGATGCGTTCGGCCACCGCGCCGAGCGTACTCGCAACGTGCAAATGCCAGTGCGTGTTCTCGAAATTGGGAGGCCCGTCCAGGCCGTAGCAGGGCGCGAGCACCGCGTACTCCTCCGCAGACACCAGCGCCTGCACTTCTTCGGGCGTCCACACGTAGAACTTGCCCTCCTCGTGCTCCGAGTCTGCGTCGAGCGATGAATAATAGCCTCCCTCGGGCGACTGCATCTCGCGCATGACCCAAGCCGCAGTCTCCTCCGCGACCCGCGCAAAAAGCGGATTCTGCGTGGCGGTCCAGGCATCGGCATACAGGCGAAGCAGCGGGCCGTTGTCGTAGAGCATTTTTTCGAAATGAGGGATCTGCCACTGCGCGTCCACGCTGTAGCGGGCGAACCCGCCGCCGAGCTGATCGTAGATCCCCCCGAGCGCCATGCGCTCGAGCGTCGTGGTCGTGACGCGCTCGGCCGCCCCGTCGCCGACGGCGGCCGAGCGGCGCAGGCAGAATTCGAGTTCGGCAGGGTGCGGGAACTTGGGCGCGCCGCCGAATCCTCCGTAACGCGAGTCGAAACTCGCCTTCAGGCTGCGCAGCCCCTCGTCGATCGGCGCCGCCGAAAGCTCCGAGTGATGCGCCGGTGCCCCGGCGTGCATGTTCTGAAACGTCGCGAGAATGGTCTCGTTCTGGCGGCCGATTTCGGCGCGCTGTTCGCGGTAGAGCTGTGCGACCCGCTCGATCAACTGAGGAAATCCCGGCAGGTTGTAGCGTGGTTCCTTGGGAAAGTAGGTACCGCCGAAAAAAGGCGCGCCGTCCGGCGTGAGGAACATCGTCAACGGCCAGCCGCCCGGCCGGCGGGCGAGCATCTGGTGCGCGAGCTGATAGATCTGATCGAGATCGGGTCTTTCCTCGCGGTCCACCTTCACGTTGACGAACAGGCGATTCATGACTTCGGCCACCGCCGGGTCCTCGAAGGACTCGTGCGCCATCACATGGCACCAGTGGCAGGCCGAGTACCCGACCGATAGAAGGATCGGCTTGTCCTCTTCGCGCGCGCGGACCAGCGCTTCCTCGCCCCAGGCGTGCCAGTCCACTGGATTCGCCGCGTGCTGCTGAAGGTAGGGACTGGTTTCCTGAGCGAGGCGATTGGGCATGATTGGCACTGCAGTGACTGCGTTTCAGTGTAGCACTGCATTAAACTAGAGGCTGATCACAAGGGGGCTCGAATGGACATGCATCGCACGCAACGCCGGGCACTGCTCGCCCTTGGCGCGGCAATGAGCATCCCCGCCGCGCTTCGCCTGGCGCTGGCGCAGTCCTCCGCTGCCCAGGGCGTGCGCAATACGAGGGGAGAAGTCAGAATCAACGGCAAGCCCGCCGAGCCGGGATCCACGGTGCTCCCCGGCGATGCCATCGAGACCGGCCGGCGCGGGTACGCCACGTTCGTGGTCGGAGAGGATGCGTTTCTCATGCGCGCGAACAGCCGCGCTGAGCTGATCGGGAGCGGCGCGCTGGTGAGCGCGATGCAACTGGTCACGGGGAAGCTGCTCAGCGTCTTCGGCAGCGGCCGCAATCGACGCCTCGTGACTGCGACGGCAAGCATCGGCATACGCGGCACCGGCGCCTACCTCGAAGCCGAGAAAGCGCGCACCTACTTCTGCCTCTGCTACGGCACCGCCGATGTCGCGGCCACGATGGGCGGCGCACAGGAAACGGTTACGACGACCCATCACGAGTCGCCGCGCTACATCTACGGCGACGGGCGCAGCCGCGCGATCGTCCCGGCGTACATGTCCAACCACACGGACAGCGAGCTGATGCTGCTCGAATCCCTGGTCGGCCGCTCGCCGCCGACCGAGTTCATGATGGGCGGGGGGCGGTACTAGTCTAGTCGAACAGGGAAACCTGCGGTTCCCCCGTTACCCCCTCCCTTGATCAGCCGTCGGTGATCGCGCCCCTGCTCGCGGTGGACACGAGCTTCATGTACTTCGCCATGAGGCCGCGGGTGTAGCGCGGTTTGGGCTGCTTCCATTTTTTCCGGCGCGCGGCAAGTTCCTTGGTAGAGACATTCAACTGGATCAGACGCTTTTTTGCATCGATCGTAATCGAATCGCCTTCCTTCACCAGCGCGATCGTGCCTCCTTCGTAGGCTTCCGGCGCGACGTGGCCCACCACCATGCCCCAGGTGCCGCCGGAGAAACGGCCGTCGGTGATCAGACCGACCGATTCGCCCAGGCCCTGGCCGATCAGCGCGGAGGTGGGCGCGAGCATCTCCTGCATGCCCGGCCCGCCCTTCGGACCCTCGTAGCGGATCACGATCACGTCTCCAGGCCTGATCTTCCTTGCGAGGATGGCTTTCATCGCGGCGGGCTCGGAGTCGAACACGCGCGCCGGCCCCGTGATCGAGGTCTGTTTCAGTCCCGTGATCTTGGCGACGCAGCCTTCGGGGGCGAGGTTGCCCTTCAGGATTGCGAGATGGCCCTGTGCGTACACGGGATTTCCCCACGGGCGGATGACGTCCTGATCGCGGCGTGGCTCGTCGGGCACGTTCGCCAGTTCCTCGGCCATGGTGCGCCCGGTGACCGTCACGCACTCGCCGTGAAGCGCGCCGTGTGCGAGCAGGATCTTCAGCACCTGCGGCACGCCGCCCGCCGCGTGGAAATCCACCGCCACATAGCGGCCCGAGGGTTTCAGGTTGCACAGCACCGGCACTTTCCTCCGCACGCGCTCGAAGTCGTCGATCGTCCACTTGACACCCGCCGCGTGTGCGATCGCGAGGTAATGCAGCACGGCGTTGGTCGAGCCGCCGGTCGCCATTACCAGAGCGACTGCGTTCTCGATTGATTTCCTGGTGATGATGTCGCGCGGCTTGATGTTCTTCTTGATCGCGTTCACGAGCACGCGGGCCGATTCCGCCGCGGAATCGGCCTTTTCCCGGTCGGGCGAGGCCATCTGCGAGGAACCGAGCAGGCTCATGCCCAGCGCCTCGAAGGACGACGACATGGTATTCGCCGTATACATGCCGCCGCAGGCGCCCACCGACGGGCAGGCGTTCTTCTCGATGCCGATGAAGTCTTCCTCGCTCATCTTTCCGGCCGAGCGGGCGCCCACCGCCTCGAACGCGCTGACGATGGTGAGATCCTGACCCTTCCACTTGCCGGGCTTGATGGTCCCCGCGTAGACGAAAATCCCGGGAACGTTGATGCGCGCCATCGCCATCATGCCGCCCGGCATGTTCTTGTCGCAACCGCCCGCGACGAGCACACCGTCCATCGCCTGGCCGTTGACCGACGTCTCGATCGCGTCGGCGATCACCTCGCGCGACACCAGCGAATACTTCATCGCCTCGGTCCCCATGCCGATGCCGTCGGTGACCGTAGGCGTGCCGAATACCTGCGGCATCGCGCCTGCCGTCTTGAGCGCCGCCATCGCCGAATCGACGAGCGGCTGGATGCCCGCGTTGCAGGGATTCATGGTCGAGTGGCCGTTCGCGACGCCGACAATCGCCTTGTCGAAATCGCCGTCGCCGAAGCCCACGGCCCGCAGCATCGCGCGGTTGGGCGAGCGCGCGTCGCCCCCGGTGATGGTCCTGCTTCTCCAGTTGTCTGACATTGTTTTCTCCGTATGCGGGAAAGCCGACTTTCGGTTACGCTCTAAGACGATTTTACTTGAAACAACCTCGCGCACTCTCCCGCATGCTCGTCCATCCGAACTTCGATCCGGTCGCGATCGCGCTTGGCCCGATCGCGATCCGCTGGTACGGGCTGATGTACCTGGTCGCCTTCGCGGTGTCCTACGGTCTGGGCCGGCTGCACATCGCCCGCAAGAAACCCGAGCGCATCACCCCGGCCACGCTCGACGACCTGCTGTTTTTCTGCGTGCTCGGCGTGGTGCTGGGGGGAAGGCTCGGCTACGTGCTCTTCTACAAGCCGGCTTTCTATTTCGCCAACCCGCTGGAGATTCTCTACGTCTGGCACGGCGGCATGTCCTTCCACGGAGGATTCCTCGGCGTGCTGGTCGCGCTCTGGTGGGTGGCCCGAAAGCACGGTGTGCGCTGGATCGAGCTCACGGATTTCTTTGCGCCTTTGGCCCCACTGGCCTTCGCCGCGGGCCGGATCGGCAATTTCATCAACGGCGAGCTCTATGGCAGGGTCACCGATGTGCCCTGGGGCATGCTGTTCCGCGGCGCCGGGCCGCTCCCGCGCCATCCCTCGCAGCTTTACCACTTCGCGCTCGAAGGGGTGCTCCTGTTCGCGATCCTGTGGATCTATTCGGCGAAGCCGCGCCCGGCGGGCGCGGTGTCAGGCGCGTTTCTGCTCGGCTACGGGGTGTTCCGTTTCACCGTGGAATATTTTCGGGAGCCCGATGATTTTCTTGGGCTTCTTGCGCTGAATCTTTCCATGGGCCAGTGGCTGTCCGCGCCCATGATCCTGATCGGCATCGGCATGCTGGTCTGGGCTTGGCGTAGGCCGCAGAAGGTCTAAAATGAAGCGTGCCATGGAAGCGGGGGATGAACCCATGCAGGCGCAAATGCAGCAGCGGTTGCACGAGCTGCAGCTCGAGCACCGGGACCTGGATGCCGCGATCCACCGGATCGCCGACACCCCCTCCCACGATCAACTGGCCCTCACCCGCATGAAACGGCGCAAGCTCCTCCTCAAGGACCAGATCTCCTGGATCGAGAGGCAGCTCGATCCCGACATCCGCGCTTAAGAAGGACCGTCAGCCCAGACCGCGCGCGAGGAGCGAGGCGCCGCTTGCAAGCAGCAGGATAGCCACCGCCCGCATCACCATCTCGCGCGAGATCGCGCGGAAAACTTTCGACGCGAAGTAGACCGCCAGAAGCCCCGCCGGAATCGCCGCCGCGGCCGCGATCCAGACTCCGTCCTGCATGAGCAGCCCCGTGACCGCGAATGCGACCAGCCGCAGCCCGATGCTGAAGATGGTGGTGAGGGTCATGGTCGCGCGAAACTGCTCCTTGCTGAGAGCGCGGTGGGAAAGATAGATGGCGTACGGCGGGCCGCCGGCGCCGAACAGCGTCCCGGAGAGACCGCCGCAGAAGCCCGCGACATACGCCCAGCGCCGGCTGACCACGGCGATGCTCCCGCGCCGGGAGAGACTGTACAGCGCATAGCCCAGGACGAAGATCCCGAGCGCGACCAGCGAAGCTTTTTGCGGCAGGCTCACGAGCAAGGTCGTGCCCGTGACGATCCCGGCAACCATGAGCGGAACCATGCGCGCGATATCTCCGAGGACCGCGTTGCGCGGGTTCTCCAGTCCCAGGCGCAGGCCGTTCGCGAAGTCCACGATCGCGAACACCGCGAGCGCGAAGGGCAGCGGAACGAAAAACGTGGCGAGCGGAATGGTGACGAGCGCCGACCCGAAACCGGTGAGGCCCTGGATGAACCCGCCGGCAAAAGCGATCGGCGCAAGGGCGAGCGCCGCGGCGGCGCCTTCGAGGTTCATGCCGCGCCCGCTGAGCTACGCAAGAGCGCGCGCCAGCACCCGCGCCACGTGGACCGCCCGACGTGCCGCGCCATCCTCGATCTGATGGCGGCAACTGGTGCCGTCGGCGACGATGATCGTATCCGCGCCCGCCGAGCGCACCTTGGGCAGCAGCGCGAGCTCGGCCATCTTCATCGAAACCTGGTAGTGCGACGCTTCGTATCCAAAACTTCCCGCCATGCCGCAGCAGGAGGACTCGATAGCCTCGACTTTCAGCTCGGGCACGAGCGAGAGCGCCTGCTGCACGGCGGGCATGGCGCCGAACGCTTTCTGGTGGCAGTGGCCGTGGAGAAGCGCGCGTTTTTCGGCAAGCGGTTTCAGTTTGAGCGCGAGACGCCCCGCTTCGCTCTCGCGCGCGAGGAATTCCTCGAGGAGCAGCGCCTGTGCGGAGAGCGCGTCGGTTTCCCCGCCGGGCAGCATCGCCTTGAACTCGTCGCGCAGCGTGAGAAGGCACGAGGGCTCCAGCCCGATCACGGGAACGCCGCGCTCGACGTAAGGCTTGAGTGCGGCGATCATTCGCCGCGCCTCGGCTTTCGCCTCGTCCACCATGCCAGCGGCGAGAAAAGTGCGGCCGCAGCACAACGGTCGCCCGCCGTCCGCGGCCCGGGCGATGTGCACGCCATAACCGGCCCGGTCGAGCACGGCGAGCGCGGCGCGCGCGTTCTCCGGTTCGAAATAGTTGCTGAACGTATCGACGAACAGAACCACTTCGCCGCTTTTTCCCGCGCCGCTCCAGCGCCGCAGGGAATTCAGAAAGGCATCGCGCCGCCACCTGGGGAGCGAGCGTTGCGCCGCAAACCCGAGCCAGCGCTTGCCCGCGGCCTGCAGCGCATTCGCCGTCTTCGGAAAGCGCGCGGCGAGCGGCGCGTAGCGCGGCAGAGTGGCGATCAGCCTGTCTTTCAACGAGTGGCCGTGCCGGCGGTGGTAGTGATGCAGGAACTCGATCTTCATCTTCGCCATGTCCACGCCGGTCGGGCACTCGCGCCTGCAGCCCTTGCACGACACGCACAGGTCGAGCGTATGGTACATCTCGTCCGAGGTGAACGCCTCCGGGCCGAGCTGGCCTGAAAGCGCGAGGCGCAGCGAGTTGGCGCGACCGCGCGTCAGGTGGCGCTCGTCTCCGGTCGCGCGGAACGAGGGGCACATCGTGCCGGCGTCGAACTTGCGGCAGTGCCCGTTGTTGTTGCACATCTCGACCGCGGCGGCGAAGCCGCGGCTCGCCGCGCCGGCGACGCTCCACTCGCTCCAGTCGAGAACCGTGTCGATCTTCGCGATTGCGTACCCCGGCTTGAAGCGGAAAAGGCTGCGGTCGTCCTGTTTTGACGGCCGCACGATCTTGCCCGGGTTCATCAGCCCCTTCGGATCGAAGAGGTCCTTGACCTCGGCGAGCGCCGCGGCGAGCCGCGCGCCCAGGATCGGCGCTATCCACTCCGAGCGCACCAGCCCGTCGCCGTGCTCGCCCGAATAGGCCGCGCCCTTGTAGCGCTTGACGAGCGCGCAGGCTTCCTCGGCGATCGCGCGCATTTTTTTCGCGCCGTCGGTCTTCATGTTGAGAATCGGCCGCACGTGCAGCGTGCCCACCGACGCGTGCGCATACCAGGTGCCCTCGGTGCCGTGCTTGTGAAATACCTGGGTCAGGAGGTCGGTATACTCGGCGAGGTTTTCCAGCGGCACCGCGCAGTCCTCGATAAAGGAGACGGGCTTGCCGTCGCCTTTCATCGACATCATGATGTTGAGGCCGGCCTTCCTCACCTCCCACACCTCGCGCTGGAACGCGGCATCGGTGATCTCCACCACCGCGCCCGGATGGCCGAGGTCGCCCATCAGCTCGGTGAGCTGCTTGAGTTTTCTCAACTGCTCGTCGCCATCCTCGCCGGCGAACTCGACCAGAAGAATGGCGTCGGGATCGCCCTTGATGAACCGCTCTACCGTCCCCCGAAACGCGGCGTTGCCGCGCGCGAGGCCGATCATGGTGCGGTCCACCAGCTCCACGGCGGTCGGCGACAGGCCGACGATGCGCTGCGGCGCCTCCATCGCGGAGCGGAAGGTCGCGAAGTGGCACACGCCCAGCGTCCTCGCCTTGGGCAGCGGCGAGAGTTTCAGATGAATGCGCTGCGACCAGGCGAGCGTGCCCTCGGAGCCCACCAGCAACTGCGCGAAATTCCACACCGCCCCCGGTTTCACCAGATCGAGGTTGTAGCCCTGAACGCGGCGCAGGACCTTGGGCCAGCGCGCTTCGATTTCGTCGGCCTCGCGCTCGGCGATGGCGCGCACCTTGTTCGCCAGCTCGACATAGCCGGCGGGCCCGGAGAGCCGCGCCAGATCCTGGGGCACCGCGCCGAAGTGAAACTCCGAACCGCTGGCGAGCAGCGCGTCGATGCCGAGGACGTTGTGCACCATGTTGCCGTAGCGGATCGAGCGGGAGCCGCAGGAATTGTTGCCCGCCATGCCGCCGAGCGTCGCCTGCGCGCTCGTGGAAACATCCACGGGAAACCACAGGC
>Ga0105252_10000016_pt1 | contig 184907 bp, 177 predicted proteins | sample EasRivMeERMZT100_FD_89675 | JGI IMG/M metagenome (GOLD analysis project Ga0105252, IMG submission 89675) | Soil microbial communities from meander-bound floodplain in the East River, Colorado, USA - East River MetaG ERMZT100 | ecosystem: Environmental > Terrestrial > Soil > Floodplain... | reverse complement strand
TTAATCTAATAATTCCCCGCAGCTTGCTGCGGGCACCAATTAAATGGGGAATCCAAAGGGGGCGGGCATCCCCTTTGGTCGCGTGCGGGGTTAATACCCCGTACGCGAAATGCTCCGTTTATTGTTTGGCTGCACCAGGCCGAATGGCTGATCTGGCAGATTGTCGAATCCATTAACTAGGGGATAGCCGATTGCGATTGTTGTTGCAAGATTTTATCTAAACCCCGCCTATTGAGGGGTGAACAATTAAATGCGGCTTCCAAAGGGGGGCGAGCATCCCTTTTGGTCGCGAGCGGGGCTTAACCCCGCTCGCGAAGTCAATTGAGTTAAACGAGAATGGGTGTGGTTGACCCGTCTTGCCAGCGGTGTTATTCGCCTAGAAACAGTCGATGCCAGTGAAAGGATTCTGACATGATTAAGCAAGGGAAGTTCACGATATTAGAGACCCGCGGAGCAGTGGCGCAGATCACTATCAATCGGCCGGAGAAGCGCAATGCGCTCAGCCGCGATACGATCCGCGAGATTCTCGCGGTGTTTGAAGAGTTGCGCAACAACGATGAGATTGCCGTCGTATTGACGACGGGCGCGGGCGATGTGGCGTACTGTGCCGGGCGCGATTTGTCGGAGTTTCCCACCGAAGGCGGCCAGAATCGCGGCACGGATCGGCGCAAAGAGCCACGTGCTTATCATATCGCCGAAGTGATTCGGACATTTCCCAAAGTAACGATCGCGGTGGTGAACGGTTTCTGCTTGGGCGGAGGTATTACGCTCTTGCTGCCCCATGATTTGGCAATCGCCTCGGACAAAGCCATGTTCGGCTTGCCGGAGATTATGCGCGGCTTCTTGCCCTATCCGATCATCGCGACGATGTTTAAGACAATGATTCCAACTAAATTCGCTTTTGAGTTGATCCTCACCGGTAAAAACTGGGACGCGCAAAAGTCGATGGATGCCGGCCTGATCAATCGCGTCGTTCCGCATGGGCAATTGCAAGCAGATGCGTGGAAGTGGGGCGAGGAGATCGGTAAGTTTGACAAGACGACGCTGAAATACTGCAAGATGGCGGCGCACTCTTCGATGGAATCGGCGAGCGTGCCGATGGCGGCGGAGATCGCCTGGTTGATGCAAGAAGAGCACGCGCTAGTGAACCCACGCGCATATGCGGGGACGAAGGAGTTTCATAAGTAAGGCATTGCAGCTTGATTGTGCAGGAGTTTTCACCATGAAGAACCTAGCCCGGCGAAGCCCCCAACCGAAGCCGAGAAGAGGCTTAACTACAAAGGGCACAAAAATTAAATAGAAAGAAGATTCGGATTCGGAAAGTTAACCGCAAAGCGCGCAAAGAACGCCAAAAGGAATCGGAATTGTAGGGGCATCCCCCTGTGGTTGCCCTTCCGAGAATTAATTAGAGCTAAGTTGAAAGGACCGCAGTGTTGACGACGGACCGGGTTTCAGGGAGCGCGCTGGTTATTTTTTCACTGCTGGTGATCTGGGAGAGCCGTGTTCTCCCGCTCGGGACATTTCGCCAGCCGGGACCGGCTTACATTCCGATTCTGCTCGCATCGCTGCTGCTAATCTTCGGATTCTTTCTCGTCGCGACCGGCGGCCGCTCGGCGCCGTTGTCTTCGATTCTTTGGACCGAGTGGCGTCATGCCCTGGCGATATTCGCGGCCTGTATCTTTGCGGCTCTTGGCATCGAGCGTCTTGGCTACCGGCTCATGGTGGTGCTCGTGCTTGGCTTCCTGCTCAAAGTTGTCGAACGTCGCGGCTGGGCGTTGACCGCCGGGCTTGCCTCTGTGCTGGCGTTCGGCTCGTTCTACTTGTTTCATACGCTCTTGCGCGTTCCACTACCGCTGGGGCCGCTGGGGTTCTGACGAAAAGTAAAAATTCAAAATTAAAAATTAAAAAAGCCCGATATTTTTTACTTTTGCATTTTTAATTTTGTCATTTCCTTTATGGTTGAAACCCTGCAAAATCTTTACCTCGGCTTTTCCGTCGCACTAACGCCCAGTGTCCTGCTCTATGCTTTTGTCGGCTGTGTCATTGGCACTCTCGTGGGTGTGTTGCCGGGCGTGGGTCCGCTTGCCGGTATCAGTTTGCTCTTGCCGGCGTCGTTCGGTCTGGATGCCACTTCCGCAATCGTTCTTCTGGCGGGAATTTACTACGGCGCCATGTACGGGGGATCGACGACCTCGATTCTGATGCGCATCCCTGGCGAGGCGGCCTCGGTCATGACCTGCATCGACGGCTACGCGATGACGCGCAATGGCCGGGCTGGGCCGGCGTTGGCCATTGCCGCTGTCGGCTCCTATATCGCCGGGACCGCGAGCGTCGTCGCGCTCATGTTTCTCGCGCCGCCGTTGGCGAGCTTCGCTCTGCGCTTCGGACCGCCGGAGTATTTCACCTTGCTGCTTTTGGGCCTGCTCGCACTTGCGTACATGAGCGGCGGCTCCATGCTTAAAGCTCTCGCGATGGCGGCGCTGGGACTTCTCTTAGGGATGATCGGCATCGATCCGATGACCGGGTTTTCTCGCTTCACTTACGGGCTAGTGGAACTGGGTGACGGCATCGGAGTCGTTCCGGTGGCGGTGGGACTGTTTGGGCTTTCAGAAATTTTATTGACCGCGGGCCAGCCGACCGCGCCGGAGGTGAAGAAGCCGCGGCTGAAGGAACTGCTGCCGTCGCGCGAGGAATGGCGCGACTCGCTCTGGCCCATCGGCCGTGGCACGGTTCTGGGCTTTTTAATCGGCATCATTCCAGGCTCGGCCCACATCATCTCGTCGTTCGTTTCCTACGCTGTCGAGCGGCGTCTCTCCAAGCATCCAGAGCGTTTTGGCCGGGGCGCCATCGAAGGCGTTGCCGGGCCGGAGTCGGCGAACAACTCGGCGACTTCGGGAGCCTTCGTTCCCATGCTCGCGCTGGGCGTGCCTTCCGGGCCGATTCCGGCGGTGATGATGGCAGCTATGATGGTGCATGGCATCGCGCCCGGCCCACTCCTGATCTCACAGCAGCCGGAGCTTTTTTGGGGTTTCATCGCCAGCATGTACGTCGGCAACGTGGTGCTCTTGATCTTGAATCTGCCGTTGGTCGGGATATTTGTTAATTTGCTGCGCATACCTTATCCGCTGCTTTATCCGGCGATCCTGATTTTTTGCGTGCTCGGCGTCTACGCGGTCAACGGTAGCGTCGTCGACGTCGGCATCATGACGGCGATGGGCGCGCTCGGCTACGGGCTACGCAAGTTTGACTTCGAGACCGCTCCGGTAGTATTGGGGCTGGTGTTGGCGCCGATGATCGAGATGAGCTTTCGCCAGTCGCTGTCGATGTCCTCGGGCAGCTACGCGATCTTCGTCTCCCGTCCCATCGCTGTGGTGCTGCTGGCGGTCGGGGTGGCGCTCTTGTTATCGAGCATGATTTCCTTTGTGATGAAGAAAGCGGATTGGCGGCAACGCTTCGGATTTGCCGCTGTCAAAGAGTAGATGTAAATACGGTAAAACCGAGGATGGTGAATCGAAGATTGAGGATATCGAACTTCGATTCTCCGTCCTCTATTTTCGGAACTCGGAGGTGAAATATGACGGCTATTGTTAATCGAGACATCGTCTGTTTATGTCGGCGCGGTATTTTCCCAGCTCTAGTCATTTTGCTTTTCGGCTTCATGGCCGACGCTCTAGCGCAGGAGAAATATCCGAACCGTCCGATTACGATCGTTGCGCCGTTCCCGCCTGGCGGCGTTGCCGACCTAATGGCACGGCCGGTTGCGGCGGCGCTGGAGAACGTGCTGAAAAATCCGGTGGTGGTCGCCAACAAGACCGGCGCGGCGGGCGCGGTAGGGATGTCTTTCGTCGCCAACAGCAAGCCGGATGGCTACAATTTGCTGATGGCGTTATCGAGCATCTCGATCATTCCAGAGGCGGATAAGCTCTTCGACCGCAAACCCGCCTACACCATGGATCAGCTAATTCCAATTGCGTTAATTTCCGCAGACCCGACGATCTTCGTCGTCAGCGCCGAACGGCCGTGGAAAAGCGTCAAGGAGTTTGTCGATGACGCCAAGAAACGTCCAGGACAGATTTCATTCTCGTCGTCTGGCGTGTACGGGACTTTGCACATGGCGATGGAGATGCTCTCGCACGGCGCAGGCATCAGTTTGAAGCATGTGCCGTACTCCGGAGCGGGGCCGGCGCTGACGGCGATTCTCGGCGGTCATGTCGACACGCTTGCCTCCGGACCGGCGGTGGTGATCCCGCATATCAAGGCCGGCAAGCTGCGGCCGCTGGCCGGATGGGGTGCCAAACGGGTTGCGTCCCTGCCGGACGTGGCTACTTTCAAAGAGCTAGGGTACGACATCGAGTTCTATATTTGGGCCGGACTGTTCGCGCCGCGCGGGACCCCGGAGCCGGTGATGAAAAGTATCCGCGGGTCGGTGCGCCAGGCGGTGAACACTACCGAGTTCAAAAACTCCATGGAAAAGCTTCAGACTCCGATCGCTTATCTCGACGCCCCCGAGTTCCAGAAATTCTGGGACAAGGATGCCAAGATGCTCGCCGACGCGATCAAGCGCGTGGGAAAAGTGGAGATACCAGAGGCGAAATGAGTTTCGAGTTTCGCGTCGGAACCGACAAGTTACAGAGTTGAACTTTTTTGCCGAGCAAGTTCGACATTTACGAGTGGTCGATCATGGATCGCTTCCGCGACGTCGCCTTAGAAGAGGTCGCCACGGAATTTCTCGAAGCACATAGGATCGAGTTCCGCCGTTGAACGGCGACGAAACTCGCCACGGGCTAGAAGGGAGAAAAATCATGGCACTTCAAGTACGACGGGTAGTCACTGGACATGATACGAACGGGCGCGCGGTCGTCAAGATCGATGAGGTTTCGAAGAATCTCGTCTCAAGCCGGCCGGCACAGTCGGCTTGCGTGGTCTGGACCACGGAATCTTTTCCCGTTAACAACACCGGCGACGACGACCAGGGACTGCGGGCAGTCGGCACGACGTTGAATAATGGCACGGTGTTCCGGATTGTCGAGTTCGGTCCAGGGGTGGCGCCGCGTAACCACCGGACGGATTCTATCGATTATGCTGTCGTCATGTCGGGCGAGATCGACATGGTGCTGGATGACACTGTCGTCCATCTGAAGGCGGGCGACGTGCTCGTGCAGCGCGGCACGATCCACAATTGGGTCAATCGCGGCAACTGGCCGTGTGTGATGGCCTTCGTGCTAATCGACGCCAAGCCCGTGGAGATTGGCGGGAAGGTTCTGAATGCCGTCGGTTAGCAGGCTACTGAAAAACCCTCTCGGAGTCCTTCGACGTGGCTCAGGACGAACGGAGAGGATTTGAAATTGTTGTTGGTTGTCCGTTCATGCTGAGGGTCTCGAAGCATTCCAAACCTTTTCTCAGCAACCTGCTTGATCGGTGGTGTGGAGAGTTTGGGTCCAGTCAAAAATGTTGCAATTTAACTTCATCGCAAAGTTGCTGATCTTGTTTGTGCTCGTGATTCCGTGCGCCGAAGGATTGGCAGCCGTCGCGAAGACGCAACTCCGCGTCGCTTACAGTTCGATTTCCGGCTCGGCGGTGATTCCGTGGATCGCGGTCGATAACGGAATCTTCGCCAAGTACGATCTCGACGTTGAACTGATTTATGTCGCCGGCTCGCCAGCGATGCAGTCGTTGCTCGGTGGGACGACGCAGCTTGGCATTCAAGGCGTCGAGCCGGTGCTGCGCGTCAATGCGCAGGGGAGCGACGCGGTGATGATCGTTGGTCTGGTGACCAAGCCGCCCTTCTCGATCATCGTGCGCCCGGAGATTCGCGAGCCCAAGGATCTCAAGGGCAGGGCGATGGGGGTGACTCGCTTCGGCTCGACCACGGATGCGCTGCTGCGTCTTGCGCTGGATAAATGGGGGCTCAAGCCGGAAACCGACGTGCCGATCATTCAGATGGGCGGGGTGCCGCCGATTCTCTCCGGCATGCAGAGCAAGAAGATTTTCGGCGGGCCGATTTCTTTGCCGACTCTGGCAGTGGCCAAGCAGGAGGGGTTTCGCGAATTGGTCGATCTGGCCGAGGTTATTCCAGACTATCAGTCGGCCGGGGTGGTGACGCGCAAATTGTTTCTGCGGCAAAATCCCGATATCGCGCGAAACTTCGTCCGAGCGATGGGCGAGGCGATCGCGGTATTCAAAAACGATTTGGCGTATTCAAAGAAGATCATCAAAGAGCGGCTGAAGATCGACGACACGCTAGTGCAGGAAGAAACCCAAAGAACCTATCTCAATTATGTCCCGCGGGTGCCGTACCCGAACCGGGCTGGCATCGCACTGATCAAAACCTTCTTGGAAAAAAGCGAGCCGCAATTGCGATCGCTTTCGGTGGACGATCAGATCGACGGCTCCATCGTGCGCGGTCTGGAGCAGAGCGGTTTTTTTAGCAGTCTGTATTCCACTCGATAAGCTGGAGAAAAGTTCGTTCTAAGTTAACCCCGCCTCTTGAGGCCGGAACAAAATTATGGGATTTCCAAAGGAGGCGAGCATCCCCTTTGCGATATTTTAATCAGCGCCGGGGTTAATACCCCAGCCGCGAAGTGGCTTCTTTTATTTGTCGCGAGCAGTTCTTCGGCTTCCTTTCCTGTAAATTTAGTTTACGTTTCCTGCTGGAAATTTAGCATTAGTTTCAGCTGCTTATGCCGGCTCTGAAATGGCAAGTCCATTTGTCCGGATTGCTTACACTTCGCCTCCACAGGCACGACTCATCGGTCGTTAGAAATCAATCAGTTGCAATCTTGGCATTTCACTTGCGGTAAACGTTCGTGAATCTGCTAATTCGACAACGAGTCAATGAAACCTATTGTGAGATGGATGTTGGCGATAGCGATCGCCGGAGTCGTGGCCCTTTCCATTGGTTTTGATCGGGCTCGCCGGGCAACGCCGGTGGAGGATTCTTCAGCGCCGGTGGAAGAGCAGATCTCGGTGTCAGACGACCGTTTTGTCGTGCTGGTGGATTGGAATAATGAAGCTGTTCTCGATCGGAAAACAGACCTCGTTTGGGAACGCTCGCCGAACATGAGTTTCTCTACTTGGTCGGGAGCCCAAAACCGTTGCGAAAATCTGCTGCTGGGCAAACATAAGGGTTGGCGGCTCCCGACAATTTTTGAACTGGCAACGCTAGTCGATCCAAACGTGCCGTCCCCTGGTCCAACTCTGCCGGCTGGTCATCCGTTCACGGTGGCGTCGTCCTTTTATTGGTCAGCGACCACTGATATCACTAATAACGCCAACGCATGGGGCGTGGGCTTTAACATCGGCGATGTCGGCAGCGGCGTCAAAAGCGCCGTCGATTACGTGTGGTGCGTGCGCGACGGCGAAGGCCTGCAAATGACGCCGTTGTGATCACCGAATCATCGGTGAAAAAATAATTCTTTCCTCACGGCTCTCATCGATCTCGATCAATTGCCCACCGGCGCGAACAAATCGCTGAGGACCGGCCGGTTGGGGATGTAGCTTTGCTCATGCGCGTACTGCACGAATTTTTCCAACACGACTCGATTTTCTGGCGTAAGGCCGTGTGACCATGGATTCGCGCCGAAAATTTCTTCCTCTTCTTCTAGGATCAGCACGGCGCTCGGAAATGCCGAGCGCTTGGCGTAGTCATAAGATTTTCGGCATAACTGTTCCGCTTCGTTGAAAGCGTTCAGCAAGCTCGATACCAGCCACGGCTGTTCGTCGAAGAGCGATTGGCGCACCACCAGTGTGTGCGTGATCGGAAAGATTTTGGTTTTGCGAAAATATTCGTTTACCGTTGCGCGCGCATCTTTGAATAGACGGCGAATGCGCGGGTCCTTGTTACGAAAGGATGGAACGATGTTCGGCGGGATCAGAGCGTCAATCTCGCCGCGCAGCAGCATCGCTTCCGTCGATTGATGAGCGAGCGTGATGCTCACGTTCGCCGGCGGCTGATATCCGGCATCCGGCGACTCCGGCTCGGACGTGAACCATTGGCAGTCCGCGGGACGCACGTCATGAAACTCCTGCAGTATTCCTCTGGCCCAAAGGCCGACAGTAAGCCGGTATTGATCCATGCCGATTTTTTTGCCTTTCAGGTCTTCAGGGCGTTCGATTCCAGATGACGCCGAGCAGAAGATGTAGGGATGGATCTGCATGCGCAGAGGGAAGATCGGCAGGGCGATCACCGGCTCATTGCGGCAGCGCGCCATCATGTACCAGGAGAGCGACATCTCGGCGATGTCGAACTCTTCGTATACCGGACGCATGCAGGCTTCGCCGGATTCGGCGCGGCGCGGCTGCAAGCTTATTCCCTTCGCCGCGACTTCGCCGTTGAGTAATGGACGGGTGCGATGATAATCGGCCAGCATGAGGGTCAATTCTAAGTTGTGTGCCATGTTTTCTCCTTAAGAGTTGTCGCGGCGTGTTCTGTTGTTGGAGTGATGCCGGGGGTCAGGGGCGCGTACCCAATACTCCAGTACTCGGATTTGATTCATTTGTTCTGTCCGCTCGCTTTCACCAAGAATTGCCGGGTGAAAAATTTCTCCGCGCCGCCGAATTTCTTTGCTTCAGCTTCGATCCGCGTGGCGGCGATGAGCGAGTCGATGTCGTCCCTGGTAACGGAGATCGAGTAAAGATTGGCAAACTGGTTGATCACCTGGCGCACCGTCGCCGGGTCGCCGAATTTGTTTTTCTTGATGACGGCGGCAGCCACTTTGTCCTGGTTGTTGCTAAGAAAATCCAGGCCGCGCTTGATGCCGCGCAACATCGCGACTATGCCTTCTGGGTCAGTCTCAGTTTTTTGTTTGCTGGTAACGATTACGACGAAGGGAAATCCCGGCATGACGCTGCCGATGTCAAACAGGGACAGAAAACCTTTCCGTTCGAGCTCGAGCCTTTCGAGAAAGGAAAATGGCGAGGCCTGGATCTTGCCGGTTTCCAACGCTTGCGCGCGGGCCGGACTGTTACCGACGCCGTAAAGGATTTTGTAGTCCCGGTCGCGCACCAAGCCTTTTTTGGCCAAGCCTTCAACCGCGGCGAATTCGGCAACGCCGCCGGGACCGGTTACACCGACCACTTTCCCTTTCAAGTCATTGACGCTAGCGATTCCCTTGGCGCCGATGAGGGTGTAGTCCATGTAAGGTTGCATGCCGCTGATAATCAGCATCGGTGCGTTCTGCACGATGGCCCGTACCGCCGCCACTCCGGCAACGAGAGTGTAATCCACACCGCCGCCTACCAACGCGGCCATGGCGGTGGGGCCGCCTCTGATTAAAACTGTTTTAACCTCCAACCCTTCAGCGGCAAAGAAACCGAAGTCTTGGGCAACAACAAGCGGTAAAGTTCCGCTCAAGGTGGGCGTGTTAGAGGCGAAGTTGACGGTTTTGGCGGCGGCGAATAGTACGCCCGCGAAGCTAAAAATCACCGCGATGAGAAGCCACGTTGAAAGTATGATTTTGGAATAATGACGTGTCGGAGTAATGGGTGCGACGCTCCGATTTTCCATCATTCCAACACTCCAACGATTCCGGGTCACAACACTCCAGTATTCCATCACTCAGTACTCCATTAAACACAGCGCAGCCACTTCGCAGGCGGGCTTAACATGGAATCTTTTCTCACAGCTCCAATGTGCTCTCGGCGAACAGCTCTTCGATTTTCGGCTTTTTCGAGATCAGTCCCTGTTCGTGGGAGAAGTCGATCAGGGTTTCGAGCATTTTGCGATTGCCCTTAACGCCGTAAGTGTAAGGATCGCTGCCAAACATCTCCTGGGTTCTCGCCAGGTATTCCTTGCCAAAAAAAAGCGCCGATGGCAGGCTCTCGGCCAACTTGGCATTGAAATGTTCCTTGGCTTTGACAAAGCCGCTGTATAGATTAAACGCGACCCATGGATGTTTTCGATAGATGTCGCCGCGAATGGTGTAGGCATGATTGACCGGCAGAAAGCCCCACTTGTCGAAGAAGCGCTTGCCTTCGGCGATGCGGTCGGTGAAGAGCAGTTTGACTTTGCTCCAGTCACCGCCGGCGCCGGGAATGCGTTGCGAGCGGCCCAGTTGGTTGGGCGCATTTTTCCACGGGCTGTTGATCGCCGCGACATCTAATTCGTTATTGACTAGCATTGACGCCAGGCTTTTGTCCGGCGGCACGCGTTGGAACGAAATCCCTTGGGGCGGGGTGAATCCGGTGACGCCGCCGTGGCTGAGTTCCTCGGTGCGCTCCATGTACCAGTGGACTTTGTACTGCGACACGCCGAAGTCGTGTTCAAGGATGCCGCGTTGCCAGAGCGCCGCGGTCTGCTGATACTCGCTGACGCCGAAGCGCTTGCCGACGATGTCCTCAGGTTTATTGATCCCAGACGCGGTGTGGTAGGAAAGCTCGGTGTGAAACAGCCGGCGGCTGGGAAAAACCGGCAGGGCGATCATATCGAGGCCGCGCTCGCGGGCGATCAGATAAGACGACATCGACATCTCGCCGACCGGAAACTCCATGTCCCTGAGCTGACGCAAAAAAGTCTCGGATGGGTGCGAATAGGTCGGCACGATCTCGATCGCTTCCGCCTGGACGATGCCCTTCATCAGCGGCTCGACCCGTTCGTTGAGCGCTGAAATGAACCCCAATTTTAGCTTCGGCATGTCTATTCTCTCCTGTTTTTTCTGCTTGCCTGGTTCGGTGCGTAGAGATGGTTCGTCCCGCGTTGACAATTTATGAGTCGAGGGTTTCCTTGGCGAACAACTCCTCGACTTTCAACTTGCGCGGCGTGAGACCTTGCTCGTGCGAATAACTGATAACGGTATCGATCATTGCGGTGTTGGCACGGATGCCGTAGGGAAACGGGTCGTCGCCCAAAGCTTCCCTCGTCATCGCGAGATATTCCGCGGCGAAAAATAGCGCGGCCGGAGTCCGCTCGAGAAGGGTAGCTGACGCATGGGCTTTCGCAGCCAGAAAGGCATCGAACAGCACCCGCGCCAGCCAGGGATTTTCACGGTATGCGTCGCCGCGAATAATATAGGTGTGATTGACCGGCACGAAGCCGTGTTTGGTGTAAAAGCGTTTGGCCTCGGCGATCTGATCCGGGAAGAGCGGCTTCACTTTGCTCCAGTCTCCCGCACTGCCGCGCATATGCGTCGAGCGATCGATGACGTTGACCGCTCGCTGGAGATGGCCGGCGATGGGCGCCACGTCGATCTGATGATTGACCAGCATGGTCGCCAAACTTTGGTCCGGCGGTATCCGGTGAAACGATATGCCCGGCGGCGGGGTGAACCCGGTGGCGCCACCGTGGCTCAACTCGTCGGTGCGCTCCATGTACCAGTGGACTTTGTATTGCGACACTCCGAAGTCGTGATCCAGGACGCCGCGCGCCCAAAGTGCCGCGGTCTGCTGATACTCCCCGACGCCGATGCGCTTGCCGACGAGATCGCCCGGCTCTTTGATGCCGGAATCGACGTGATAGGACTGCTCGGCATGAAAGAACCGCCGGCTCGGAAACACTGGGAGGGCGATCATATCGGCGCCGCGCGAGCGCGCGATCAGGTAGGACGACATCGACATTTCGGCGATCTCGAATTCGGCGAACTTGAGTTGACGCCAAAACGTCTCTGATGGATGCGAGTAGGTCGGCACGATGTCGACGTCGTCGATGCGCAAGCTGCCGTCCATGATCGGTTCGACGCGCTCGTTAAAGTTTGAGATGAAACTCAATGTCAATTTGGCCATTGTCGATCGCCTTTTCCTAATGGTTCTCCAGGCTTTTGTGTGGATAATGTGCCACGTTTAGTGTGTTTTGTGCACCACGAAGGGCACTAAGGCCTCGAAGGGTTCGGAGGATTTAAACTCCGAACTTCGTGCTTCCTTCGACTTTGCTGCTCGGGACATGCTTCGTGTACTTCGTGGTGAAAACTTTTTCACAGTAAACCCGGAAGAGCCTTCTTAATTGCACCGAACGCGCACGTCGCAGGCGTCCTCATGTGTCGAGGGTGCTTTCGGCAAACAGTTCTTCGATTTTCATCTTGCGCGGCGTCAAGCCTTGCTCGTGAGAGTAGCCCGTGATCGTGTCGAGCATCGCCTGATTGGCCTTGATGCCAAACGGAAACGGATCGTCGCCGATCAGCTCCCGCGTCACAGCGAGATACTCCTGGCCAAAAATCAGCGCCGCCGGGATTTGCTCGACTAGTCGTTCCTGTGCCAATGCTTTGGCCCGCACGAAGCCTTCATACAGGCTGGCGGCTAGCCATGGATGCTTGCGATGAATATCGCCACGGATGATGTAGGCGTGGTTGACCGGCAGAAAGCCGTGATGTTTGTAGAAGCGCGCAGCCTCAGCCAGGCGGTCGGGAAAGAGCGGTTTGATCTTGCTCCAGTCACCTTTGCCGGTGATGCGGCTGGAGCGATCGAGCGTATTAGCTTGCAGCACCCACGGGCTTGAGACGTGGGCAACGTCTAATTCGTTATCGAGGATCGTCGACGCGAGGCTCTTGTTGCCGGCGATGCGGTTAAAGGAAATCCCCGGCGGCGGCTTAAATCCGGTGGCACCGCCGTGGCTCATCTCCTCGCTCCGTTCCATGTACCAGTGAATTTTGTATTGCGACACGCCGAAGTCGTGTTCCAAGATGCCGCGAATCCACAGCGCCGCGGTCTGCTGGTATTCCGCTACGCCTAGCCGTTTGCCTACGAGGTCTTCTGGCTTGGTGATCGCCGAATCGACGTGATAGGAAAGCTCGGTTTGAAACAGCCGGCGGCTGGGAAAGGCCGGCAGCGCGATCATATCGGCGCCGTGATAGCGAGCGATCAGATACGACGACATCGACATTTCCGCTACTTCGAACTCGCCGAACTTCAGCTGGCGCCAAAATGTTTCAGCCGGATGCGAATAGGTCGGGATGAGACTAACGCTGTCGACCTTGATCGTGCCATTCATCAGCGGCTCGACCCGCTCGTTGAACGCCGAAATGAATCCTAAGGTCAGCTCTGCCATTGTAATCACTATAGGTCAAAGTTTGCGCAGCTCGCGCATAGTTTCGGAAGGCTCACCGCGGAGACGCCGAGGGCGCGGAGTAAAGAAGTTTTTGATTGAGATATACTCCGAACTCTACGAACTCCGTGCCTCTGCGGTGCAATCCCTTTTTCTTCTTTGGTTGCGGCGTTGCCGCGATATGGTTTTCGTTTATTTATCGTAACCGTCGATGGACCAGATATCGTAGAGCAATTCCATGCGCCGGAACATGTGCTTGCGGGTCTGTTCCTGAAGATGGGGCGAGTGGAGATAGCGTACGGCGATTTCTTCGGCGAGGCTGCTGTGATCCTCGTCCGCTTCCGCATGGACAGTGAAGAAGCGCACGTCGTCCGGTTTCATATTGTAATTTTTAAGCAAACCGTTGCCGATCGCGGCGGCCGCGGGACCGAAGGTTCCTTCGGCGCCGATCTGGATCGACATCATCACGAACCAGGGCAAGGTGTGAATGATTAGTTCGACGTAATAAAGATGCGCCGCGGTTGACGGGCGCAGCTCGGCGTTTTCCAATTGTTTCTGGGTTAGACCTATGGACTTGGCGAACCGGATCGCTAACTCGTTGTGCCCGGCGCTGCCGGTGTCCATGCCGCGGGTCTCTTCCTCGACGACGCCCCAAAGTTTTTGCGCGATCTCCGGGTCGGTGCAGGCTAAGTAGCGCTGCATGCAGATGCGCGGCACCGCGGCGCGGAACTGATAATCCTGGATCGCCCAGGCGCGAATTTGCTCCATGGTTGCGGTGCCGTTGCAAACCGCTTTCAGGAACGGATGCTTGATGCGAATTTTCGGGAACGCCTGGATATCTTTTTTAATTTGCGCGACAAATTCCGCGGATGTGGCCATCGTGCTGTCCTCCTCAACTCGTTAATTCAATGGGTAATTGGAGTGATGGGTGAGGGGAGGCCCCCTACTCCAATACTCCAACATTCCATCACTCCAGTCCCTGACTACTCCATTACACCGATTGGTTTCTATTTCCTTTCAGCCGGCTGACAAAATATTCCCAGCCGCGCATCGGGAAGCGCTGGTCGGCGTTGTAGACTTCTAATTCTTCAGCGCTCAAGTATCTCGGTTCGCCATGCAGCAGTGCTAGATGGTTCCATTCGCCGAGCATGGCGAGCCTGGTCGTGCGCTCAATGACCTGCTCGATGCTTTCACCAACCACCGCGTCGCCGTGAGAGCGCAACAGCACGACCGGGCCGTCACCGAGAGCGGTAGCGAGGTCATTGCCGCGTTCTACGGTGCGCACCAAACCGATGCCTTGATACACCGGCGGCCCATCGGCGGAGAGGAATTTCCCATAGTGATGGATCGGCTTGAGCTTGACAGGCAGCACGCTGAAAATCGTACTCCACTTCGAGTGGGTGTGCGCTACGCTGACAATCTCGGGACGGGCTTTGAATATGCACGCATGAATCGGCCATTCGTTGGGCGGCGTCTTGGCACCGTCAAGATGATTGCCGTCAAAGTCTTGCATGATCAATCGATCGCGTGTGACGCATCCCGGGCTTACATTGGCAATCGTAATGAACGCATCGGCGCCGGGCACGCGCACGCCGATGTGGCCGTAGCCGTCCGTCACGCCTTCATGGTCGAGAATGTGGCAGGCGGTCAGCAGTTTTTCCGTCACTTCTCTTAGCTCGGCGGAGTCGATTGCCGGTATGTCTTTGCGTTGGTCTGGCATCAATGCTCCTCGCGATTTGAATTATAAAAGCTGATGATCCGATGGCGCGAGTCGATTTAAATCGCGAGCGGGGTTCAAACCCCACTCGCGACCAAAGGGGATGCTCGCCCCCTTTGGAAACTTCATTTAATTGTGCTCGCCTCAAGAGGCGGGGTTCAATGGAATTTATGCGTCGGTCATCGAGCTGTCAAGCTGAACGGCGCTCCCGTATCCGGCTCAAGTAATATTCCCACGGACGGGCCGGAAAAGCTTGATCGGCGGAGAACGTGTTAAGTTCTTCTTGGCTCAGGTAAAGCGGTTCACCGTGAGCCACGGCTCTATGCGCCAGCTCGCCGAGAAATGATAGTTGCACCGTGCGCAGGACCGCTTGTTCAATACTGTTGCCGACCACCGCGTCGCCGTGAGCACGCATTAAAACCGCTGCGCTATCTTGCAAAGCGTGCGCGAGCGCTTCACCGCGTTCGACGGTGCCGACCAGTCCAGCCGCGGCATATATGGGCGGACCACTGGGTCGGAGAAATTTGGCGTACATGTGAATCGGTCGAAGGCCGCCTTTCAACATGCTGAAGAGAGAACTCCACTTCGAATGGGTGTGGCAAACGCTCATGACATCGGGTCGTGCCTTGAAAATGCAGGCATGAATCGGCCACTCGTAGGGTGGCGCTTTCTCGCCGCCGAGATAGTTGCCGTCGAGGTCGAGCATGACCAGCCGGTCCACTGTCGCGCAGCCGGGGCTCACGCCGGCGAGTGTGAGAAACCCATCGCCGTTCGGTAGCCGCACGCTGACATGGCCGAAGCCGTCAGTGATGCACTCGCGGTCAAGAATATGGGCTGCGTTGACAAGTTTCTCCTTTAGCTCCTTTAAATCCCTAGAATCGAAAGCCGGTCCGTTGAAGTCCGTGACAACCATGAGTGCTCCTCAAGAATCGATAACTGAATGAGTTGGTTCTAGTGGCCGACAAGGAAGCTGTCAAGGCGCTGCGCGAAAAACACGACGAAAACATTTTCTTGACATGGAAACAGCGAGACTCTATCGTTTACATATACTCTCGCGCAAAAGCGTACTCGCCGTATGAAAAAGTACGAGATCTATCTGCCCCTGAAGTATAATGACGGCTCCAAGATCGAATCGCAAAAAATCACGCGAATTCGCGAAGAATTGGTCGACGTTTTCGGTGCGCGAACGGTTAGCTCCCAAGCCGCGCCGTATCAAGGAGCTTGGAACTATCGCGGCATAGATTTTATCGAAGATATTATCAAGATCGAAATTATCGCGCGGGCGGACCGCAGGACGCAAAAGTTCTTCAGGCAGTTCAAAAATCGGCTCAAGCGCCTGCTCAAGCAGATCGATGTTTTAATCATCGCCCAGGACATTCGGACCATTTGATGTCTTTCTCGCGAAGGATTGAAATCCCTCGCCCCTTCCTATGCCAGTGACACGCTCGACCTCTGTGCCCGCGGTCCTCATCTCCAACGCAGGATCGCCAGATCCGGTTATCCGTAGGATTGAAGCGAAAGTTGACGGTAACGCATCCGGTGCGCTGGCCATTTCGTATACTTTAGTTGCGGACATTCATCGATTGCTCATTCCAGTTGCCGCAGCGCCAAAGCCTGTCGACGGCTTGTGGCGGCACACTTGTTTCGAGACGTTTATCGGCATGAAAGGCAGCCCCGTTTACTACGAGTTTAATTTCTCACCGTCGAGCGAGTGGGCGGCCTATCGATTTCGGGCTTATCGGGATGGCGCGCTGATCGATGATGATCTGCTTGCGCCTAATATTTCTGTTGAGCAGACAGCCAATCGGCTGACGCTTGCGGCAACGATCCGGTTAGATCGCTGGTCCCTGATTCAGCCCGAAACGACTCTTCGAATCGGATTGGCCGCGGTAGTCGAAGCAACCGATGGTTCGCTTTCTTACTGGGCTTTGAAACATCCCGCACATAAACCGGACTTTCACCATGCTGATTCTTTTACTTTGGAACTCGCACTTGCGGCAGAGAGCGCTTAAAATAGACTCACGATGAAGTTCGGAATCGACCGATTGATTGAAGAGCCGGCGTTACGAAAACCACTTGTCGGCAAGCGAGTTGCTTTGCTCGCTCATCCGGCATCGGTGACGCGCGAGGTGGTTCATACGCTCGACGCGTTGGCCGCGCTGAAGGAGATCAAGCTCACCGCAGCCTTCGGTCCGCAGCATGGGCTACGTGGCGACAAGCAGGACAACATGGTCGAGTCGGCGGACTTTCATGACCCTGTGCACCGCATTCCAGTTTTCAGTCTCTACGGCGAAGTGCGCCGGCCGACGGCGGCGATGATGGACAGCTTCGACGTGCTGTTAGTTGACTTGCAGGACCTTGGCTGCCGCATCTACACGTTCATCACGACACTGCGGTACGTTCTCGAAGCAGCGGCACAATTCAAGAAAATCGTTTGGGTGCTCGATCGGCCAAATCCAGCGGGCCGACCGGTAGAAGGACTACGCTTGCGACCTGGCTGGGAAAGCTTCGTCGGTGCGGGGCCGTTGCCGATGCGCCATGGCCTAACGCTAGGTGAATTGGCAAAATGGTTCGCGCGCATTTTGAACCTCGATGTGGAGTGCGACGTCATCACGATGGACGGTTGGATCCCGGCGAGCGAGCCGGGTTACGGTTGGCCGCTCGGTGAAAGAAGCTGGGTCAACCCGAGTCCCAATGCGCCCAACCTGTCGATGGCGCGCTGTTACGTGGGCACGGTGATGCTCGAAGGCACGACGCTCTCTGAAGGACGCGGCACGACGCGGCCACTCGAATTATTCGGCGCGCCGGAGATCGACCCGCGTGCTCTTTTGAAAAAGATGGACTCGCTTGCGCCCGGGTGGCTGACTGGCTGCCGTCTACGCGAGTGCTGGTTCGAGCCGACTTTTCACAAACATGCCGGCAAACTCTGCGCTGGAATCCAGATTCACGTCGATGATCCAGCCTACGATCATGAGAACTTCAAGCCGTGGCGTCTGACGGCGCTGGCGTTCAAGGCGTTGCGCATGCTTCGTCCTGACTACGCCCTCTGGCGCGACTTTCCGTATGAGTACGAACGCGATCGGCTTGCTATTGACCTGATCAACGGCAGCGAGCTATTGCGCCAGTGGGTCGATAATCCCGCAGCGACGCCGAACGATTTGGATACGCTGGCGATGGCGGACGAACAATCGTGGATTGAGGAGCGAGATTTGGTGGTGCTTTATCGGTAACGCTTTAGGAGAAATGGTAGCCTCGATGGAGGCTGGCAGAAATTAGCCGGCTGTCCCAGGCCTTCCACAGCAACTTCGTCCAGGCTACGTGCTTGCGGAACCGTCTCCAATCGGTCGGCAAAATAGCAAAATAATCGGTCGACTGTAATAAATCCCGCGCCTTCGTGCGTCTAACCAACAGAAGCAGGTCTCGTTGGTTAGACGATCGTAAGAGTGAGGCACCGATGCGTGAGTTGACAATCTCAATGTTCGCTGTGCTTCTGATTGTCGGCTGTGCAAGCCAACGCCCGGTGCTCTATCCCAACCAGCAGCTAAACCGAGTTGGGTCGAGTGTGGCCGATCGCGATATCGACGATTGCATGTATCAGGCGGAAAGTTACGTCTCGTCAGATGGCCGAGCCGCCAAAACCGCGCAGGATGTGGCGACCGAATCTGGAACCAGCGCTGCAGTCGGGGCTGCGGCAGGTGCTGCCGGTGGCGCGATCGTGGGACGAGCAGGAACCGCTGCGGCGGTTGGGGCGGCCGGGGGCGCTGCCGCCGGTGCGACCCGAGAGCTAATCCACGGTCTGGTGCGCAAACAAAGTCCGTCGGCGGTTTACAAAAATTTCGTCAACCGTTGCTTGCGTGAAAAAGGTTACGAGCCTATCGGTTGGAATTAGCCCTCTCGCGGTCCGCTTATCAGGTTCCCATCGATCGCCGATCCGATCCGCAATAGTCTTTGTCTTACAGACACTTGCCGTTGACTTAGCAAGGTCCAGCCGGCATAGTAGAGCGTGTTAATTTCACAGGAGAAGTAAATGCAAGTTTATTATGATCGCGATGCGGACCTGAGCAATCTCAAGGGTAAGAAAGTTGCGGTTCTTGGCTACGGCAGTCAAGGCCACGCCCATGCCAACAACCTGCGCGACTCGGGGGTCGACGTTATCGTCGGCTTGAAGCGCGGCAGCAGTTCATGGCCCAAGGCTGAAGCGGCCGGTTTGAAAGTCGCCGAGACTGCCGAGGCGGCTGCGGTAGCCGATATTGTGATGATTCTCTTGCCCGACGAGCTTCAGGGCGACGCTTATGAGAAAGAGATTAAGCCCGGGCTTAAAGATGGCAACTATTTGGCTTTCGGCCACGGATTCAATATCCATTTCAAACGCGTGGTACCGCCCGCCGGCGTCAATGTTTTCATGGTTGCGCCGAAGGGGCCCGGCCATCTGGTTCGAAGCGAGTATCAGAAGGGGCGCGGCGTGCCCTGTCTGCTCGCGGTGCATCAAGATCCGTCCAAGGACACAACGAAAGTCGGTCTGGCCTACGCCAGCGCCATCGGCGGCGCGCGCGCGGCGGTGATCGAGACGACATTCAAAGACGAAACCGAAACCGATCTATTTGGCGAGCAGTCGGTGCTATGCGGTGGCTTATGCGCGCTGATCCAGGCCGGTTATGACACATTGGTCGACGCGGGCTATCCTCCGGAGATGGCCTATTTCGAGTGCGTCCACGAGGTCAAGCTGATTGTCGATCTGATCTACGAAGGCGGTTTGACCAACATGCGCTACTCGATCAGCAATACCGCGGAGTATGGCGATTTGACGCGGGGCAAAAAAATCATCGGCCCAGAAGTGCGCGCGGCGATGCAGCAGGTGCTCAAAGACATTCAGTCCGGCAAGTTCGCCGAGGAGTGGATCAACGAATATAAGTGCGGCATGCCGCACTTTACCGAACTGCGCAAGGAAGCCGGCAACCATCCATTGGAAAAGGTTGGCGCGGGCTTGCGCGCGATGATGCCCTGGCTGGCGCAGAATCGCTTGGTCGATAAGAGCAGAAATTAGTTTTCTGGGAATTAAGCGGTTCGACGAAGCATGGGTATCGCGCGCGAGGGTTATCCTCTAATTTTTGCGGCCGGTGCTCTGGCGCTGGTTGCGTTGGCTTTAGGCTGGACCTTGATCGGTATAATATTCGTGCTGGTCACGCTGGCCGTGGCGGCTTTCTTCCGCGATCCCGAACGGATCATTCCCGCCGGCGAAAATTTGGTTCTCGCGCCGGCGGATGGCAAGGTGGTGAGCATCGCGCCGGCAAGCGAAGACGGGCTGTTCAAGGGCGCGGCGACGCGGATTAGTATTTTTCTCTCGCCGCTCGACGTTCATATCAACCGTATGCCGGTGGCGGGTCAGATCGCTGAAGTGATTTATAAACGTGGTAGCTTTCTGGCGGCCTATAACGCCGAGGCGTCGGAACGCAACGAGCAAAACGCGCTCAAGATCATCAACGGCGGCGGCCATTCTGTCAGTGTCGTGCAGATCGCCGGGGTGTTGGCGCGACGCATCGTTTGCCGAGTTAAGCAGGGCGACAAGCTCGCCCGCGGCGCGCGTTTCGGTTTGATCATGTTTGGCTCGCGCACCGATACTTATTTACCGAAGGGATGTTCGGTGGACGTGATCGAAGGTCAGAGAGTCAAAGGCGGCGAAACCATACTCGGGAGGTTCCTATGAGCGCGATGAATGCTCAAGAGCCCGAACAGTTCCCCGGCTCGGGCAAGGTGCGTTTGCTGCGGCGGCGTGGCCGGCCGCGGGTGACGCTGCGCCAGCGCATGCGTTCGGATCAGTTCAAAAAGGGTGTCTACCTTATCCCAAGCCTGTTCACCGCGGCCAACCTGATGTGCGGTTTTTTCTCGATCATCGCGACCTTTCACGGTGACTACGTAAACGCGGCGCTGCTAATCCTGCTGGCGAATGTCTTTGACGGGGTCGATGGCTATGTTGCACGATTGACTCGAACCACAAGCCAATTTGGCGTCGAGTTCGATTCCTTGGCTGACGTGGTCGCCTTCGGGGTTGCGCCGGCGATTTTAGTCTATTTCTGGGCCTTGGTGCCCTGGGGGACTTGGGGTTGGCTGGCGGCTTCGACCTATGTAGTTTGCGGCGCGCTTAGGCTGTCGCGCTTCAACGTGCAAACCCAGGGCGCAGCGAAGAGCCATTTCGTCGGTCTGCCGATTCCCGCCGCTGCGCAGATGATCACATCCTCGGTGATTTTGTATAACTATTTGGACGGCGCTGGGGCGCCCAGCCGGCATCTGATTTTCCTTTTGGTGATTTACGGCTTGGCGGTTCTGATGGTGAGCAATATTCCGTACTTTAGCCTTAAGAATAACGACATGAGAAAACGCCATCCGGATTGGATGTTGGTTTCCGGTCTGATTTTGATTACATTGATCATTGCCCAGCGGCATATTATGTTTTTCACCATTGTCTTAATGTATACGTTATCCGGACCCTTGTTATGGTGCTTAACGGCGATCAAGCACCGGCGGGAGATGAGACGGGAGGCGGCGAAAGTAGTGCCGTAAGTTCCTGGCTCAAGTAGAAGGCTATCTCAAACTCCCGTTGGCCCGGCCGCGGGAGTTTTCATTTCTGGATCGGGCCAACGGATAACCTTAGAGGAGACAATAAAATGACATCGATGAACCAAGACAATGTCGTGCAAATATTCGATACAACGCTGCGCGACGGTGAACAATCGCCGGGCGCGAGCATGACCGTGGAGCAGAAAGTCGTGATCGCGCGCCAGCTGGAAAAGCTCGGCGTCGACGTGATCGAGGCCGGTTTCGCCGCATCGTCGGATGGCGATTTCGAATCGGTGCGCCGAGTCGCCAATGAGCTTCAACGGCCGCGGGTGTTGAGCTTGGCGCGCGCCCAAGAGAGCGATATCAACCGAGCGCTCAAGGCGGTCGAAGGCGCCAAGCAGCCGGGCATTCATACCTTTATTGCCACTTCCGACATCCATCTCAAACATAAGCTGCGCATGTCGCGGGAGCAGGTCATCGAGGCGGCGGTCAAGGCGGTGTCCTACGCCAAGCAGTTCACCGATTATATCGAATTCTCCGCCGAGGATGCCTCGCGCAGCGATCCGGAGTTTTTGATTCAAATCTTTCGCGAAGTGATCCGCGCCGGCGCCAAGACGATTAACGTTCCCGATACCACTGGATATGCTATTCCGGCGGAGTTCGGCGCTCTGATCGCCAACTTGATCGAGCGCACCGCCGGCGGCGACCGGGTGATCTGGAGCGCGCACTGTCACAACGACCTCGGCTTGGCGGTGGCCAATTCGCTGGCGGCGGTGCACAACGGCGCGCGCCAGATCGAGTGCACGATCAACGGCATCGGTGAGCGCGCCGGCAATACCTCTCTGGAAGAAGTGGTGATGGCGCTGCGCACGCGTAAGAACTATCTCGATCTCGATACCCACGTGATCAGCGAGCAGCTCTATCCGAGCTCGCGCTTGCTGTCGCAGGTGACCGGTATCGCAATTCCGATCAACAAACCGATCGTCGGCGACAATGCCTTCGCCCATGAAGCGGGGATTCACCAAGACGGTGTGCTCAAGCACAAGCAGACCTATGAGATCATGACGCCGGAGTCGATTGGCATTCCCGGCAATCGGCTGGTGATGGGCAAACATTCGGGGCGCCACGCCTTCGACGAGCGGTTGAAGCACCTGGGATTCAATTTGAACAAAGAAGACATGAACCGCGTCTTCGTCCGTTTTAAGGAATTGGCGGACAAAAAGAAAAATGTCTATGACGAGGATATAGAAGCGATCGTCGCCGCTGAGATTCTCCGCGTGCCTGGCCGGCCGGATAAGTTCGAGCTTCTCTACATGAACGTCAATTCGAGCACCGATGGTATCCCGACCGCTACCATCAAGATGCGCGTCGACGACGGCGAGAAGATGGATCATGCCTCAGGCGACGGCGTGGTCGACGCTTGTTATAAAGTGATTACCAAGATCGCCAACTCGCAGTCGCAACTGGTGCGCTATTCGGTCAACGCCATTACCGCCGGCGCGGACGCGCAAGGCGAGGTGTCGTGCTTGATCGAAGACGATGGTATCCGTGTGTCGGGGCAGAGCTCGCACACGGACGTGATCATGGCGAGCGCGTTGGCCTATATCAACGCGCTCAATAAATTGGAAGAACGAAAACACTATAGGCAAGTGGTGGAGAAAGAGGGACCATGAACTACAAGATCGCGGTTTTACCGGGCGACGGCATCGGGCCTGAGGTGATGGGCGAGGGCACCCAGGTTCTGAATCAAGTCGCGCGGCTCTACGGCTTCACGGTCGAGTTAGAACACGGCATTGTCGGTGGCGCATCGATCGATGCCCACGGTAAGCCGCTGACTGATGCGGTTTTGAATTTAGCCAAGCAGAGCGATGCGGTGTTGCTCGGCGCCATGGGCGGCCCCAAGTGGGATGGCCTCGACTATTCTATACGTCCCGAGCGCGCGCTATTGGCGCTGCGTCTGGAACTGGGTTTGTTCGCCAATTTGCGCCCGGTGAAATTGTTTTCCGCGCTCGCTTCGGCTTCGACGTTGAAACGCGAAGTGGTCGAGGGCGTGGATTTATTGGTCGTGCGCGAACTCACCGGCGGCATTTACTTCGGCCAGCCAAAGGGCATCACTAAACTTCCTGACGGCACCGAGCGCGGTGTGAATACTGAAGTCTACACCACGCCGGAGATCGAACGAATCGCCCACGTGGCGTTTCAAGCGGCGCAAAAGCGGCGTAAAAAAGTAACTTCGGTGGACAAGGCCAACGTGCTCGAAGTCACCGAGCTTTGGCGCAAAGTGGTGACGCGCATTCACAAAAACGAAGGCTACGCCGGCATCGAGCTCGAACATATTCTGGTCGACAACTGCGCCATGCAGCTGATTCGTAATCCGCGCCAATTCGACGTGCTGGTGACGACCAATATGTTCGGCGATATTTTAAGCGACGAAGCTGCCATGCTGACGGGTTCCATCGGCATGCTCCCTTCAGCCAGCTTGGGCGGCAAGGTCGGCATGTATGAACCGGTGCACGGCAGCGCGCCGGACATCGCCGGTCAGGACAAGGCGAATCCGCTGGCGACGATTCTCAGCGTTGCGATGATGTTGCGCCACTCCCTCGATCAAGGCGCGCCAGCCGATCGGATCGATAAAGCCGTTGAAGATGTGCTGAATGACGGCTACCGCACTGCGGATATTCAGGAGCCCGGCGGCAAGCTGGTGGGCTGCAAGCAAATGGGCCGGCTGGTCAGGGCAAAGATCGAGGATCGACGATAGGGGATAGCGGATCGAGGATCGAAGGTCGTGTTTCTCAATCTGCCATCCTCGATCAGCAAATTTGCGGCCGGGATGCACAGCTAAACAAAGTTGAGCAGGTCATGAAGAAGGAAAAATATAACGTCGCCGTGGTCGGCGCCACCGGCGCGGTGGGCGAGCAAATGCGCGAAGTCTTGGAAGAGCGCGAGTTTCCGGTCGGCGAGTTGCGCTTGCTGGCTTCGGAGCGTTCGGCGGGTCAGTTTCTGCCCTTTCAGGGACGCCAGTTGCGTGTCGAAGTACTCAACGAGGATTCGTTCAAGGATATCGACATCGGGCTTTTTTCCGCAGGCGGCAGCGTCAGCGCGAAGTTCGCGCCTTTAGCGGTCGCCGCCGGTGCGGTCGTGGTCGATAACACGGCTTTTTTTCGAATGGAACCCGATGTCCCGCTGGTCGTGCCGGAGGTCAATGCCAAAGAGATCGCCAACTACAAAGCGCGCGGCATCGTCGCAAATCCGAATTGCTCGACGATTCAATTGGTCGTCGCGCTGAAACCGATTCACGACGCGGCGCGGCTCAAACGCGTGATCGTATCCACCTATCAATCGGTTTCCGGCGCGGGCCGTCAAGCGATGGATGAGTTGAGCCAGCAGGTAACCGCGCTCTTCAGCGGCCACGAGATCCGCAAGCAAAAATTTCCGCACCAAATCGCTTTCAACTGTATTCCGCACATCGATGTGTTCATGGACGACGGCTATACCAAAGAAGAGTGGAAGCTGATCAACGAGACGCGAAAGATTTTCGCGGAACCCAATCTGCCGGTTACCGCGACTACCGTGCGCGTGCCAGTGTTTTGCAGCCACTCGGAGTCGGTGAACGTCGAGACGGTCGTCAAACTATCGGCCGACGAAACGAGAAGGGTTTTACGCGAAGCGCCCGGCGTAATCGTCGCCGACGAACCGGCGAGCAATATTTACCCCTTGGCTGTCGAAGCCACTGGCAAGGACGCAATTTACGTCGGCCGAATCCGCGAAGACCATTCGGTCGCCAACGGTCTTAACCTCTGGGTAGTCGCCGACAACCTGCGCAAAGGCGCCGCGCTCAATGCCGTGCAGATCGCCGAGATTCTGATCCGCGACCATATCTAGCGGGGCGATCAAAAGCCAAAGAATGCTTCGACGAGCTCAGCATGAACGGATATTTGTCAACTTTTTCAAACCTCCCTCCGTTCGTCCTGAGCGTGTCGAAAGACTTCGAGTGAATTTTTAAGCATCCTGCTGGTTTTCGCGTTGATTGCTGGTCGCAAGAGAGCCCGGCGTGGATGCGATTCTAAACCCGAAACGCGAGCCCCGAAACTGCCTATTCGTGAACATCAAACTCACCGTTGAATACGACGGGACGAATTACCATGGTTGGCAGATGCAGGCCAACTGCGATTCCATTCAAGCAGTTCTAGAACGTGCCATTTCGACTTTCCTGAGAACACCGACGCGAGTAATTGGATCCGGCCGAACCGATGCTGGTGTTCATGCGCTAGGGCAAGTCGTCAGTTTTGTCACCGAAAAAGAAATGCAGCCGTACCGAATCCGCCGGGCGCTCAACGCGCTCACGCCGCCAGATATTACGATCAAGGAAGTCGGGATCGTTCCAGAGTTCTTCGATCCGCGACGGGACGCGCGCAGCCGAGTGTACGAATACCATATCCTCAATCGACCGACGCCGTCGCCATTCTATCTGAAGCGCGCCTGGCATCTACACAATCCGTTGAATGTGGAAGCGATGCGCGCGGCGATCTCTTGTTTGCTGGGTGAGCATGACTTCACGTCCTTTCGCGCCGCCGGGTGCGATGCCGCCCATCCGATTCGAAAGGTTTTTCGCACGACCCTCGAACAGCGCGGTGATTTGCTGGTTTTCGCGATCGAGGCCACCGCGTTTCTACGCCACATGGTGCGCAATCTCGTTGGTACGCTGGTCGAAGTCGGCCTGGGCGAGCGCGCGCCGGAATCTTTTCAGGAATTGCTGGAGCTTCGCGATCGAACTCGAGCGGGTGAAACTGCGCCAGCGTGTGGGTTGTACTTAACCGAAGTACGCTACTGACAGCTCGATGCGTTGCTCGGTCAACCTCGGTGCCAAAGGCTGACCACTGTCTGCTCAGTTTGATTGACACCATCTCGTGATTTCCATATATCCAATCAGTGACTAAGATCGATGCGATCATTTGAGGGAGGCTTGGAAACTTATGATGCCCCAACATGATAATTTCTACGACGTTTATTCAAATGCGAAGAAGCTCAAGATCAAATGGCCTCATGGCGCGCGCATGGCGATTGCTTTGGCCGGCAACTTGGAAGCTTGGACTGAGATTCCTAATGCCAAGCACCGGCGCACCCATCACGTCGGTGGGTCGAATCCGATCAAGGAAGATGACGTCGTGTCGCAATACGATTGCCGGACTGCTAGCGAGAACGACTACGGTGGACGCACCGGTGTTTGGCGGATTCTCCGCATCTTAGACAAGTACGGCGTCAAGGCGTCGTTCAATACCAATGCGCTGTGCATTCATCGTTATCCCGAGGCGGTCAAGGCGGTGCATGAGCGCGGTCACGAGATCGTCGGGCACTCTTACGCTGAGGACATTCAGTTAACGCAGCTGACCGAAGAGCAAGAACGGGACGAGATCCGCACCTGCGCCAAGATGTTTGAAGACTTTACCGGCGTGCGGCCAACCGGTTGGCTGACTTCTGGGATGCGCCACACGGAGCGGACGCTGGGCATTCTCGCCGACGAAGGGTTCGCTTGGCATGGTGACGCGGTGAACGACGATAATCCCTACCCCGCGATCGTCAACGGCAAAACTATGATCATCGTGCCGTACAAGAACGCAGTCAGCGGCCTTAACGACACCGGCATGTACCGGCGCGGCATCACGGCGCGCGATGTGTTCAATTCGTTCAAGGATGAATTCGATCTGCTCTACGAAGAGTCGGCGACGGAGCCAAAGATGTTGACCTTGGCGATGCACTGCCAGATGGCGTTTCCGGCTACCGGAAAAGTTTATGACGACTGCATTAAATATGCGAAATCGTTTCCCGATCTCTGGTTCGCAAAGCGCTGCGAGATCGTCGAATGGGTGAAGAAGAACTGTTTGTAAGACGGTAAGGAGTGAAGGGGTGAGGAGTTAGGTGTCTCCTTACTCCTGACGCCTCACTCCTCAATTGTCGGAGGAAGTATGTGCGACACGGCCGATGATGGGGTTGGGATTAGCGATTCGATTCCGCGCGAGTTGCAGCTGCGCAATCGAGGGTTACGCACAGCCGATATTTCGACGTTGATGCCGTTTGCCCGCCAGCTGGCCAATTCTCGTGAGAACCGCGATAGCCATATCGGTTTTGTCGGCTACGACAAGACTAAGGCGGGCAACAAGATTCTCATCGCCATCGACCGCGAGTACGATCTCGACGTTCCTCATGCGGTCGCAGCGGCGCTGCGCGAGAAGGGCGCTCATGTCGATCTTCTCGTCGCCGACATGGGCAATCCCGACCGGGTGTTCGATTACACCGATGAAGTCGACGTGATCATGCGGCGCGAGCCGTGGGAAAATAAGCCGCGCCGCTGGGAGGGCATGCCTTACATTGAAGACTTCGCGCTGCGCGGCGGTTACGACTTGCTAATCCACGGCAAGGGCGGGCCAATTCCCAAGACGGACTTTCGCTATGAGCAGATTCCCTGGCTTCGCGCCGAGCATTTCTTGCAGCGATCGACGACCTATCCGCTTGATCTGCATTTGCTTATCAATAAAAAGACGTGGGACCCGATCTGGGAGTACGGCCGCGGCGGCCGCGCCCGGCTGACCGATGCCGAAGGGACGGATATCTCTTGGACCTATTGGGATGAGTATTACGACGGCACGCGCTACGGGTTTTCCTCCACCCCGCGCAACGGTCACCTGTTCGGTCATCCCGTGCCGCCGATCATCACCAAGGAAGACGCTGCTGGCGTGGTTGCCGGGACGACGAGCCATTTCTCGAAAGCATTTCCGCAAGTTAAAGTCGAGTTGGAGGGCGGCCAGGTCGTGAAAGTTCTTGGCGGCGCCGCCTACGGTGACGCCTGGCGCACTTTGCTCGACGAAAGTAGAAATACCAAGTATCCCTGCTTTCCGCGGCCTGGGCTTTTTTATCTTTGGGAAGTGGCGATCGGCACCAATCCCAAGATCATGCGGCCGAGCGGCATCGAGAAACATTCTTCCGGCGGCTTCGAGTGGGAACGGCGCCGGTCCGGCGTCATTCACATGGGCTTCGGCACGCTGTGGCGTTCCGAGGAAGAAAAGTGGGCAGGCGAGAACGGCATTCTCTACGGCCATCTGCATATTCACTTACTCTTCCCAACCTTCACCATCACCACCAAGAGCGGCAAGGAGTACACGATCATCCGCAATGGCAGGCTGACTGCGCTGGACGATCCCGCCGTACGCAAACTCGCCGAAAAGCACGGCGATCCTGGCGATCTGTTGCGCGAAGATTGGATACCGCAGATTCCTGGCATCACCTCATCCGGATCGTATGCTGATTACGCGCGTAATCCGGGAAAGTGGATTTACGCAACGTAGGATTATCGAGGATGGAGGATGGACGATAGAGGCTTGATATACGTTTTTCGACCCTCCATCTTCGATTGTCCATCATCTCTGCAAATTTCCGGCTCTTGAAGTCCCAGATATCGACCGATATGATCCCGCCGAAGGAGAATTTCCAGAATGGCCGGACGGACTCTTTACGATAAGATTTGGCAGTCGCACAGCGTCGGAGTTTTGCCGACGGGACAGACGCAGCTTTTTATCGGGCTTCATCTCATTCACGAGATCACCACGGCGCCGGCGTTCGACATGCTGCGCGAGACGGGCATGGACGTGGCATTTCGCGATCGCACCTTTGCAACCCTCGATCACATCGTGCCGACCGATTTACGGCGCCGGCCATTTCTCGATAAAGAAGCGGAAGAGCTGACCCAGGCGTTGGAAAGAAATGTCGCCCAGTTCGGCGTCGAGTTCTTCGGGCTCGACAGCATGAACCAGGGTATCGTCCACGTCATCGGGCCGCAGTTGGGGCTGACTCAGCCGGGCATGACGCTCGCATGCGGTGACAGCCACACAAGCACCCATGGCGCGTTCGGCACTTTGGCTTTCGGCATCGGCACCAGCCAGGTGCGCGACGTCTTGGCGACGCAGACGCTGGCGATGGATAAATTGAAAGTCCGCCGGATCAACGTTAACGGCGCCCTCGGTGTCGGCGTTTACGCCAAAGATGTGATCCTCCACATCATTCGCCAGCTCGGCGTCGGTGGCGGCAAAGGTTTCGCCTACGAGTACGGCGGCGCGGTGATCGACCGGATGAACATGGAAGAGCGTATGACCGTGTGCAACATGAGCATCGAAGGCGGCGCGCTGGTGGGCTACGTCAATCCGGATCAGACGACATTCGATTACATCAAAGGCCGGCCGCACGCGCCCAAGGGCGAAGCGTTCGAGCGGGCGGTTAAATACTGGCAATCGGTCGCCAGCGACGCCGATGCTGTGTTCGACGATGTCGTCAATTACGACGGCAAGAATATCGAACCGACGGTGACCTGGGGCACCAATCCCGGCCAATCGGTCGGCGTCTCGGAAAACTTGCCCAAGCCGGAGCAGTCCGCCGATCCCGAGAGCGTGAAGAAAGCTTATGAGCATATGGGCTGGACGCCTGGCGCGCCGATCATCGGTACGCCGGTTAACGTTGCCTTCATCGGCTCGTGCACCAACGGCCGGCTCGCCGATTTCCGCGCGGCGGCGAAAATCGCCAAAGGTAGAAAAGTAAATCCCAACGTCCGTGCGCTGGTGGTTCCCGGTTCGGCGGAAGTAAAGAAACTCGCCGAGCAGGAAGGTTTGGACAAAATCTTCGAAGAAGCGGGATTTCAGTGGCGCGAAGCGGGCTGTTCGATGTGTCTGGCGATGAATCCGGATAAACTCAACGGTCGGGAAATTTCGGCGTCGTCGTCGAATCGAAATTTCATCGGCCGGCAGGGGAGTCCGCAGGGGCGGACGCTGCTGATGAGCCCGGCGATGGTGGTGGCGGCGGCGCTCAATGGCAAAGTGGTCGACGTGCGCCAGTACGAGTAGATTTTTGATTTCCATACGGACAAGCGAAGATATTTTCTCGCAAAGGCGCAAAGACGCTAAGTTTCAGATATAGGATTTTTACTTTGCGCCTTAGCGCCTTTGCGAGAGATATTCTTATTCCAAGTTCAAGAGGAATTATGAGCGAGATAATCAAAATCGTCAAAATCAACGGCACCGCCGTGCCGATGCGCGGCAACGACATCGATACCGACCGGATTATCCCTGCGCGCTACTTGAAAGAGGTTACCTTCGCGCGCATGGGCGACTATCCGTTTTTCGATGAGCGCTATAGCAGCGACGGTAAGAAAAAAGATCACCCGTTCAACGACCCCGAATATCGCGGCGCGTCGGTGTTATTCGTCAACAAGAACTTCGGTTGTGGTTCGTCGCGCGAGCACGCGCCCCAGGCGCTCAACCGCTTCGGCATCAAAGTTATCGTCGGCGAGTCGTTCGCGGCGATCTTTGCCGCCAACTGCACCATGATGGGCGTGCCGACGGTCACGGTCAGCGAGAAAGAGATGCAGCAGCTGATGAAGAGCGTCGAAGAAAATCCGAAAACAGAATATGCCGTCGATCTCGACAGCAAAACGTTGACCTACGGCAACGTCAAGATGACTATAGACCTGCCGGAAACCTACCGCACTGCGCTCACCGCCGGTTCGTGGGACTCCACGGCGTTGCTGCGGGCGAATCTCGATCAGGTCAAGCAGACCGCCGCTAAGCTTCCTTATATCGGCAACTTCGCCAATTAGATTCTAAGCTGCGGCATCCGCGGTAGATCATTTCTGGATTGAACGATGGCTGAAAGAATCGTTTCTATGCACGCCGCGCATCGCAGTGGCAAAGCGGTGATCGACGGCTTTCTGTCCCGCCCAACCGGCGGCGGCGAACGCCCTGCGATTGTCTTGGTCCACGGCTATCGCGGCCTGGACGACGGCCAGCGGGCAGTGACGCGCCGCTTCGCGCAGGAAGGTTTCGTCTGTTTATCGCCGGATCTATTCCATGGCAAGACTTACCACACGCTGGAGGATTGCGCGCTTAAGAAGACTTCGTTGGATATTCCGCACGCCGTTGATAACGTCGTCGACAGCGTGCCGTACCTGCGTAAACTGCCTTGGGTCGGCAAGAAAAAAGTTGCGGTGCTAGGTTTCTGCATGGGCGGCGGCTTGGCGCTTTATGCTCTGGCCCAATCCAAGTCGTTCGACGCCGGCGTGATCTATTATCAAAGCATGTTTCCCGACCCAGAGGATTTGAAGAGCATTAGAGCGCCGATGCTTTGCCATTACGGCACCGACGATCATGGCACGACGCAAACAGAGATCGACATGTTTCGCGAAAGTTTAGAGCGGTACAAAAAGAAGTATCAGATCGAGATGTACCCCGGCGCCGGCCACGCATTCTTGAACAATCCGTCGAGTAAGAATGCCGCCAATCGTGATGCCGCGGAAAAATCGGTCGCAAGCACGGCGAAGTGGCTGAAAAAAGTGTTGGCCTAGTCAAAAAAAATTGTAGAGGAGTTTGCCAATGGCGAATAAATGGGACGAACGAAAAAAGGCGCAAGAAGAGGAATATTTCGTCAAAAAAGAGCGCGAGCAGTTGGCCAAGCTCAAGGCCAAGCAGGAAACCGAGACCAAAGAGGCGGCGCAGAAGGCTGCCTATATGAAGTGCCCCAAGTGCGGCGAGTCGCTCAAGGAGCGGAGCTTCCAGAAAATCGAGATCGATCAGTGCACGAGCTGTGGCGGCATTTGGCTCGATGCCGGAGAGTTGGAAGTGGTCGCCGAGAAGGAAGGCGGCAGTTGGTTGGGCAAGTTTTGGCAGAAGAACGCCTGAGATGATTCGGATTCGGAGGATTAACCGCAAAGTACGCAAAGGGCAAGTAGGGTGCGCTTTGCGCGTCGATGGAAATTCTTAGTCGAAACGATTTTTAGCCGAAGGAGGCGAGCATGAAAAAAACCGCAAGCATTATTTTACTGGTATTTGCGATGATGTCGGTGCAAACGGTGACTCTGGTCTCGGCGCAAGAAGGGAAAATTGTCCCTTACGTGCCGACACCCCAGGAAGTGGTCGATCGGATGTTGGAGTTGGCGCAGGTGAAAAAGGGCGACGTGGTTTACGATCTTGGTTCCGGCGACGGCCGGATTGTCGTTACCGCGGCAAAAAAATATGGCGTCAAGGCGATCGGCTTTGAGATCGACCCGCAGCGCATCAAAGAGTCCCACGAGAACATCAAAAAAGCCGGCGTGGAGCATTTGGTCGAGATTCGCCAGCAAGATATTCGCACCGTGGATTTGTCGGCAGCCAACGTATTGACGATGTATTTGCTGCCCGAGGTGAACTTAATGATCCGTCCGAACATCTGGAAGCAGATGAAACCGGGTTCGCGCATCGTCTCTCATGATTTTGATATGGCAGACTGGAAACCGCTCAAGACCGAGTACATCAAAGACGGATCGAGTTGGGATCACACTCTCTATCTGTGGCAAATCGAAGCGGCCAAGAAGTAGGTAGGCGAGCAAGGAGCCGCATGAAGCTTAAACTAATCGTTTGTAGCGCGCTGGCCGCCTTTGGGTATCTGTCAAATCCAGCGTCGGCGCAGATCAAGATCGGCGTCGCCGAAGCATTGACCGGCAATGCGGCGCAGTACGGCGTGCCGATACGCAAGGGGTTTGAACTCGCCGCCGGCGAGATTAACGGCACGGGCGGCATCAACGGTAAGAAAATCGAGCTGGTCATTGAGGACGAGCAGGGCAAGAAAGAAGAAGCGATCAATGTTTTCAGAAAACTAATTTTTCAGGACAAGGTATTGATGCTGTTTGGCCCGACGCTGTCCAATTCCGCGCAAGCCTCCGACCCGGTGGCCCAGGCGGCCAAGGTCGTCGTCTTCGGCACGTCGAACACCGCGGACGGCATCACTTCGATCGGCAACTACGTCTTTCGCAACTCGGTTACGGAAGCCGATATCTTGCCGGTGACACTCAAGGTCGCGGCCAAGAACACCGGTCTGAAGAAGGTCGCGGTCATTTACGGCAACGACGATATTTTCACCAAGAGCGGCTACGATAATTTTACCAAGGCACTGCAAGCTTTGAAGATTCCCGTTGTCACGACCGAAACCTTCGCCAAGGGCGACGTAGATTTCAAGCCGCAACTGACCAAGATCAAAGCGAGCAACGCGGATGCGATCGTGCTGTCCGCCTTAGTCGCGGAAGGCGGTCCCATCATGGTCCAGGCGCGCCAGTTGGGCATCGCCCTGCCGTTTATCGGCGGCAACGGCATGAACTCGCCGCGCGTCTTTGAACTGGCTAGGGATAACTCGGATAATCTCTGGGTCGGCAGTCCCTGGTCGGTGGAGAATCCGGCCGGAGAAAATAAACGTTTCATCAGCGCCTTTCAGAAGGCTCACAATGCGCCGCCGGATCAGTTCGCGGCGCAAGCCTATGACGCAATGTACATCGTCGCTCAAGCGCTCAAGAAAGTTAAGCTGACGGGCAAACTCGAAGCCGACCGGAGCGCGCTGCGCGATGGTTTGCCGGCAACTCAATGGAGCGGCGCCACCGGACCGTTCAAGTTTCGCCAGGTCAATGATAAGGATGGCAAACCAGCGGGTTACGACGCCGTCCAAACCGCCATTGTGATGAGCACCAAGGGCAACCAATACATAATTCAAAAATAAACCGAGGCACTTCGCGGGCGGGGTATTAAACCCCGCCGCCAATTACAAGATGGCAAAGGGGATGCTCGCCCCCTTTGGAAACCCCATAATAATGTTCCCGCCTCATGAGGCGGGCTTTTAACATTGAGTAGCGGATGTTTTCCCAACAACTGGTCAACGCCATCTCTCTCGGCGGCGTCTATGCGCTATTCGCACTCGGCTTCACGCTGGTCTTCGGCGTGCTCAATGTCGTGAACCTGGCCCACGGCGCGATCTTCATGCTCGGCTCCTACGCGGCGTTGCAAGCTGTCCTGGTGCTCAAACTGCCGTTGTTGGCGGCGCTCTTTTTGGCAATGCTGGTGACCGCCATGGCCGGCTGGCTTCTCGATAAATTGATTTTCGCGCCGTTGCGGGCGCGCCAGGCGCCACATCTGGCGCCGATGATCGCCACCATCGGCTTGGCGATCGCGCTAAATAGCACGATCCAGGGTTTGTTCGGCGCGGAAAATTTGCGCTTTCCCGTCGAGACGTTGCCGACGAATACACTGAGTGTTGGCGCGATTCAAATTACCCAGCTGGAAATTCAGATCATTTTTTTAGCGATTGCCTTGATGACGGTTTTGCTTTGGGGACTCAAAAAGACGCGCGTCGGTTGGGCATTACGGGGCTTAGCTGAGTCGCCGAAAGCTGCCGCCCTTTTGGGTGTCAATATCGAAGGCTATTTCCGCGCCACGGCGGTGCTCGCTTCGTTGCTCGGCGGCGTGGCTGGTGTGTTGATTGCACTCTACAGCAACGCGGTTTTTCCCGGCATGGGTCAGCCGATGCTGCATAAGGGGATCGCCGTGGTGATCCTTGGCGGTATGGGCGATGTCCGCGGCGCCCTGCTAGGCGGTTTTTTTCTCGGCTTCGCCGAGGTTTTTTCGGTCGCTTACATCGGCTCGACAATGCGCGATGCCGTCGCTTTCGGCCTTCTGTTCGCGATCCTGCTGTTGCGGCCGCGGGGGCTGTTCGGTCAAGCGGCCCAGCGGCGCGTGTGAATTTTTGCTAACCATTGCCGGTCTATTCAGATCAAAGCGCGGAATTTAAACCATGGAATGGTTGGAGAGTTTTTGGGCGACCTATAGCACCTTGGTGCTGTCGGTGGGGACCAATGTGTTGTTGGCGTTATCGATCTATTTGACTTTGTCCTGCGGTTTGCTAACCGTCGCCAACGCGGCATTCATGGGATTGGGCGCCTACGCCGCCGCACTGCTGACGTTGAATGCGCAGATGCCGTTGTGGCTTGGCGTGTGTGCCGGCGCGCTGTTGGCGGTCCTGGCTGCGCTCGTGATCGGCCGGCCTACGTTAAGATTGTCCGGTGTCTATTTAGCGATGGCGACGCTCGCCTTCGGCGAAATCGTGCGCATTCTACTTCTCAACACCGAACAGCTTACCGGCGGCGCCCTCGGGCTGAACGCTATTCCGCAGTTTACGCAATGGTTCGATGTAGCTTTGGCGGTCGGCGTGGCGCTCTACGTGCTTCTGCGCTTAGCCCGCTCGCGCGTCGGTAGAACAATGGCCGCCATCGCCCAAGACGAGACCGCAACGGAATTGATGGGGCTGAACGTTCGTGCCTACAAATTGTTCGCCTTCGTCGCCGGCGCGGGGCTGGCCGGGGTCGCTGGCGCGCTCAACGCGCACTTCACTTTTTTTATCAGTCCCAACGAGTATGGTTTCGATCGCGGTGTGGAAATTCTCGCCATGGGGGTGTTAGGTGGCACCGGTAGTCCTTGGGGCGCGGTGATCGGGGCTATTTTGATCACACTCTTACCGGAACTGCTCCGAGGGCTCGGCCACTATCGGCCCTTGATCAACGGCGTAGTTTTGATTGTGATTATTCTCTACTCCCCGAAAGGGATTTGGGATTTCCTCCGTTTCTCACGGCGCAGCTCGCCAAGCGCGGCGGTTTAGAAAGCTATGCTGGCACTGGCAGGGATTTCGAAAAATTTCGGCGGACTGCAAGTCCTCGACGATGTCAGTCTGAACATTCCAGCGCGCGGTATCTTCGGCTTGATCGGCCCCAACGGCGCTGGCAAGACCACCGTGTTCAATCTCATCACCGGCATGCTAACCCCGAGCAGCGGCACCATCGAATTCGCCGGGCGCCGGCTTAACGGCATGGCGTCTTATCAAATTACCCGTCTGGGTATGGCGCGCACCTTTCAGAATATCCGCATCTTTCGGGAGATGACGCTGATCGAGAATGTGATGGTGGCGTTAGGTGAGCGCCCGAGTTATAGCGCGTCAACTGTGCTATTGCCCTTGCCTGGTCACCGTCACGCGGTGTCGCTCGAGTACGACAATGCGCGGGAACTGCTGGCGCGGGTTGGGCTTGCCGAAAAAGCAGAGCGCCTTGCCGGGACGTTATCGTACGGCGAGCAGCGCCGTTTGGAGATCGCCCGGGCGTTGGCAACGCGCCCCAAGTTGCTGCTGCTCGACGAACCGGCGGCAGGCATGAACAGCGCGGAAAAACTGCTGTTGATGGATGAAATCACTAAACTTGAAGATAGCGGTCTCAGCCTGCTGATCATCGAGCACGACATGCGCTTCATCATGGGCCTCTGCAAGCAGGTCGCGGTCTTGAATTTTGGCCGGCTGATCGCCCAAGGCACGCCGGAGGAAATTCGCGCCAATGGGGCCGTCATCGAGGCATATTTGGGCAGCGACGGTGAAGTGCACGAGCAAAGTGGCGGGCGATCGTGAGCACCCTGCTTGAGGTTAGGGGGCTCAAGGTCAATTACGGCGTCATCGAGGCGGTAAGAGGGGTCGATTTCAGTTTAGCGCGGGGCAAGATTACCTCGTTGCTCGGCGCGAATGGCGCCGGGAAGTCGACGACCTTATTGGCGCTGTCGGGCTTGTTGCCTGCCAGCGCGGGATCGATACGCTTCGAGGACGTTGAAATCGCTAACTTACCTTCGCATCGCATTGTCGCCGCTGGTTTAGTGCAAGTACCGGAAGGGCGGGAGATTTTGACTTCACTCACGGTGCGCGAAAATTTGCTGTTGGGTGGGTATCGGCGCAGAGACCAAAAGGATCTTGGCGCCGATCTTGAGAGCTTATTAGAACTGTTTCCACGCTTAAGCGAACGGCTCGAGGGCCGCGCCGGCAATCTCTCCGGCGGCGAGCAGCAAATGCTCGCGGTTGCCCGCGCACTGATGGCTAAGCCGCGCTTGTTGCTGCTCGACGAACCCTCCATGGGCTTGGCGCCATTGCTCGTGCAGGAAATCTTTCGCACGTTGCAAACGCTCAACGAGAGCGGCCTAACGATATTTCTGGTGGAACAAAATGTCCGCCAAGCGCTCAAAATCGCCGATCACGCCTACGTGATGGAGAACGGCAAAATCGTGCTATCCGGAGCCAGCGCAGAACTGTTAGACAATCCGAAAGTCATCGAAGCCTATCTAGGCGCCTAGTGCACGTTCCTCAGGAAGCGAAACCAGTAAAACGTTTTTAGGCCATTCAAAACGCACCCTTAAAACTATTCTCGTTGGCTGGGCAATTCACCCCAACTGCGCATGCGGTGCTCGGTCAATTTACATATTTGTTTCGGCGTGCACGAGTTTTCGCTTTTCCTGCACTGTCATGTAGGATTTTCCTGCGGAACTCTTCATCTTCTGTCGCGTTTTGTTACTTCCTGCATAGTTGGAAAAGTGGCATGAAAACTGCCTATGTTTGGGCAGTAGCAAACGTAATAGCAGGAGGCCTAAAATGGACGAAATTCTAACCGCAGGCGAAGTTGCCGAGCTCTTACAGATCCATCCGCGAACGGTTTATAAGCTGGTTAAAGACGGCTCCATTCCTGGTCGCAAATTTGGCGGAGGATGGCGCTTTAGCCGGAGCGAGATCGTGGCGATGGTTTCTCCGCAGGGAAACACTCCGGCGCCGGCCAAGATGCACACCGAAGAGCGCTAGACCTGGATTACTCCCAGGCGGGGCCGTGTGCCTTACCTCAAAATGTTCTTCACCTGGGTGGCGGCGCCCGCCGGCATGGGGACAACCCGGTTTTGCGCCGCCACTGGCGTCCAGCCGCACCCGACGTACTCGATCGGTTCGCTAAACAACACCGATCTATTGATTAAGTCTCTCGAAGCCTTCCATGCCCTATGGACGCATTGGGCTATCGGGACCGACGAAACTTCGGTCATCGATTCTCCATTGCCAATGCGCGGTTACTGAAAGCCGATGAAATCATTGAATAGCTACGCCGATGGCCCAACGACATGATTCACAGCTAGCTCGATGGGGAATGAGACTGCGCCATCGATTCATGCTGTGGGCGCTGGGATTCCTGGCCGCGGTCCTGCTCGTTAATACAATCGCCGGCTCAATCTATAGCCGATCGCAGCTGCACCATGCAGCGGCGGTACTACAGGACAAAGTGGCCAGCACCACGGCGCGCCGGGTAGAGTCCTCGATCATTCATAAACTAGAACGGCTGCAGGATACCGGTATCGGCATGTCGCTCAGCACGCTCGGTGGAGAAACCCAGCGCTTAATCGGCCGGTTGCTGCTGAATAACGACCCGGCGTTTGTTCAGCTGGCTGTCCTTAGTACGGACGGCAAGGAAGTGCTCAAGTTCTCCGAAACCGAGATCTATCAGGCTGCCGACCTGAAAGATCTGCGCAATGACGCACCATTCCTGGAAGTCAGTCGCGGCAACAGATTCATCGGCCCAGTCTCGACATCCCCCAATGGCGAACCTTTCTTTACACTCGCGGTACCGCTTAAGAAGAGTTCCAATGAGATTGGCGCCGTACTGATCGCGAGAGTCAATTTAAAATTTCTCCGGGATATCTTCGCTGAGATTCACTTTGGCCGTGGCGGTTACGCGTATCTCGTCGATCAGCATGCCAATCTGATCGCACACCGCGATGCATCCATGGTGCAGAAGCAGCTTAACCTCAAAAATTTGCCCAAGATCGGCCCCTTTCTGAAAGACTCGGCAACGGACAAAAACCCAGCCGAACAGAGCGCCGGCGTGACTGGCGATCAGGTTCTCAGCAGCTACGCGCCAATCTCAACTCTCGGTTGGGCGGTGGTGGTTGAAGAGCCTGTACAACTGGCGCTGGCCGATTTGACTACGTTGCATCGCTACGGCGGCTTGCTGCTCGCCGCCGGATTGGCGGCGGGGGCAATCCTGATCGTTTGGGTGAGCGGCAGGTTTACCGAGCCGATCCAGGAGCTGCGACAGGCTGTGGCAATCATTGGTCACGGCAATTTGGATCATCGCGCGGTAGTCAAAACTGACGATGAAATCGGTGAGCTTGCCGGTGAGTTTAACAAGATGGCGGAGATCCTGAAGAACTCCTATGCATCCTTGGAAGAAAAGGTCCAACATAGGACCGGTCATATCTCGGCACTCTACGAGGTCACCAGCGCGGTCAACCAGTCCCTCGATTTGGATCGGGTGCTGCAGGAGGTAGTCGAGCGTATCACGCAAATCTTTCAGTTCGATACGACTCGAGTTTATCTCTTCGATGCCGACCGAAAGAATCTCGATCTGCGGGCGTTTTGTGATCCCCATCCGGAGCTTTGGATCGGGATTCAACGGTTTAGCTATGGGACCAGCGTGGTCGGCCATGTCGCCAAGACCGGTGAAACGATGGTTTTTAGCGATGTGGAAAAGGATCCGCGTTATGCGCAAATCAGCACCAGCAACGCCAGCCGTGATGCTGGATTTCATTTCCTCGCGATGCTACCGGTTAAAATCCACGGCAAGCTCTTGGGTACCCTGGCCCTGAGTGGCAAGCAAGAGCGCTCCCTCACCGATGAGGAACTGCGGCTTTTGGCCTCGATGTGCGAACATATCGCCGTCGCAGTGGAGAAGGGGAATTTATTTGATCAGGTGGTGAGCCGGTCACGGCATCTCGAAGTCCTGAACACCATTGGTGCCGCGGTCAGTCAGTCGCTCCATCTTGGTGAGGTCCTAGACCAGGCGGTGGACAAAATCGCTCAGACAGCCAGCTTCGATGCGGCGTGGATTTACCAACTCGATGAACGCGACGGCCTGCTCCATCTGAAAGCGTTCCACGGTTTAAGCGATGATATGGCGGCGACCATGGGCACTCAATCGGTGGATGTCGACCTCGGTGGCCAGGTGGTTGAGACCGGTGAGCGTTTAGTTTTTGAGGATATCCAAAACGACTCCTTGTACCGCGCCCTGTCTAGGAAAGCCAAAGTCGTCACCTTGGGGTTCGAAAGCGCAGCGGCATTTCCGGTCAGCGCGAAAGATAAGATCATTGGAACGCTGCATGTCGCGAGTCGATCGAAGCGCCATTTCACCACGGAGGACCTCCAACTGATCGAATCCATCGCGCAGCAAATCGGCGTAGCCACCGAGAACGCCTTGCTGTTCGCCGAAATTAGCGACAAGACCAAGGAGTTGGCGAAAACCAATCAAGAGCTGCGCGACGCCACCCAAGCCAAGTCGGAGTTTATCGCAGCGATGTCCCATGAACTGCGCACGCCGCTGAATATCGTCATCGGCAGCTCGGACCTGTTACGAGACGGCTTCTTTGGCACCCTCAGCGATGGGCAGGCGAGCGCAACAGAAAAGATTTCCCGTAATGCTCGGGTGCTGCTCAAGATGATCAACGACCTGCTGACGATATCGCGCTTCGATGCCAACCGGATCGCTTTGGATCTTGCCACCGTCGAGATCGATGAGATCATGGAACAAGCGCGCGCCATGGTCGAGCAGATTAACCGCGACCATCATCTGGAAGTGCGTTGGGATATCGACGCCAATATTCCTCCCTTGGTGACCGACTCACTGAAGCTCGAAGAGATCCTGCAAAACCTTATCGGCAACGCATTCAAGTTTACGCCAAACGGCCACGTGGCGGTGCGGGTGAGCAATCGGCCAGAAAAAGATCGTGTCGAGTTCAGCGTGGCCGACACGGGTATTGGCATCGCGGCCGAAGACCGCGATAAGATTTTCAACGCATTCGAGCAACTCAAAGACGCGCACACGGGACATTTCAACGGCGTCGGCCTTGGCCTAAACATCGTGCGCCGCTATCTGGATATCATGCAAGGCGAAATCTCAGTCGAAAGCCGACCGGGCCATGGCACTACGTTTACCTTCTCGGTGCCGCGCTCTTTACAACTCAATTCCTAGCCTCTCATTTCTTTCCGGTCTTGACTTCCAGCGCATCGAGCGGCTAGGAAGGACAGGGCCGATTAATTTTTAGATTGGAAAATTCTATGGCCGGCGCATTGGCGGGAATCAAAATTATCGAGACGGCAAGCTACGTGACCGGGCCGTTCGCTGCACAGCTGTTGGCGGACCTGGGCGCCGAGGTGATCAAGGTCGAAGAGCCCAAACGTGGCGATCCGTTCCGCGGCTGGGGCGAGCGAAACTACGCGGCGACTTTTTGCAGTCTCAACCGCAACAAAAAAAGTCTCACGGTCGATTTTCGCACGGACGACGGACGGGACGTCCTGTTCAAGCTGCTCACCGGCGCTGATGTTTTCATTCAAAATTTTCGTCCCGGCGTGATGGATAAACGTGGTTTGGGTTTTGAAGAGATTCACAAAATCAATCCAAAATTGGTTTATTGTTCGATATCGGGCTTCGGTCCCAAAGGACCCTACCGCGACATGCCGGGTTATGACACCATCGGCCAAGCGCGCAGCGGCTTGCTCAGCTTGCTTACGGATCCAGGCAAACCGCAGGGGATGGGAATTTCTTTCTCCGATCATTTGACCGGCATGTACGCCTGCTACGGCGTTTTGGGCGCGCTGATGAACCGGATGTTGACCGGCGTTGGCCAGCATGTCGAGACTTCTCTGCTGCGCGCATCGGTATCTTTCGTCAGTGAAAACGCCGCGCGCTATTTCGAAACCGGTCGCGTGCCACGGCGCAAGCACCGCACGACTACGGCCGGCGTGTTCGCCTTTGAGGATGAAGACGGCTTGGCCTTCGTGCTGCACATGTCTTCGCCCGACAAATTTTGGCACGGCCTGTTCGATGTCGTGGGCAAACCGGAATGGGTGCAAGATCCCCGTTTCAACAATCGCAAAGTTCGCGTGGACAACTACGATGCGTTGGCTGAGCAGTTGGCGCCGATTTTCCGCAAAGGTAGGCGAGAAGATTGGCTGCGCCGGCTGATCGAAAAAGACGTGCCGGCGGCGCCAATCAACACTCTCGATGAAGTATTCGCCGACCCGCAGGTGAGGATTTACGGATTTCCCGTGGAGGTCGAGCATCCGAAGATGGGTAAAATGAAACTGATCGGCAATGCCGTCGACATGAGCCGGACGCCGCCGTCCATCGATCGGCCGCCGCCGATGCTGGGAGAACATACGGATGAGATACTTGCGTCGCTTGGCTATGACAGCGGGAAAATCTCAATGCTGCGAAATCAAGGAGCGATCTAGCAATTGGAGTATTGGAGTGATGGAGTACTGGAGTGTTGAGTTCGCCGGCCCATTACTCCAACGCTCCATCAACCCAATGAGTTCCCCCCATGCGTCATCCTAGTCTCGTTTTGCTATCTCACGATCATCATCATGGCCTGGCCTTGGCTTTGCGCTGTCGCAAGCAGGCGCTCGGTCAGCTAAAGCCGATGGGCGCCGCCGGTTTGCGCGAACGGGCTAAAGAATTTGCCGATTTTTACCGCATTAACTTAATTGCGCACTTTCGTGCTGAAGAAGAAATTCTGTTTCCGCTCATGCGCGCCGCGTTGCCGGGTAGCGCCGCGCTGCTCGATGAGTTGCTCGGTCAACACGAGCAGTTGTGCCAAGCAGTTCCCCGGCTTGAAGCGGGGCGCGGCCTGGCGAAATTGATCTTTGACCTGGGCGATTTGCTCGAAGGTCACATCCGAAAAGAAGAGCGAGAACTCTTCCCGCTCTTTGAAGCGCATATCGATGCGCCGCAGGCTGAAAAGATTGGCGTGGAGTTGAAAAAAATCCTCGACGAGGGCGGTAGGGACAGGACGAAGGATGAAGGATGAAGGCGGATTTCGATTCATCCCGCAGCCTTCCGACTTCATCCTTTTTTAGTCCATCAGCTTCAACAGCACGTGGCGGCGGTTCTTCGTGAATGGCCTGACTTGGCTCGGCCAGCGGCCGTCTTCGATCGCTTTGTCCCAAGCTAGGCTGGTCAGCACGTCGGGGCTTTCCAGTTCATAGATCGCCGTGTAGGTGGGCTCGTTTGGAATTTCGATGGTCTTTCTTTCGCCGCCTATGTTCATCGTCAGCGTGCCGCGTTGGTAACGGCTGATGCCGAGCACGCCCGGCACTTTGCTGAGATTCGGCACATGTTCTTGATCATAGACTTCGTTAAAAATCGCGTCGTGCGCTGGGTCGACATCCATGCTGGCGATCATCAAATATTTTGCTTTTCCTGCCATGATTGAAATCTCCTCGTGGGCGGCTGTTACATGCCTAAGAATGATCCGATGTCTGGCGCCGGCGATTTGATTTCGACGACGATGGACTCTTCGATGCCTTCGACGCCGTGGGGCACGCCTTTGGGATGGCGGCAGACATCGCCGGGGCCGAGAATATATTCCTCATTGCCGACGGTCATCTTGACCTTGCCTTTAACGACGTAGGCGAGCGATTCATGCTGGTGTACGTGCAGCGGCGCGCCGACGCCGGGTGTATAGTGAATTTCCAAAAATGTCATCTCATCGCCTTTGATCAGCGGCTTTACCAACAAATCGCCCCCATACATCGGCTTCCCTTCAATTGATTTGACGATGACGCCTTTGACGTCGGCGTTCTTGGACAAAATCATTTTGGTCTCCTTCTCCGAGGCGCTTAGATCTCTCAAGCGCTAACTATCAAGAAATCTTGCGTGAGTCTATCCTCAGCCAGCGGCGGGCCGCTTGCGTTCGCAGGATTCGCAAGGGTGTTTGACAACAGCGTTGGCGCATGATTCCTAATGTGAAACTCGTAACCTTGGGGTCAAGGCGGTCGCACGCTAATCGCGTATGAAAATAGCTGCTTATTTGTTTATTATTTACGTTCTATCGGCGGTTCCACGCCAATTCGTGCTGGCCGACGAAAAGCCGCTTCGGCTGGTGCCGGTTCTCAAGATCAACAAGGATCTGGACAAACGGACGGAAATAAAGCCATCGGCGATCCCCGGGTCGGGTGACGGATTGTTTGCCGTGGTGCCGATCAAGAAAGGCGACGTGATCGGCGAGTTGGGCGGACAACTGATCGCCGAGGAAGATTATCCCGCGGGCAATTATTATCTAGCTTCCATTCCGGAGTGCGCCTGGGAGGAAACCAAGCCATACAAATATCTCGACGCCAAACACTTTGGCGCCAACGTCAGCCGCATCAATTTCGCGCCTAAGACCATCAATGGCACTGAAACTCACTTCCAGAATGCTGCGATCAATCAGCTCTGTAATTATCCCTACGTAATCTTCGTTGCGCTCAAAGACATCGCGCCGGGGGAAGAAATCTGGGCGAGTTACGGGCCGTACTTCAGCTACGATAAGTTTATGTACATCGCCGAGGTTCGGGATTTCTTCTGCGGGTTATTAAAGACCGACTGCAGCGAAAAATATTCTTTCGAACCGTGAAACATTGCAACATTGATCAATCGGCAGTCCGGCTATCTAGAAGTAAGGTTAATCAGGGTCTCCTGTGAAGAAAAATTCACCACAGAGGCACAGAGTTCGCAGAGATCGGAGTATTTTTTAATCAAAAGCTCATTACTCTGTGTCCTCCGCGCCTCCGCGGTGCCATCTCCCAGCGCCGCTTCGCACGGACGCTTGAAGACCTAAAAATAATAATCTTCGTAAGGAGGGAACATGGAAACATTCGATATCCATCACCATCTCGGCTCGTTGACCGGAGGAAGTCTACAGGAAGGTGACGGCTGGCAGGAGCGCGATTATGCCAATCGCGTGCGGATCATGGATGCCAATGGCGTCACGGGGGCGGCGATCCTGGCGGCGACGGGATACATCCAGGCCGATGGCATCAAGGACACCATGCGCTGCAACGATGTCGTCGCCGCCTATCGCAAGCGCGATCCCAAACGCTTCCCCGTGGCGTGCGGCATCGTCGAGCCGTTGCATGGCCCGCGCTCGCTGGGCGAACTGGACCGCATGAAGCATGACCTTCACTTTGACGGCGTGGTGTGGCACAGCCGATTTCAAGGTGTCGCCGTCGACCATCAGCTCATGCGGCCGTTATTGAAGAAGGTGGGCGAGTTAGGCCTCGTGCCATTGATTCATACCAACGCCGAGTCGAATCTTGAAGCGGTGTGGCGCCTGGAGCGATTGGCGTCGGAATTCCCCGAGCTGACGTTTGTCTCGATGGATGCGCTGACGACCAACACCAACAGCCAGCTCGCCTTGGACATCGCCAAACGGACGAAAAATATTCTCTTTGACACCGCCCATGTGCGCGGACCGGCCTACGTCAAATCTTTTGTTGAAGCCGTGGGCTCCGAGCGACTGATCTTCGGTAGTCTATTTTACTCAACTCCACCGAGTTATGAGCATTGTGCCACCCTGGAGGAAATCAAAGAGGCGAAGATTAGCGATCAAGACAAGGCGAATATTTTGGCGCTCAACGCCAAGCGGCTGTTTAAGATCGCGTAGCGGTCGAGCGCTAATTGACAAGCTAGCTACGCCATGATTTGTAATGTCGCACTACTTGAATTTGAAAGGGCGAGTTTCGCGCTAATAGGACATGAAAAGATATTTTGCGATTTCCAGTTTTATTTTCATGGTGATTTTTATTTGCAGCACGGTGACGCTTTGGTCCGCTGACGCGCCTGCCAAATTGGGACCCCTGCTCAAGATTAATAAGGATCTCGACAAACGGACGGTGATCAAGAAGTCGTTGATCCCTGGGTCGGGAAACGGGTTGTTCGCGGTGGTGAGAATCAAGAAGGGTGAAGTGATTGGCCATCTGGGTGGGCGTCTGCTCGAAGAGTTTCCGCAAGGCAATCATTACGTCGGTGCATTGATCGAATGCGCCCAGAAGGAAGCCCACCCGTACAAGTATCTCGATAGCAGAGATAACGGTGCCAACGTGAGCCGGATCAACTTCGCGCCGAGCAAGATCAACGGCATCGATACCGACTTTCAAAACGCCGGGATCAAGCGCCTGTGCAAGCATCCTTATTTTGAATTTGTCGCGTTGAAAGATATCGCGGCGGGGGATGAGATTTGGTCGAGTTACGGTCCGAACTATGATTACGAAAGGTTTATGAAAATTCCCGAAGTACGGGATTTCTTCTGTGGCCGAATAAAGACCGATTGCCGGGAAATGTATAGCTACGAGCACTAGAAATCGCTGGAGGAACAATGGGCCAAGAAGATTGGGCGAAAAAGTATGCCGCCATGGACCCACGGCTGATGCTAAAGTACGAGCAATTGCCAAAAGGCGAGCAGATCGGCAAGAAGCCGATGGCGCCGAAAACGCCAGTGAAGAAGTCCTAGCGCTTAGCTCGCTTCGTTTGGTTGCGCGCCGAGTGCATGCGGGCGAATGGCGGCTGTCGTAAAAGACAATTATGCTTCGCGCTGGCGCGCGGCGGCGAAGGAGAATGCGTCGTAGGCCTTTTCAGGAATCATTTTTATCATTTCATCTCGCGTCGGGTCGCGATTGACTCCCACTGGGTCGTTGCCGGCTTGCATGGCCTGAATTTGCTCGCGCAATAATTTTCTAAACATAATCACGCCGCGGTCACCTTCTCCGAGGTGTTCTTTGGCGCGGTTTGCAATCGGCCCTTGGGTTTCCCAGGCCATGTGGTCCTGGCTGGTGAAGTTGTCCATGTGGAATTCGCCCTGTTCGTCCGTTGTGCCGACGTACTCGATCGGCGTGTTCTCCGGCTGCTCGACGATCTTGCCGTCTTTGGACGGGCTGAAGCGGAATTGAAATACTTGAGTGTTTTGATCGTCGATGGGCGTGCGGAAATGCAAGGCGTAGCCAATCCGCACAGGGACGAATAAGATATTCGGAAACACCAGCGGGTGTGGCGTCTCAGCGGGGGCGTTCTCATCCGCAAAAATCCTTTGCTTCTGGATGCCCGCCCAGTTCGGGTGTATCACGAGTTCGAAATCGATCTTGCTGACCATGCGATAGTGAAACGGCACATGATCGGGGTCGCCCTTGAGCTTGAGCGTGTGGGAATGGAGAAAGTAAGTGTGTGTCGGGTCAACCGAGTTTTCCATCGCTTGGAGCCAGTTGCAGCGTAGCGTCTCGCAGACGTCGATCTTTTTGCTGCCGTCTTGGCGCACCAGTAGATCCCATTTCGGCAGTAACGGCTTTTTCTCCGGCGGTCCCATGTAGGCGAACAGCAGGCCGCCCAGCTTTTCTACCGGATAGGCGGGGTGTTGAATCTTGTCTTTGAAACCGGCCTCGGGATTCTCAAATGGCTGCTCAATACATTTGCCGCAGGCGTCGTATTTCCAACCATGATATGGACAGCGAATCCCGTCCTGTTCGACGAAGCCGTAGTAGAGCGATACCCCGCGGTGGGAACACTTTTCGGCGACCAGACCATAGTTACCGCTCTTGTCGCGGTACAGGACTAAACTTTCACCGAGGATTCGAACCCGTTTCTTCGGCTTCGTATCCGTAAGCTCTGCAGCGGCAGCGACGGCATGCCAGTAGCGCCTGAGCAACTCTCCAGCCGGCGTTCCCGCGCCTACACGCGTAAGTATGTCGTTTTCTTCTTGCGTAAGCATGGTTCGCTCCTTGTGGCTCACGACAGTACGTGAAATCGGCGCGAGGTGTCAAATGTCGGGAATGCGTGAAAGATTAGAATTTACCGCAGAGGCGCAGAGTTCGCAGAGACTATTTTATTGACTCCCCCCCGTCGGCGTCCTCCGCGCCTCCGCGGTGAGATCTCTTTCAAGTTTCCGTTTCTGACTTGACGCTATGATTGCGACCGCTCTATAAATAGCGTCATCAACTACCAGTCTGTTTTAGGAGGCTCTATGGCTCAAACTTATGTCGATGCCGACGGGCATGTGATGGAGAACGCCGAGGATTTGCTTACTTTCGTCAAGGCGCCGTTTAACAATCGCGGCACGCGCAACTGGATTCCCAGTTTGGATCATTTCCACACGCCGGCCGACGGCACGCCGCGCACGCCGGGGACGTTCGATCCGAACACCGGACCGGAAGAGTGGCTGCAATTTCTCGACAAGACCGGCACCGACTACACGGTGCTTTATCCGACGACCGGCTTGGCTTACGGCAATGTCGCCTATCCACAGTGGGCGCTAGCCTATGCTCAGGGTTACAACGATTACATTCACAAGCGCTATTTGCAGCGGAGCCCGAAGCTGCAAGCGGTGTCGCTGATCCCCATGCAGCATGTTGTCGATGCCGTCAAAGAATTGCGCCGTTCGGTTAAAGACCTTGGTTTCATGGGTGCGATGATTCCGTCAAACGGCCTTGCGCGCCACGTGAGCCACGAAGAGTACTGGCCGATTTACGAAGAGGCGGAGACGCTCAACTGCGTGCTCGCCGTGCACGGCGGCAGCTATATCAACTTGGGCTTCAACTCCTACACGGTTTTTCCCGCTACGCGCGCGCTCGGCATGCCTTTCCCGCTGGCGATCGCCATGACCGGCATGATGGTCGACGGGGTGTTGGATCGTTTTCCGAAGTTGCGCTTGGGTTTCATGGAAGGCGGCACGGCGTGGATTCCGCTGGTCATCGACCGTTTGGAGCGCGAGCTGGAATATGGCGGGCTGAAGCTCAAGCGCCATCCGGTCGAGTATTTCAAAGACGACCGAATTTTTGTCGGATGCGAGGGCAACGAGAAAGCTCTGGCGTACGCCATCGAACGTGTCGGCCCCAAACCTTTTATGTTCGCGTCGGATTTCCCGCACGAGATTTCTATCTCCAACTGCATGGAAGAAATCGACGAAGTTTTAGAGCGCGACGATCTGAAGAAGGAACACAAGGCCGCGATCTTGGGCGAAAACGCGCGACGGTTTTACGGACGGTGAGAGGCCGGAGCCGCGACTCCCGACGGAGCCTGGCTTGATTCCTGGCGGGGGAACTGAACCTGTTCGCAACGTTTCAATGTCGGACCCACAATTTACAAGCAAGGAGCAGATTTAACATGCGCATCGACATGGACACCCACTACACGCCATTTGAGGCGCTGCGTCGGCTTGACGGTCAGTTTGGTACCGATGGCTTGCGCTTTGGCTTCGATCAACGGGCGGGGGATGAGGTGATTTATTACCACAAGTATACTCACTCCAAGAAATCTTCTATCCCCGATCTGAAGCGGCGGATCGAGGACATGGACGTCGCCGAGTTTGACAAACAGGTACTGATTTGCGGCAGTCGACTCACCTATTACGAGGCCACGCCGGAAGTGGGACTGGCGATCTGCCAGTCTTGCAATGATGGTTCGGCGCAGGCGATGAATTTCTCGGAGCGTTTTGTTGGAGCCGCTATCGTACCGCTTCAAGACATCAAACTCGCCGTTGAGGAACTCGACAGAGCGGTCACGAAACTGGGTTTGAAAGCGGTCAACATTGCAACCAACATCAACGGCAAGTTACTCGATACCCCGGAATTGAGGCCGTTCTTCAAGAAAATCAACGAGCTCAATATCCCTGTCTTGGTCCATGGGGTATCCGATTTCATGGTGTACGGGGTTCGGCAGATTGATAAGCATCCGCCGTTTAGCCAAGTGCGTTTGACTGGCGTGCTCGGGTTCCCGTTTGAAATGCAAATCGCGATTTCTAGCCTTATCCTGGGCGGCGTCCTCGATGAGTTCCCCGGCTTGAGATTTTGTTTTCTCGAAGGCGGCGTAGGATTTTTCGCCCATCTCATGGATCGGCTCACGGGTGATGCCTATGCCTGGCTTACCTCAAAGTCCGAAGAAGAACGAAAAATAGATCAGAAAAAGCGCGACCTGAGGGACGCGGCAGGCAACAGGGAAGACATCGTGAAGGATCAGCTCATCAAAAAATCTCCAGAACAGTATGTCGAAAACCTGTACCTCTCAGTTGAGGTGTTTGAAAAACTTCTTCCCTACACAATTCAGACCTATGGCTGCGACAATCTCGTCTTGGGCAGCGATTACCCGCATCCCGACACGTTCTTTCCGCACACGGTGCCCCGCCTCATGGGTTTGGAATCGGTATCAGCCGAAGACAAGGAAAAGATCGCCGGGAAAAATGCCCAGCGGCTACTGCGTATTTAAATGTTCAAATCCCGATTACTTGCTGGAGGCCGAATGATCCGCTCGCGTACAAATTTTCTTTTTAAGGTAATGGCCTGGAGCTTTTTCTGTGGCACCATGGTCAACGCCGCTGAGATTGACGAGCGTAAGAAGCTCGTGGAAGCGGCGCATAAAGAAGGCAACTTCGTTTTCTATACGTCGATGGACGCCGGCGACGCCCGGTCATTAACTCAAGCATTTCAGAAAAAATATCCTGGGATCAAAACTGACTTCTATCGCGCTGGCAGAGAAGCCGTGTTTAGTCGCTTTGCGCTTGAGCAGAAGGCGGCGCGCTACGTAACCGACGCCGTCAGCGTCGGCGAATTTCACATCCTGGAAATGAAGAAGCAAGGGCTCATCACGCCTTATCTGTCACCAGAGATGCAAGCATTCCCGCCGGAATTTAAAGACCCGCAAGGATATTGGACCTGCGTGTATCTGACGGTGGCGGTTTTGGCCTATAACACAAATCGCGTTAAGCCTGACGAGGCGCCGCGCCGCTACGAAGATCTGCTGAGTCCCAAATGGAAAGGTCGCATGGCACTGGATGCCAATGAAGAGCGTTGGGTACCGGGGCTCATACAAACCATGGGACGCGACAAAGCCGTGAATTTTCTCAAAGCTCTCGCGCAGCAAGATGTCTACATTCGCCGCGGCCGAAGCCTGCTCACGCAGCTGCTGCTTGCCGGGGAGTTTGACGTGCAGATCGTCGCCTATTGGCACGAGGTGAGCCGACTAATGAAGGATAAAGCTCCCATCGGCTGGGTGGGCATGGAGCCGGCCATTAGCGGCGCGCCACAGATCAGTTTGGTCACGAAAGCGCCGCACCCCAATGCGGCGCGGTTGTTTATCGATTTTGTCATCTCCGCGGAGGGCCAGGGTATTATTGCCAAGCTCGGACGGGTTGCCGCACGGCCTGGGGTTAAACCGGACGGATACCCGGAAAAACTCAAGCTATTTCTTCCGAACGCGGCGTTGGTCGCGGCTCAGCTCGATGAAAACCACAAACTCTATGAGTCTTTATTTTTGAGAAAGTAGATGTGGCGATAGATGCCGCGTTCATCGGTTTCTTGGCTTTCGGGCGATACGTACGGTCCAGAAGGTCGACGATTTCCGCGCCCAGATTATCCCGCGAAGGCGAGCCTTGATTCTCAGGTTTTGATTGCATAGTCCTATGCAGGACTGTGAAAACACAATTTCTTACTGGAGAGACTAAATGTTTCGTTGTGTAGAACTGCCTACGTCTGTGCCTGGGCGACTGCTGCTGCACAGCATGCCCGGGCGCTTTGAAACGATCGAGCGGGTTTGGCATCAAGTGAAGAGCGAGGCGGTGGTTGCGATCGTATGTTTGACCGAACAGTTCGAAATTCGCCTAAAATCATCCCAATACGCAGAGGCCCTCGACGCCGGAACCGTTCCGTGTTCAGTCCTGCCTTTTGAAATCCGTGAAGGCGGAGTGCCCGCCGATCGAAACGCTTTCTGGGGGCTAGCGAACGAGGTCGCGAATCGCTTGCAGTCCGGGCAAGCGGTGCTAATTCATTGCGCGGGCGGCGTCGGCCGCACGGCTATGCTTGCCGTCTCCGTGCTGCTTGCCTTGGGCGAAACGATTCATCAGGCGGAAAACACCGTCTCGCAGGCGGGTTCCACGGTGGAAACGATGGCGCAGATCGAAATGCTTTCCTGGTGCGCAACGCGCGCTTCACCGGGGTCCCGTCAGGATTGATGAAGGTCGGAATTGGGTTCAAGGTTCAAGGGTTCAAAAGTTCAAGGTCGGATTCGGAAAATTAGCTGAGAGATTTCGGGAGAAAGTCGATGGCGACAGGCGGAGAAAAAATTTACGAATGGGACAGAGCCCCGCGGATGCCGACACCGGCGCCGCCGGCGGGGAGCTGCGATTGTCAATTTCACATTTACAGCGATCCGACGATATTTCCACCGCGGACCAATCCTCCTTACCCGCCGATTGAAAGCGCGACCTTTGCGCAAGCCCAACAAACGCACAAGGCGATCGGCTTCGATCGCGGCGTCATCGTCCACAGCGCGATTTATGGCAGCAATCACCGCCTCCTGCTGCACGCTCTCGAAAGCTTGAACGACCGCGACCGCTACCGCGGCATCGGTATTGTCGACGAGCGCGTTTCCGACAAGGAACTTGAGCGTCTGCACGCGGCCGGTGTGCGCGGCGCGCGTTTCAACTTCGTGCGCTTTTTCGCGATGGAGCAGCGCGAGGCCGACGTCCGGCGCTCGATGGCGCGGCTGCGTGAGCTCGGCTGGCATGCGCGGTTGCATGTCAATGGCGAGGATCTCCTCGAAAACTCGGTTCTGTTGCGTTCCCTCAAGGATGTGCCGATGGTGATCGACCATTTCGGTCACGTCGGGTTCGAGGGTGGCATGGACCGGCCGGTGATCCGCTGGGTGCTCGATATGCTGAAGCAGGAGAATTGGTGGATGATGGTTTCCAACGGCAATCGTGATTCGAAGATGGACGCGAGCTGGGAGGACGCGATTCCCTACGGCAATGCATTCATCAATGCTGCACCGGAGCGAATCGTCTGGGGTACCGACTGGCCACATCCCCAGTGGAAAAAGCGCATGATGAACGACGCGGAAGAAGTTGAACTGCTTTACCGTTACGTCGACGGCGATGCGGCGTTGCTGCGCAAGATTCTCGTGGACAATCCGGCACGGCTGCACGGATTCAAAGATTAGCGCGTCAAACGTGCGCGCCACTGAACGCGCGTCGCTCGAAATCAAGGGGGTTCTAATTTTGTCGAGTGGAAGTCGACTTGCTTCCCGCTCCGTCTTTGCCTCCTTATCGTCACCCCGGTGAAAACCGGGGTCCATCCCTATCCCCCGAACCTGCATACCGTTTTCCAACGGTATGACCGACGCTGACCGCCTCCGCCACACATGGATACCGGCTTTCGCCGGTATGACGGATGATGACTGCTCCTGAAGGTGAGAGAATTCAACCATCCATGGGAGCGACATTAATCAAGTGGGAACCCCTCCGGCTCCGGATTGCCGGGCGGATCAAAATATGTTTGCTCACCGCGTCATGACGCGATATTGTCCAAATTAACTCGAGAATCAGGAGGATTGACCATGGCCGACCAAAGACCCAACTATTCCACGCCGAGCTCGGTTCGCTCGGTGACATCGTATCCGGCGCGCCGGGGCTTTAAGCAGGGGCCCGTCGATCCCTCACTTGATTATGTGATCGGCGTCGAGGACTCCATCGACATCCATTGCCATGCGCACGAGGGACAGCAGGATGCGCTTGGCGTCGCCAAGCTCGCCGCGAAAAGCGGCATGATGGGTATTCTTTACAAGACGATTGTCGGACGGAAGGATCCGGCCGGGACGGTTGGCGGCGTGCGCACCGCGCTCGAATCCTGGTGCGCGGAAAAAGGTTTCACCCCCGTGCATCTCTGGCCGGGCAGCTCGGTGACCCAGGGCTTTCTCTCGAAGATCGAGCCGGCGTGGTCGGCGAAGAACTTGAAAGCCGGTGTAGTCGGACTTTGGATGCCCAACAATACGTCAGCCAACACGCTCAACATCGTCGGCGGCAAGCCCAGCGCCTGGGACCCGAACGCCGATCCCAAAGCGCACACCGAACCTTTGTCATGGGAAGACTCGCTCAAATACGGCCATTACCTGCTCGACGATAAAGGCCGGCTCCTACCCGAGATCGAAGAAATTTTCCGCATGGCCCATGATCACAACGCGGCGATCTTTTTTGGCCATCCAACCAAATCTGAATTCCGCGCCATGGCGGAGTTCAGCCAAAAGATCGGCTTTAAGCGAGGCGTCGTCGATCATCCCTTCAGCCCGTTCGTCAGTTTGACCATCGAGGAAATGCAGCAGGCGGGCGCCGCTGGCCTGTGGCTGAACTTCACCTACGATGAACTGTCGCCGCTGCTCGGCATCGATCCGGGGAACATGTACAAGGCGATTCGCACCGTCGGTCCCGAACACTGCACGCTGTCGTCTGACGCGGGCGAGCCGTTGTTTCCCAATTCTGTGGAGTCGCTCCGCCTGTTGCGCGGCCACATGTCGGCGTTTGGTTGCACGGCCGACGAGATCTACACCATGTGTACGGTGAACCCGTCATTTATCGTCGGACTCAAGCTATCGACGACGCAGCGGGCGAGCGCGGCATAGCTCGTACATCTCGTCCCAGAGTTATTTGAGTCGTGTTAGAAAAAACGACGCGGATGCTCGCCCGATTGACTTGAGGCTGATATCCATCGGCTTTATCGAGCTGAACTTTGATGAACGAGGTATTCCTTTCTCACATAGCCAACTGCACGCGATGGCCAAGTTTTGACTTTCAACCAATTGCCTTGCACTTCAAGAACCCTGATCGAGGTTCCCACAGCGAGCTGTTCCTTCGGCGTCGCAGCGAAACGAGGCCACTGCCTTAGCAACACTACGCGCCGTGTTACGTATCCCGCCACAGTCTTCGGTCGATCTTCGCGTGTTTTGGCAGGACGACTATCGGCATCGACTGTTTTTCGAACATTGGGGTCCATTAAGAGCCGCGAAGCGGAGTCCGGTGCTGCGAGTTCTTGGGTTCGATCCGAACCAATCGTCGCAACCAGGTCCGGCACCCTGCGACCTGAAGCGAACGAGAAATAGGCGATCGTGATTATCACCAGTCCAACTGCAGCCGTCGGTAACATTGCCGTCGGAAATGTTTTTGAGTCCCAGGGAAATTGCCAGCCACGCAGAAACCGATTCGGCCGTCCCGAGTTACTGTTGTAGCCGGGAGCGGCCGGAGAGTTAGCCGTCTGAGCAGCGGGCACGCGATCCCCGGTTAGCCCGTTAGCAGCGCTGTCGTGAACTAAATCCGCAGCCAGCAGTGGTTGAGTCTCTATCTTATTATGCACTTCGTTAAGCAATGTCTTGGCACGGGACTGCGTTCCCTCGACCTCAGCAAACTTCTTGGTGAGGCCAAATACCTGGCTCCGCAGCTCGGCCATTTCCGTGTAGCTACCGTCCAAAAGCTTCTGCTTCTCCGCGAGTTGACGTCCAAGTGATTCGATCTTCGCGCTCATCTGCTGCTCCATCTCACCGATGGCAAATGCCTTCGCTTGGAGCAACAGGGTTGCTTCCCGCAATTCTTCTTGAATCAAACGGTCTGACTTATCCCGTTCCGATGCCAAAGCGGCGTTCTCCCGAGTCAACTGGCTCATGTTAGCCTTGAGTGAATCAAGTTCAGTGTCACGGGACTCCAAGAGGTTCCGTTTTTCGCTGAGCTCACATTCTATGTCCCGAATTTGTGCGGCGAACCGATCCTCGAGGGTTTTTATCGCTGCCTCCTGGAGCTGCAACAGCTCGCTTTTCTGGGTAAGCTCCGCGCGTAACCGGAGATCCTCTTGATCCTTCGCTCTGCCGAACTCGGCGAGCTGCGCAGTGACTTGATCCATTTTAGCCCGGATCGCCTGAATATCGGCCTCGCGGCTCTCAAGCAGCGCGTCCTTTTTACTAAGTTGGCACTCCAGGGAGCGAATGGTCTCGCTGAAGCGGATCTCCAGGGCGTTGAGCGCAGATTCCTGGTTCCAGATCTCCCGGTTCTGCTCAGCGGGTTCTTCCGGCGACTGACCAGCCTGATTTCTCGACGCGCTCGGCTCCCCGATTCGCTTTTTCCACGCCACTGGCTCCGATTCATGGTTTTGCAGAGATCCAGCTCCTTCACGCCGCTGGTTTTCAAAACCCTGACGGGGAACGGTTTGGTCACGAGCTTGATTGACCTGCAATGTCTTGGTGGACTGCTCATTGCGCCCATCCGCTTCCGTCGATTTAGCTTCAAGGAGCAAAATTTTACTAATGATTTCTTTCTCCGCATCGCTGGGGTCCGATGCGCTGCGAAGCTGATCGATATCGCTTTTGTAGGGCGTGGGTCCGTCCAATATTGCGTTAATCAGTAGGAACCGAAGCCTACTATTGCGATCCAAAGTGTCATGATTGACAAAACTCAAGAGAACCTTGGCGTCCTCATACCGCCCGTCGGTGATGAGAAGCTCGATCTCAGAAAAGATTTCTTGGGAATCAGTAATTTTGGCCATAGCGCATGGTCCCAGGCGCGGGTCCGCTTTCACCTCACCATTTTGATAAAAGCGGTGCGCTGAGACATAGCGGAAATTTCGCCGCGTTTGCGCTTCGGATACTGTGCGGAACAATGGCACCGATCGTCCTGCGATCCGACCGATCGATTTCAAAAAAATACCGGACCGGACGCTGGCCGTTGCTCCGCGTCACTGCTTAAACCGATCAACATGTTCAACGACAGCAAATTTTGTGCCGTCACAATAGTCAGCCCTTCGGTCGAAAGACTTTATCATCAATGCTGGAACAGCAGGCTTTCCGTCGCGCCATGGCCCCTCGTATCTAGCAGTTGTCGGAAATTTTGTAGGTAAAGTTCTACTGAGGTGTCGGTAAAATCCCTTACGAACGATACAATTTTTTCCCCATTGACTTCAAATACATTCGAACCTGAGAGCTGGAGATTCCAAGCATCGACGCGAAGCATGCACTCAGATTGTTTCTCTGTAATCAGTTTGTCTATTTTCCAACCGTTGACCTCGGTGAGCCACGGGCTGAGGCACCATTAGCCGGTTACGACGTCCTCGGCGCCTCGCGTGAATTACCGTATTTCGGCAAGCTCGATCTTTGACTGAACACTGTGGTAAAAAGGGAAAAACGGAGACCCATATGCTCACACGATGGTTTTGCGTATTAATCGTCGCTGCGCTCGCGTCAATCACCTCTCGACCACCAAGCATTGCGGCGGAACCTCCTTGTCCCTCGATCCTTGATCAAAAATTCGCCAATTTGATGGATGAGTCGATCTCGCTTTGCCAGTTCCGCGGCAAAGTGCTGCTGATCGTCAACACCGCGAGCGAGTGCGGCTACACGCCGCAGTACGACGGCTTGGAAAAGTTGTATCGCCGTTATCGCGACAAAGGATTTGCCGTCTTAGGTTTCCCCGCAAACGATTTTGGCGGCCAGGAACCGGGTTCGAACAAAGAGATCGCGCAGTTCTGCCGGGTGAACTACGGCATCACGTTTCCGGTGTTCGCGAAGACCAACGTCGTTGGCGCGAACGCGAATCCACTCTTTCGCGAGCTTTCCGCGAAGACGAAGAAGCCGCCGCAATGGAATTTCCACAAATATCTCCTCGACAAGGCGGGCCAGCCGGTAGCCGCGTTCGAAAGCGCCGTCGAACCAGAAGACCGACGCATCACTGCTGAGATCGAGAAATTACTGCTGGGCCGCTGAGACATTTGTCTTTCGAGCGGTTTGAACCCGTCGAGTTATTGAGATTCCAGCCGAATTGCCGGAGGATGGTTCTCAACAGGACCAAGTCCCGTCATGTCCGATGACAAACCACAGGCTGGTGTAGACGGCGTAGCCGATCAGTTAGGCGACAAGATCGATGCCCTCTATCGTTCTGAGTCGCGCCACATCTTCGCGACTCTAGTTCGACTGCTCGGCGACTTCGATCTCGCCGAGGAGGCGCTGCACGAAGCCTTTAGAGCAGCTCTGGAGCAATGGCCGGGTGACGGCCTACCCGCCAATCCGTGCGCATGGCTCATTTCAACTGGCCGCTTCAAAGCTATCGACGCGATCCGCAAGCGCGCCCGATTCGAGCCGTTGCCGGACGATTTCGCTAAGCGAATCGCCGATGACACCGATAATCCGGACGCGCACAACGACGAAAGCGTCGAAGACGACCGGCTGCGTTTGATTTTCACCTGCTGCCATCCAGCCCTGTCGCCGGACGCTCAAGTCGCGATGACGCTGCGCGAAGTCTGCGGTCTCACAACCGAGGAGGTCGCGCGGGCGTTTCTCAGCGCGCCGTCCACGGTGGCGCAGCGCATCGTGCGTGCCAAGGCAAAAATTCGTAACGCGCGCATTCCCTACGAAGTGCCTTCCAAAGCCGATCTCCGCGACCGGCTCGACACCGTGCTGCGGGTTATCTACCTTGTGTTCAACGAGGGCTACTCCGCTTCATCGGGTTCAGTGCTCACGCGCCACGATCTTTCCAGCGAAGCGATCAGCCTCGGCCGTATTCTCGTCGAGTTGCTGGCTGAGCCCGAAGCGCTCGGGCTGCTGGCGCTGATGCTGCTCCAGGAATCGCGCCGCGCGGCGCGCAGTTCAGCGACGGGCGATCTCGTGCTCTTGGAAGACCAAGATCGCTCGCTGTGGAATCACGATTTCATCGGAGAAGGCTCGGCGCTGGTGCAACGGGCGCTGGCGGCAAACCAGGTCGGCGTGTACACCATCCAAGCCGCGATCGCCGCCGTGCACGCCAACGCACCCGACAGTGCCGCAACCGACTGGGGCCAAATCGTTACGCTGTACGATTTATTAGCGCGGGCGGAACCTTCGCCGGTCATCGGGTTGAACCGCGCGGTGGCGGTGGCCATGCGCGATGGTCCGTCTGCGGGGCTAACACTGGTCGACGCCATCCTGGGACACGGCGATCTCTCGGACTACCACCTCGCCCATGCGGCGCGGGCGGATTTCTGCCGGCGGCTGGGGCGAATAGCGGAAGCCCGGGCCGCCTACCAACGAGCTCTGAGCCTCACGGAGCAGGAGCCAGAGCGGAGATTTCTGGAGCGGCGGCTAGCGGAGCTGAAAAATTAATCGGCCGGTTGTCGAATTTAGCGCAAGCCGAACGACTACGCAGTGTAGACAATGGATCACGTCTAACCCGAAGGAGCGATAAATATGGCTACGCCAGAGAAAGCTGTGCCGATCTCGGATCGCGAGCTTGTGTTAACCCGCATCATCGATGCGCCGTGCGAGAAGGTGTTTAGGGCATGGACCGAACCCGAACTCCTCAAGCAATGGTTTGCACCTCTGCCCTGGACGACGCCCATCGCGGAAACCGATGTCCGACCGGGCGGCGGCAACCTGATCGTCATGCGGGGCCCCGACGGCAACGAATTCCCCAACAGGGGCGTATATCTCGAAGTTGTCAAAAACCAGCGGCTGGTGATTACCGACGCCTACACGAAGGCTTGGGAGCCCTCGGAAAAACCGTTCATGACGGTGATATTGACCTTTGAAAATGAGGGTGGAAAAACCAGATATACCGCTCTGGTTCGTCACTGGACGGTCGCCGATCGAGAGGCGCACGAAAAAATGGGCTTCCACCAGGGCTGGGGAATGTGTACCGACCAACTTGCGGCCGTCGTCGCGAACCTGTGAGGCGGCGTGGTGAAAAATTAATATGTCGAATGTCGATTTGAGCCCAGGCCACTCGACTACTTGATGTCAGAGCCAGAATCCAGTCGATCTCATTGTCCTGCTAGTCTGGTCGCTGATCAAAATATGAGCTAGGAGAAACCCATATGGCCCGCAAAATTTTCGTTAATCTACCCGTCCAGGACCTCAAGAAATCCATGGATTTCTTCTCGTCGCTTGGTTTTACGTTCAATCAACAATTCACCGACGATACAGCAGCGTGCATGGTTATCAGCGAAGACATCTACGCAATGCTGCTCACCCACGCGAAGTTCAAAGAGTTCACGCCCAATCCGATCTGCGATGCGACGAAAAATACGGAGGTCTTGGTTTGCCTGTCGTGCGAAAGCCGCGCGGCGGTCGATGACATGGTTCGCAAGGCCGTCGCCGGCCGCGGTAAGACCTACAACCAACCGCAAGACCATGGTTTCATGTACAGCCATGGCTTTCAGGACCTGGACGGACATATCTGGGAACTGATCTACATGGAACCCAGTGCGCCGGTGTGACACGTCGATGAGATGGTTGTATCAGTGCGCAATCGAACTGGTTTCAGCAAAATTCGTGTGCCGGAGAATGTTTTGGGTGGCATGTCGAATTTGATGATTTGTGTTCGACTAATGATAGACAAACGAGCTCACTCGCGATGCGTAAGAGGAGGACACCGGGATGAGGTTTCTTTGCCTTTCGTACATAAATGAAACGAAATTCGAGTTTTTGTCTGAAAGCGAGCGAGAAATCTTCATCAAGGAATGTTCCGCGTACGACGATATCCTTCGAAAGAGCGGGTATTTCATTCGTCTGGAGGCGCTGGAAAGCGCGCGGAACGCCAAAACCCTGCGCTACGGAAACGACAAAGTGTCCATCACCGATGGCCCATACGCTGAAACCAAGGAACAATTGGGCGGCATTCTCTTGCTCAATGCCAATGATCTACATCACGCAACTGAATTGATGTCGAAGCATCCGGGTATTCGTGTGGCCACTTTCGAAATCCGTCCGCTCGACGAAGAATCTACGGCGAACGTCAATCCAGCGGAACACATGTGAGGGGGCGAATGCGCCCAAGTTCTTTCGACAAATAAGTAGAGCCGACAAGCCCAGGGTTGCTTGAGAAAGTAATTGGAACGGGCGAGAAATTCCGACCAAATAAAAGGAGACTATTATGCCTATCGAACCCTATCTGTTTTTTAACGGCCGCTGCGAAGAGGCGATCGAGTTTTACAAGAAAGCATTGGGCGCGGAAGTGCTCATGATGATGCGCTTCAAAGACAGCCCGGAACCGCCCGCGCCTAACATGGTCCCGCCCGGCTCGGACAACAAGATCATGCACTTGTGCATGCGCGTCGGCGATGGCAACGTCATGGCCTCTGACGGTCGCTGCACAGGGCAAACCAACTTCCAAGGATTCTCCCTGTCCGTAATAGCCGCCGATGAAGCCGATGCCAAGCGCAAGTTCGCAGCGCTGGCCGAAGGCGGGCAGGTGCAGATGCCGCTCGCGACGACTTTCTGGTCGCCGTGTTTTGGAATGGTCGCCGATCGCTTCGGCGTGGGTTGGATGGTCAGCGTGGCGCCTTGAGCGTGTCGGCAAAAGTGATTTGAGGTGGGCTTATGAAATACCTGTTGCTAGTTCACCATGACGAATCCGCTTTCGACCAGATTAGCAAAGAGAAACAACAGGCGATGCTTGCCGAGTCCGTGGAGCTTACGCACCAGCTCCACGCCAACGGGCAATATCTTGGCGCCTCGCCACTGCAGCCGGCGGCGACGGCGGTCATCGTTCGGTTGCGCGAAGGTAAACCGCTCGTGACTGATGGGCCGTTCATCGAGACACGCGAGCAGATTGCTGGCTACTTTCTGATCGATGCCAAGGATTTTAACGAAGCGATCCGCATCGCCGCACGTGTTCCAGGGGCGCGCATCGGTGCCGTCGAGGTTCGGCCGCTGATCGAGATCACCGGCCTGCCGGAAGATTAATCCAAGGAGACGTTATGCAGAAGATTACGCCATTTTTATGGTTCGATAACAACGCTGAGGAGGCGGTAAACCACTACCTCTCCATTTTCAAGAACTCGAAGATTAACAAGGCCCTATGCTGCGGTGATGCTGGGCCCGGGCCGAAGGGATCGATCCTGACCATCGCGTTCCAACTGGAGGGCCAGGAGTTCATCGCTTTGAATGGCGGCCCGATATTCAAATTTACCGAAGCCATATCGTTGTCCGTGGACTGCAAGACGCAACAGGAGGTCGATGACCTGTGGGAGAAGCTGTCCGATGGCGGTCAAAAGAGCCAGTGCGGGTGGCTCAAAGACAAATTCGGACTGTCGTGGCAAGTGGTTCCCTCCGCTTTGGTCGAGATGTTGCAAGACCAAGATGCTGAGAAAGCAAAACGCGTCATGGCCGCGATGATGCAAATGAGTAAAATAGACATTGCGATACTGAAGCAAGCGTACGACCGTCAATAATTCGTTACGGGCCACAACCATCACCGATTAGAAATTGGAGTTGCGAGATGAAATACATTCTGCTGATTTACCTGGACGAGCAAAAACCGCTGAGCGAGACTGAGCGGCAGGACTGTTACGCTGAGTCCACGCAACTCGCGCTGGAGCTGCATTCGCATGGCAAATATCTTGGCGCCAACCCACTGCATCCGACAACGATGGCAACTAGCGTCCGAGTGCGGGAAGGCAAACGCTTGGTGACCGACGGGCCATTCGCCGAAACGCGCGAACAACTGGGAGGCTACTTCTTGATCGACGCCAAGGATCTCGATGACGCGCTCGGCATCGCCGCGCGGATTCCCATGGCGCGCAAGGGAACCGTGGAAGTTCGGCCGGTGATCGAGATTCCGGGGCTGCCGATTGGCTAACCTGTGCGACGGTAAAGTGATTGCACGGGTTGTGAGAAAATTTGCGCGAAAATTACAATTCTAGGAAGGAGTTAACAATGAGTGGAGTACGAGTACTGGTGGGCACAAGAAAGGGCGCGTTCATTCTCACGTCGGACGCCAAGCGCGAACGTTGGGATGTTAGCAGTCCCGTCTTTGCGGGCTGGGAGATGTATCACCTCAAGGGATCACCAGTCGACCCGAATCGCATATATGCGTCGCAGTCCAGTAGCTGGTTTGGGCAGATTATTCAACGTTCGGACGACGGCGGCAAATCATGGCACCAACCGGGAACGCCTCCCGGCGAACCAACCACCGCGCCGGACGGCTCGCCCAAGGGCGAAAGCAACAAATTCGTGTACGACACCTCGCCTGAAACCGGCAAACCCCTCACCACACACCAGTGGTATGACGGCACGCCGCACCCCTGGGAGTTCAAACGCGTATGGCATCTCGAACCATCGCTCACCGATCCGGACACTGTCTATGCCGGCGTCGAAGACGCCGCCTTGTTCCGCTCCACCGACGGCGGACAAACTTGGCGGGAGCTTGCAGGCTTGCGCGGTCACGGCACGGGGTCCTCGTGGGCGCCGGGCGCGGGTGGGATGTGCCTGCACACGATCCTTCTCGACCGGAGCAACCCGAACCGGATTTTTATCGCCATCTCGTCGGCGGGCACGTTCCGCAGCGACGACGCGGGCAAAACATGGCGGCCGATCAATCGTGGCCTGCATTCGCTCTACATCCCCAATCCGACTGCCGAGGTCGGCCACTGCGTGCATCGCATCGCCATGAACGGGTCGCGTCCCAACGTATTGTTCATGCAAAAGCACTGGGACGTCATGCGCAGCGACGACGCCGGTGAGTCGTGGCACGAGATTAGCGGCAACCTGCCGACCGACTTCGGCTTCGCGATCGAAGTTCATTCGCACGAGCCGAATACCATCTACGTCGTGCCGATCAAAAGCGACTCAGAGCATTTTCCGCTGGACGGCAAACTACGCGTGTACCGCAGCCGAACAGGCGGCAACGAGTGGGAGCCGCTCACCAAAGGTTTGCCGCAGAGCGACTGCTACGTCAACGTGTTGCGCGACGCGATGGCGGTCGATTCACTGGATAGGTGCGGCGTGTACTTCGGCACCACCGGCGGGCAAGTCTACGCATCCGCCGATTCCGGTGACAGTTGGGCGCCCATCGTCCGAGATCTTCCGGCCGTTGTGTCCGTCGAGGTCCAGACGCTGCCATGATCCGAGTCACGCTACCGCCGCATCTGCGCAAACTCGCGCAAATCGATGGCGAAGTGAATCTTGACGTCGAAGGTCAGGTCACCCAGCGCGCGGTGCTCGACGCCCTCGAAGTGCGCTATCCAATGTTGCGCGGGACGATTCGCGATCACGTCACGCAACGGCGCCGCGCGTTCGCGCGCTTCTTTGCCTGCGGCGAGGATCTCTCGCACGAACCGCCGGACGCTCCGCTGCCCGATGCGGTTGCGACGGGAAGCGAACCTTTTATGATTATGGGCGCCCTCGCTGGCGGCTAGGGGACCTAGTTTCGATACGTTTTTGAAAACTAAATACCCATATTCAATGGAGGATTTGTGCGATACGTAGATGGATATGTAGTACCCGTACCGAAGAAGAACGTGGCAGCCTATCGCCGCATGGCGCAGAAGGCGGGCAAGGTGTGGCGCGATCACGGCGCTCTCGAGTTCGTCGAATGCGTCGCCGACGACGTGAAGCCGGGCAAGCAGACGTCGTTCCCGCAGAGCGTCAAGCTTAAGGCCGGTGAGACGGTGGTGTTCTCGTGGATTGTGTTCAAGTCGCGAGCGCATCGCGATCGTGTCAACGCGAAGGTAATGAAAGACCCGCGCCTAGGTAACATGATGGATCCCAAGGCCATGCCCTTCGACGCCAAGCGCATGTTCTGGGGCGGTTTCAAGGTCCTGGTCAAGGGCTGAGTGTGCGCTGCCCCGCCTGCATGCGCCCATACACCCATTCGAGGAGACCGCACCATGCTTAAAATTATCCTGATCTCTCTCGCGGCGATCGTCGTCGTGTTTCTCGTCGTCGTTGCCATGCAGCCATCCGAGTTCCGCGTCTCGCGGAGCGTCACCATCGTCGCGCCTCCACCTGCGGTATTTGCGCAAGTGAACGATTTCCACAAATGGGAGGCATGGAACCCGTGGGGGAAAATCGATCCGGCGATGAAGCAAAGCTATGAAGGCGCGCCGGCGGGAACCGGCGCGATTTATACATGGATCGGTAACAAAGAAGTTGGCGAAGGACGCATGACGATCACTGAGAGCCGTCCGAGCGATCTGATCCGAATCAAGCTTGAATTCATGAAGCCCTTTCAAGCCACGAACACCGCGGACTTCACTTTCAAGGCCGAAGGCGATCAAACCACCGTGACCTGGGCTATGTTCGGCACGAACAATTTTACTGCCAAGGCTTTTGGTCTGTTCATGAACATGGATAAAATGATCGGCGGCCGATTCGAGAAGGGGCTGGGGAGCATGAAATCGATCGTGGAAGCAGGACCGAAGTCATAGCGCGACCGCGCGTCGCGACGAAGGAGACCGATCATGAATATCGTACTGTGGATCGTTCAGGTGCTGCTCGCGCTGCTCTTTCTTTTTGCCGGCGGCACGAAACTCGTCCTGCCGATCGAAGAAATGACCAAGCAGATGCCGATGCCAGGTTGGTTCTTGCGGTTTATCGGCGTTGCCGAAGCGCTCGGCGGCCTCGGCCTGGTCCTGCCGTGGATCACGCGTATTCGCCCGAGTCTTACCCCGATTGCCGCCGCCGGACTGGTGATCATCATGATCGGCGCCACGGTAGTCACGCTGATGACCGGTGAAATCGCGATGGCGCTGTTCCCGCTGGTGACGGGAATTCTTTGCGCGTTTGTCGGCTACGGCCGCTGGCGGCTCATGCCGCAAACTTAACCCGCTGACTTTGCGCTTGTGAAAAGCACGACGACCGTTCTATGTGGCAGCGGTTTTCGCTGAGTCGTTCAATTCCATCTTCCCATCGATTGCGATAATACTCAGGTCGTGGATCTCGCAGTTCAGGTTTTCGAACTTCCGGGCTAGGATCCGATGAAGGGGAGCGATTCGTTGAATACGCCGGAGGCGAAGGAATTCATCTATGTCCGAGAACCAGCTGCGCTGGAAGCATTGATCGAGCGCATCGGCAGGGCCGAAAGGGTCGCGCTGGACACCGAGGCGGACAGTTTGCACAACTATTTTGAAAAGGTCTGTCTGGTTCAGCTTTCGTTCACCGGCGAGCATTACCTGGTCGATCCGCTCGCGGGGTTGGAACTGAGGGGATTTTTGGCAGCCTTAGCCGAGAAGCCGTTGATTCTGCACGGCGGCGACTACGATCTGCGCATGTTGCGGGCGTCTTTGGATTTCAGACCGCGGCGAGAAATTTTTGACACGATGATTGCGGCGCAATTGCTCGGGATTGAAGCGATCGGGTTGGCGGCTCTCATCGAGCGATTCTTTGAGATCACGATCGGCAAGGAAGGGCAGAAGTCGGACTGGTCGCGCCGCCCGCTGAGCGAGCAGCAATTGCAATACGCGGTCAACGACACGCTTTTTCTCGAGCGGCTGAGCGATCGGCTGACTGGCGAGCTGAGGGAACGGGGACGGCTTGAATGGCTCAAGGAAAGTTGCCGCGCGATGGTCGAATCGACCGGCCGTGATCGCGCCCGCGACCCGGAGGAGGCCTGGCGCATCAAGGGATCGGGGCGGTTGAGCCGGCGCCAATTGGCTTATCTGCGAGAGATTTGGCGCTGGCGCGATGAGCATGCTAGGCGTGCAGACCGGCCGGCGTTCATGATCTTTGGTAATCAACAGATCTTCGATGTCCTCCAATGGGCGGAGTCTCATCCCGGTGTGGCGCTGGAGCAAGGGCCAAAGCTGCCTCGAAACATTCGTGGCGCGCTGCTGACGACGCTGAAGGAAGCGATCGCACGGGCGGCCGGCATGGCCGAAGTGCAATGGCCGGAACGTAAGAGAGGCGAGCGCGTCGAAGCTTTTAGCGCCGACGACTTGGAGAAATTGAATGCGCTGCGTGGCGCATGCGCGACGATCGCCAAGGAGCTGGAGATCGCCGCGGCGACCTTGGCGCCAAAAGCAGCGGTCGAGGCTATTGTTCAGAGCCGGCTTCGCACTTTGGATGAAATTGTCGAGCGTGGCGGGCTGTTGCGCTGGCAGGCGAAGCTTGTGCAAGGCGCGGTGAAAAATTGTTTGTTCTGAGATTGGCTTGGCATTATCAGCCCGTCATGATTGAACTTGATTGGTCCTCGACTTTGCGGGATAAAACGCGCGAGGATTTCTTGAGGATTACAATCAGTGCAATTGCAATTAATTTTGCGCCACGCGGTTAGAAGAAGAGCGCTCAGGAAGGGAATTATATGACTCGGAGTGGCGGCGAGTATATCCGCGGCCTGCGCGATGGGCGCACGGTGTTGCTCAACGGCGCGCGCGTGCCCGATGTGACGACGCACCCGGCTTTCGCCGCCGGCGTACGCACTGTCGCGCGGTTTTACGACCTTGCCCACGATCCGGCCAACCGCGCGTTACTGACTTATCCCTCGCCGCGCGATGGCCGGCCGATCAACAAGTCGTGGTTGGTGCCGCGCACGCGGGACGATTTAGTGGCGCGGCGGCGCGCGATAAAATTCCTTGCCGACGCGAGCTACGGTTTTCTTGGCCGCTCGCCAGACCATGTCGCGTCATTTTTCGCTGGATTCGCCGGCGCGCCGGAGTTTTACGCGCGCGGAGGCCAACAGTTCGCCGACAATCTTTTGCGCTTCGCGGCCAAGGCCGCCGATGAAGATTTATACCTGAGCTACGTGATCGTCCATCCCACCGTTGACCGCGCCAAGCCGGCGCACCAGCAGGTCGAGCCCTATCTTTACGCCGGCGCTGCCGCCGAGCGCGACAACGGCATCGTCATCCGCGGCGCGCAGATGCTCGGCACGGGCTCGGTGATGTCGGATTACATATTTGTTACGGTGATCTTACCGCTCAAGCCCGGCGACGAAGACTATGCAATCTCCTGCGTGGTGCCCAATCGCGCGCCGGGGTTGAAGCTTTACCCGCGCCGGCCCTATGCTCTCGGTGCCACCGGTGTGTTCGACTATCCGCTGTCGAGCCGCTACGACGAGACCGATTCCCTGGTCGTATTCGACGACGTGTTTGTGCCTTGGGAAGACGTTTTCATTTACAAAAATATCGAGCTGACGGCGGGGCAGTTTAGCGTGACCGCGGCTCATGTGCTGGGCAATACCCAGTCGCATATTCGCTCGTGGGCCAAGTTGCAATTTTTGGTCGGGCTAGTGAAGCGCTGCATGGATTTGAGCGGGCGCTCGGCCAATAGCGAGATAACCGCGCAGCTCGGTGACTTGGCTACTCGTGTTTCGCTCGTGGAGGGCATGATCCTCGGTGCCGAAGCGGCCGCCGAGGCCGATCAGTTCGGCGTGATGCGGCCCAAGGATTCTCTGCTCTACGCGAGTCAAGTGTACCAGCAGGCGATGTACCCAGCGCTGCTAGGTCAGATGCGCGGAATGATGGGTGGTAGCCTGATCCAGTTGCCGGCGACGGTGCATGAGCTGAGTGCGCCGGACTCGGCCGCCGACATCGAACGCTATCTGCGCTGGCCCAACGCGTCGGCACGAGAACGAGTGAAGCTGCTGAAACTGCTATGGGACGCCGTCGGCTCGGAATTCGCATCGCGCCATTTGCAGTACGAGATGTTTTACGCCGGCGAGCCTGCGGCAATCCAAGGACGCGAGTTCCGCAACTTCGATTGGGCTGCCGCTGGAGCGCTGGTTGATCAGTGCCTGGCGAGCTACGACGACACGACTCGTGATGATGGATTGATGCTGCTAAAAATCCTTTAGGAACGCTTCAAAAAGCTCGGCACGAACGAAAAATTCTTAAGATTATCAATCCCTCCCCGTTCTCCCTGATCCCTGTCGAAGGGTGAACGCGAGTTTTCAGAAGCATCATGGATTGAGACGAGAGTTTTGATTTGCTAGCCTCGACCCGATTTCCCTGCAACCCTTTACGGCATGCAACCTTCGGAATTACCTATCTTTGAAATCGAGCAGGGCTTGCTCGAAACTCTCAAGACCCACAGGCGGTTGATTCTCACCGCGCCGACCGGATCGGGGAAGTCGACGCAGGTGCCGCAGATGCTGCTCGATAGCGGCGTTCTGGGTGAAGGGCAAGTGGCGGTGTTGCAGCCGCGACGGCTGCCGACGCGCATGTTGGCGTCTTGGGTGGCCAGGTCGCGCGGCGCGAAGCTCGGTGCTGAAGTCGGTTATCAGATGCGGCTCGACAGCGTTGTCTCCGGCGCCACCCGAATTCGCTATGTGACCGAGGGTGTGCTCTTGCGCCAGATGCTGAGCGATGCCAAATTGGCTGGCGTCAACGCAATCCTGTTCGACGAGTTTCACGAGCGCCATCTCTACGGCGACATCACCCTGGCGCAGGCTCTGCAGATTCAAGCGTCAAGCCGACCCGATCTCATCATCGTCGTGATGTCGGCGACCTTGGATATTACGGCGGTAGAAAAATATCTCCAGCCTTGCGCGGTGCTGTCGTCCGAAGGGCGCACCTTTCCGGTAAGCGTCGAATATCTTACCGCACCCGCCGGCAACGCTCCGGTGTGGGAGCTTGCGGTGAAAGAGTTGCGGCGCCTGGTGCGCGCGCATGCGCAAGGCGATGCCTTGATCTTCATGCCCGGCGCTTACGAGATTGCGCGCACGGTGCAAGCGGCGCGCGATTCTCTTGGCACTGAGTTCGTCGTCTTTCCTTTGCACGGCGAGCTGCCGCCCGCTGATCAAGATGCGGCGGTGGCGCGCTATGAACAACGCAAAATTGTCGTCGCCACCAACGTCGCCGAGACCTCCCTCACCATCGACGGCGTTCGCTTGGTGATCGACAGCGGGCTGGCGCGCATACCGCGCTACGATCCTCATCGCGGCATCAACACCTTGCTGGTCGAGAAAATCAGCCGCGCAGCGTCCGACCAAAGGGCGGGCCGCGCCGGCCGTACGGCGCCCGGCCTTTGTCTGCGTCTGTGGACTGCTCACGAGCATAGCGGACGCGCCGCGCAGGAGACTCCTGAGGTCCGACGATTGGATCTCGCCGAAGTGGTGCTCACGCTCAAAGCGAGCGGCGTCGCAGACGTAAAAAACTTCCGCTGGCTTGAGCCGCCGGACGGGCGCGCGTTGGAACGGGCCGAGACGCTGCTTTTCGATTTGGCCGCCATCGACGGCGCGGGCGGCGCGATCACGCCGCTGGGGCGGCGCATGTTGGCATTTCCGGCCCATCCACGCTACGCGCGCATGCTCTTGGCCGCCCACGATTACGGCTGCGTGAAATCGGTCGCTTTGATCGCGGCGCTCACTCAAGGGCGCGACTTACTCCTGCGCCGGCAAGGCGACGGTCAAAGCGATGAGCAGGATGGCGACGACGAGTCGGATTTTTTTCGTTTGATGCGGCTGTGGCGCGAAGCAGAGCGCAGCGGCTTCGACCCCGAGCGCTGCCGGCGCGTCGGTGTGCATGCCCAAGCTGCGCGCCAAGTGGCGCCGCTTTTCGAGCAGTTCTTGCGCATCGCCGCGGAAGAGGATTTGGACACCGGCGACAAACCATTCGACAAAGCGGCGGTGCAGCGTTGCCTATTGGTCGCCTTTCCCGATCATCTTGCCAAGCGGCTCGATGGCGCGTCGCTGCGATGTGAGCTGGTGCATGGGCGGCGCGGCACGCTGGCGCGTGAAAGCGGGGTCAAAGCGCCGCTCTTCGTGGCCGCGGAAATCCGCGAAGTCGAAAGCGGCGGCGGCAAGGATCGCAACTTGAACGTCATTCTCAACTTGGCTACGGCGGTCAAGGAGGAATGGTTGCAAGAACTGTTTCCGCAGGGATTCAAGGAATCGCGTGGCATCGTATACGATCCGACAGCGCGGCGCGTCGTCGCGCGAGTCGAAAATCGGTTCCGCGATCTGCTGTTGGAACAACATGCTGCAGAACCGCCGCGGGCAGAGGAAGCCGCCGCACTGCTAGCGCACGAAGTTGTGGCCGGTCGCTTGCCGCTCGAAAATTGGGACGAAACGGTTGACCAGTGGATTGTGCGCGTCAACCGCTTGCGTCAATGGATGCCGGAGTTGGAGTTGCCCGTCATCGGTGAGGCGGATAAGAGCGTGATGATCGAGCATCTTTGCCATGGCGCATTCAGTTACAACGAAATCAAAAATCGTCCAGTGCTGCCGGTGGTGAAATCTTGGCTTTCGCGCCAGCAGCAATCGTGGGTGGATCAATACGCGCCGGAGCGGGTTCAATTGCCGAAAGGGCGGATGGTGAAGATTAACTATTCCACCGATGGGCCGCCGACCATCGCCGCGCGGATTCAAGATTTATACGGCATCGCCGACGCTCTCTGGATCGCCTCACGGCGGGTCGCGCTGCGTATCCAAATACTCGCGCCAAGCAATCGGCCGGTGCAAGTAACGGAAAATTTAGCGGCGTTTTGGCGCGAGACTTATCCCCGGCTCAAAACGCAATTGCAGCGCCGTTATCCGAAACATGAGTGGCGCTGAACTGCGTCTCGGACTATCTCCCGCAAAGGCGCTAAGGCAAAAAGGTTTTAAGAAATAATTTTTTTCTGACCTTGGCGCCTTGGCGCCTTTGCGAGAGGAATATCCGAGTCTTTTGCATTAACCCATAAATTGAGACTTGCGATGATCTGCCCAAACTGGGAAAGTGATTGTTATCGGAGAACAAAATATGCCTCTGAAAACCTTCAACGATATCGCAGTTCCCGGGTTCATGTACGGCACGGCATGGAAGAAAGAAGCTACCGCAACTTTAGTGGAGCTTGCTGTCGACAGCGGTTTTACCGCCATCGACACCGCCAATCAGTTGATTCACTACGAGGAGGCTCGCGTTGGCGAAGCCTTGCAGTCGCTGGCGCGGAAAGGCATTGAGCGCCCATCGCTGTTTCTCCAGACCAAGTTCACTTCGGCCGATGGTCAGGATCATCGCACGCCCTACGATCGTTCCGCCGATCTCACCACTCAGGTAAGTCAGTCCTTCATGAGTTCACTCGACCATCTCCACACCGATTATTTGGATTCCTATGTTCTGCATGCGCCGTTTTCGCGGCGGGGTCTCGGCGATGCCGATTGGGAGGTGTGGGCGGCGATGGAGGAACTTTATCAATCAGGAAAAACCAAGATGATCGGTATTAGCAACGTCGGCGCGGCCCAGCTCCAAGAGCTTTGCGAACAGGCCAGGGTGCGGCCGATGATGGTGCAGAATCGTTGTTTCGCCGCGCTCGCCTGGGACAAGCAGGTTCGGTCGATTTGCCAAGCCCACGGCATTATCTATCAAGGCTTTTCGCTACTGACCGCCAACCGGGAAGTGTTTGCCGCTCCCGAGATCCGTGCCATCGCCCAGCGAGTCGGCGCCGGTCCGGCGCAAGTGATTTTTCGCTTCGCCATGCAGATCGGCATGCTGCCGTTGACCGGCACGACCAGCGAGCAGCATATGAAAGAAGATCTCGCCGCCGACCGGTTCTCTCTCTCCGAGGACGTGTTGCAACTGATCGAGACGATCGCACTGTGACGTTCGGGTTGAATTGCGTGGAATCGGATTCCGTCCGTCTCTGGCTTCAGTAACGCCGTGCGCGGCGCGTTTGCACGGCCCGGCGATATCCGTTACGTTGAAAATCTACCGTTTCAAATTCGGACGCAACCTTGAATTCGCCTCACGACAGCAAGCCCGCGCCAACTTCGACCGGTGCCGCCAATAGAGTTGCCTTCGCGGCGCTGCATCACAAAGATTTTCGCGCCTACTTCGTGACCACGGCGCTGGCCATGATGGCGGACAACATAGAGCACGTCATCAGCTACTGGCTGCTCTATCAAAAATTTCATTCGCCGGTACTCGCCGGTTTCGCCGTGCTGAGCCACTGGACGCCATTCCTATTGTTCGCCGTTTACTTCGGCGCCATGGCCGACCGCTATGATTGCCGCAAGGTGATTCAAGTGGCGCAGCTCCTGTATATGGGCGTGTCGGCGGCGTGGGCGTTTCTATTCTGGACCGACACTATCGAACTGTGGCACGCCTGTATTCTTCTCGTGATTCACGGCATGGCCGGCGTGCTTTGGGGACCGGGCAGCCAATTACTCATTCACGACATCGTTGGCCGGGAACAATTACAGAGCGCGATCCGTCTCAATTCGACTAGCCGGCAGCTGGGAATTCTATTCGGCCCCGCGGTGGGCGGTGCCATGATGCTGATTTTCAGCCCATGGGTTGGGCTGGTTGTGAACACGCTGATCTACTTACCGCTGACCGTGTGGCTGCTCACCGTGCCGTACACCGGTCATAGCCGCGAGGATGCAGCACCGGCGCGCCGCGCCATTGGCTGGGGCGACGCGTTTCAAGTGGTTCGCGAAATCTCAGGCAACCGGCCGATCATCACCATGGTGGCTCTCGGCGGTTGCGTGTCTTTTTTTGTCGGCACCGCGTTCCAAGCGACAATGCCGGAGTTCGCCCACGATCTCGGAACGGAAAAAGCCGATTTCGCCTACAGCGCGCTGCTCGCCGCCAACGCCGGCGGCGCGGTGGTTGGAGGCTTCTTGCTCGAAGGCCGATCATGGTTACCGCCAAAAGAGAAAACCTCTTTCATCAGCGCAATCCTATGGTGCGTCGCCATCGCGGCATTCGCGCTGTCGAACCATTATTATTTATCTTTGTGTCTGCTTTTCATCGCCGGCGTGTTGAATCTCGCTTTCTCTTCCATGGCGCAAACCATCGTCCAACTCCGGTCGCCGGCTGAGCTGCGCGGCCGCGTGATCGGCTTGTATTCGATGGCGAGCATGGGGTTCAAAGCGTTCAGCGGCTTGACCGTCGGCGTGGTCGGCGGCTTGATCGGCGTCCACTGGTCGCTGGCATTAAGCGCGATGGTACTGATGACAATCACCATAGCGCTGTTCGCTTTCTCGATCCCCGGTGTAAGGCCGGAAAGATCCGGATAGCGCGTTCAAAACGTTCAAGCCGTTCAATTTGTTCAATACGTTTCGCCCAACACACGCGGCTTTAGCGGCGGACCATTCATGGCAGCAGATCAAAGATGAGTGCCCAAGCTAATCCTGACAGTCCAATGAAGCCGAAGCAGTCCGCCGGACGCGTGGCTTTTGCGGCGCTGCATCATGCGGATTACCGCCGCTATTTTTTCTTTCTGATGCTGGCGCATATGGGCGACAACATCGAGCATGTGATCAGCTACTGGCTGCTCTATCAAAAGTTTCACTCGCCGGTGCTGGCTGGGTTCGCCGTCATCAGCCATTGGACGCCGTTTTTGCTCTTTGCGGTTTATTTCGGCGCCCTGGCTGATCGTCACGACTGCCGCCGGGTGATTCAATCCGCCCAATGCTTGTACGCCGCGGTTTCCCTCACATGGGGGATTTTATTTCTCACCGACACCATTGAAGTCTGGCACGCTTGCGCCCTATTGGTGATTCACGGCATGGCCGGGGTGCTCGGCCAACCGGCGAGCCAATTGATCATTCACGATATCGTCGGGCGCGAACACTTGCAGAGCGCGGTCAGGTTAAACTCCACCGGCCGCAACATTGCGATCCTGCTCGGGCCGGGAGTCGGCGGCGCGACCATGCTGATGTTCGGCGGGCCGGCGGGGCTTTTCATCAACGTACTGATGTTTTTGCCGGCGGTGATTTTTTTATTTATCTTGCCTTACACCGGCCATAGCCGCGACGATGCCAATGCGGCGCGGGCGCCGCGGCCGACGCTCAGCGGCGCGCTCGACCTGCTGCGCGAAACCGCGGCGAATCCGACATTGCTGTCGATGATCCTTCTGGGCGGCGCCACTTCGCTGTTGGTCGGCAACGCTTACCAGGCGCAGATGCCGGAGTTTGCCCATGATTACGGCCACGACAAGCAAGATTGGGCTTATAGCGTTTTGCTCGGCGCCAACGCGGCGGGCGCCGCCGTTGGCGGTATACTATTGGAGGGCACCGGGTGGTTGAGAGCGAACCCGCGCAATGCGGCGATCTGCTCGATTGTTTGGTGCGTGACCATCGTCGCCTTTGCCGCCTCAACTAACTATTACTTTTCGGTCGCCGTGCTGTTCGCCAGCGGGGTGGTCCACCTGGCGTTTCTCTCCATGGCGCAAACCTTGGTGCAGCTCCAAGCGCCGCCGCAACTGCGCGGCCGTTTGATCGGTCTGTTCAACACGTCGAACGCGGGCCTGCGCGCCTTCAGCGGTGTAACCGTCGGCGTGGTCGGCGGCATGATCGGCATCCACTGGTCGCTGGCGATCAGCGCGATGGTGCTGCTGGCGGTGACGATCGCACTGTATGCTCTGGTGATCCCAGGGCGAAGCCGCGCCGAGCGGCGGTAATTGGAAAATTAGCCGCAAAGAACGCAAAAAACGTTTTCGCAATATCTCCCGCCAAGCATGTCCTGAGCCTCGTCGGAGGGACGCAACGACGCCAAGTTCGGAAATAAAATTTTCTTACAACCTTCGCGCCTTGGCGCCTTTGCGGGAGAATCCTCCGAATCACGCCGCTTGCGTGACGCTTTTGGCGCGGAACTCGTTGTTCTTGAGCGCGCGATAGCTGTCGAGCAGTTGCTTCTTTTCGGTTTCGGAAATTCCCAGCTGCGGGCGGCGGACCGTTGCCGTCTTGATCAATCCCTCATCGTGCAACACAGCTTTGATCCGCGCCACCGCTTCGACGATCGGTTCGCTGAAGACCAGTTCTTTTAACGCCGCCAAATCTCTCTGGATCGCGGCGGCTCGGTCGAATTCTCCAGTGCGGCCGGCGCAGTCCAGCGCGGCCCATTTCTCGGTCGCCACATTGGCGACGCCGATGAGCGCGCCGTTGGCGCCGAGCTGGTAACTCTCGGCGACGAAGCGGTCGTTGCCGGTGAGCACGCGCATCGCCGCTTTGTCGCGCTCGAGTTGCTTCACGGTCTCGGTGAAAAGATCGATGTCGAAGGAAGCCTCTTTAAAAGCGACGACGTTTTCCAGTCGGGCGATGCGGCAAATCGTATCGGGATCGTAGTAGTAGCTTTTCACCGGCACTTGGAAGAGCACGACGGGTAATTTCGTCTCGCGGGCGAGATCTTCGAAGAAGCGGACTTTGAGATTGGGGTCGACTTTGCCCCAGGCGAACAGCAGGGGCGGAAAGATCATGACGCCGTCGACGGCAAGATTTTCCAGATCACGCATGAGCGCGACCGCTTCGTCAGTGGACTGCGGCGCGATGGTGGCAATATGGACTTTGCCAGCGTCGCGCGCGACTTTGCCGCACACTTCATAGACTTGGCGTTTCTCTCGGATGCTCAGCACCGGGCTTTCGCCGATGCGCGCGCAGGAAACCAGGCCGGCAACGCCGGGCAGGGCGGCGAAGTGTTGGGTCAGACGCGCCAGGCTGTCGCTATCCAACGTGCAGTCTTGGTTAAACGGTGTGACGTAGGGAATAAATAAGCCGGTGAACCTTTCGTGATTGGTTGCCATCACTTCCTCCGCTGAATACTGCTTGAATTTACCGCTACTGCGAGTAGAACAGAAAGCAGTGATTCGTTCAAGTTGAGTCTGCCGAGGGGAGAACTTTAGGCGATGAGCAAAACAATTTCGTCCCAGGAGCTTGCCTCGTTGGTGGTGTCGGACGGTTTGTTCGCGGTCTTCGATGTGGGCGAACGCGGCGAGTACAACGAATGCCAAATTCCTAACTCAACCTCGCTGCCGCGCAGCCAGATTGAGTTTCGGATTGCCGAGTTGGTGCCCAATCGCACTATTCCAATTGTCGTCTATGACGAGGGCGGTAAGCGCGCCCAATTGGCTGCCGAGACACTGGCGGCGCTTGGGTATGAGACGGTTTCAGTTCTCGACGGTGGTCTTAAGGCGTGGCGGAACGAAGGCCGGGAAACGGTGAGCGGCGTCAACGTGCCGAGCAAGGCGTTTGGCGAAAAAGTGCATCACGACCGCAATGTGCCAGACGTATCGCCGGAGGAATTGAAAAGCTTAATTGACAGCGATGTTGATCTGACGATTCTCGACATGCGCACGCCGGAAGAGTACGGCAGGTTTTGCATTCCCGGCGGCTTGAACGTTCCCGGCGGCGATTTGATTCTTTGGGCCGAGGAGCTGCGGCACAAGCCGGCGGTCATCGTCAACTGCGCCGGCCGGACGCGCAGCATCATCGGCGCCGCGGGGCTACGGCGGTTGGGCTTGACCAATGTGCGCGCGCTGCGCAACGGCACCATGGGGTGGGTGCTGGCGGGATTTCAACTCGAAACAAAACCGGCGCGGCGCGGACCGGCGGCGCATTTGGAAAGTAGAGCGCAAGCTCTTGCAACGGCGCTCAGCATCGCGGCGGAAGAGGATCTCACGTGGGTGACGGTGGAATCATTGTCTCGCACAATTAGAGATTCGCCCCACGGCGTCACTTATCTGGTTGATGTCCGTTCTGAAGAAGAATATGCAGCTGGTCATATCGCCGGCTCGATCAACGTGCCCGGCGGGCAGGCGGTGCAGCGCGCGGACGACTTCGTGCCGGTGCGCAACGCTCAGATCGTTTTCATCAGCAATCAGTCGGCGCGCGCCGTGATGGCGGCGTATTGGTATCGGCAGATGGGATTCAAAAATGTTTTCGTGCTGCAAGGTGGGCTGGAAGCGTGGCAGGCGAGTGAAGATCCACTCGCTAGTGGCGCATCGGTGCCGGAGCCGTTGGGCTTCAGCGCGGCGACGGGTGCGACACAATATATCGATGCCGCGAATCTGCAAAAACAAATTGAAAGCGGATCGTGCACGGTGCTCGATGTCAGTACGAGTCTTGAACATGAAAGCGCTCACGTGCCGGGCGCCAAGTGGATCTCGCGAGGCTGGATCGATATCAAGTTGCCTGAGCTGATTGCCGATCGCGCGAATCGAATTATTCTGACCTGCACTGTTGGAGTGCAATCGACATTCGCGGCGCAACAACTAGCTCGAGTCGGATACGCTAATATTTCGGTGCTTGCCGGTGGCCTGCGCGCGTGGACAGCAGCGGGTTATCGAACCGATTCGGGACTGAGTGAGGCTTTGAATCCGGCGAATGACGTGGTGCTATCGCCTTCGATCCGCGGTAATAAGGAAGACATGCAGAAGTATCTGGATTGGGAACTGAAGCTCAAGCACTGAACTATTAGCAAGCCCCATGCGCAAAAAAATCACTCGGCGAGCTTTTTGCTCGATGCTCTTAGCTCTTCCCTTTCCAGCTCGGGCGCAGCAGCCGAAGAAAGTTGCGCGGATAGGGTATCTATCGTCGGTTGATGCAGCTCGTGAGTCCGCCCGTGCTGAGGGAATTCGGCTAGCTCTGCGCGAGCGTGGCTACGTAGAAGGACAGAACATCGCCATCGAGTACCGTTATGGCGAGGGGAAACTCGATCGGGCCGCTCAGCTTGCCGCCGAGCTGGTGCGACTCAAGGTTGATATCATCGTGGCAGCGGGCGGGACCAGGGTGGTCCGGGCAGCCAAGAATGCGACGAAGACGATTCCCATCGTTATGGTGGGCCCTGGGGGCGATCCTATAGCGGCAGGCCTAATTGACAGCCTCGCTCGTCCCGGCGGCAACGTCACCGGCCTTACTCTTCTTATCAGAGAACTAGGCGGGAAGCAGTTGGAGCTGCTCAAAGAGGCCGTTCCAAAAATTGCCCGTGTTGCGGTTCTCTACGATCCGGCCTTTCCGGCCAATGTAAGCGATGTAAAAGAGGTTCTCCCGGCCCCGGCGCGTGCGCTGAAGTTGACTCTTCAGCCCTGGGAGGTAGGAGCTGTGAACGATATCGAGAAGGTTTTTGCTGCGATGGGCAAGCAGCGCCCGGATGGACTCTACGTGCCCTCAGGCCCACTATTGAATGTTAACCAAAAACGTATTGTCGGCTTGGCTTTAAAGAGCCGGTTGCCTTCGGTGTACACTAATAGAGACGCTGTAGAGGCCGGCGGGCTCATGTACTACGGAGCGGATGAAGCGGAGAGCTACCGGCGTGTCGCATATTACGTGGACAGGATTCTGAAGGGAGCCAAGCCCGCCGAACTGCCGGTGGAGCAGCCGATGAAGTTCGAGTTCATCATCAACCTAAAGACAGCTAAGCAGATCGGCCTGACGATCCCGCAGTGGACGCTGACGAAGGCGGATAAGGTTATAAGATAAGGCAAAAGTAAAAAGGCAAAAGTGAGGAAGAAAAAGTAAGAAGGCAAAAGTAAAAATTAGAAAGGCAAAACGAAAATTTTCGTAAGTGGCTGCTGCATCAGCAGTTGTCGTATTTCGCGCTGGCGAAAATCTTTGTGGATTTTTTGGCTACGTCGAATTGCAGCCGCGGCATGTTGGCTAGGTCTTTGCCGTAGACGTGAACTTCAACGGTGTTTTTCTGCGTGACGTTGAGCATCTCGTGGATGTCGTCTTCGGGCGCCAGCAGCGTCGAGACCATGCCGGTTTGGTTTCGATTAACGCTTTTTACTTCCAACTCGGCATAGCCTTCTTGTGAGCCGTCGTCGCGTCTTTCAAAGCGGGTTTCCTGCAGCTCGTTTTCGACCACGCCGACCAGTCCCCAGGTGTCATGATTGTGCGCCTTGGCGCCGTCTCCGGGTCCCCAAACCACCGTCGTTACGTTGAACAGCGGCGCGCGGTAAAGCATGTAGCGGCCGTAGGTTTTGCCGCCGTGTTGCTTAAACTGCGGCGCGATGCAGTCGGGATTCTTCACCAACTCCGCGAGCAGCGGCTTCGCCTCGGCGACAATCTTCGCCGGCGCGCTTTGCCCGCGCGTGATGCGATCTAAGTCTTGAATGAATGTTTCGAGTGAGTACACGTTAAGACTAGGAAGTTTAACCGCAAAGAGCGCAAAGGGCGCAAAAAAAGAAAATTCCTTTTTGCGTTCTATGCGTTCTTTGCGGTTAATTGTCTTACGCGGCCTGCTTTTGCACGCGCGGTAGTTTGGATGCGTCGATGTCGTAGAGCCGGCAGACGTTGTCGCAAACGACTTTGCGCTGCACGGCCGCCGGCAGGTGGCCCAAGTCGCGCTCGATGATCTTGATCGAATTGGGCCAAGTGGAATTGGGATGCGGAAAATCATTGGACCACATGATGTTGTCCTGACCCCAAAACCGTAGATTTTCGCCGCAGACATGGTCGTTAAAGAAGCAAGCGTAAATCTGCTCTTTCACAAAGCTGCTCGGGTTGCGCGAGAACGCCGGCGGATTCTCTTTTTTGAAACGATTGTAATAATAATCCCACTGCTGGAATATCCACGGCATCCAGCCCGACTCGTTTTCCACTGAAACGATCTTGAGCTTAGGGTGTCGCTCCAACACGCCCGAGAAGACCAGATCGAAAATCCCGTTGGCGATATCCATGAGCTTCAGGTTGACGCTGCCGCGATAGCGTTCGACGCCCTTGCGGGTTTTGTCTTTGTTGTAGCTGTGGCCGGTCAAGATGTGCAGACTCACCGGTGCGTCCAAGTCTGCGCAGGCCGACCAGAACTTTTCATAGTGTTCAGAGGTGAAAGGCAGATCTTTATGCGGCGCTTGCCAAATGATCGCGCCTTTGAGGCCCGCTTTGCGGCACCGTTCGAGCTCCTTGATGCCATTGTCGATGTTGTAAACCGCGATGGACGGAATGCCGATTAGCCGATCGGTGTTGACGCTGCAATATTCAATCAGCCAATCGTTGTAGGCGCGGAAGCAAGCTTCCTGTAAACCGGCATCGTCAATGGCGAAGAGGTCGAGCCCTAAAGTGGGGTAGAGCACTTCGGCGCTCAAGCCGTCGCTCTCCATTTCTTTCATGCGCGCCCGTGGATCCCAACCGCCGGCGTGCTTTTGAAACCCTTCGCCGACTTGATGCGGCGGGAAGAGCGGCGCTGCGTCGCGGTATTTATCCGGCACACCTTTTTTCCAAAGGTCTACGGGCTCCATGACGTGGGAGTCAGATGAAATAATCAAATCGCTTGCGATAGCCATTTCTCGATCCTCCTTAAAAGGAATACGGTGTGACAATTACCCGCACCTTAGTCGATAGACGGTGTTGCTGTCAATTGGTGGAGGCGGGTTGGAGTGATGGAGTATTGGAGTGGTGGAATAATGCTCGGTGCTCCCCAACACTCCATCACTCCAACTGCTCACCGTGCGGGCTTTCGCCATAATGACGCGAGCCAGGGTTGCTGCTCGCGTGGCAGACCCTCGGGGCGGTAGTAGTGGCGGATTTCTTTGAAGCCGGCGCCTGTGACCAATTCCCGCCAACTCTTCCAATCGTGGTAGCAGCCGTAGCGTTCGCCGTTCCAGCCTTCTTGGTTATCGCCGCGCGGGTTGGAGCTGAAAAGCACTCCATTGACTTTCAACGCCGCCCAAAGTTCGCGCAGCACGCGTGGCAGTTCCTGGCTCGGTATGTGAAACAGCGATGCGTTGGCGAAGATACCGTCGAAGCGTTCCGCCGGTAGATCGAGCTGCAAAAAATCCTGGTGCCAAACTTCACAGCCGCTGAATTGGCGTGCCATCTCGATGAAGCGCTCAGAGCCTTCAAGCCCGATCGCTTCATGCCCTAGGTCGTGGAAAACTTTGAGGTCGCGGCCGGGGCCACAGCCGAAGTCGAGGATAGGAAAGGGACCCTCGCCCGTCAGGCTTTGCAATAAGGCGTCAATATTTTGGCTCACATCATGGTCGCGTGTGTCGCGCCAAAAAATCTCGGCGTGCTGATTGTAGTGGTTGAGCGTGACCGAGGAGGTTTGCCCGAGTTCGTGGTTTGAATGCTTGGTGGCCATAGCCGCTAGCGTCTTCGCGGATCATGGCAACTAACGCGATCGGATTCAATGCGCCGCAGGCCGCTCTTCGGCGGCACAAGGCAGGCTAAAAATCGTATCCTTCCCAAAGCTCGGTGGGGGCGTTCTGCCGGCGCGGATCGGTGTGCTGTTGGTTGCGGTAGAAAATGACCGTGGTGAGCTTGGCGGATCGCAGCTGGCCTTGCGCGTCCCAATACTCGATGAACAGGCGGTCGGCCTCCTTATGCAAGCGTTTGAGGGCGCCGTTTTTTTTATCGACGATCGCTCCCATAGTTCGAAACCTCTCGGAGAGGCTGTAGGCGTCCGCCCGGCGAGAATTCTCCCCTCGATTGGCGCTGTGAAGTCGATCCAAGCGTTCTATCTCGCCAGCGTCGTAAGTCCGCGCAAAGCACGCCGGCGGTTGCACTTCTTCCGGGGCGGTGGCGGAAGCTTTGCGCGAGACCCTTCGCCAAATTCGATTGAGAAAACTTTTTTTGACCGCCTCAAAGGGATTGGGATGGCATTGCCCCCGGGCTTCGAAGCTCTCTCCGTCCGTGGTGATTTCAAGGGTTCTGGGAAAGAAACCGGTGAGATCTTGCCCGATTACACGCAAGACTTTGCCGTAACTTGCGAAACTGGGGCTCGAGTCGCGCTGCGTGACCTGCTCGGTGGCGGCGGGATTCGATGACATTTCGCTATTTTAAATGTCTATGGCGGCGCGGTAAAGAAATTTTTTTGGTGATTAGCGATTAAGTTGATGTTTGCGGGTTTACTGGGAAAAGTTTCTCACCACGAAGAGCACGAAGGACACGAAGGTTTCGGATTTCTTAAACTCCGAACTTCGTGCTCTTCGTGTCCTCTTATGAAAATAGGTTTAAAGAGCCAAACAGTGTTAGTAAATTTGTAACGTTTTAAATTTCATGCGAAGTGTTGTACCGAGTGGTACATGAATTACTTCGTGGTGAACAAAACTACCCGAACGTGACACATCATTCACACTTAAGCACCGAATGGTTCGACTCGGCGGTCGCGTGGCTTTAACTGTCCCGGCGCGGTTGCACGTCGGGATTCAATAGCGGCGGGGGGCTTTCGTCGAGAAATTGGAGGATATTCGTCAGCGCCTGTTGGTAACGCTCGCTGAGAATCTCCACCGTGGCGTAGCCGCGGTGCGACATGAGAATCGCGTTGTCGAAGCGGCGCAGCGGATGATCCATCGGCAACGGTTCGATGTCATAGACGTCGAGGCCGACGCCACCCAACTGGCCGCTCGCGAGGGCTTCGAGCATCGCATTTTCATTGATGATCGGGCCGCGCCCGGTGTTGACCAGAAAGGCGCCGCGCTTCATCAACGCAATCTCCTTCGCGCCGATTAAGCCGACGGTTTGCTGATTGAAGTGGACGTGCACGGTGACGATGTCCGACTGTTGCAAGAGAGTTTCCTTGGAGACGCTTTCGGCGCCGGCCTCGGCGGCCCGCTCCGCTGTCAGTGTGCGCGACCAGGCGAGCACGCGCGTGTTGAAGGCCTTCATGATGCGCGATACTTCTTTGCCGATCCGGCCGAGCCCGAGCACGCCGACAGTCTTACCTTCGAGCATCATGCCGGTCAGCGCCGGCCAGCTCTCTTGGCGCATTCGCTGATTTACCTGGGGAATTTTTCGCGCAAGGGCGAGGATCAGGCCGATCGTCAGCTCTTTTGTGGTTGAGCCCGTGTCGCTTGGCGTGCCTGACACGGCGATGCCGTGTTTGGTGGCGTTGGCGAGATCGAGGTGCAGGCTTGTGCGGCCGGTCTGTGAAATGAATTTCAGATTGGGCAATTGGCCGTACTCCCGGTCGCTGAAGCGGGTGCGCTCACGCATGAGCACGAGCGCGTCGAAATCGCGCAGCTGCTCGACGATCTTGTCGCTTGAGTCGAGCCGCTCACCGAGGACCGTGATGTCCGCGCGCGCCTTGAGTTTCTGATAGGCCGGCACGGTTTCGGCGATCCGCTCGAAGTCGTCAAGGATTGCGACTTTAAAATTCGTCTTTGCCATAATCATTTACACCGTTGCGGTAACTTCAACTTCGCAGAACTTGCCTTCGGAAGAATAACCGTCGACGAAGCAATATTCCATTTGCGGAATCTTGACCGTCACGTGGCGCGCGAAGAGCGCTTTTAAATTTTCCACCGTCTGGCTCCGATGGAGATAGAATGATACCCGCGCGACCTTGTCCCATGAACTGCCGCCATCGGCGAGCGATCCGCTGATGCGCGGGATGATGTTGTTCAACTGTTCTGCCAGCGTCGTCAGCACGGTGGTCACACCGGATAGAACGACGACAGAATCGTAGACTAAGAAACGGATCGGTACGATTGGCGGGTCGTATTCGACGATGCGTTTGGTGAAGCTTGTCTCGGTCGGGTGCAAGGCCAGCAGGTCGACGGCGATCTTGGCGGGGGAATCGAAATGGCCCGGCGCGATATAGCTGGAACTCGCCGAGCGGGCTTTGCCGGAGAGGATCTTTACCCGCTCAGTGCTGCCGTGATCACGGCTCTCACGATCGCGTCCCCAAAGGCGGCTCCGCACCGTGTGGTCGAGCGACAAGCCATGGGACTTTAGTTCCTCATTGAAGCGGCTGAAAAGCTCCTGGGCTTCAACCGTCGCATTCGCCGCCGATTTAGCTTCACCGGAGAGCTCGATGAATTCCTTGCCTAACCATGAAAAGATTCGTTTGCGCATAGCGATTCGCTCCAATAAACGAGGCCATTTCGCGGACGGGTTTTAACCCCGTCCGCGACCAAAGGGGATGCTGGCCCCCTTTGGAAACCCCATCAATAATGTGCCCGCCGCAAGCAGCGGGGAATATTTGATTAAGTCGCGCCGATCCTATCCCAGGGCCGATTTGGGATCAATCCGATGCAAAGCTAATTCTCTATTAGAAGTTATTTGATGATAATGCGCAACACCCGATCATCCTCTGGCGTGGGGCTGCCGCGGCCATCGTGGTTGCTGGTGAGAAGATAGAGCGCTTTGTCCGGGCCTTCGACTATGTCCCTTAGCCGGCCGAATTGGCGGAAGAAATGAGTTTCGAGTCTTTCAGCTTTGTGCGGGTTACTGCGATCGAGAATTACTCGGTAGAGCGCTTGACCGCGCAGACCCGTGAAGAGTAGGGAGCCGGCCCATGGACCTTGGCTAACGAAAGTTGCCCCGCCGGGCGCCCAGGTTTCGCTGCTGCCGGAGTGAATGACCGGCGGCGTCATTGCTTCTTTGGTTTCATCGCCGCGGATTTCCGGCCAGCCGTAGTTCTTGCCGGGTTCGATGAAATTGACTTCATCGCGGCAACAGCCTTGGAATCCGCTGGGGCCATGTTCAGTGGCGTACAGCCGGCCGGTGCCGGGCTGCCAGGCGAGACCCTGGGGATTACGATGGCCGTAGGAATAGACGTATGAATTCGGAAAGGGATTGTCGGCCGGTATGCTTCCGTCCGGGTTGAGTCGAAGAAATTTGCCGTTCAGCGATTTGAGATTCTGCGCGTAACGGGTTGTCTGCGCGTCGCCCATCGTCCAATAGAGCTTGCCGTCGGAAGCGAATTTCACTCTGCCGCCGTCGTGGTTGTTGGAGCCGGGGATGTCATCGATCAGAATCTTGTCCATCACACCGCTGCCGCTCTTGGAATCTTCGCGTAGACGCACCAGGCGATTGCGCACGCTGAAGACTCCTGTCCGGTAGCTATAGGCGACGTAGACGAAGCGGTTCTGCGCAAACTGCGGATCGATAGCGAGGCCCATCAGTCCCGCTTCGCCGCTTGCGGCAACTTCAAGCGCGAGCCATGGCTCGGCGCGCAACTGTCCGCGTTCTACGACCCGGATGCGGCCGGGACGTTCGGTGAGAAATATTCGGCCATCGGGCGCGAAGTCGATGGCCCAAGGCGTACTTAGCCCGCGCAGAATGGTTTCAACGTGGAATTCGGCGGCGGCAGCGGTGGAAGGTGCGCTGCTGAAGCTGGCGCAGCCCACGGCGATAAGGGCAAGCACTAATCGCAGCAGAGAGTTCGTTGCTGTGGTTGTTTTTCGCGGTAATATCCGGCTGGCACCTTCCGATGCGACCATAGCTCTCTAATGGTTTATCCGCGCCGACTCGCAGCAGGTGGACTGGGCAGATTGTTTTTCGGCTGGCGCGGCGGCTTCCCACACGGTGCGCAGATCGGCTGAGATCGGATAGCGAATCCCGTTCTCTTCGAGAATTTTACCGGTGGCTTCTTTTAGCTCGGCGCGGTTGAAGACCATGGTCTCGTGGGTCAACGCGCCGGCGGCGGAAAACTTGAAGCTGATTTGCTCGTCGCGGTTGTCGCGCAAAATCTCGACCAGGTGGCGCAGATTTTTTATCGGCACGCCGTTGACTTCGCTCAACACGGCGCGGTTGGGATCGTCATAACCTCTGGTAATGCGGTGTGGAAACAGCGGCGATGAGACGACGACCAATTCCTCGTTGTCAAAGGCCCGCTTGTCGTAACGCCGAGTGAAAAGCGGGCTTGGCTGGCGGCCAAACGCCGGCGAACGTTGGTTGCCCAACCGCTCGATGTAGTCTTGGGTGGTCTGGGAAAAAACCAACGGGCCGAAGATGAAGTATCTCGGCTGGGCGTCGAGCAGATAGGGAATCACTAGATCTCTTTTCGAACTCGCCGGTAAGTTGACCGAAAGCAATTTGCCATCGCGAAAAACCGTCATCGGCAAGACGCCGTTTGCGGCGTATTTCTGCGCCAGATAGGACGCCGAGAGGCGGAGATCATAGCGGATGGCGACTTTGCCGTCGCTATCGATCGGCGTGCCACCGATCTGCGTGATTACGTCCCATTCCTTCAACGGATAGTTGGGATCGTTGCGATAGGGCTGGGCGACCATGATTCCGTTGACCCCTTTCGGAAGTCCAAGCCTTCTGCGCAGCGCTTCGTTTTCGACCGTTTGAATTAAATCATAAGTCTGCGGTTTACCGTCGTAGACACCGTCCGCGATATCGTTCAAAAACAACTGAATCTCTTCGACCGGAATCAAGTAGCCAATGTTCTGCGCATTCTGGATCAAACTGAAAACCAGGCCGACCAGCTTGCCGTCTGAAACTGCCGGTCCGCCGCTGTTGCCGAAGTTTAGCGCTGCGTCCACCTGGATGCGTAGCCCGGTGGCTTGATAATAATAATCGGTGTACTCGATGCGCGAGACAATCCCCTGGGTGACGGATAGCTCCGTTCCGCCAGTGGGATAGCCGTAGACGTTGATATTGTCCTTCACCCGCGGCAACTCCTGAGCGAACGGCAACGCGCCGCGGCTATCGAAAAAAGTTTCATCGTCGAGTTTCAAAACCGCCAAATCCATACCCGGCGTGAGCGCCTCAACGCGGGCCGGAATATGGCTGGCCGACTGATTGGGTTGGACATAGATCTGGCTGGCGTACTTGACCACGTGAGCGTTGGTCAGGATGCGCTTACCGTCGATGACGACGCCGGAGCCTTTAACTTGCTGGGGGCTATTTTTCGTCCAAGGGCGAAGCAGATCGGGGGCGTGCTGGGTCGCATGGATCTTGACGACCAAGTCGCGAATCTGATCTTGGGCTTCGGCTCGCGGTGCGAGGTAAAAACTTAAGAATACGACAAGATAATATGCCAAGCTTCGACGCATGGGGTCTCCTTTTAGCCAGTCGGGCGATATGCCTAGAGAAGTATATACGAAAAGAAGGGCCAGAGGTAAGCCTTACTTTTTGCTCAACCTTTGACCGGGGTGAAATTGTCTAGTACATCCATTTAAACCGCTACCCCATGACTCCTGAAGTTATCGCGCTTTTCGCGTCTATCGCGTTCGCTCTGTTCGCCGTCTATGGATGGCTTGGCTTGCTTCATTCGACGCCGCTGACGGCAACCGTCGTGTCTTTGGCCGCGCGCACCATCACGCTCGGCGCGGCGATCCTGTTTGTCGGCGGGATCCCAGAGTATGCGATTCTGGCCTTGGCGGTTTTTGCCGGCCTTGGCGTGTTGCAGAGTGCGATTAGCCTGCTGACCTTTATCGGGCTGCATAAAATCGGCACATCGCGCAGCCAATCCCTTCGCAACAGCTACCCGCTGTGGAGCGCGCTGATTGCGATTGGGTTAATGGGCGAACACGCCAGTGTCGCCGTGCTGGCTGGCACGCTTTTGGTCGTGACAGGCGTGATACTCATTTCCTGGAAGCCCGAGGCCGCACCACCAAGCTACCGTTGGTGGCATGTGCTCTATTCCACCAGCGCCGGGTTACTCGCCGGCATCGCCTTTCCACTCAGGCGCTACGGTCTAATGATAACCAACGAACCGGTGTTTTTTAGTTTTGTCGTGGCGATCGTCTCTTTGGTTGGAACCCTGCCTTACACACTGTGGACGCACGGCGACCGCAACTTGGTTTGGCATCCAAAGAGCGTGGTCCACTTCTTGCTCTCGGGGTTTTTCGAAGCACTGGGCGCTTTGCTAACGCTCATGGCGCTGACCTCCGGCCGGGTTGTCATCGTTTCGCCGATCGTAGCGACCACGCCGCTCTTCAGTCTAATGATCTCGCTGATTTTTCTCCGCGGCAAAGAAAAGCTAACGAGCTTGACGATTGTCGGCACTGTGGCGGTTGTTACCGGCAGCATCGCTATCGCCATTGGCCGCTAGAGCGGATTCATCGCGGAGAGACAGCGATCGAGGTACAACCCTTCCGGAGCTAAGGCAATGGGCATGTGCCTTGAACTTGCGAACGGAACCATTTGCTTATGAGATCTCGGCTAGATTACCTTGACAGGGACGCGGGTCCGTCCTATCGGTGCGGGAAAGATATCGAGTTTCGGGTTAAGACAGATAAATGCCCTAAAATCAGTTGTCAGGAGGCGACCATGTGGTATTTGACATTGCGCCAGGCAGCCAGGCCGCGCGATCAATGGACGGTGACGCTCGATCAGCATCTGGTATGGATGAAGCAACAGCACCAGGAAGGGAAAATACTTTTTTCCGGTCCGACAACGGATCGCAAATACGGTGTCTACGTGATCCGTGCCGGTTCGAAAGATGAAGCGGCAAAGATCGCCGCCAGCGATCCCTACACCGCTGCGGGCTTTTGCACCTTTGAGCTACTCGAATGGGAAGTGCATCAGATTATGGGTTGCGGGCCGTTCACGGCAGCGGAGATGCAAGCACACCGGTGAAGGGAATATGCGGCGTTAGGGTAAAATTAATTCTGTAGAATTTATTCTTGACATGCGCGATTCTCAGCGCTAGTGATTTAGTTAGTCCCAAACGATTTTGGGACAGGAGGAGCGAAGCAAACCTGCGGGTCTCTTCCAGAAACGGAGGTAGTCCATGACTGGACAAGATTCTCCACCGGGCGATTCAAGCCCGCTAGCGGCGGGCCACGGCAGTTCGATTAGCTTACTCGTTAGGCATCGAGCCGTGTGAATCAAGCCCTCAACTTCGGCACTAGAAAGTGCGAACCCGTAAGCGGGTCATTCGGAAGGTTGGGCTTCCTCAAAGCGGACTCGTAATTGACTCCCAACGTTAAGTTGATCGAAATCGGTTGCCGAGGGTGCATCCAGCTAGCGGGTCGGGCGAGAAAAATTCTAAATCAGATAGTCTAGACGCGATGGCGTCAGCAAACGGGCAGTCTTCATTACGAAGGCTGCCCGTTTTGTTTTTGTCGGGCGCATTAGCGTTTATACACCGATAGCCAATTTCCCTCGGTCGGGTTTGAACCATGCGAATCAAGCTATATGGAGTGGTTGATTCAAGCTCGTGGCGCCCTGAAGTAATTGGACAGTGAATTTAGCTTTTGTACGCTTCATTAGCTCAAGAGCCGACCGTACCCTTGGATCGGATTTTTCATGCCGAGGGTTTTCATTACCCACCAGAGCGACGCTGCGGTGGAGGCTACCACCGGCCGCGCAGTGTCGTTTTCCAGTTCTTGTACGTAAGCCACCGTGCGCCACCGGCCTTGGAGCAGTAGACTTTCGACGTTATCGTGGTGGCGAAACAACTCGCGGGCGACTTTATAGGATGCGTAATCCGGCAGCTTAACCTGGTCGACCGGCTTGGAGACTTCCAGGCCCCTGATGGCGAGCACCTTGATGCCGCCGTCTTCGTAGTATTTCTTCACTGCCTGGTTGATGGTTTCCTTGTAAGCGGTCGCTATGACTGTACTCTTTACGTTGAGGTGTTTGAGCGCCTCGACCGTCGCATTCATCGCAGTGCTGACCGGTAGGCCGACTTGCCGAGATAATGTGGCGACGACTTCTTGTTCGGCGGCGTAGCCCCGCTGGGTTCCCAAGGTGATCCCGCCCATGAGAATGGCGTCGCATTCTTCGGCTTTGAATATGCCCAAGCCGGCGCCGAGCGCATCGATCGCTTTTTTGAATTCGGTTTCCGTGTGAGATTGGACGTTCAGTCCGGAAGAGACAATGGTAAATCCGGCAGGGAGGATAAGATCCCAATCCGATGGGGTTTCAAATACTGAAGGCGACAGATAGCCAATGCGCGCTTTCCAACCAGACATTCTAGCTCCCTTCGTGCGGTCTTTTCTTATCCTAATGGCGCACTGATAGGAAGTCCGCCGATATTTGTTGTTGAGCGCGCTGATTTAGGCGTGGAACCATCAATTGGGGTTTCCAAAGGGGGTTTAACATCCCCTTTGGTCAAGGCGGGGGTTAATCCCCCGGCCGCGAAGTGGCTTCGTTTATTAACCGCGAATTAATCGATTGCGGAATGTTAAGACATCGCTCAGGAAAGATGTTATTCTTACGTCTAAATCGATAGAGGGGTCGTTCAAATACCTTCATAATGCGCAAAAGTATTACTTTATTCTCGGATGACAAGTTATGAATCTTAAAGCAGCTTTGAGTCGACTAATTTTTCGTAAGTGGGCCATTCTCGGTATCGTTCTGACAGCGCTTTTAGTAGGCCACGATGGCCGAGCTGCCAATAATGAACCAGCAGAGTTTAACCGGCGGGCGACGGCGACGGCCCAGCTGTTGGCTGGGATCACGCCCAATCCGCCTGAGCCGGCATTGAATCGCCTGCTTGAGTTGGATGCTTGGAAAGAACACCAAAAGTGGATGACGAGTCATTGGGAACAGGTGCGCGGTCGTATCGGTATCATGGAAAGTTGGCGCGATCACGAAATCAAGATTGCCGGCGCGCAAAAAAAGACCCTGCTCTACCCATTTAGCGGACCTGACTTTCTCAACGCTTATACTTTATTCCCGGATCACGCCCGCTATGTTTTCTTTAGCTTGGAACGGCCAAGCGCAATGCCGGATATGGAGTCGGTAACAACCGTGCAGTTTACCAAGTTGCTGACCGACGTGCGCAGCGCATTCCGGGATATTTTCGAACGCAATTATTTCATTACTTCCTACATGACTAAACAGCTCACCACACCATGGATTCGTGGGACCGTGCCGGTTATGGCGACCATGATGGCGCTGATGAACCGACGCATCGTGCGAATCGAACCGATCGACCTCTTTCCCGAATTAACCAGTGCCTTCGATGCTCCGGACAGCAAACGGCCGCGCGTGCTGTTGCGCGGCGTGCGCATCGACTTCGCCAATCCGGCAACACAGGGAACGCAGCAGCTTTATTATTACTCCTTGGACGCCACCGATAAGGCGCTGGAGTATTATCCCGAGTTTCTCAATTGGGTCGGTCAATTTAAAAATTCCACGGCGTTGATCAAATCCGCTTCGTATCTGCTGCATGATGGGCAATTTGCCAAAACGCGCGCGATGCTCCTGGAAGCTGCTGATATCGTGGTGCAAGACGATACGGGAATTCCATATCGATTTCTCAGCCAGTCGCCCTGGCATGTAAAGCTCTACGGTAAGTATCATAAGCCGATCCGGCCGATGGTGTATGCGTATCAGAAGGATCTTGAAGAAGCGTTCAAAGCCAGAGCAGCTCCGGCGGATCTGCCATTCCCGTTTGGCTATCATTGGCGCGGCAGCCAGTCAGGGCTGATCCTCGCCAGTAGGGAACGTAGTTCAAATTAACCCGCGAAATTTGCTCATCGGAGCCTGTCTTGTCCTAATGGCACAAGGCTGCGCCACACAGTTGACGCGCCGCGAATTCCAAACCAGCGACGGCACTACGCTGTCGCTCTTGGAGTCCGGCCGCGAACACGCCCAATCCGCCAATGTAAAAATTGCCTTAGTCACCGGCTGGTCGATGCCAGCGTCGATCTGGCAGAGCCAACTGGAACGATTCGGCCGGCAGTTCCATACTCTCGCCCTCGATCCGCGCGGCCAGGGCGAGTCGCAAGTTCCCGCTGATGGCTTTCACGCCGAACGGCGCGCCGCCGATCTGAAAGAGTTCCTCGATCCATTGTCGAACGTGCTGCTGATCGGCTGGTCGCTTGGGGCTATCGAGTCGCTGCAATACGTTCACATGTTCGGCGCCGACCGTCTCGCCGGTTTGGTTTTGGTCGACAGTTCCGTCGGTGAAGAGCCGGCGCCGCCACCAGGCGGGACTTTTTTGCAGGCGCTGCGCGATGACCGCGACAAGACGCTCGACGGCTTCGTGCGCGCCATATTCAAGAAGCAGCCGAGCGACGCCGAAGTTGCGGCGTTGGTGAACGGCGCCAAACGCTTGCCGGTGGAAAGCAGTATCGAGCTCTTGTCTTATCCGTTCGTGCGCACGCACTGGAAAGAGATCGCCCACGATTTCAAGAAGCCTTTGCTCTACGTCGTCACGCCGCAGTTCGAGGAGCAGGCGCGCAATCTACAAAAGAACCGACCGGCGACCCAGGTCGAAATTTTTAAAGACGCCGGACACACGCTCTTCGTCGACGAACCTGAGCGCTTCAACACGCTGATCGTCCACTTCGCTGAAAGTCTTTCGGTTCGTTAATCCACGTTTTATTTCAAGGCGCACCGAATAGGCGCACAGTGTTGTCATAGAGCAGCATTTGCTTTTGGCTTTCGCTGAGATCTTGGCGTTCGAGGATTTCCAACGCGGCATTATCTCTGCCTTCGCCGTGCGGAAAGTCGGAGGAGAAAAGGACGTGATTTTCGCCGATCAGTTCGAAGAGTAAATGGAGCATTCGGTCGTCGGCCTCGGCGGCCATGAAGATTCGTCCCGACTTCACGTAGTCGCGGATGCTCGCGCGAGGTAGATCGCTCGGGTTAGGCATGCTGAGGCCAAACGGATGCGCGCCGCGGTCGAGCGGCAGATAATGGTCCATTCGAGACACCATGTAGAAAATCCACTCGGCGCCGAATTCTAAAAACGCCACCTTCAAATCCTGATAACGGTCAAGCATGCGATGGCCGACGATCGCCATAAACGCCAACTGCGCCGGCAACGACATGCCGATGATGTGGCCGTCGTAAATCGACCGGCCCAACTGCGCCAGGGGCGGATAGCTCATACCCATGTGTACGCACAGCGGCAATTTAGTCCGCGCGAACTCATGCCAGATCGGCAAAAAGCTCGGATCGGAAAGCAATCGGTCGCCAGCGGTGCCGAAGACGACGGCGGCGCGGGCGCCGAGGCGGGCCATTTCATCGATGGCTTGCAGAGCTTGGTGCTGATCGCGGAGCGGCAACAATCCGGACCATTTGAGCCGCTGCGGCGCGGCTGAACATTGTTTGGCGACATAGCGGTTGTAGGCGCGAAACAGCGCGGCCTCGAATTCCGGGTCGCTGGTCATGTGCGCGTAGAGCGTGCTCGGAAACAGCATCTGCGCGTCGAAGCCCATGCGATCCATGTCGCCCAAGCGCGCCTGCGGATCGTTGAGCGTCATGCTGCCGATGGAGCAACGCTGGCGTTTTACATCGGCGCCGAATTCGTTCATCACATTGCGCGGTGTGTTTGCCTGCTGCGCGCCCGGACCCAGCGCGTGCGGTTCGAGCGATCCTTCGATCAGCCAGCCGGCATTGAAATTACCCAAACCGGAATCGTCGTGGACCGTCACCGGACGCGGCCTGCGGGCGCGATACTGTTCGGGAAGATCCTGCCACATGCTTGGGTTGATCGAGCCGTGGGCGTCGGCGTCGAATACGCGGTAACTTTGGAGCATTTTTCGAGTTCCTATCTGGTGATTGCAGGTTTTCTATAAAGGAGTTGCCACAAAGACCCAGCACGGCAAAGCCGCAATCCAAGAAAAATTTAGGATTCCCCCCCCCCCGAGGCGTTGAATTCGCCGAGATTATTCTTATACTTTTCTCCCCCCTCAGCGTTCTCCGCGCCTCCGCGGTGAACTAGCCGAAGCATTTATCACTCAACGGCGCTTCTAAGCAAATTTTTAGCGCAGTTTGCGCCGAGCGTCGGCAAGAAACCCGCTTTCTTCGAGAGCACGGACGAAGGCCGGATTATTGAGTTGATTGATGTCGACTTGGGTTACTTTAGGATTGATGCGCGCAACGATCCGTTGGACGATTTTCCACGCCGCCGGATCAGGCAATAGCTCAATGGTGGCCATCTGCGCCAGCACTTTGTACGACGCCTCGGCGTCTTCCAGGCGCGGGAAACGAAAACTCTTGCGCAATATTTCCGTGATGTCGGTCTTGGCTGCCGGATCGTGAATCAGCAGCACGCTGTCGACCAGTCCTTTGAGCAAACGCGAGACGATGTCGGGCGAGCTCGACGGCGTATCGCGGAGAAAACAGATCGTCGTGCCTTGATAGGGAATCGGCAGCTTGCCGATGTCGGCGAGCACGTTCGCGCCGGCGCGCTTGGCGGCCTCGCTAAAACTATATGGGATAACGGTAGCATCGACGCCGCCACTGCCGAGCGCTTGGGTGACCGTGGCGGTGTCGCCGAGGATACGCATTTTTAAATCGTACTTGTCGGGATCGATGCCAAGAAAGTCCAAGGCGATCATAGTCTGCAGCCAAAAGCCGCCGCCGATGCTCTGCACGCCGAAGGTCTTGCCGCGCAACTCTTCCAGGGTGCGGATTTCCTTTCGGGCGATCAGCTCGCGGGGAATTTTTTGCACAGCGGAGGCGACGCATTGGAGCCGCATGCCACCGGCCGCGGCACTGAGCGCATTCGCCGGCGAGCCGTAGTTGTATTGCACCTGGCCGGAAGCGAGGGTAGCCATGCTGAGAGAACCGTTGCGCAACTGTACCATGCGGATGTCGATGCCGTATTTTCTGAACGTGCCTCTTTCGATGCCGACCCACATGGGGCCGACGGTTTCATTCTGCCCAGCATAGGCGACGAGAATGGGTGGCGTGGTCTGCGCAGGGGCCCCAGCTGAAATCGCGAAAGGCGCGATCGTCACAAAGGTACGCAGGAGCCAGAGAAGTCGCAAATTCTTAATCATAACGTCCTCGCTCTTCATTCTACTATGCTTGAAAGTTTTCGCGGCCCACGCAATCTTTCCGGGCCGGTGGTCCTATGTGGTCTGGCTCGATCCGAAAGTGCGATCTAACCACGAAGATCACGAAGGGCTCGGATGATTAAGATTCCGAACTTAGTGCTCTTCGTGTCTTTCGTGGTGAATACTGACTCTCTCATTTGGTTGCGGCTGTGCCGCGCTAGGCGCTCTGCAGCTCGATTTCCTAAATCTTATAAAAGCGCCGCGCGTTCTCGCCTAGGATCGACGCCTTATGCTCTTCCTGCAAATCTTTTCGGACGACGATCTCGTCAATCTCCTCCAGGCAGTTGTCGAGCGAGATCTCGTGCGGAAAGTCGGAGGCGAACATGAACGGCTGCGGGCCGACGCGCTCGATCGCATAAGCCAGCGCTTTCTCGTTGCCTTCGCAGCTGCAGAAGAGCTGGCCGCTGGTGAAGTAGTCCACCGGTTTGCGTTTGATTTTTAGGCCGCCGTATTCTTGTTCGCGCGCCAATCGGTCGAGGACCATGGCAATCCAGGATGTGCCGCCTTCCAGGAAGCCAACGCGCAAGGTCGGAAATTCGTCGAACACGCCGTCGACGATCATGCCCGTGGCCGCAATCGCCAGCGGCACCGGCATGCCGAGGGCGCGGGTGGCGGGAAAGACCGTGTAGGTGTTGAAACCGAGGTCGCCGTAGCAGCCGCCGTGGACGGCGAGGGCGCAGTCGAGCTTGGCCGCCTCTTCATATACGGGCCAGAAATGCTTCGCGCTCAGGTGCGGCGTCAGGCCGTTCGACGGCAGCATGGCGCCGACCATGCCGAGATCTTTCACCCCACGGCGCAATTCGGTCACGGCGGCGGGAACATCTTGCAACGGAATCAACGCGATGCCTTTGAGTCGCGAATTGTGTTTCAAATACTTCGCGCAGAGCCAATCGTTATAAGCTTTGGCATAGGCAATCGCCCATGGCGAAAATGCGACCTGGCCGTAGGCGAGCCCTTCGGTAGGGAACAACGCGCTAAATTCTAGCCCCATCTTGTCGAGAAACTGCACCCACTTTTCCGGACCGACGCTGGGATCGAAGGTTCCCGGTTTGCGTTCTTCTAAACGCGGCGTGTGAAAGCGGTCCAAACTGGGTAGTATTCGCCGCGGGTTCATATGGCCGGTGGTCTTAAAGGGCTCGCCGACCAGTCGGATGATTTCGTCGGTGTTCTCCATCACGTGGCCGTCGCAGTCGACATACCTATTTGCCATCGCTCACCTCAATTGAGAGTTTTAGTCTGTGTGTTGAATAATGAACTGGGGCGCTGGTTGTCAATAGCGTTTTGTACTGTGCGGCGGCTTGTCACGGGCGCACGTCTTGGTTTATTAGATGGGCAAGCCCAGAGGAGGTTGCCGCATGCCCTACGTGAAGATGAAAGATGGAGCCGACATCTACTATGAAGCGACCGGAACGGGTACTCCGTTTTTGTTCCTGAGTGAGACCGCCTGTGACGGCGCGGTATGGAATCTCTATCAAACTCCGGAATTCGCCCGCGATCACTGCGTGGTTACGCTCGATTACCGCGGCACGGGCTTGTCGTCAAAACCGTCGGCGAAATACGGCACGGACCTGTTTGCCGCCGACGCGGCAGTGGTGCTCGATCATCTCGGCCTTGAAGGCGCAATCGTATGCGGCCATTCCATGGGCGGACGGGTGGCGCAGTTATTGGCGTTGGATCATCCGCGCAAAGTGAGCAAGCTGATCCTCGCCTCCAGCGGCGCAGCCCATCCCGGCGATCGTGGCATTCCGGTGAGAATCGCCAAGGAGATGGTCGAGTGGGGCTATGTGAAATACGTGCGCGATCACACCATCCTCGTCGGCTGGACGGAAGAGTATGCACGCAATCACATGAACGAGATCGAAAAATATCTCCAAGTGCGCATGGCCAATCTCTGCCCGGTGGAGTTTTATTTCCGCCACGTGCTGGCGCGCCAAGAACATGATACCAGCGGACGGCTAACAGACATCACGGTGCCGACGCTGATCTTCGTCGGTGCTGACGATCATTTCGTCGTTAGCGACATGTCGCACCGGTCAGGCGCCGATATTTTGGCCCAAGGGATACCCAACTCAAAACTCATCGTGCTGCCCGGCGAGCGGCATAGTTATTTTTACACGGAGCCGGACAAAGTACATGGCATGATGCGAGAGTTTCTCAGAGAAAATTGAGAAAGTATTGTTCACTACGAAGACGCAAAGAGCACGAAGGGAAAACGTCAGACGCAGACGGAGAAAAACATGGCTTACAGCGCAAAAGGCAGAACGAAAGACTTTCCGGTGTTTGACTGCGATAGCCATATCTACGAGCCGCCGGAGGTTTGGGATAAGTACATTCCGCAGAACAACCGCGACTTCGCCAAGACGCATTTTTACCGCGACGCCGACCGGCTGTTCCTGGTGCGCAATTCGCGCATCAGCTTTCGCGATCCGGATAAATGGAAATATCCCGGCGAGACTTGGCATCCGGGGTTGACCAAGAAAATCATTGGCCAGACCCAGCCCGGCACCAAGGATTGGGACGAAACGGTCGGCCGCAACAGGAGCGCGCGCGATCCGCACGCACGGCTCAAAGACATGGACGCCTCCGGTATCGACCAGGTGATGATCTTTCCGTCGACCTTTGTCTATCTACCGCTGGTGGAGAACGCCGACGCCGCTTACATCTGCGCCCGGGCGTACAACGATTGGGCCTTTGATTACTGCAGCGCCGACAAGAAACGGCTTTATCCTGCCGCGGTGCTGCCGACGCAAAATGTCGATTTCGCCATCGAAGAGTTGCGCCGTGTGGCGAAGCGCGGCTTCAAGTCGGCGTTAGTCCGGCCGATCATCGCCCAGGGCAAGTATCCGACCTTCCCCGAGTACGATCCCCTCTGGCGTGAGTTCGAAGAACTCGGCATGGTGCTGGGCATGCACACCTTCCCGTCACGCGGCGAGGCGATGTCACCCGAGTTGGACCAACGCATGGGGGCTAACCGCAAACGATTATTTTCCGACGAAGAAATCATGGTTTATTCGCCGGGTCAGTTCGTCGCCAACATCATGCAGATCATGGGTTCTAGGCAGGCGGGCGATGCAGCCTACGGCTTTGTGGCTGAAGCGATGACTTGGACCGGGGTTGTTTTGATGACTGGTTGGCTTGAGAAGTTTCCGCGTTTGAAAGTGGCGATCTTGGAGTCCAATTCCAGCTGGCTACCGCTGGTATTGGAAAAAGCCGAAACCTATCTCGACCTGTACAAACATCTCGGCGAAAAAATCGGCGATCCGCACGAGGTATTCTACAAACAATGCTTCATCGCCTTCGAGAGCGACGAGATGGTTACTTTGCGGCGATGGGATTTGTTCGAGAATATTGCGCTATGGTCCTCGGACATGCCCCATCTCGATGCATCCGATGTTTGGGAAGCGATCGACCAGATGGACAAGTACAAAGTGCCCCGGAGCGCCCGGGAAAAAATGCTCGGCGGCAACGCGTGCCGACTCTACGGTATCGAACCCGAACTAGTCGTGACTAAGGCGCCGGAAGAATATCGGCCGCAGACGATGTCGCGCTTCGCTTGAAGTAGAAGAACTCGTTCAAACCGTTCAAATCGTTCAAGACGTTGGCGAAAAACATTTGCAATGGATCGCACTCCGATCCGAACACGATAGGAACGATTTGAACGTCTTAATCGGTTTGAACCTCGGAGCGGGGTACTCCCCGCTCTTATCTTTTGTACAGCTGCTTGACGAACCCGGTTGCTTCGATTTCCTGCACAAGACTCGGATCGACGTACAAGCGCGGATTTGCGGCGGCGGCCTTGGGGTCGCGCGGCGCCATGTCGTCGAGCAGGGTTTTGACCCCTTCCGGCGTAGGCAGCAGATTATCGGGATAGGCCGCGGTGTAGGTTTGCCAGGCGCGTTCGAGGCCTTCTTGATCGGAGATGCGCAGATACTTGCCCCAAATCGCTTTGGCTTCTTCCTTATGGCTCTTGTTGAAATGAATCGCCTCGATCATGGCGCGGGTGAACTTCAGCAACAGTGGCCGCTTGGCTTTGACGATCGCTTCGCGCGACAGAACGGCGTTCCACCAAAAAGGAATTTTCAATGAGCCGATATCGAACAAGTGGCGAAAGCCCAGCTGCAACGCTTGGCGGACGAATGGCTCGGGCATTATCGTGAAATTGATGACGCCCTTGGTCAGCGCGGCGAATCGTTCGGGATTGCCGCCGGCCGTAATGATGCGGGCGTCTTTTTCCGGATCGATGTTCAGCCGGCGCAGCGCAAAACGCAGCCCCATGTCGGAAGTGCTGCCGATGCGATTGACACCGCCAATCTTGCCTTTGAGCTGGTCGGCGCTGGTTATGTTTTGCTGCGTGATGATGTGATCGACAAAGGTCCGGACCATGCCCAGGATCATCACGGTGTCAGCGCCGGCGAGGCGCGAGCTGACCAGCGTCGTCACCGAGATCGCCGAGACGTCGATCTCGCCAGCGAGCAAGGCTTGCAGAACGATGGGGCTCGCGCTGATGCTGATGATCTCGGGTTCGACGCCGTATTTTTGCATCAGCTTTTTCTCTTGCAGCACCCAGATGGCGGCGTTAGCCGGACTGGCGCCGGCCCAGGCGATGCGGATTTTTTCTTGCGCATGCGCCGCATTCACGGCGAAGGCGAGCGCGATCGAGACAACAAGCACCGAGAGAATTTTTCCCAACATTATGATTCCTTAATTCTAGCAGGGCTCAGCCCGGCATCTCCGCCAGCAAGCGGCCGTAGCCTTTGATCGGGTGGCGCAACCCGAGGCTGAGTTGTGTTCCCCAGGCGCGCGCCGGGCCGGCGTGGACGACGGTGAGACCCGTGTCGTTTTCCAAGCGCTGGATGATCTCGACGGATTTCCAAGCCGAGCCGAGCATGTAGATGCCGTCGGCGTTTTTGTGCTTGGCGACGATGGCTTTCATGAATTCCAAGATTTTCTCCGGCGGCACTTTGGGGACATCGGCGAAGGGGGAGTCGATGCCTTCCATCGCCAGCACTTGAAATCCCGCGTCGGTGAAATAGCGGGCAAAAATGTTGTTCATCTTTTCCGGAAAATAACTGGCGCCGACGAACTTTTTCATGCCCAGGGTGCGCAGCGCTTGCACGTGATTCTGCCCCGAGGTGAACATGGGAACGTTATATTTTTTCTCCCAGCTAGTGATTAGCTCTTGCTCTTTTTGATAGCCAAGTAGCATGAACGGCGGTGCGCCGCTAGGGCGCACGAGGTTAGCGCCCATGCGCGCAAACTCCGCGGCCTTGGCTTCGTAGCCTGGCATCGAAGTGCTGAACTCCTCCTCGGTGCCGCGAGTGAAGTTCATCGTCGAGTAAAGGAACTTGATCTTGGCCGGGATCAAGGTGTCGAGATCGAGCTCCTGGCCGGCTTCGGGGCGATTGGTTGGGCGCACCGTGCCGACGAGATATTCTTTTTCGTTTTCCGCCATGATTATGTCCTCCATTGAGCGATCGCTTTGCATCTAAGCACTGCCCGTTAGTTGCGGTCAAGAGCGCGGCAATGGTAGATAACTCGGCAGCGCTTACTTTATGATCAGCGTGTTGACCGGACTACGGAGAAGCAATGAACGATCGAGTGAGCAAAGTCGGCTTTATCGGCTTGGGTCGGATGGGTAAGCCGATGGCAAGCAATGTTCTCAATGCCGGCTTCGAACTGACTGTTTATGATCTGCGCCTTGAAGCCGTCGGTGAGTTGATCCGACTCGGAGCGAAAGCTGCCAAATCGCCGCGTAGAGTAGCCGAAGAGGCGGAGATCGTCGAGTTGGCGGTGGTTGACGATGCCCAAGTCGAAGCGGTGTTAACTGGTGAGCATGGCGTGATTGCCGGTGCGCGTCCTGGAACGATCGTCGCGATTCACAGCACGGTCTTGCCTGATACTGTTCGCCGGTTCGCTGCGATTGGCAATCAAAGCGGAGTCCACATCATCGATGCGCCGGTGTCCGGCGGCGAGACTGGAGCGCGGGAAAAGTCGCTCTGCTACATGGTTGGCGGCGACGCGCTGTTAGTGGAACGTTGCCGTGAACTGTTTTCCACATCGGCGTCGCAAATTTTTCATATGGGCGAGCTCGGTAGCGGGGCGGTGGCGAAAATAATCGTCCAGGTCGTGACCTGCTTGAACATGGTCGCCGCTCATGAAGCCGAGTGTGTGGCGGGCAAGACGGGGTTAAACTTCGCGGCGCTGCAGCAAGTGCTACATAGCAGCTCGGCGCAAAGCTTTGTCATGGACAACTGGCTTGATCGTTTCAAGTTGGCTGGCGATCCGATGGAGATTCGGCGCAGACGAACCGAAGTATTTCAAAAAAGCCTGGCGCCCGCGCTGGAGCTGGCGGAACGACTCGGCTTGTCATTGGCCGGAACGACAACGGCGGCACGCTTGCTGCCGCGCATCATGGGGATTGAGGATGAATCATAATACGGCAATGGGAGATCGAGTGAAGACTGTTTGGGTATTGCTATTGTTTTTATTCGTTGCCTGGACAGGTGAGGCGAGCGCGGAGGTTTTCAAAGTCGCGATGCCGAGCACGACGCAAGCGGTGCTCGTGTTTACCATCGCGCGTGACAAGGGCTACTACCGCGCTGAGGGGTTGGATGTCGAGCTAATCCTCATGAGCGCGCCCACAGCTAGCCGCGCGTTGTTGAGTGGTGATGTCGCCGTCGCCACCGTCGGCGGCGCCGGGCTGCCGCCGGTGCTGCGCGGTTCGCCGATGAAGTTTTTGTTTACGACATACAACCGCGCGATGTTTTGGCTATACGCCAAACCGGAGATTCGCGATGTCAAAGCATTGAAGGGTAAACGGGTCGGCGTTTCCGGCATCGGCAGCGGGCCTGATTCTTTATTGCGCGAAATTTTGCGGGTCAACGGCATGGACGCCAATCGTGACGTGACGATTCTCAGTCTCGGCGTGATGCCGACGATTTACGCTGGGCTGCAAAGCGGTACGGTGGACGGCGCGATGCTTTCACCGCCGGTGACCTTCAAAGCAGAAGAGGCGGGCTTTCGCGAACTGGTTGCATTCCCGAAGCAAGATTTGGTCGAACCGCAGGGCGCAATCTTAGTTCGAGATGCGCTGTTACAAGCCGATCCGGCGCAAATCGAACGCTTTGTTCGGGCCAGCTACAAGGGGTTTCTCTACGTCAAAGAGAATCGCGCCGGCACGATTCCAGTCGTCGCCCGTTACTTGCAGGTCAGTGAAACTCAGGCGGCGAAGGCGTACGATCAAGTGGTGCGGCCGGCGCTCACGCAAGATGGAACTCTCAGTCAAGAAATGCAGGCAAAGGCGGTCGAGCATGTGCTTAAGCGGCTCGATCTCAAAGACGCGCCACCGTTGGCGAAGATCTTCGATTTTTCATTGACGCGCAAGGTAAGCAGCGAGTTACAGGCAAAAGGGTGGAAACCGGTGCCATAGGTGAAAAGAAATGTTTCACCACGAAGGACACGATGAGCGCGAAGTTCGGAAAAGTAATCATCCGAACGCGTCGTGTCCTCTTATGAAAATAGGTTTAAAGAGCCAAACAGTGTTAGTAGATTTGTAACGTTTTAATTTTCATGCGCAGTGTTGTACCGAGTGGTACATGAATTACTTCATGATCTTTGTGGTGAAATCGGATTTGTCATGGCCCGCGACAATTACGTACGATGGTAATACAAGCACTACGAAGTTAGATTAATTTGAAATGGCTTTGAAACTCACCATGACTTGCGCCGACTATGACCGCAGCCGGGGGCTGATCGACGGGCGGATTAAGGCGCGGGATATCGATTTGGATATTCATGTCAACTCGGATGACCGTAGCCGGCAGCGCGATATTCGCGAGGGCAAGTTCGACATCGGCGAGTTTTTCAACGGCATCTACATGGCCGACTTGGAGCACCGGACTTTGGGGCTCATGGCGATCCCGATTTTTGTAAAGCGCATGTTTCGCCACTCGTATATTTACATCAACAAGCATGCCGGGATTCGCACGCCGAAAGATCTGCACGGCAAACGAGTCGGCGTTCAAACTTGGTTTACCACCACGGCGCTGTGGGCGCGCGGCATTTTAGCGGATGAGTATGGCGTGGATTTGAGCGCGATCACCTGGGTAGCCAATTGGAACGAGAAGATCGGTAACTGGCAGCCGCCGTCCTGGCTCAAACTAAACATCGCGCCGACGGGTGCCAAGCTGTACGATCTTCTTACCGCGGGTAAGATCGATGCTGGCATCACGACTGAAACTTGGGCACCGTTCGGTAATCCGGACGTTGATTTCTTGATCCCAAATTACGCGCAAGAAGAGCGGGCGTATTTTCTTAAGACCGGGTTCTTTCCAATCCAACATACCCTCGTTATTAAAACCGCCGTATTGGAAAAATATCCTTGGGTTGCCATGAGCCTATTCGATGCCTGGCAAGAGTCAAAGCAGGAATGTTACCGCTGGCTCGATCGGCAAAGAGTGCACATGACTGGCCTGTGGTATCGTTCTCTCTGGGAAGAAGAGCGCGCGATCGCGGGGCCCGATCCCTATCTGTGGGGATTCAAAAAGAGCCGTGCAGAGGTGAGTAAGATGCTCGAATATGCTTTTCGGCAAGGATTGGTGACGCGGCGAATTCAGCCCGAGGAAATGTTTCATTCGAGCACGCTGGAGACTTGAAATTGGTAAAGCGCCCCCCCCAGGCCTAGGTAACGAGGTTGATGATGGATTTTAGCGAATTTGTTCATACTGGTCCAAAATCGATTGCGGGACGTTTCTTGCGCAGATTCTGGCAACCGGTTGGTTGTTCACATGAGCTTGTGGCCGGCCAGGCGTTGCCGATTCGCATCCTGGATGAGGAGTTTACGCTTTACCGTGGCGAGAGCAGCACGGCTTATCTTGTCGGCAACCGTTGTGCTCATCGCGGCACACAGCTTTCCGCTGGCTGGGTCGAAGGCGACTGCATTCGTTGCTTCTATCACGGTTGGAAATACGACGGCGCTGGGCAATGCGTCGAACAGCCGGCGGAAGCGGAGAGCTTTGCCGAGAAGGTACAGATTCCCAGCTATCCCGTGAAGGAATACATTGGGCTCATCTTTGCGTATCTTGGGGAGGGCGAGCCGGCGCCATTAGCGCGCTATCCGATTTTTGAGAATCCTGACATCTCTCTCGATGTGGCGGGATTGCGGCGCATCTGCAACTACTTCAACAACATCGATAATTCTTTAGACAACGCCCACGTGCGCTTCGTGCACCGGCGTCATCGCGACGCGGTGCAAGACCACGTCGTACTTGGCGATCCGATTATTTCCGTCGAAGAATCCGAGTGGGGCATCAGACGCTACGTCAAATATCCCGATGGCAAGGATCTGACTTTTTTCTTTGGCATGCCTAACATCAACTTTATCAACGGCCAGGTCGTCGACCCGGTGATCAAGCGGGCGGACGTGATGGTGTTCAAAGTCCCGGTGGACGATGAAAGTCATATTCATTTCGAAGTGCGGGCCATCGCGCTCACCGGTGAACGCGGCCGAAAGTGGGTCGAAGAGCGGCGCGAGATGCGTGCCAAGGCGGAACAGGACCGTCCTGAGTTAGTCCGGGCGATTCTTGCCGGCAAACTGCGGCTGGGCGATATCGATCCCAATCGAATAGACTTCGTGATGCTCGAAGACGAAATTGCCCAAGCCGGCCAAGGCGCGATCGCCGCACGCGGTAACGAGCACCTCGGCCGCAGCGACCGCGGCGTGTTTTTGCTGCGAAAAATCTGGGAGCGGGAATTACAAAGTCTCGCGGAAGGTCGGCCGATCAAACAGTGGCGCTATCGGCCGGACATGGTGCCGACTTATCCGGAGGGGTAGCAGTCGTAATATTTGCGTTCGCATTACCAAATCTTTCGACCTATCGCTCTGACGCCGATCATCTTCGGGTCTGTCATTCCGGAGGAGGCTGGATTCCAGGCTTCACCCAACTCGACCGTTATACTTATTCGTCGCTCTCATTCCGTCAATCCTCCGGCGCCCCACCGGACTTGGCTAGGTCTTCGACTTTAATCTTATCGACGTTCATCTTCTCCGCTGCTTTGGTCATTCGATCCAGGACTTCATCGAAACTGAGCGGCGGCGCGTCTTTGGGGCGGAAGCGGATGGGGTTGATGCGGGCGACGACGAAACTTTTCAAATAGGGGCTGGTGAGACCTTTGGCTTTGAGCGCTTCGACTTTTTCGACGACGGTTTTGTCTAAATCCATCAGCGCTTTCGCCCGCTCGCGGCGAACTTCGATCGCCGATTCAAGCGGCTTTTTCAGAAACTGATCGGAGCGGCGGAGAATCGGGTGATAGGCGCCACCGCTGAAGCGGCCATTTTCTAAATAACATAAACCGAGGGTGATCAGCGCGGCTTCTTCGAACTCCAGCGCGTAGGTTTCCTCGGTGGCGCCGTCGAGCGTGGCCAGCTCTTGATACATCTTGATGACTTCGAGGGCGCGCTCGCGCAGGTTGTGCGCCTTCTCCGTATTCAACGCAAGAATTTGATACGCAGTTGATGCTTCCGGTACGACGATGCCGACGATCGATTTCGCGCCTAAAGTTTTCATCGCCTGCAAACGATGATTGCCGTTGGGAGTCCAATAGCGGGTCGCGCTGTCCTTCATTTCTTTGCGCACGACGATGATCGGATCGAGGAAGCGGCCGAGCTTGGCGATTACGCCTTCAAGCTTGCGCGCGTGGGCGTCCGACAAGTTGCGCTGATAGGGCGTCGGTTCGACCTGCTCGATGGGCAGCGCGGCTATGATTAACCAATGGCCACCGAAGGGCTCTCGATAGGTGGTGAAAACGTTACCGCCGTCTTTGCCGATGGCGTCCTGCAGCTCTTCGACGGGTTTCGGCACCGAGCCGCCGAGTAACTCCTTCGGCCCGAGGCCAATAGATTTGCCGGCGAGCTTACGCCTTTTGCGTGGTCCGGTGGATTTTTTCCTAGCTTTTTTTTCTGCCATCGGCGCTGCTTAACACATTGTGATAAACGAAGCCACTTCCCCGCCGGGGCATTGACCCCGGCCTTGACCAAGGGGGAGGTTCACCCCCCTTTGGACCCCCCATCTAATTGTGCCCGGCTCAAGAGGCGGGGTTAACATAGAATCTACTGTTCCAAGCGGCGGATGCGCGGCATGACGATCGCGATGACAAACGCCATGCCGCCGACCATAATCCCGCCGAAGGAGACCGCGACCGGTGCGCCGGCGAACTCTGCAATGGCGCCGGAAATTAAGCCGCCGATCGGCATAAGCTCCCAGGCGAGGCCGTGGATACCCATCACGCGCCCTCGCAACTCATTGGGCAAATTCATTTGCAGAATGGCGTGGATCGTCGTCATGTAAAATTGCCCCGCCATGCCGAGCGCGAACGCAGTGACGAGAGAGAGCATAAACCAACCGGAAATCGCGAAGAGAATCAAAGTTACCCCGAAAAATACCGCGCCGCTGATCGCTTGCAATCCCTTACCGCGGACGTGGCTCAAATAGGCGGCGAGCAGGACGCCGGCGAGAGCGCCGGCGCCGCCGGAGCTTTGCAGAAAGCCGAAGCCTTGCGAGCCGACGTGCAAGACATCGCGCGCGAATACCGGCATCATGATGACGTACGACATGCCGAACACGCTGTTGAAAAAAGTCATGCCGATGAACACCCAGTAAATTTCATTTTCGCGAATGAACTTTACGCCCTCGACCATGTCGCGCATGAGACCGCGCGAGGTCGACTCAATGGGCTGGCCTTCCAGGCGAATCGCCAGCCAGAGAACAATTGCAGCACCCGAAGCGAGAAAACAGACGAAGTACGTCGGGCCGATGCCGACCAGATAGATCAAGATGCCCGCGACGGCGGGACCGACGAGCTTGTTTAGCTGCCAGATCGTGCCGCCGATGGCGACCGCGTTGGGAATATCTTCTTTGGGCACCATCTGGGGTAAGAGCGCCATGCGACTCGGCCGGTCGAAGGCGCGCACGCAACCGGTGAAAAACGCGAGAACCATGACATGCCAGAGTGCGACCCATTTCATGAGCACCAATCCCGTCAATAGCAGAAAGATAATCGCTGAACCCAATTGGGCGAGAAGCATAATGCGGCGGCGGTCGGCGCGGTCGGCTATGGCGCCGCCGAGTAGAGTGAGAGCGACGGTCGGAATCGTGAACGTCAAGCCGGTGAGTCCGAGCATTAAGGGCGAATTGGTCAGCTCCAACACCAGCCAGCTCTGCGCAACGGCTTCCATGTTTTGCGCGAGAACAGACGCCAGCTGGCCGAACCAATACAAACGGTAATTGCGATGTTTGAGCGCGCTGATCGACTGGATCATGCGTTGGCCGCCGGATAATGACTGAGCCGCGGCCGCGGCGATTGTCTGTGATGATGTGTCACTCATGGAAAGAGTCCGGCCATTGTTTACTAAAACCGCTGGGCTGTCAAAAAGAATGGGCGAATTAGTTTTATGCGAACCAGCTAGTGTGGCGAAGCCGCGGCCGAAACTGAAAAGATAATTTTAACCACGAAGGTCATGGTTCGACGACGCTCACCACTGGCTACGAGCACGAATTTCGGAATATTAATTTTCCGCAACCTACGTGTCCTTCGTGGTGAGTTTCTTATTTCGTTTTTCTCACTCGGCTGTTGAGGAATCGGCGGCTACCTTTTATGATCTCGCGACATCAAAGAGAGGGACGGTTTGCTTATGGCTCAATACGATTACGATTTGTTTACCATCGGCGCGGGCTCCGGCGGTGTGCGGGCGAGCAGGATGTCGGCTTTTTTCGGCGCGAAGGTCGCCGTCGCCGAGGAGCGCTATCTCGGCGGCACCTGTGTCAACGTCGGCTGCATTCCAAAGAAACTGCTCGTCTACGCGTCCCATTACGGCGAAGACTTTGACGATCTCGCCGGCTACGGCTGGACTGTTGGAGAGCGGCGCTTCGATTGGTCGAAGTTGATTGAAAATAAGAACCAAGAGATCAGCCGTTTAAACGGAATATACCGCAAAATCTTGACCGATGCGGGAGTTTCACTATTCGAAGCTCATGCCGAGGTGATCGATCCGCATACCGTTTCAGTGGGCGGTCAGCGGATCACGGCGAAGTATATTCTAGTCGCCGTCGGCAGTTGGCCCACTGTGCCTCAGTTTCTCGGTTCCGAGCACGCGATTACCTCCAACGAAGCTTTCTACCTGCCGTCTCTGCCCGAGAAGGTAATCATTGTCGGTGGCGGCTATATCGGCGTCGAGTTCGCCGGTATCTTTCACGGTCTGGGCGCAAAGACAACGCAACTTTATCGCGGCGAGCTATTCTTGCGCGGTTTCGATGACGATATCCGCAAGACCCTCGCCGACGAGATGCGCAAGCGCGGCATCGAGCTTCGTTTCAACGCCGACATTACGAAAATTGAAAAGGCCGGAACCGTGCTCAGGGCGACGCTCACCGATGGCAGTGTGCTTGAAGCGCAGCAAATTCTTTACGCCACCGGTCGCGGCTCGAAGACGCCCAACCTTGGCTTGGAAAAGGCCGGGGTGAAACTGAAAGACAACGGCGCGGTGGTGGTCGATGAGTATTCAAAATCGACCGTGGATAGCATCTATGCCATCGGTGACTGCACGGACCGCATGATGCTAACGCCGGTTGCGATCGCCGAGGGGATGGCGTTGGCGAACACCCTGTTTAATCAGAAGCCGACCAAACCCAGCTATTTGAACGTTCCCACCGCGGTCTTTAGCACGCCCAATTGCGGTACGGTCGGATTGACCGAGCAAGAAGCGCGGACGGGTAATATTGCAATCGATCTGTACCAAACTTCCTTCAAGCCGCTCAAGCATACGTTGACCGGGCGCGACGAACGGGCGATGATGAAGCTCGTCGTCGACCGGGCGACCGATAAAGTGCTCGGTTGCCACATGGTTGGGTCCGACGCTGGTGAAATTATCCAGGGCTTGGCCGTAGCGCTCAACTGCGGCGCGACTAAAGCGCAGTTTGATATGACCATAGGCATTCATCCCACCGCAGCGGAAGAGTTCGTGACCATGCGCTCTAAGGTGGCCTCATGAGCCGGTTCATGGTTTGACGGGAATCTGTCAATTTAGCCTGATTCAGGCGCTCGTCATTGAGATTCTGTCACATTTACCTATTGGGCGCGGGACGGTGTGGGGCCAAAGTTCCAAAGAGTTAGATGCGTCCTTCTGGCATGACCGTTGCTGTTTTTCCGGTTTGGTCTTTTATCCGGATAAGGAGCCAGCCATGGATCGGTTAACATTCCGTCATCAGCTGCTGAGCGTAATGGAACGCAAAGTTCACTGGGCTTGGCCGGCTTTCACTTCTGGGCAGGTCTCAAGGGAACGGCTCCACTTTCATTTCGAGCAAGAATACGCCACCTACGTCCGAGACTTTCCGATCATGGTCGGCTGGGCCTACGTCCACTGTCCTGTGCCTGAGGTGCGGCGTAGCTTGGCCGAGAATCTTTATGAGGAAGAAACCGGCGGGCTAGTGGCCGGCAATCCCCACCCAGAGCTCTTTCTCGAATACCCGCGCGGCTTGAGTATGGATCTTGAGCGGTTTAAGCATATCGAATTGCTGCCGGCGGCCAAGCGCTACCGGGAATTTCTCGATGGTGCGACGCAAAAACAGGGCTGGGACGTAGCCGCGGCGATCGTGACGATTTTTATTGAGGGGACCAAGGACGATCGGGCGCTCTTCGACCCCTCGGTAAAGGTTGAAGTGCTGCCACTAGAGGAGCATCCATTGGTTAAACATTACGGCATGGCGATCGAGCATCTGGCGCTTACCAAAGCGCACCGCAAGGTCGAAGGCCATCACCGCACCCAAGCGTGGCGCGCGATCCTCGAACATGTCCATCCAACCCGGCGTGGCACGGTTGTCCGTGCCTTCGAAGACGCCTTAAATCATTGGCTGCTCTATCGCGATGAGGTGGCGGTCATCTGTGGAATTGGCCTGAGTCAAGCTGGAATTTTCAGCAAGGCTGTCTGATTTCGGATCACTTAGACTAATCGCGGCCTACTCAATCGGCTCCCCACGATAACTCCTGGCGAGTATTTGCATCGGATTGAGCGGCCGGCGGCCATTGCCTTGTTCGATTTGAATTGCCGCCAAGGGGCAATCGGAACAAGTCACTTTCGGATTACCTTCGGCCATCTGCTGAAATGCCCGGCTGCCCCATTTGAGCGACTGCTCGAAGTTCTGCTTCTTCATCGCCCAGGTGCCGTCATGGCCCGAGCATTCTTCGACGACCTTCACTCGGGTGTCTGGCAATAGCGACAGCACATCGCGGGTCTTGTAGCCGACATTCTGGGCGCGCAGATGGCAGGGGATGTGATAGCTAATATTTCCCGCGCCGGTTTTGAAATCCTTATTGAGCTTTCCTTCGCTCGCCAGTCGAGCGAGAAATTCCATCGGGTCGGCGACTTTGGCGGCTACTTTTTTGGCATCGGCGCTACCGAGCAGGCGCGGATATTCGACGCGCAGCATCTGCGAGCAAGTCGGATTGGTTGCGATAACAATCCGGCCGGCGTCGACGAAGGGCAGTAAGTAGGTGACATTAAATTTTGCCGTTTCGATGGCGCCGTCGAGGTCGCCATTGTGCCACAGTGGCATGCCGCAGCAACGGTCGTAGGCGAACGCTACATCGACGTTGTTCTGCGCCATCACTTCGAGCGTGTCAGTGCCGATCTCCGGCTGGTTGTAATTCACATAGCAAGTGGAGAAAAAGGCGACGCGCGCGCTGGGCTCACCCTGGATCGCTCGGCGCTTCGATTCGAACTGCGCGGCAAAGGTCTGAGCCGCGAAGGTTGGCAGTTTTTTGTCCTTGTGGATGCCGATCGTGCTCTCCATGAGCTTGCGGTTCAAAGCGTTTTCATTGGCCCAGTTCGCCAGCGGCGCGGTCTTCGAAGCGATTTTACCGACGAGATCGGGATTGCCCAGCAGCTTGTCGACCAGTGGCACGCCATGCTTTTTCACTTGCTGCGCTTTGGCGCGCGCCATCAGGCGCGGAAAATCGATCGCCCAGTTGTGATCGCCGGGTGTGTAGGGGCATTTGATATAGCAAAGCTTACACTGAAAACAGTCGTCGACGACGGCGCGAACATCCTCGGCCTTGAGTTTCTTGGTGTCGACATCGGCGTATTTGCCTTCGACGCAGTAGTCGTCGACGGCGTTAAAGAGTTTAGGAAAACTACCGCAGAATTTAACGCACATGCGGCAATCGGCGCAGAGGCTGAAAATGCGCTCGCTTTCGGTGCGCAGATCTTTCTCGTCGTAGTATCGCGAGTCGGTTGGATCGTAGGCTGGATTGTTGCTCACAGGCGCACTCCTTATTGGCGGTGATGCTTCCTTAGCGTTATATCTATCCTAACCGGCCGGTTCAATGAACCGTTGAGAATTGCCGTATTTGAAAATGACCACGCTGCTTGCAGCGGGGAACTATTAAATGGCGTATCCAAAGGGGGCGAGCATCCCCTTTGCGATATTTTAATCAGCGGCGGGGTCCATACCCCGCCCACGAAGTGACTGCGTTTATTTACTTATTAACGTTTCCAGGATCGATCCGTCTAAATTGGCAAGGAGGTTCTTATGATGACAAAAGCATTATTGCCACTTTCCGCCGCTGGAATGGTCTCTCTGTTGGCACTCGGAATGCCAAATCTTGCGGACGCGAATCGTTACCCTCGGCAGCAGCGGCCTGAACAGGTGCGCCATCAGGCGGCGCGTCAGGAAATTCGCCAGAACTGGGGTGAAATCCGCAATGACCGCGCCGAACTGCGCCGCGATCAAGCAGAGCTTGCGCGCGACCGGGCGGATTTAGGGCGTCTCTCCCGGCATGGCGCGAGCCGCGAGGTAATCAACAACAAGCGAAAGGAAGTCCATCAGGGTCTGAGGGAAATTGCCCAGGACCGTCGCGAGCTGAGAGATGACTTCGCCGAGCTAGGCCGTGATCGCGCCCGCTACGGCTATGGTAACGGTGGCCGTTTTGGCAGCCAGCAAGATTGGAATCGCCGCGAATACTCCAGCCGCTGGGGACGCGATGACCGATGGGGCAACCGCGACCGTTGGGGCCGGGATCACGGCAGAGATTAACATCCGGCAGCTCGATCTGGCTTAGTTAGCTTTCTCAAGACATTTTCCCGGAGGCGGACGTGAGTCGCCGCCTCCGGGTCCTTCCTATTGTTGACTTCTCAATCATCGGCAACTTATAACCAAGGAGTGCTAAAAATCTTTGGGAGACAGCAGTGATCATCGATTGCGATACTCATCTCATGCCGCGAGATGCCTTTGATGGTGTCGACGGCCGCTTGGAGGCGATCAAACCGAAACTCCAATTCGACAACCAAGAACTTTACGTCGATGTCGATTTTCCCGGCTATCCAGCCGAAGTGCCGGGGACGAGCCCTCTGCTGGCGCCGGGTTCTGGCGCCATGTTCAAGAGTCTTTGGGACCCCGAGTCGCGCATGGCCGATTACGACCATAGGCTTGGCATCGAGCAGCATGTCGTGTTGCCGCAATTTTCCGGCTGGTGGTCTTACCTGATCGAGCCTGAACTTGCTCGCCGCATGGCGCGCTCGCATAACCAAGCGCTGCTGCGGTTGATGAAAGAATATCCGGGCCGCATTCTGGGCGTGGCTTTGATTCCTCTGCAGGACGTGCCGGGTTCTATTCGCGAGATGGAATGGGCGCGGGACAACGGTTTTTGCTCTATCGTGCTCGACAAAGTTTTTCCTGTCAAAAATCACCCCTACAGCGAACCGTTGGGTAGCCACCGCGAGCTTTGGTCGTTCTTCAAGCGGGCGCAAGAACTGTCGATGCCCATTTATCTGCACAACGTGCAACATGGGCATCGTCTAAGCAACTTGCCGCAGTTTCAGCGTGACGGTCTGTACATCTTCGCGCCGCAGGAAGGTCAGATGAGTTTAGTGTCGCTGTTTACCAGCGGACTCTTAGACGAATTTCCCAAGTTGCAATTTATCTTTACTGAAGCGGGGACCTCCTTCATCAAGCCATTGGTAACTTGGCTGGATCGGGTTCTGGAAGCGCCGCCGATCGATTATGATGATCAGGAAGACCCGCTGTCGAATCGCGGAACTTTAACGAAGGTTGGAGAAAGACTGAGGCGGGCAAGAGCCATCAATTCCGCCTATGTTTTTCTTGAGAAGAGCAAAAAGCCGGCCAGTTTCTATTTTAAACACAACTTTTATTTCACCATTGAAACCGAGGAGCCGGAGCTGGCGGAAGCGATCGAGTTTTTGGGCGCCGAAAGATTTCTCTTCGCCACCGACTATCCCCACGACGATCCCGGCGGCCGGATGAAGTTCGAAGATGTTAGGCTGCTCCGTGAGAATCCAAGGATCACAGAGGAAGCGAAAGAGTTGATCCGGTGGAAGAATGCGCAGCGGTTGTTTCAGCTCGGATAACCACCGGAAGTGTTTTCAAACCCTCGCCGATTCCGATGGCAGAGGGAGGGGTGAGGGCAGGCAATCCATTTATGGCGATTCCTGAACGTTACAACACAGGCTATAACATCGGTGTCGGCGGGGCGGTGGTGCGCGATGACAAGTTGCTCTTCATCCGGCGCGCGTCACGCCATGGGCGGGGCAACTGGCAGTTGCCCGGCGGTTTCATCGAACCGGATGAAACGATCGAGCAAGCTGTTGTTCGTGAAGTTCATGAAGAGGCCGGCGTTACCACTGAAGTGGAAGCGGTGCTCGGGCTACGCAGCCGCTACGATCCCGACAGCGGCAACGGTATTTACGTGATCTTGCTGTTGCGGCCAATCAGCGGCGAGCCGCGAGCGGACGGCCATGAAACCGATCACGCCGAATTTTTCACTCTCGATCAGATCAGTCAGCTTAGTCCACTTCCGCCGGTCAATTGGGAGATCGCCCAGCGGGTGCTCGCGCCGGATCGGCGATTGCTTAGTCCCAAACCCTTGACCAATTTAAACGGCGCCAGGTTCACGCTTTTTGTTGGCTGAATCGAATTGATCGTGATTCGTGCTCGTGGCTCGTGTTCGTTGCCCGGACGAGCACGATCACCAACGAAGAACACGATCTCGTTTCGGCTAGAACTTATACCTCGCTCGATAAGTTAGTTTCGTCTCTCCATCCTTCGCTACAGTAATTTCGAACTGTGCGGTGTGGGCTTCGACCTTCTTGTGCGTGTGTGAGCTTGTTAGGATCTCCCAGTCGCGCATCATCGGTTCGATGACGCTGATCTCCACCGGCTGGTCTTTGTGATTGCGCAGGCTGACTTCAAAAGCGGCTTCGTAGAGATTGTCGGCGATCTTGCGCCAGTCGGTCTGTTTGCGCTCGGCGACCACGTCAAAGGCGTCGCCCATTTTGATCTTGATCATTTCATCTTTGGGCGTGTGGTCGATGCGGTCTTCGCCGATAAATTGCAGGCTGCCGTCAGCGTCGGCTTTGTAGACTCGCAACGTACCTTTTGGCAGCGGCATGCCCAGGTTGTGGTCTTTTTTGTTGGCGAGCTCGACGAAGACGCCGACTTTCTGTTTGGGCATAATGCCGGGATAGCGACTGTAAAAATACTGCGGCGAGCCGGTGAAGATGTAGCGTTTACTGACCGGAATGCGATCGGCGGATAGGAGGCTAACCTGCTTCGTCTGCTGGTTCTTGATCGTTGTCGGCCGCTGCAAGCTGTACAGATGATATTCAAAGAAAGACTGCTCAGCGAAAGGTGCTGGCGAGGCGACTTTGGATGCTAGTTCCATCCTGCCGGCGATCGCATCGCGTGCTTTATACTCTTCAACGACGCGATTGAGATCGCCGGCGACGAGTTTGAGCCGCGCGTTTTGATAGGTCGCGCCGCTTTGATTGTCGAGCGTAACCCAGCCCGATAAATCGAGACTTTTATCCTTGCTGTCAAGCACGGCGACGTAGTCGGCTTTCCAGTTGAGGCCGCGGGTCAGATAGGTCGCTTCTACTTTCTGTGCAGTCGCATTGCGATTCTCCAAGGACCAGAGCAGCGTCGGTTGCGAGATCAGATTGCTCGGAATACTCGGGAAGATCAGATTATGCGGCTGTCCGGTGAAAATTCGCCCGCCAAGTTTGTAAACTAAACCTTCGTTGGTGCTGAGTATCGTGACCGGCATTTCGATGCCGTCTTTGAGCACCATGATTTCCTTGCCGACGAATTTATCAAGCAGCTTGCGCGGCGTGAGCAGATCGTACTCGTAGTTTTGTTCGAGGACATGCAATTGCTTGGGATTGGTCAGCGACTTGATATGCACGGTTTGCGGCATAATTTTAGCGGCGACTTCGCCGAAGCGAAGTTCGGTCAAGCCGCCCGGCAGCGTCAGTTGACGGATGTCTTTGATCAGGCCGATATCGCTGTTGTAGACTGTGACCGCGACGCTTTCTTGATCGTTGAGTCCGGTGCTAACGTTTGGCGTTTCTGAGCCCGCGTTTGATGCGCGCGTGTGGAAAGCTAACTCACGGGTTAGTATTGTAACAGTGAGAATAATTGCGAAACCGAGCAGCTTGCTTTTCAACGGCCACCTCCGTGCTGGTCAACGACTCGATCATGAGTTCATTGACCGAGTTAGACAGCAGCGTTGAAAAAAAGTTCGGTGACGATATCTAAGGTGAAAAAATATGGGTATCGCTGACGCTCAACCCATCCGAAGTCGGAATCGGGGCGCAGCAGGCTGCAGGGATTTAACCCTCAAAGATTCGATTATCGCACGGGGATGTCGAACCGCGTTGGCGTCTCAACAGTTCGATGCCGGAAGCAGTGTGCTCATAAACGAATCAACGCGGCGGTGCGGTAGGCTCTGGTAGAGCTGGCGGCAGGATGGTTACTTTAATTAACAACAGACGTTCGGAACCGGCAACTTCTTTTTCCTTGGCGGCGGGCTTCGATTCCGCTTCTATGATCGCTTCGCTGGCGAGTTCTGTCTTAAAATACTCATAGTGCTCTGGAGCGACGTTGTAAAATCTGATTTCGGCGATGGACTCAATCTTGGGAACTGCCGGAGGGGGAGTGGCGGGGCGCGCGGCGCTATCCGTTTCCGTCGACTTTAGTGCCGGGTCCGTGCCCACTGCCTCTGCTTGATCGCGGCGTAGGAAAGGACGGCGACGCACGACAAACTCGTGATCCGCAACCCGCTCACCGAGCGGAATGACTCTATCCAATGCCATCGTGCCGGAGCGCGGCGCGACTGGGCGGATGCCACCTCGCGGCATTGGCGGGGCAAAGCCGGCATCGCCGGAAAAACGGCTCGGCTCCCTCATGGTGCTAGTTTCTTGGACCTGGATCGGTGGCCGCCTTGATATCTTGGCATCTTCAAGTCCAGTTTCGACTTCGTTCTTGGGGCTTGGGCTTGGCGCGCTGCTCGGTGAACTCAGTGGTTTCTTTTCCGGTACTTGTTCAGCTCGCTTGGCAAGTGCGATAGGCGCTTGCAGCGCGGGTTCTTTTTTCTTGTCGGTTTGGCGGGTGTCCAATAGGTGGTTGGATTCATCGCTTGCATTGCCCGGCTCGATCGACGCGGAGAGTGTGCTGGTCACTGGCTCGGTTGTTTTTAACCGGTCGTCTTTTTGATAAAGCACGATGCCAATAATGCCAACCATAAGCAGTGCGGTTGCTTGGAGCGGCATCTTTTTAGTCCAATGACTCCATGGCAAAAACATACGTTCCCACAGAGAAGGTCTCACTTCGACCTCGCGCACATGGACCATGACCCGCTGGGCGAAGCCGAGGGGCGGATCAAGCGCCGGCAATGCGGCGACTTGATCCATGCAATCGGCCAGCTCACTCGCCTCAGCGCCACAGGGCGCGCAGGAAATCAGATGGGTCGCCACCCGCGTCGTCGTCGGCGTGTCGAGCGTTTTGTCGAGATATTCGAGTAGACGGGCTTTGACTTCTTCGCAGTTCATACGGCTTTCCTTCCCGCGTAGAAGTACGATGCCAGCTCGGATTTGAGCGCTTGACGGGCGCGGTGCAAGCGCGATTTGACAGTTCCGATGGGGATTTCAAGCACGCGCGCGACTTCTTCATAGGGCACATCTTGCAGGTCGCGCAGTAAAATTACCGCGGCGTCATCCGGTTCGAGGCGATTTAATGCTTGTTGCACGCGTTGACGAATCTCCTTTTTTTCCATGGATTCCGCTGGGCCGGGATGCGGGTCGCTAGCGGGCTCCGTGTTTTCGATGGGGACGCTGCGCTGCTGGCGGGTATTTAGGCTCTTACGCCGGGTGGTGGCGTGATTGAGGGCGATCCGATAGAGCCAGGTGGAAAAATTCGCATCGCCGCGAAAGTTGCCGATGGCGCGGTAGGCGGACAGAAACGCTTCCTGGGAGATTTCTGCCGCTTCATCGTAATCGCCAAGCATTCGATAGACCAAATTGAAAATCGTCTTTTGATGACGACGAACTAAGGTTTCGAAGGCGTCCGTTTCACCGCGCTGTAGCTTCCGGACGCACTCCGCGTCACTGATCGCTTCAGACACCATTGGTTCAGAGGTATTAGACTGTGGGTTCAAAAAAAGGTTCCCAGGTTATAAGAGTTTAGTGCTTATTCATGACGCGGCGACCGCAACGCCGCGGGGGTCCACCGATGGTCCATTACGCATGCCCGCAATGATCTGCCGATTCAATCCATTTGCTTGGTCTTTCAGGCGGTTAATCTCACGCTGACCAAGCAAACGAATGGTAAAGGCGGTCTTATTGTGCCAGAGCGGTTCCGCTAAGTCGACCCAGCGGCGGCAAGTTTCGCCGTCGGGCGTGCCAGGAAGTGGGGAAAATTCCGACAGCATGACCCGGATTCCCAAGCTGCTGGCGAATTCCATTGACGCTGCGACATCTTGCTCGTCGCCTTCGGGATGACCGACGATGAGGTAAACGTGCAGTTGGCGCATATCGGCGCCGGCGCTTATCAAGTGACTGACGGCGCGCGCCAATTCGTCGTCGTAGACCTTGCCGCCGGTCTTTTTCTGCCAGCTATAGATGCTGCTTTCGAAACCAAGGTGGATATTTTTGAATCCGGCGTCAATCATCAGGTCGGCCAAATCACGGCTGATGAAGCGAGCGTTGAGCGCGTTGGGCGTATGAAAATTCACTCGCAGTCGTCGGCGTAGCACTTCGCGCAAAAATGGTTTGAGCAGCTGTTCCGGCTGGTACAGCAGGGCGTCATCGTAGAAGGCCACATGCTCGACGCCAAGGCCGACGAGAAATTCTAGCTCCGCGAGCGAACGGTCGAGCGGCCGCTGGTGGAACTTCGGATAGACTTGCGGCACCGAACAGTAAGTGCAGCGAAACGGACAGCCGTCGGCGAGCTTGAGCACACCGGAGTTCAAGCTCGGATAGAGATCCCAAAGCGGCATGGCGTGCTCATCCGGCGCGGTCTCAAAAAAGCGCCAAAGCGGCGCCAAATCGGTGCCGGCGAGCACGTATTCGGCGCCAAGGGTGCGCGCATGGTCCGGACAGATGGTCGCATACACGCCGCCGAGAACGATCTTGGTGTCCGGCCAGGCCGAACGGATTTCTTCAATCGCTTCGTGGACACCGAGGTACCAATAGGTCATGCCGGTTTGAATTAGTGCGAAGTCGCAGGGCTCGCTGCGTAGCAAATGGTCGCGAAAGGTCCTGCGCGGCAAGCCGAAGCGGCGAAACTGGCGGGGAATATCAGCGAAGACATTCGGCTTGCTAGCCGGCTGGGAGAAAAACTCGCCGCGGCCCCAAGGATCGCTACGATAACGGCCGGGTGGGACGCGCGCATCGGCACGATCCATAAAGTCGAAGAGCTGAAACTCAACTTGGCCGCGCAAGAAACCCGCGGCTCGCAGCATGCCATAAGGTTTCAACCAAAAATCGTAAGCGGAAAAATCGTAGATCGGCGGGTTGACGAGCAGAATGCGCGGCTTCATTAGGCCACGAGCACGAAGTTCGGAGTATAAATCAGCCGAAACTTTCGTGTCCTTCGTGATCTTCGTGGTGAGATCATTTTTCGCTTTCACACCGGCTCGTTCCAGAGATGGCTAAACTCGGTGGCGACCACGCGGTCGTAGGACGCCGGAGCAGCGAGTAGGCCGATGTCTTGGGCAAAGCGGTTCATGCTGGCGACTTTTTCTGCCGGGATGTTGGGATCGTAGTAAGGCAGGTCGCGGCGCACCAGCTCGGCGATCAGCTCGGCTTCCGACGGCGGAAATCTTTTTTTGCCGACTGCCGTGGCCGAATTTGCATCTGCTTTGAGCGCCTTATGCGCTTTCATCAGGGCCCGGATGGCCGCCCGCGCGGACTGAGGCTCTTCTTTGATTTTTTTTTCAGTCGCCACCAATGCCGAAAAAGTATAGTGGCGCGCGGCGGTAGGCCCGTCGCCGCGGCGCACGTCGAGCACCATGGTGCCGACGCCGCGGCGCACGGCAACTTCGCAACCCATGCCGTTGGCCCAGAAGCCGTCGAGTTTACCCTCTTCGAGCGCTTTGGCGGCTGACAGTCCGAATGACACGTTCGGCCCTGCGGCGCCGGGGATCGGCATGATTTGCACGCCGTTCTTTTCCGGATCGATGCCAGCTTCGACCAGCATGCGCTGAAGACTCAAATTGACGCCGGGCGCGGCGCCAATGCGCAGCCCTTTGACAATGCTCAAGTCGCCACGCTTGGGATGCAAATCGCTTCGGATGACCAGGAACCAGTAAGTGTGCTGGCCGCAAGCGGCGAGTAATTTCGCTCCCTGCCATTCCGGAAAGGCGAGCAGCGTGGCGTGCGCCGAGCCGACCACGAAGTCAAGCTGGCCATCGCGCAATGCTTCGAAAGTCTTTGGTATTGGGAACAACAGATCGACGGAAGCGTCGAATCCTTCTTCCTTGAAGAAACCCATCTCGACGGCGGCGATGATGGGAAAATAAGAGTTTGACACTAAGTCCGGAACGGCGATGCGCAACATTCTTTTCCCCCGAACTATTCAGACTAATGGTTGGACCAGCTTGAACGATTGGAACGTTTTGAACGAAATGCTAATCCGCCAACGGGACCGTCATGAAAATATGCGGCTCGCTGCCGAGAACGCGGGAGATATGACCTTCTCCGCTGGTATCGTCGGCGAGTATAACGTCACCGGTCTTGAACACCCGCTTGACACCTTTGCTCGCTTCAATCTCCCAGGAACCTGACAGAGTGACGAGAAATTGCCGGCGCGGCGTCGGATGGCGGTCGAGCCCCAAACCGACCGGAGCCGAGCGAAACACTGCGCTCGTTGCCGCGCGGGCGTCGGTGGTGAGCATCGGCTGGTTGCCGCCGAATTTCATGTCGATCTCCTCGAAGTACGACTTCTGATCGTTGCCGGTGTAGAGTTTGAAGATTTTCATTTTTGCTCCTTTGCTTTCAATGGATTGTACGACGCTCTCGCTGCCTTAGAGCGGAATCTGCCGCTTGTCGATGGCCTGGCGCCATTTCTTATCGGCATCGCCGCCGAAGATCAATGGCTTGTCGCTCGACAAGGTGAACCATGAACCGGTTTTCAGTTCCATCTCCAGTTGCCCCGGCGCCCACCCTGCGTAACCGAGCATGAAGAGCGACTGGCGTGGTCCTTTGCCCTCGGCTAGCGCTTCGAGCATTTTGATATCCGCGGTCATGGCGATGCCGTTGCCGACCTTCGTCGTGGCGTCGATTGAGTGATCGTCGGTGTGGAGCAAAATTCCTTGACGTTGCCCGACCGGGCCGCCGTAATGGACGACAATGTTCTTCAGCGAGCCTTTGGGTTCTTTGCCAGAGCTTTTGAGCAAATCGTCAATCAGGCCCTCGGCGATCGGTTTGTTGATCACCAGACCCATGGCGCCCTCGGCGTCGTGCTTGACCATGTAAATGACGCTCTCGGCAAACCGCGGGTCTTTCATCTCCGGCGTGGCCACTAAGAGTTGACCGGTGAGAAAAGGTTTGCGTTCGGCAGCGCGGATATTGGGGCTGCTGGCGAACACGCCGAAAAGTAGGCAAAGAATCGCAATTCGCGAGGGACGGCAACGAGCCGCCGATCCATGGACGACGCGGTCGGTATTCGCCATGAATCTTAACCGCGCACTTTTGGGCCGTAGCTCTCAATGCTGATGCGAATGATCACGCGCTTTTCGCGCGCCATGCGTTCGTGAAACTCCGGCCAGCTTTTGTGCTCGCCATAGACTTGCCGTTGCAAATAGACCAAGGTGTCCAACGCTTGCGGCAGAGAGATAATTTCCGCTGTGCCGTTGATCTGCGCCCAGCCCCCGCCGTGAAAATTCGCCGTGAAGGCGCACAGCGCGGCGCGCGGATTGCGCCGCAAGTTGATTACTTTATAGGCCTTCTCGCGGCTGCTGATGACGGCGCGGCCTTCCGCGTCCAGTCCGCAAGTCACCGGCGACATTTGTAAGTCGCCGTTCTTGCGTCGCGTCGCAAGCACGCCATGGTGATTATTTTCGAGAAACTCCTTGGCTCGGTCGAACCGCATCGGGACGAATTCAGCCATCTTGCAAATTCCTTCTCGTTGATTTCGCTGTTTGAACGACTGTAGAACAAGGTAGAATACTGCGCGACTAGAATGCAAGCCGATGGCTGAGTTGCCTTGACGGTTTCTGCGAGTTACCCTATAACCAAATTGTAGCGAGGGAATGAAACGTGGCGATGACAATACCGCAAGTGAGTTTGCCGGAAATTTTGCCGGTGTTTCCGTTGACCGGCGTCATGCTCTTGCCAGGGACGGTTCTGCCGCTGCATATTTTTGAGCCGCGTTACCGTAACATGGTCGAAGATGCCCTCGGTGGCGATAAAATTTTCGGTATGATCCAACCGTTCACGCCGCAAGACGACAATCGCGGCCCCCAGCCCGACGCCGCCAACGCGGCGCCGGACTTGTACAAAGTGGGCTGTGCCGGATATATCGAAAAGTCGGAAAAGCTGCCGGATGGCCGTTTTTTCGTTCAGCTGAAAGGCGTCAACCGGTTTCGCTTTACCGAAGAGTCTTCCTTGCAGCGCGGCTACCGGCGGGTGAAAGCGTTATACCGCGATTTTCCCGACGCCAGCTTAGAACAGGGCTGGCAGTGTCAGCGTGCTGCGGTGCTGGAAGCGCTTGGGCTTTACGGCAAGGCGCACGGCATGCAGGTGCGGCCCGATCAGGCCGAGCGCTTTTCGGATCTCGAGTTGGTCAATCTTCTCGGCGTCTCGCTGCCATTTCATCCGGCGGAAAAACAGGCGCTGTTGGAAGCGCCGACGCTTAAAGATCGCGAGACGATGCTCATCGACTTGTTGCGCCTAGGCGCCGGACCCGCCGAGGCGGATAGCGAAATTACGCCGAGAATGCTCAACTGATTTACAGTAAACGGTGTTTTCACGCCAACTTCTTGCTCCTCACTCTGAAATATCAACCAACACGCCGTCCGGATCGGCGATGAAGTGTTGGCCCAGGCAGCAGCGGCGAAAGTCTTCTTCGTTCTTCTTGCCGTTGCCGCCGACAAAGCGGCCGCTTGGGGAATGGGGATCGGTTGCCGCCAGATCATCAAGATCTTTCTTGGTTTGCTCCAGGCTGTCGACTTTGAATCCGAAGTGGTCGAGCCCTTCGCGGAGCCCGCGGTAGAGACTTTGGTCGCGCGGGCGTAGAAGCAGTTTCACTTTGCCGTCGGTCATACAGATCGCGCCGTCGTCTCGGTAGGTCTCGGCTTCTTTTAGCTCAAAGACTCTTTCGTAGAATTCGGCAAGTTGGCCAGGATCGTTGGCGCGTATCGAAACGTGATTGATCCAGCGCGGCTGATTCCAACCCGCTTCGTTATAACCCTCGCGCACGTTGGCGATATGCGCCTGGGCGATGTCGAACTGGGTGCCGGCGGGATCGTAACTGCGCAGGCCTGCGAAGGGCACGTAGTCCAGACCTTTGGCGATCATCGCTTTCGGATAATGCTGCTCCATGCGCCGGACGTATTCCTTGATGTCCTCGACCTCGAAGCCGAAGTGATCCATGCCTGACTGCATGCCGGCGTAGCGGGAGAGAATCGCTAGGCCGATGACGCCGTCGCTGATGTGGCCGCGGTTGGCGTTCTGCTTGCCGGTGTCGTCCAAGGTATTGCTGGTCATGCGCCGCATACCGAAGACGGTTTGATAGAACTTGTCGACCGCGGCGTGATTGTGGGTGTACATGGCGATATGGCGAATCTTGGCGAACATAATTTACCTCCGGCGGGGTAGGTTGGTATGGTTGTAAGGTAGGGGATGACAGGTTGTCAAGCATCCTCTAGTTCTCTGTAGTAGCAAAGTGAATCTGAGATGGGTTAATGGCCACGTCATTATGTCAGGGTGTGAAGATGACAACCGTGAGGATGAGAGACGAGAAGCGACTAGAGATTATCCGCCGAGTTTTGGAACTTGATCGGCGGGGTGTTTTCTGTGCGCCAATCCGAAGTCGGTGCGCATAGCGCACACTACGAATTCGCAGCTAGAAACTGTCTGATGATACGGTGCGCTTCATCGGGATTCGTCATGAAGTAGTTGTGCGCTTCGTTGGCGATCACGGCGTATTGGCTGTTGGACAGCGCTCTCGCCATGGCCTCGGAGGCGATTCGATGTGACGCGCCGGTGGCAGAGCCGTGATCCTTGTCACCGACGAGCACCAACGTCGGATGTTTGATCTCATGGAGCCGCCCGCTAATATCGCAAGCCTGGCGCGCAACGACATGACGCAGGTAATCGTCTAGCGTCGGCAGGTTGGTCTTACGAACGCGCAAAAAGTGTTCGACGCGGTCAGTATGCTCGCGGATATATTCCGGCGTCCAACCCACTTCGAGGGTATGCTCGCGGACGTATTTCTCAAAGCCCCACTCGACCATCTCTTTGCACATCTTGAAGGGAATCGGCGGCGCATTTGCGACTCCGGGTCCGACCGACGCGGCGATGATCTTCTTGACTCGGTGCGGGTACTTGAGTGCCGTTAGCAGCGCGACCCGCCCGCCCATCGAGTGGCCAAGCATGATCGCCGGCCCGGTATTTAAATGCTCCAAGATCGCGACGGCATCGTCGACAAAGTCATCGCAGGAGTATTGGGTCGTCGGCTTAGTCGATTTTCCCGTGCCGCGATAATCATGCGTGATCACCCAATGATCGCGGCAGAACTCCGGTACTTGAAAAGTGTTCCAGATGTCGCCAGCGCAAGCGGTTTCGCTGAAGAAGAGAAACGGGGTGCCTGTGCCGTGGGTTTGATAGTGGACTTGGATGCCGTTGCGATTGACGAAAGGCACTGGTCTATATCCCAGCCGTCACGGGCGGCTTTCTTCGACTGGGTAACCCAATCCGACCCAGCCGGGATATCCTTCGAGCATGACGCCTATGTTTCGGTATCCTTGGTTGCGCAGCATGATCGCCTTGTCGGCGATCTCTTGCGGATCACAGGCGCAGTAAAGGATGACGCGCCCGAATTTGGGGATTTCACGCAGCCGCTTTTCCATCTCGGTCGACGGTATCGATTGAGCTCTCGGCAGTCTCTTCTTGTGATACTCATGCGCCGGGCGCAAATCGATCAAGATCAGGTGATCCCCGTTATCGAGAATACGTTTGACTCCCGCCGCTGGGATAATATTGGCGAACCCTTCAGCGGGGTGATCCGCACGCGCGTCGGCGCCGAGCATCATGCTGAGTACGATCACAGCTATTGTCAGCCAGGGAAGCTCGCGTAAGGGCATATGCTTGAAAGGTGCCACTGGAAAATCCTCTTGCCGCATCCGAATGCCAAAGACGTGAGACCATATAACGTCGTCTAGGACAAAGGCAAATGGTCGTCAAAGCAGGTTAGTTGGCCGAGGGTTGGAAGTGGATTTGTTTAATTGTCGCGATTGAATTTGGCTACTATCGATGGAAGATAGATCGCGATGACCAATGACTTTGTGGAATATTGGGCGGCGGCGCGGTTGTTCTTGGGCGGTGGCAACCCCTATGCGCCGGCGGAGTTATACAAGATCCAACAGACGGTCGGCTGGACTGAACCGGCGGCGCTGCTGATGTGGAATCCGCCCTGGACTCTCTCGTTTATCTGGCCACTCGGCTTGCTAGACTACGATACGGCGCAGTTCGTCTGGTTCTTGGCGCACACGCTGATTATTTTTATTGGCGCCCAACTGCTCTGGCGAATTTATGCCGGACCGGCGGGAGATGCCCGCCGCGCGTCGTTTGCGGTTCTGACCTTCGCGCCGATGTATTTCGTGCTCTTGTTGGGGCAGATCGGGCCGCTCATATTATTAGGGCTCGTCACTTTCCTAATGGCGCTGGAGAAGCGATGGTGGAGTCTCGTTGGGGCGAGCTTAACCCTGATTGCGGTAAAACCTCATTTACTCTACCTGGTATGGCTCGCGCTGCTCTTGTGGATATTAAAAGAGCGTCGCTGGCGAGCTGTTATTGGAATGGCGGCGGGCGCCGCGGTCGTGGTGGTCTTTCCACTGCTTTTGGATCGAGAGATTTATTTTCAGTACCTCCAAATGTATTCCAATGTCGGCATCGTTCGTCCGCAAGAATGGGCAACGCCAAGCTTGGGCACGGTGCTCGGAGCAATTTTCGGCATCCGCGGCATGTGGATTCGCTGGCTACCGGGGATTGCCGGCGGGTTGTGGCTATTGTGGTATTGGCGTTCTCACTCTAACCGTTGGGGCTGGCCGGAACGGTTGCCGTTGCTTCTGTTGGTTTCAGTGGTGACGGCGAGCTTTGTCTGGACATTCGACCTCGTCGTCCTTCTGCCGGCGTTGGTCCAATCCGCGGTATGGCTGACAAACCGGCACATCTATGGCCGGCATAATGCGCTGCTCTTCATTTACCTCGCGATAAACGCAATATTGTTCGTTGGCAAACTCTACATGCGTAACGATCTCTGGTATTTTTGGGCGGCACCGGCATTTCTGGCGTTGTATTTATCTTTGGGCGCAAAAATACCGCCGCGCGCAGGCAACATTGAAGGATAATTATTTCGTCTTCGAGTCTAGTCTGCTTGATCTTGGCGGACCGAAACAAACTCACAGTCAAATAAATCTCAAAGCAGGCAAATCCAAAACACCGAATCCGAATGGAGCTAGTTTGGGATTTTGTGTTTTTTAGTCATTTGAATCTAATATTCCCCGCAGCTTGCTGCGGGCACCATCAAATGGGGAATCCAAAGGGGGCGAGCATCCCCTTTGGTCGCGTGCGGGGTTAATACCCCGTACGCGAAATGCTCCGTTTATTTTGTTTCGAATTTCGGTCCGCGGGGCCGCTTCGTGCCTCGAGTTTTGCGTGCATCGCGACCCTTCGACGTTGCTCAGGACATGATTTGCGCGAGGCATGTCTTTGCCGATTCGGTAAGGCAACAGTGGGCCGAGAGTTTTAGCGGACGAATCAACGTTTTTGAGCACGAAGACCCGCGAGCACTTTTTCCGCCGTGATCGGCAGTTCGCGGATACGCACGCCGGTGGCGTCGTTGACGGCGTTGGCGATGGCCGCGGCTACCGGCACAAGCGGCGGTTCGCCCAACGCTTTGGCGCCGTAGGGACCGATGGGATCGGGCTGTTCGATCAACACCGCCTCGATGGGCGGGATGTCGATCAGGTTGGGAATCTTGAACGAGTCGAGATTGAGCGTCAGCGGCGCGCCGGTGTCGGGGTCCATGAGTATCTCCTCCATCAGCGCGTAGCCGATGCCTTGCACTACGCCGCCAATGATCTGGCCGCGCGCGGCTTCGGGATGGATGATACGACCGGAGTCATGGACGGCGACGTAGCGCAGAACACGCACACTGCCGCTGTCGGGGTCGACTTCGACCTCGGCGAAGTGGGCGGCGAAAGAATTGATGATATGCGTCTTGCTACCGGCGCGCAGTTTCGCCTCGCCGACAATCATCTGCTCCGGCTGGCGCCGGATGACGTGACTCACGGGGATTTTCATATCCGGTGTGTCGGTGGCGACGACAAATTCATTGCGTATCACCACCTTCGCCGGTTCTACTTCGAGCAGTTTCGCGGCGCTTTCTAACAAGCGACGTTTGGCGTCCTCCGCAGCCTGTTGCGCCGCTAGTCCCGACGTGAACGTGGTCGTGCTGCCGGAGGTGCTGTGCGCGAACGGCGTCGTTTCGGTGTCGGCAAACGTCGCATGGACTTTTTCGAAGTTTACGCCGAGGGTTTCGGCGACGATCTGTCTCAATATCGTCCATGCGCCTTGGCCGATCTCGGTGATGCTCATGAGCAATTCCGCGCTGCCGTCGGTTTTCAATTTCACCATGGCTGAGGATTGCGACTGGCCCGTCTTGTAAATGCACGCGGCCAAACCCATGCCGCGGGATTTACCGTTGACCACGCGTTTACGTGGGCCGTTGGGACGTGGCTTCCAACCGATTCGTTTGGCGCCTTCACGGAGACATTCCATTAGCAGATTGCTCGAGAAGGGGACGCCGCCTTCGATCGGTTGTGACGGAATCAGACTGTCAATTGATGTCACGCGCGCACCGGGTTGGCCCTCAGGACGGACGCAGTGGCGCAAGCGAAATTCTAGCGGGTCGATGCGCAACTTTTCGGCGACTTCGTCCGCGAACGACTCCAGGGCAAAATGCGCTTGCGGCGCGCCGAGACCGCGGTAAGAACCGGCGACCGGGCTGTTGGTATAGGCGACCTTGCCGACGAAGCGTGCGTTGGGGCAGGTGTAAAGATACGTCAGTCCATGGCCCAAGCGCGAGGCGACGCCGTAGCCCGGCGCGTACGGTCCGGTGTTGAGCACGCTCGTGCTGTCGATCGCCGTAATCGTGCCATCCCGTTTGAGTCCCATTTTGATTCGCGTCGTGGTCGCATGACGCCATTTGCCGTAACCCAGTTCTTCCTCTCGCGTGTATCCCATGCGTACCGGGCTGCCTGCTTTGCGCGCGAGCAGCGCAGTGATCAGGCCCAAACGGGTCTCGTCTTTGCTGCCGAAGCCACCGCCGAGATAGGCGGCGATCACCCGCGCTTGTTCGTGTGGTCGTTGGAAGATCTTTGCGAGCTTATCGCGGTCGCCGTAGACGTTGCGGCTGGCTTTCCAAACTGTGAGTCGATCGCCTTGCCATGACGCCACGGCGTAGCGCGGTTCGAGCGCGAGCGGGCTGGTGGATTGCGTGCGATAGGTTTGTTCGACGATCAGCTCGGCGTCCTTCATGCCGAGGTCGATATCGCCGCGGGAAAATTCGATCGGCTCATTGCCGGCGAGATTATTGCCGCCACGCGCCGACGGCGCATCAGGCTCGAGCGCGCGTTCTTCATTCAAGGTAAATGGCAAGGAGCGATACTCAACGTGAATCAAGCGCAGTGCTTCTTCGGCGATCTCTTCCGTGTCGGCCGCTATCGCCGCCACCTCGTCGCCGACATGGCGTAAGGTTTTATTGAGTAAATAAACTGGCGCCACTGTTGCGTCGCCTGAATCATCACCGGCTTCGAAGGGGATGGCCGGCGCATCTCGATAAGTGACGACCGCGTGCACGCCGGGCAGAGCCTCGGCTTTCGACGTGTCTATTCGAGCAATTTCTGCATGGGCATGGGGACTGCGCAGGGTCTTACCGTGCAGCAAACTCTTTGCCGATAAACGGTCGGCGGAGAATTCCGCTGCGCCGGTGATCTTGGCGTGTGCGTCGACGCGGGTGACTGAGTGGCCGACGACGCGGAGCGCTGATGGCTTGTGAATCGTGTTTTTGGGCATGTTTTTGCACCTAAGCCTCGAAGTTTTTTCTTGGGATAGCAGAGCAGCGGGTGGACGACAAGTGGTTTTATGCGTCGGAATTGCAAACGGGTCACCGGACATTGACATTCTGACGAACAAAATGGATGTTGTCGGGGAAAGTAGCTTTTCGGGGGCTAAATTCGATGCAGCGTACGCAAATTATCATCGTTCGCCACGGCGAGACCGAGTGGAATATTCGGGGCATTCGCCAAGGTCATCTCGATAGCCGCTTGACGGCAAAAGGAATGGCGCAGGCCAAAGCTCTGGGCGCGCGGCTTGGACGGGAGAAATTTACCGCGCTTTACAGCAGCGATCTGGGCCGGGCGGTTGACACGGCGCGGGAAATTTCCAGAATCACGGGTCATGCGATCATCGCCGACGAGCGTTTGCGCGAGCGTCATCTCGGCATCTTTCAGGGGCTCAATGGCGATGAAATCAGCACGAAGCATCCGGAAGAACGACGGCTGATGCGCACCCACGGGCCTGGCTATGTGATCCCCGGCGGTGAAAGCATGGTGCAGCAGGTGGCGCGCAACGTTGAATGCTTGAACGATTTGGCCTCGAAACATCAGGGCGAGCAAATCGTCGTCGTCACCCACGGCGGCGTCGTTAGTGGATTCTTTCGCCACACGTTGGAAATTTCTTTGGAAGCACCGCGCCGCTTCGAGTTTGTCAACGCCGGGATAAATGTCTTCGCCCATGAAGACGGTAACTGGATGCTGCTCACTTGGGGCGATGTGAGTCACCTGGCGCCGGGAGCGGCGAGCGAAGGGGACGATCCGTAGCCACCGCTTAGCGGCGCTGTTCCAATAGTTCCAACCGTTCCAATGGTTCTAGTCGTTCGGAATCAACCTGAAACGCGAACCTCTCAAGAGTTCGCGTTTGCGCGTTTCTCCATCCTCACCGTAAAGCCTGGCTGTTTGATATAAACTTGGTTGGAATCTTTGCGCTTCGACAGCTGCTCGATGATTTTCACCAGCGGTTGCGTCGCGTCGATATACTCGCGCGGTTTGCCGTGATCGGGGAGCGCTTTGACATATTCTTCGCCGGCGAAGTAGTGGAGAATTAGGTCCTCGTCGGAAAGCTGCGCGCCATATTTCTGCCGCACTTCGTGCAGGGTCGGTTCTTTTTGTTCCCAGTGGGACCATTCTTTGGCGCGCGGGCGGCTGAGTATCTTGTCGCGCACGTTGGCATCCATCACTTCGACCGCTTCTTTGCCCCAGATGCCTAAGGCATACTGGATATTCTGATCAGGCACTTCCTTGTAGCGTTCGCCGACAATGACGTTGATCGCCGCTTGGGTACCGACGAACTGAGACAGCGGCGTGACCATGATCGGATAGCCAAAGTCCTTGCGCACCACGCCCGCTTCTTCCAGCGCCGCTTCCATCAAATGTTCCTTGCCGACGATTTTCAGCTGATGACGCATATTGGAGATCATGCCGCCGGGCACTTGATGTTGGTACATCGCCTCGTCGTACTCCACAGGTTTGCCGATCGGCAGGCCGTCCCGTTTGGCGACTTCGGTGAAATGCTTAACCACCGATTCGAGCGGCTTCAAGTCGACCTGCGGGTCATAGCCGAGAGCTTTCAGATTGTTCGCGATGTTGAAGACCGAAGGCTGCGACGAGCCGTTGGCCAGCGGCGGGATGGCGGTGTGCAGGATGCGCATACCGAGCTTGACGCCTTCGAGATAATTCAGCGGCGCCTGGCCACTATTACAATGGGCGTGAAATTCCACTGGGATTTCGCCGGCGGCTTTGAGCACGACTGGTATCAACGTGCGCGCTCGATCCGGCGTGAGTAGGCCGCCGACGTCTTTGAAGCAAATGCGCCAAGGCTTGGCCGCGGCGGCCTCTTTGGCTTTCCGCGCGTAGTACTCGTCGGTGTGGCGCGGCGAGACCGAATAGATCAAGTTCGCCACCGTGTCCATGCCGTGAATTCTCAAGTCGTCGATCTCTTCTCTAAATGCGCCGTAGTCGTTCCAGCAGTTTGACGTGCGCGTCAGCGTCAGGCCGTACGAAACCAATCGTTCGACAAGCAGCTTGAGAATGCAGTGGGGTGTTTTCTCGAAGGCACTGTGCATGCCGCCGTGATAACGCAGGCGGGTTTTCTTGATCCGTTGGGTGCCTTCTTTGAGCCAGTACCAAGGGTTCTCTTTGTGCTCGCGGACGTATTTCTTGAAAATCACGCTCAGAAAAAATTCCATCGACTCAAAGCCGGCTTCGTCCATATGCGGCAGCGCCGGCAACATGGCGCCGATTTTCATGTTCAATGCCCATAGGCTCTGGTTGCCGTCACGCACTGTCGTATCAATGAATTTAACTTCGTTGGTCATTCAACCTCCGCGAAAACCGTTCCAATCGTTCAAGCCGGTCAAAAAGTTCAAATCGTTCGCCCGGAACCTGGCTTTGCGCTTCATCATCTGTATAAATTATTGCGTTGCAGTTCAAATGGTCGAGGTGCGAGCATGAAAAGTTACCGCAAAGAACTTTGGTTCAATACGCCGACGCGGCTGGCGTTCGTCAATATTACGCGGCAAGTGGAAGAGTGCGTCCGTGACAGCGGCGTGGAAGAAGGTCTGCTGCTGGCCAACGCAATGCATATCACCGCGTCGGTGTTCATCAACGACGATGAGCCCGGCTTGCATCATGATTATTCCACTTGGCTGGAAAAGCTCGCGCCGCACGAGCCGATCAAGCAATACCGTCACAACGACACCGGCGAGGACAATGCCGACGCGCATATCAAGCGGCAAGTCATGGGCCGCGAAGTCGTCGTCGCGATCACCGACGGCAAACTCGACTTCGGCCCGTGGGAGCAGATTTTCTACGGTGAGTTCGATGGCCGGCGCCGTAAGCGCGTGCTGGTGAAGATCATCGGCGAGTAGTGGAGCCTTTGGTCGCGCCGTGCAATTCGGTCTAACCGGTTGCTGGTAAAAGGATTGGAATGCTCCGAAGGCCTCAGGATGAATGGAAAATCATCAATGTTATCAAAGCCCGTCCGTTGTTTCCTTCGATAGACTCAGGGCAGGCTCGGAGCCTGGTCGAGGGACTTCGCGAGGGTTTTTCAACAACCTGCTAGTTTTGTTTAGGAAAGGTGACTTCCACGGTGTTACCTATCTCGAACGCCATCAAGTCTTCACCGACGACTAGCGGACCGGAATAATTCCTCCGCGTCGCTGGAATCAGCTCCTCGGCCTTCGCGCCACCGAATAGGAGAAGATGATTGTAGACGGCCAGTTTCGGCTGGACGCGGGAAAAGACCATGCCGGCTTGATCCGCTGTCGTGTGGTTGCTGCTGATTCTATTGAGCTGTTCTTTGTTTTCCGCTGCCGCGCCGGCCGCCGCGGTGACTTCGTGCACTATTAAATCCGTTCCTCGCGCGTAGCGAATGAGATTCTCGTTAAACGTGGTGTCACCGGACAGGACGGCGGAGCGGCCGCGGTAGTTGATGCGGTAGCCGAAGGCTGGCAAGTCTTCACCGCCGTGATCGACTTCGAAGGCGAAGATTCTGACGCCGTTGCGGTCGTACACCATACCTTCGTTGATGCCGTCCGCTTCCAGTTGCACGCCTTCGGGCGGATAGTTGTGGCTGCGCACGCGGATGTCGACGTGAAACGCTTTCGGCAAGTGCTCCATCATCTGTTTGGTACCGTCGGGACCCCAAACCCGCAGCGGAGTTTTTCTCATGCCCCAGGGTCGGCCGATCCAACCGGTGAGCCAGAGGTCGACGAAACCGACGACGTGATCCGAGTGATGGTGGGTGAGAAACAGACCGGTGATGTCCGCAAAGGGAACGCCCAGCTGGTGCAGCCGCTGCATGGCGCCGCGCCCGGCGTCGAAGATAAATTTTTCCTTGCCCGCTTCGACCAGCGTGCTCGGGCCGAAGCGGTCGAGGACCGGCGGCGGCGCGCCGGTGCCTAACAAGGTCACGCGAAATAGATCGTTCGGCTGTTCGGCCATGATGGCACCTCGTTTCTTACGCTAACCCTCTGGAGCTTATCATCGTGGCGCGGGGTTTGAGAAGTGTCACGCCTAATTGAATGCCGCAGCTTTCGCCGCTATGGTGTCCCAGTGGAAAAAAACTTAGGTAAGAGAATTGCTTCCAGCTCACACCAGGGTCGGCGCGATCGACGCGACGCACCCCATCGTGACTCGTACGAAGCGGCCTGTCCCCATTTCCCCAACTGCGTCGGTTGTCCATTTATTAAGCTGCCCTATCCTGATCAACTATTGCGCAAGCGCGAGATCGTTCGGCGCGCGCTCGTCCAATATGCTTCACTGGCTGGCGTCGAAATTCCGCCGGTGGCGCCTTCGCCCGAGCGGCTCGGATATCGGGCGCGGGTGAAGCTCGTGGTCCGGCGCAATCGTGGCGAGATCGCGGCGGGATTGTACGTGCCGCAAAGCCACCGGGTGATCGATATCTCTTCCTGTCCGGTGCATCCGCGGCCGGTCAATCAGGTGGTCTACTATCTCAAAAAAAAGCTTCAGGAGCTGGCTATCGTTCCTTACGACGAGCGCGACGACAGCGGCGATGTGCGCTATTTAGATTTTCGCTACAGTTTCGCGCGCAAGGAATTGAGCGTCACTCTGGTGACGCGCCACGCTTCTTTGCCCCAAGGCGGATTGCTGGCAAAGGCGTTGCATCATCGCTTTCCGTTCGTCACCGGCGTGATTCAAAACGTCAACGAGCAGCGCGGCAACGTTATCTGGGGCGATAGTTACCGCACTCTCGGTGGTCGCGACACCTTGATGGAAAGGATCGGCGATTTGAAGCTGGTGTTTCCCGCCGGTGTGTTTTCTCAGGCCAATCCGTTCACGGCGCGGAAGCTTTACGAGCATGTGCGCGGCTTGGCCGATTTATCGGGCGGCGAAACGGTGCTCGATCTCTATTGCGGCGTCGGGCCGATCTCGCTCTATCTTGCGCCCACGGCTCGGCAGGTGTGGGCGGTGGACGACAATGAACTCTCGATCACGACAGCCAAGCAAAACGCCCGGCGTAACGGACGCGGCAACTGCCGCTTCATGGCCGGCGACGTGAGCGGGACATTGGTGCAATGGAAACAATCGTTATCGAGCGTCGATTTAATCGTGCTCAATCCACCGCGCAAAGGCGTGCAGGCCACAGCGATGACGACGCTGTGTGAAATTGGCGCGCCAAAGATGATTTACGTTTCCTGCGAGCCCAAAAGCTTGGCGCGCGATCTGGATATCTTAGTGCAACAAGGCTATCGCATCACGCATCTGCAGCCCTTCGATATGTTCCCGCAGACCGAGGAAGTGGAGACGGTGGTGCGGTTGGAGAAATGAGTCACGGCTCGGAGATTGCACCGCCGAGGCGCGGAGGCCGCGGAGTAAGGAGTTCTTGATCAAGAAATTCTCCGAACTCTGTGTACTCTGTGCCTCTGTGGTGAATAATTCTTCACACGAAACGCGCAATAACTCGATACTGCCATCGTTCGTGCTGAATGTGATCAATCGACTGTGAAATTAAACAGGAGGGGTTTTATGGCTGAGTTGAAAGTTCAGGGCGTGGTGCACTGGTCGATTCCGGTTAACAACTTAGCCGAGTCGGAGAAATTTTACGGCGAGATTCTTGGCTTGGAGTCGAAGGGACGGCTAGGCAATTCCAACATGTCCTGCTTCAAGGCTGGCGATCACAACATTCTTCTCTGTGAACGAAAAGAATCGTTGACGCGGACGCCAAAGCAGGACAACCGGCTGCATCACGCATTCATGGTCGGCCCCGACATGTGGGAACGAGGCGCCAAGCTGCTCCATGAAAAGGGCGTGAAGATCGCCGAAGCGATCGTCTACCGCGAGAAAGGCCACTTCACCGGACGCGAACTGTATTTCCTCGACCCGAGCGGCAATATGCTTGAGCTTTGCGATCCAACTTGGAAACCCGGCATGCCGACACCGACCTACGAAGAGATCGTGGGGAATAAATGATTCGGATAGTTCACCGCGGAGACGCGGAGGACGCCGAGGGGAGCGAGTAAAGAAGATAATCTCTGCGAACTCAGCGCCTCTGCGGTGAATCCCGTATTGTCGTCGCGAAGCTATTCCGACCGATAACTCCAGAGCTGGGGAATCGCCCAGCAGGTTGCGAACACCGTCAGAGTGCAGAGCACGCAGCCGGCAAGCGCGGCGTTGGGGGCGCCGAGCAGCGCCGCGCCTGCGCCGGCGATGACCGCGCCGGTGGCGTTGGTGGTTTGCGCGAAGACGGTTAAAAAACTCGTCGCGCGCCCGCGCATATCGTCCGGCGCGAGTATTTGCACCACGGTGCGGCGCATCGCGACGCTAATGGCGTCGCCGACTCCGAGTAGTCCGACCGCGATGAGTCCCATCCAATACCATTGCGACAAACCGAGAAGGCCCAGGCTGAGGGCGAAGGCAAACGTAGCGATGATGGCGACGGCACCTTTGCGCTTGATGTCGCCGCAGCCGAGCAGGAGCATCGAGCCGATGACCGCGCCGATGGCTGGCGAGGCGTAGAGCATGCCCAAGCCGCGCGCCCCGACATGATAAATCTCCTCGGCGAAGATCGGCAGGATCGGGCGGAAGAAGCCGAACAAGACGGCGAAAAAGTCGAGCAGGAAAAGCGACAAAATAATTCGTGTGTGCCAGAGGAATTCAAAGCCTTCGACCAAACTGCGCCACCCGATCCGGCGGCGCTCGCCCTGGGGCTGGCCGGAAGCGTGTATCAGCAGCGCCGCAATGATCGCTGGGACAGGTAGCGCGGCGTCAACGAAATAGGAAGTCGCAATGCCGAAAAAGTCGATGACAAATCCGGCGATCACCGGCGCTGTGAGCTGCGCGCCTTGCATCAATAACGTGGTTATCGTCACCGCGTTCAAGAGATGGGATTGCGGGATCAGGCTCGGCACGATCGCTTGACGCGCCGGGCCGCCGAGCACCTGTAATGCCCCGGCGAGAACGTTTAATCCGTTGACATGCCACACTTCGACGGTGCCTGTGACGGTTAGGATTCCAAGGGCCAATCCCGGTACGATGTTGAGCGTGTGGGTGATCGCGATCAGCCGCTTGCGATTGTAAGTGTCGGCGAGCACGCCGCCGAATAGTCCGAAGACGATGGACGGCAGCGCTTGGAAAAAGCCGGCGAGTCCAAGCTGCACGGACGAGCCCGAAAGCTGATAAACCTGATAGAGACTCGCCACCGAACGCATATGGTTCGATGTGCTGCCGCAAACAATCGTGATGAAGATCAACCGGTAGTCGCGGATCAACAACGACGACCAAGGACGAATCGGACCCGTTGACGGATCGGGGGAGGGATTACCAGAAGTTTCTGACACTCGGTGCTCTGAACGCGGAATATGCGGTGGTGCCAATGTATCGGTTCGACCGAGGGGCGTCAAACGTAATGGCTGTCATTCGGCGCGTTTCATGAACGAAGCGAAGAGTTTAACCGCAAAAGTCATTGAGCGGCTAAGCCGCAACCAGATGATTTCGGAAGCGGAATGTTAACCGCAAAGGGCGCAAAGAGCGCAAAAAAGAATTCGGAATATCTCGCGCTAAGTATGACCAGAGCAAAGTCGAAGGGATGCCAAGGCGCAAAGGTCGGATGTCGGATTCAGTTTGAAGCTGTCGCGGTGTGACCCTTGACCCTATCCCGACGGCAGAGTATTTTTAAACAGACCAGAATTGTGGTCGAAGAGAAAGAAGTCCCGTTATGTCCAAAACGATGCCTATTTCAGAAGTCAAAACACGGTTGCCCGAGCTGGTCTCCGGAGTGGCGGAACGAGAAGAAGAGATCGTGGTCACGCGCAACGGAAAACCGGCCGCGGTTTTGGTGAATTACGACGAGTACGAGCGGCTGAAAGATACCCTCGATGTTCTGAGCGACACGGTCTTGATGAAGCAGATCGGTCGGAGCAAAAAGTTTTATGCCAAGGGACGGCAGGGGCAATCGTTTGAAGCTGTCTTTGGCGAACCGCTTGTTGTGGCCAAACGCCGGAAAAAATAATGGCCGCCTACCGGCCCGATATACCAATCCACGTCGCGGAAATTATTCGCCCACCTACCTCCGGATGTAAAGCGCAGCGTCAAACAGGCTCTCAGGTCTTTGAGCGCCGATCCATTCTCAGGCGCGTCCCTTATGCGGGAATTATCGGGGCTGTGGAAATTCAAAGTCAGACGATTTCGCATCATTTACGAATTGGATCGCAAGGCGCATATCATCCGAATCTTCGCGATCGGCCACCGGCGAGAAGTTTACGAAGAATTGGCCGACCAACTGCGCCGAGTTGTCCGGAAAAAATAGCGGGGCTGCTGGAAAAAAAGGTGAGTCGTCGATGGTGGACCGTGGTCCAAGGGCTAAAATAAGTCAACAATCAGTCAGTCACGACCCCTTATCGAGTCCTTATCGAGTCCAGTGCTGCAGGAAAACAAGGCGAGTCGTCGATGGTAAACCCTGGTGCCTGGCCCAACATAAGTCAATACTCAGTCACAACCGCTCTGTCACGCTCGGCTGTCACGGGTGTGCATTAAGAAGTTTTCCCTCGGCATTCGGTCCAGTTTTCTTACGGTTAGATTCGTCGAAAGCTGAGATCGTATTCAAAAACCTCTAGTCCGGGTATGCTTCTAGCCGCCAGTTGGAGCCGTTTGGATGCTTTGGACACACATACGATGCCTATGACTCGCTGTCCAGATCGGGCTAAGTTCTCTTTGACCCACGTGAGATAAAGTGAAATCTGGCCCACAACTTGGTCGTGGGTCTCATCACGTTTCAGTTCAATCACAACTAAGTCCCCCGCATCCAGGTCTTCCGTCAATAGGTCTATTCGGCCCAGTCCGGAAATCGCATATTGACGGCCATACAAACCGTCCGGGGACGTAAAGACGCGAAGGTTTCGATTGAACATCTTCGTGCCTCTAATAATCAGGCTCTCCACCAATTCCTCTAGAGATTGCTCGTTTGGTATACGAAACCTGGTTAGCTGACTTCCCGTTAGGGCCGCATTTGAACTCTTATTATCGGCCGCTTGATCAGAAATCTCGGGACTGGCTTCTACTTCGATTACGTCGTCATCATCCTCCTCCTCGATATCAGTTACGATCTCGCCTTGCTTCTGTTTTTCAATCAACCTCTGCAGAGTGGCAATTCTTTCCCCCGCCATTTTGGTTGGCCTCCGTCTCGGAGAACTATTTTTCCATGCCTCAATTGCTTCGGCCAAGCGTCCCAATTTACTCAAAGCCCTTGCCCTATTGCGTAATGGGTAGCTGCCGTCTATCTTCCGCTTTATGCATTCATCAAAAACAGCGAGGGCTTCTTCATATCGTCCCTGCGTCATTAACGACCAGCCCAGGTTATTGCGTGCGGAAGGATAATCGGGATCAATTTCTAGACAAGACCTGTAATACTTTTCCTCTTGGACGTTATCTTTCAACTTGCTGGAGCACCATGCAAGATTGAAGTGGACTTCTGCTTCATTTTTTACCTCTGGTGAGTCCATGGCCTTAACAAAATAACCGCGAGCGGCCCCCCAGTTTCTTGCTTCGAAGTACACCTGCGCACATAGCCATGCGGCCATCCAATAATTTTGATCCTTTCCAAGGGCGGTAACATAGCAATCTATTGCTTCACCTGGACTATTTTCATGAGTAGCTTTCTCCAGCCCGCGTAGCGTGAAAACCGCTGGTGAATCGGGCCAAACTTTTGCAAATTGATCCGCGAGCTTAATCCAGGACCCCTTCGAAAACCCAATAAAAGGACCGACAAAGTCATTACGGAGTTCCTCTGCACTGATAGGAGGTGCGTGAGTTTCGTCGGACCGAGTGGCATATTTCACCAGCCAGTGGATCGCATCATCATCCTTCTCGTCTAAATACGAAATGTAAGCACGAGCGTATGGTGCCAAGTCGTTCGGCAGCTCAGAAATCAGCTCCCTGATCTTGTCAATGTCAGGGTCGATTCTTGGATCGGAGCCTTTGTCCAAGTAGCGGTTGAGAAGAGCCGCCACCAATTCCTTTTTAAGGCGATTGTCGGTCGGCGTAGCCTGAAGCTTTTGGTCAATCTCGTTTACGGAAAGTTGTTCACGAGTAGAGATTTGATTTGTCATCTTACCCCCCTCATTGATTGCGACTACATTGTTACACTCGACCGTATCGCTCCCACCGAAGTGACCGTGAGCCCCACTGATTACTAGTGAACCGTAATCGATGGAATGCATCGAAAGATGCATGAAAGTAATCAAACTCCGATAGAACGAGCGCAGGTCGTTGGAGCGATTAATGCGAAAAAAAAGTAAAAAGAAAAGGGGAACATTCTGCGTTTACATTTCTTCACTCGGCTATCCTGTCGGGCTTCGGCTCGCTGTAAAACGATACTCAGCCTCGATACGAAAAGCTCACACGGCGGAACCGAAGAGGGTCCCACGATTTGTGCTCTGCCGGACATCTTTTAATCGTAGACAAACGGACTGAGTTGTGAGGCCTTTGTTATGCGACAAAATACCCGCCCACCACTGCTTCCTTCCACGACTTGATCACCGACGGCACGATGCCCGCCGGTAAATCTTTTTCTGGTTTCCAGAAGCTATGGACGCCGGCGCCGAAGCGGGTGATGCCGATCTTGGGGGCGGGGTTCATGGCGCGGAAGCCGGGAAGGATCACTTCGTTGTAAACTTCCGGGCTGTGATCGCGGCTGTCTTTGGAGATCTCGAACAGAAACGGCGGCACGGGTTTTACGTTGGCGCCTGACAATTCCCTTGTGTAGCCGACGAAGCGGTTGACCAGCGCTTCCGTTTCTTCTTTGTTCATTTTTATTCTCGCCGCGCTGACTCTGGCGCCCTCGGCCAGAGAATCCGTGATCGCGTGGGTGACGAGATATTCCGCCTTGAACTGCGGGCGATTTTTCACCCGCTCCCAGGCATCGAGCACGTCTTCCATGAGCGCCGGCAGACGCATCAGCGCGTTGGGTCCTTCTTGGCCGAGTGATTCCGGGCCTAGGTAGCGCGCGAGGTCACGCCAGGTGCGAATGTAAAGTTCGTCGAACGGGTCGCTGCGCGGCTTGCCTTGCTTCTCCGGTTTGTCGTAGCCGCTAATCTTGCCGAGCTCGCCGCCCCAGACTTCGCGGCCGGACGCAAGATAGCCAAACGGCGAATGCTCGGTGGCGCAGACGCCGGCCATGTTGGCGATGCGCTGCGACAACATGCAGACGAACGGCCCGCCGGTGGAGTGACCTTGGCCGTAGACGGAAAATTCTTTTTCCGGGAAGTGGCGCCGGCAGGCTTCGATCATGCCTTCTTCGAACGCCGCCGGCCAGGCGGCCATGCGATACCAAAAGATTGTTTCTGGTTTGGCTTTCGCCACGGTGCGCGTGCCGTAGCGGTTGCGTTTGGTCGGATCTTTGACGACTTCGTATTGATCCGGCGTGATCAGTTCGCCTTGCTTCCAAATCGGCGTTCGCACGGTGCCGTCGGCGTGGATCGTGTCGTCCGGCCAGTCGCGGCTTGAATCGGGAAAGTAAAACCTGCCGGGGAATGTGCCTGCGATGACGCGGCAGCCGTACTTGCTGGCGAGCAGTTTGGCGTGGCGCTCGATGCCTTTGAAATCACTCGAGCCGCCGTGCAGCAGGAAGAAGCCGATTTTCTTGCCGTCGGCGCCGGTGGGAATTCGACTCCCATCCACCGGTTCGTGCACGACCATGCCCAAGTCCCAATCCATTCCCAGCACATTGATGCGGAAAATATCTTCGGTGCTTTTTATGGCGATGTCAGGTAGGCTCAAGACTTCTTCGGTGTCTTTAATGCACTGCTCGCGCGAAATGAATTCAGGTGGTTGCCAGCGGTTATTTTCTTTAGACATGCTTTACACTCCTCATTCGTGGTTCGTTTCTACGGTTCTTCCGGGTTTCTTGTGAAGAAGGATTCACCACAGAGGCACAGAGTTCGCCGAGTCCGTAGTATTTCTTAATCAAGAACTCTTTACTCCGCGCCCTCCGCGCCTCCGCGGTGCAATCTCCGAGCCCTGGTTCAATGGAAAGCCTGAGATCCGTTTCTACAAGGGCATCGCAAGGCGTGTCAACACTCGCACCACGATAGTTTTTGGTTTCGAGTTTCTAAGCCCAGTTTAGCCCGAAACCGGAATCCGTACAGGCGCACCGCTAGACAAACAGGCGGTAAACCGGTTACAAGAAAATCTGACCTCGGGTTCTCGGAAAGGCGTCTTAAGAGGGAGTTGGCGATGCAAGTTTTAATCACCGGCGGCATGGGCGTCAACGGCGCTGTGACGGCGCGGCTGATGGTGCAAGACGGGTTGCGTCCGGTGTTGATGGATAACCGCGTCGATCTGACTTTGACCGCTGATATCAAAGATCAGGTGGACATCGTCACCGGTGATATCTGCGATCAAGCGGCGCTGGAGAAGGCTGTGGACGACTTCAAAGTCACGCACATCGCGCACCTCGCGGCACTGATGCCGGAACCGGCTGAGGCCAATCCACGTCTCGGCGTTAAAGTCAGTCTGGACGGCACCATCAACGTACTCGAAGTGGCCCGTGCCAAAGGCATCAAGCGGGTCGTCTATACCAGCTCAAAAGCGGTGTACGGCGAGATCAATGGCGAAGAGGGGCCGCCGACCTATAAACCGGTGCGCGAAGACTACCGAAAAATTCCTGCCGATCTTTATGGCTCAATGAAAGTGGGCTGCGAGGAGCTTGGCCGCTACTACCGCGAGACGTACGGCATTGAATTCATCGCGCTGCGCTTCGTGTCGATCTACGGTCCTGGCAAAGAAGCGCGCCATGGGCCGCTGTCGTTTTATGGCCAGTTGATCGAAAAGGCGCGCGAAGGCGCCAAGTGGGTGATCCCGCAGGGCGGCGATCAATTGAATGACGCGGTTTACGTCGGTGACGTCGGCCGCTCCGTTTATCTCGCTCTCAAAGCGCCGACGCCGAAAGAATGGACCTTCAATATTGGCCCCAGCAAGGCAAGCACGCCGCGGGATTTTTTGAACGCCGCGGCGAGGTTGTTTCCGAATCATAAAATCGAGCTCGGTCCAGGGCCGAGCAAACTTGGCCGGAGCAAACAGAGTTATTGCATCTTCGATATTTCGGCGGCGCGGCGCAACATCGGTTACGAGCCGGCGTACAACGTCGAGCAAGGGGTGAAAGATTACGTCGAGACATTGGATCGTTTGGGGCGATAGGGGAAGGGGATTGGCCGCAAAGAGCGCAAAGGGCGCAAAAAAGATTTTCTTCGTGATCTTTGTGGTGAAGAATTTGTTTCGTCAACACAGCTAAATTCGGAATTCTAACAATGGAGGAAATATGGCAGAGGCACCTAAAGGCGGGGGAGAGATTTGGTCGGCGGGGATCGGCCGGAAGAGTAACGCGCAATACGGCTCGGACTTGATGGTCGAAGTGTTGCGCGAGTTGGGGATTAAATACATCGCGCTCAATCCCGGCGCGAGTTATCGCGGTTTGCATGACTCGATGGTCAACTTCGAGGGCGGCAAGGGGCCGGAGATGATCATGTGCACCCATGAAGAGATCGCCGTGGCGATCGCCAACGGTTATGCGCGGGCGACCGGTGAAATCATGGCGACAGGCTTGCACAACATCGTCGGCTTGCAGCACGCCAGCATGGCGATCTTCAACGCGTGGTGCGATCGCACGCCGATCTTGAACCTCGGCGGCGGCGGACCGCAGGACACGACACAGCGCCGTTCCACCGACTGGGTGCACACGGCCAACGTCCAAGGTTTGGCTGTGCGCGAGTATGTCAAGTTCGACGATCAGCCCAATTCGGTCGACGCCGTCGCGGAATCATTCCTAAAAGCCTACCGCATCGCCATGACCGAGCCGAAAGGTCCGGTCTATATTTGTCTCGACACCGACGTGCAAGAGGCGAAAATTGACAAGCCTATGGTGGTACCGCATGCGCAGCTATTTCGTCCGCCGGCGGGTCCCGGTGCCAATCCGGAGTCATTGAAGACCGCCGCGCGCTTGCTCGCCGAAGCGCAGTGGCCGGCGATCGTCGCCGGTGAGTTGGGTAAGAATCCCAAGTCGCTGCCGCCGATGCTCGACTTGGCTGAAGCTTTAGGAGCGCCGGTGGTTGATTCTGACGGTCGCTTTGCTTTTCCCAGCACCCATCCGTTAAATCTCACCAACGCGCGCGAAGCGGCTTTGCAAAATGCCGACGTGGTGCTCGCTCTCGATGTGCCGAGCTTGGGCGTGCCGCTCGGACCCTCGGTGCGCGAACGCGGCAACTTCGCGCCGATCGTGTCGCCTGCCTGCAAAGTGATTCACATCACGCTGCTCGATCTCGAACGGCAGAGCTGGGTGAGCGACAACATGTGGCTCTTGCCGGTGCATGTGCCGATTGCCGCCGACACGGCGGTGGCGCTGCCGCCGTTGCTCGAGCAAGTGCGCGAGCGTTTGGCGACAAATCCAAATGCCGCGAAACAGGTGCAAGAGCGGCGCGCCAAGGTCGAAGCGATTTACCAGGAGACCCGGAAGAAGAGCCAAGAGTGGATCAAGAAGACTTGGGATGAAAAGCCTATCTCGCAAGCGCGCTTCTTTAGCGAGATCAATCAGCGCGTGCAGGGAAAATCCTGGGCGCTGGTGTCGTCGCATGGGCGGCGCTGGCGCGAAGCGATCGAGGTCACCGAGCCGGCGCACGGCATGGGCGGCGGCCGCGGCGGGGGCGTCGGTTACGGTCTGCCCTCGTCGATCGGATCGGCGCTGGGTTTCAAGGAGAGTGGCCGGTTATGCGTCAGCATTCTCGGCGACGGCGACTTCCTCATGACCTCGAACGCGCTGTGGACCGCGTCGAAGTACCAGATTCCGCTGCTGGTCGTCGTGCTCAACAATCGTTCCTATTACAACGACGAAGAACATCAAGAACGCATGGCGCGCTGGCGCCAGCGGCCGGTGGAAAACAAAGGCATCGGCATTCGCATCGAGGATCCGGCGCCGGATCTCGCGACGATCGCGCGCGCGTTCAGCGTCGACGCGTTCGGGCCGATCATCGAGCCGGATCAGCTTGGTCCAGCGCTCGATAAAGCGATTCCCATCGTCGAGAGCGGCAAACCGGTGGTGCTGGATGTGATCACGCAGCCGCGGTGATGGAGGGCGACGATGCGCGGAATTGCAAAGTTGGGTTTAGTTGTAGTTGTGTGCACGGCTCTTGGCTGTGCGGAAAAGAAGACGGTGACCGAGACGCCGGTCGAGCGCGGCAAGTATTTGGTCTCGATTGCCGCCTGTCATGATTGCCATACACCCAAGATCGAGGGGCCCGACGGCAAACCGGTGTTGGATGAGAAACGAATGCTTTCGGGACATCCGGAGAAGGCGCCGTATCCGACCTGGTCACCGAAGGACATGGAGCAGCGCAGCGCGATGGCGCTGATAAACTCGATGTTGACGGCATGGGCCGGGCCATGGGGCGTCAGCTTTGCGTTTAACCTGACACCGGACAAGGAGACGGGCATCGCCGAATGGAGCGAGCAAAATTTCATTCAGGCGCTGCGCACCGGCAAGCATCAAGGGCAGCCCAACGGTCGCGATATTTTACCGCCGATGCCGTGGGAGGTTTACAGATTAATGACCGACGATGACCTCAAAGCTGTTTATGCGTATCTGCGCAGTATTCCACCGGTGAAAAACCAAGTGCCGTTGCCGGTGCTGCCAGGAGCACCCGCCGCTGGTACCAAGCAGTGAAAAAGTGATTTCACTCTCGATGTTGAACGCTTACGAGAGATTCACGAAGTGAACTTTCTCGTAGGTTTTCCAGACTCTGTTTAGTTCCTCACCGCGGTAGCTCCGTCACAATTTAGCCGGGCTCGTAATTCTTTTTACATCCGTAACCCATATCGTGTGGCCACCGTGGGTCGAGTTCGACAATTTTGACTTCGAAAAGTATTTTATGTCATGAAATGGCAGGAAGTGTCCTGAATTGTCATCTTGGCACACCACTTTGTCCTGTGTTAGCTTTTGATGTCTTTAGCCTAGAGTACCCACCACGAAAGCAATCTGCGGGTCGAGCTGAACGGGGCAGCTCCGGGCCTGGACATGAAGTAACACGCCACTCATATCCGAGATCAGTTCGCTTGCTAAAAGGAGGGGGCTTCGATGATCTTGTACAAGAGTCTAGTCGGACCGCACGCGAGGACGCTGAATTTTTCTAGCTTCTCAGCGTTTTCCAATGCAGTTATTTTCTTCATTGTTCTCGCGGCCAGTTATTGGACTGGGTTGGCTTTTTCACAAAGCTTACCATCTGGTCCGCAAGAGGAAATCGAGGGTGAATTGGTCATTTTGCACGAAGATAACAACCAAGGTGGCCGATATCACTATTTCCTCGACGCGGCGGGAAGTCGCTTGGCGCTAAGCATCGCCAAGGAACCGCCGACACACTTGACCAGCGGAGCGCGAGTGCGTGTGCGCGGTGTGCGCGTGAATGGCGTGCTGGCCTTGCAATCGGGTGGCGATAGCGTGCAGGTGCTTTCGTCAGCGTTGCCGAATACCTTGGGGGAACAACGCACGTTGGTCATCCTCGTAAACTTCAGGAATTACACTTCCCAGCCGTACACGATCGATTTCGCAAATAACCTCTTTTTCGGAACGACCAGCAATTTCTTTTTGGAAAACTCTTATCAGCAGACCTATCTGAGCGGGCTTATTAAGGGTTGGTACACCATCGATATGGATAGCCCCACCAACTCCGCGACGTGCGACTATTCGCTAATCTCCAGCCTCGCCGACCAAGCGGCTTCCAATGCGGGAGTGGTTTTGTCTAACTACAGTCGCAAAGTTTATGCGTTTCCCCAAACCGGCTGTGGCTGGTGGGGGTTAGGATCGGTTGGCGGCAATCCGTCGCTCGCCTGGATTAACGGCAATCTGGAGCTACCTGTCGCCGCCCATGAACTAGGGCATGGTCTAGGGCTATACCACTCGCATGCACTCGATTGCGGGACAGTCACGGTCGGGTCAAATTGCGCCGCGATTGAGTACGGGGATGTTTTCGACATGATGGGTGGCTCGAACGACGCCGGCCATTTCAACGCCTTTCAGAAGGAGCGGTTGAGTTGGTTGAACTATGGTGTCTCGCCGCCGATCACAACGGTTTCGACGGACGGGACGTACACTCTAGGAACATACGAGTCAATCGGCCTTGGGCCGAAGGCGCTGAAGATTCTGAAATCGATCGATCCGATCACGGGAAAACGGACCTGGTATTATATCGAGTCCCGCCAGGCGATCGGCTTCGATGGGTTCCTCGCCAACAACACAAACGTCCTGAACGGTGTGCTCGTTCACATCGGATCAGAGTCGGGTGGCAACACCGGCTATCTTTTGGACATGAACCCATCAAATGATAGTTTGATCTGGGATTGGCTCGCCAATGCACCGCTCGTCGTCGGCCAAACCTTTGAGGATCCTGACACAGGCGTCACCATGACCACAGACTGGGTAAGCGGGACTGGCGCTGCTGTGACGGTAGGCTTCGGAGCGGGAGGGACAAGCTCTACAGCCACTGTGACAATCGCGACCGACCAAGCGATTTATACACGCAACCAATCGGTCTCCATAAAAGCCACTGTGCGTTCTGGCGGCGCACCTGTTGCTAATGCGACTGTGAATTTCACCGTAAAAAAATCGAACGGATCTCTCGTGACGGCGAGCGCGACTACCGGAAGCACCGGCACCGCGGTGTACAAGCTTCGGCTGACGAAGAAAGATCCGGTCGGAACCTATGAGGCGCTCGCGGCTACGATGTCTGCCAGCGCCGCGACGAACTTTATGGTGCAGTAGCAGTTCATCCTCAGTTTTTCTTTACCAGTCTATGCTACATGCAGAACTCCCGCTCGGCTGGCGTTCGAGACGCCAGATCCGAGCGGGAGTTCTATCGATCGTAGCACATAGTGCATCCGTGGCTTACGTTGTCCGGAGCCACGAGTGCACAATGGTTGGCACTATTGCGCCGTCACCGAAGTCACCGTGGCGCTACCGGATGGCGTGATCGTGTTTTGATCATTATCCGACAGCGTCCCCGTCACTGTATTCGTATGCGGGAAAGTGCAGACGTTCGCATCAAACGTACAGCTATACGCGTTTAGATTGCCGGGCTGGATCGTCTGCGGCACCACACAATCCGTCCCTGTGACGTTTGCACCGAGAGCCGGCTGGCCCTGCCCGGTGGCGATGTTGCCGAACGTATCGTCTTCGAGCTTACTGAGGGTCAAGTTCTCGGCCGTGTCAGTGTTTGTCACTTTTACCTTGAACCTCACCTCCGCACAAACAACCCCTTCTACACTCTTCGCCACTGAAGCCGTCGGCTTCACGTCATTGATGGAAACTGACGCGGTATCGCACTTGGGCCCAACAGGACCACCGTTCGAATCGGTGCCGCTGACGCACGCTTTGTCCGTGAAAGACTGCCCTGCATTACCTGACACTGGCAGTGTAAAAGTACAGGTAGTCGTGGAGGCGGGGGCACAAGCATTTGAGTTCGGCCCACATGGCGCCAATAGGGTGCTACCGCAGATACTGGCCAAAGTAGGGGTACTATTCGCGTCGAAAGTGATACTATTGTTGGTTGCTGGGTCGTTGTCCGGGTCATCGACCAAGCTAGTGAGCGTCACGGACGTGGCCTCGGCCGGATTCGACACAGTCACGGTGAAGGTCACATTGCCACCGGGTTCGTTGAGGCTCGTCGGACTCGCATCCTTTACGACGCCAATGTCTGGGTGCTCAACGCGGACGGGAACCTGGAAAGTATCATCGCAATTGCATTTCGACTTCGTCTCCGGGCCGGCCGTCGACGGTCCAGTGCATACGTTACTTGAGTTACTGTGCCAGCTAGTGCAGTTGGGCAAATTCAGGAAGGTATCGCCGTCTGTATCTTGACAGAGGACGTTGGGGATCGTGAAGGTGATATTTGTGTACGAACCAGAATTGAGGTCACCGCAGCTATCACTATCAAGATTTAATGCGGGGGTTACACCATTCGTCAAGATGCTCTCTGAACACGTCCCATTCGGGTTCCTGGCATCGGCACCGCCAGAGATGTTGAAGAAGAAGGCCGCGTCATAGCGCTCGTTGGCGGTCACGTCCACTTGGAACGTCGCCGTGAGGTTGAAGTGAGTGCCCGCGATGCAGGTCGATGGCGACGCGCTAATCGCCTTGGCAATTTTGATGTCGCTAGCCGTGCAGACGAGTCGATTGGAGTTAGTGACCGTGTCCCCGCCGAACACCTGCTGCATGCAGACGTCTCCGATTACGGTTGGACCGCTATCTACCGCTGACACAAGCTGGGCGCCGAGCAGTAACATGCCCACTGCTAGGACGGCGACAGCCGCGACGCGAGATCTCCCTTCGGAATAATTACTTAGACGCATAATTGTTTCCCTTTCAATTCGATTGATTTTTTTAACTTCATAATTCCTCCTGTTACTGTTGATGATCCCCAACTTGACAGGTTGGTACCGACCTGCCTTAAAGCGACTCGGATTCGCAAATCCTGTACCTGCACGTAAGTAGCTGACTTCAAATACTTCGTGATGAAAGTGTAATGCGGAATTCTGTAAAGTAATCTTACAGAAAGAATCGCGTGATTTGAGGTTTCTTCTAACTTGCAGATTTGTAGAAGAAATTTTGGGTAATTGCGCGCTAAGAGAAATGTAAAATAAATTTACAACCTAGAAACTGATTACAATTTGTTTGGAGAGACAAAACTTCCTTGTCGTTTCGCTAATTCTTCTGTCGCGGTCAATGGTCGAGAAAAATTCCTCTGATAATTTTTAAGTTCTAAGAACTGCCAAAGAGCGGTCAGGTTGCCGGCAAAATTCCCTTCGGTGAGGTCACACCTCTGCCAAGGATAATTGATGTCGCTTAGATAATAGCGGAGCAAACGCTCTGTGTTGAGATCAGTAAAGATAAGTCGAATAGGAAGTGAAGAGCTGGGAAGTTTGTGAGATCAAGTCGAAAACACGCAGTTTATCGCGCAGGAAAATTTATGACATTTCTTGGTTTCCTGTGAAGGCGTATTCATCACTGGGGCACGAGTTCGTATGGTTCGACAAGCTCACCAGGAGCGGAATTTTTCATAGCCGGGCATCCTGATCTTAGTCGAAAAACGCGTCTGCGTCCCTCCGCAGTAATGCACGCGAAAGCTTGAAGAACTACAAAATTAGGCTGATGATCCGAGCATTCGGAAGGTACGTTGGCAAACTTGCCGACGAATTCGTAGTTGTCTTTTGATCGAAAGCTGTGCCCAGAGTCAGGGATGCGAATCCTGTGTTGCTGTAGACTCCGACAAAACAACTGGATCGCCCCTATGTTCGGTGGACGATACCAGGGGATCATCCTTCGCGACTTGGGTACTTCCCGGAGCAACGAAGATTGGTACGTTAAAGCCGATGTCGCAACTGCAGTTGGACGGTGAACTAGGAGTGGCATCCTGCGGCGAACTGCAAACACCACCAGCGTGTTGCGACCAGCTGGTACAGTTCGGCAGATTCAAATTGCCATCGCCGTCGCTATCGCGACACAAGGCATTGTCGACTCGCAGGGTTACGATTTTGCCTCCAATCTGGCGCCAACCATACGCGGAATTGACGTCTCGGCATGCATCGCCATCTAGATTTGCGGCGACTATGGCTCCTAGCATGACTACATTTGGAAACGCTGGGTCGATGTGGCGAGCTTTAATGATATGGGCCGAGCACATGCCGCTTGTCGCACCGTCTCCGTTGGGATCACCATCAGTAGCGAAATAGAGACCGATGTCGAAGCGTGACGTGGCCGTAGCCTGCACATGAAAATCCGCGATAAAAGAAAAGGTTTGGCCGCTTATACATTGTGCCAAGGGTGCGCCGACCGTGCTTCTAATGTTATCCGCGAATGTCACGCGAACGTCGTTGGCGAAGCAGGCAACAGATTTGCCGGCTTGTTCTTCGACACAAGTTTCGGCAATCGCGGACTGTGTCCCCAAAACTATCGTAGCCATTACAAAGGCTCCGAATAGAGCGCCGGGCGACAAGTTGATGTTCTGCGATCTTGTCAAATTCATTCAACTCTCTTCAGCGGTTTTATTGTCATCCGCGTCTGCACATGAACAGCGATAATTATTTTATCTTTCAAAAGTACGGCAACTCTTGTGCCATGCTGGTAAGCGCTTGATTTTGAATAGCATACAAAAATAGTGTAACGGGAAGAGTTGTAAGGAGATTTTACAGAACAGAATAGCGATTTTGGAAAATCTTCTAACTTGCAGATTTCTAGATGGAATATCTCGCAATCCTGTGTAACTAAAAGTGTAAAAAGCATATACGAAGTAACAACCGAGTCGAATTTGATAGGCAAGATAGAACTTTCTTGTTGCTACGCTATTTCTTCTGTCGCGGTTATTAGTGACACGTAATTCCCTGCTGCCTTCCAAGTTACAAACAACTCTAATCAGCCGTTGGCCTCTCGGCGAGTGTTCGGTAGTTACGATCACGTGACCATCAACGCGCATGGAAGTTAGGCGGATATCGCATAGAACAAACGCTAAGCGGAGTCGAAGTTTTCCGGATCCCGACACGAGCCTATCCATTACGACGAACTGGGTGAGCGGAAGCAGAGCCTCAGTCACCGTGTGCTTCGGATCGGAGGGAGGGTCGGACACAACGGCAACGGTTGCTGTCTCAACCGATAAGACGAGCCATATGCGCAACTAGTCTGTATCGATCAATGCCGCCCTGCGTTCTGGAGGTTCACCAGTCGCCAACGCCGCTGGGAATTTCATTGTCAAAAAATCAAATAGAGTTGCCATGACGGGAACCGCAACCACCGGGAGCAATGGGATCGCTATCTGCAAACCTCGAATCTCCATGAATAGCCCGGGCGGGAACTACGAGGCTGATGCAGCTGCGATTTCCGCCAGCGCAGCCATGCACTTTAGGGTGCAGCAGGAATTCACCCGCGGCTCTTACGCTCGCTACCTTATCAAAAAAGAGATCTCCGGCTGGTCTGGCGTTTCGGACGCCAGACCAGCCGGTAGTATCGCAATTGCGGCTGCCCAGTCGCACAGCGGCTTTGAGGCCGCGTCGGATCGGACTCGATTATGGTAAGTCCTGCAAGAACACGGTCACCTTCACCGGAGTATTGTCATTACTTTGTGTGAGGAAATTTTCAGCAGCGTGAACACCATCGCTCGCTGTTCCCTCTGCCGTAACGACATTCGGCACCGCTGTGGACGAGCCTGGATTACTCTTGTCAAACTTCACTTTGAACGAACACGAATAGCTGCCACCAGCCGCGATGGTCGCTGGCAAAGTTCCTGGATTTCCCTGTCCTCCTAGGCCGCAGGTCGTGCTAAGAATCTTAGCGTCTTTTATGGGGGCGATCTCACCGTATGCACTGTCTGTAAGCGTATCGAGCGTCAGTGTCAGCGACGAGGCGTTGTTGTACAACACTATCGGGTAGGTCACTTCAACCGTCGCCGTTTTGGTGAGCGCATTGTTGGGCGCTTCAACAGCGACCGGAATATTGAAGGTGTCATTGATTTCGCACTTCGATGTCGTTCCGGGCAGGGCCTGAGCCGCGTTTTGGCACACGCTCTGTGCGTTTTGAGCCCAACTGATAATGTAGGGTAGGTTGACGAAGCCGTCACCGTCGGTATCAACGCATTTAACCTGGAGGCCCGTGACCTGCACTTCGAGAGGGCTAATCGCACTGGTGACGTCCCCGCATGCATCGTTATCCAAATTCAGGGCGGGAGATCCGGCCGGCAGGTTGACGCGCGAACATGTGCCCGTTCTGGCTCCATCCCCGTTGGGGTCGCCGTCGGAAGAGAATGTTATGCCGATGTCATAGCGCTCACTGGCGTTAGTTGCCAATAGAAACGTCCCCGTCAGTGAGAACACTTCGTCCTTGGTGCATTCTGTTGGGGAAATTTGAGGGACTCCGTTTATTTCCTTAACCCCGGCAAGCTTGGTGTCATTGGCTGTACAGTTGAGTTTGCTGATTCCGAGGTTGTCCAGCACACAGTAGTTACCCGCCCCAGTCGCGTCTGCCAACGCCGGTTGGGCTCCGAGAAGTAATCCCCCAAGCGCCAAGGCGCCGAGGAACAGGCTACATATTCCGAGCCTGGCCCAGTTTCCTTTCTTTATACACATATATTTTCTCCTTCCGTTTGTTGCCCACGTGCTTGCATCGATGATTTTACCGAGGGCTGTCTCTAAACTTTCGGACCATGCGCCCACCACGGGACCAAGGCATTCGCAAGTGACGAGTTCATACCGGAAGCCACCGCGCCTATCAATTGGATTTTAGTCCTATTGGACTTTAGTCTAGGGTGCTTGAAAGAATTTTTCGAACGGTGCTACAGAATGACGCGCAAGGAAGCCGCAAGCGGCCTCCGTGGAGTTTGCAACACGAACGTCACTGTTAAAACATTTGTAGCCAGCGCGTGATGAACTAAGGTTCGTTGTTCGTGGCGTGGAAACGGAGGGCTTCGTTTCTAAGGCAATAGTTAACGCAGCAATGCTGTGCGACTTAAGGGTATGAGTCGGCTGCGGTTACGAAAGATTGTAACGACGATTTATCGCTGGTACCGCTTGAAAGATTCTGGACGGCGCGTTTAGAGGAATCGTGCACTACTGCGTAGCGGGTCAACGAACGACGAAACAATTCGTATGCACATGCCGCCGATGGCGTTGGTTACGTGGAGAGATTACTTTATGCGGACGCGCCGGCGATCGTAGGATCTGGCCGGCGCGTCCGTTGGTAAATCGCTGTTTGAGTTGCGGCGATTATTTGCTGCCGAGTAGCGTGTCGAAGGCGTCTTTGAAGGCTGCGTAGCTTTGCGCACCGACGATTTTTCTAACCGCTTTTATTTCTGATCCTTTGGGATCGGTTAGGCCGATGAAAAATGTGGGAGTGCCGGTGGCGCCGTATTTCTGCGCGTCGTTGAGGTCTTTACGCACCTTCGCGGCATACTTGCCACTGTCGAAACAGGACTGGAACTTGCCCATATCCATTCCCATTGACTCCGCGTATGCGCTGACATCTTTCGGCGTCATCGCGCGCTGATTGGCAAACAGTTTTTCATGCATCTCCCAGTATTTGTTTTGTTCAGCAGCGCAGTTGGCCGCCTCGTGTCCTTTGAAGGCCTGGGGATGAATCGACTCCAGCGGAAAATCGCGCAGCACGTATCTCACTTTGCCGGTCTTTATGTAGTCGTTCTCAATCTGCGGCATGGTGTCGCGCAAGTGGCGGGAGCAGAACGGGCATTGGAAGTCAGTGAACTCGACGAGCGTGAGCTTAGCGTTTTTATCGCCCTTCGACATGCCGCCGTCGATGCTGACCATGGTTTGTGTTTCAGGTGCCGGCGCTGAGGGGGCTTGCGCTTGAGCCGGACCTTGCGCGGGTCTGCCCTGGAGCTGATCTTTCATCGCTTGCAGCTCTTTTTGCAGGAGTAGATTTTTGATTTCAGCGAGATCCTTTTGGATCGACACCTGGCCATTCTTCAGCGCTTCGATTTCGCGCTTCAAATCACTTAATTCCTTGCCACTTTGAGCGAAGCCAAATTCAGCGGGGGCAAAACTCAACCCAACGAGCATTGCTGCAACTACGATTCTGTTCATTTCCTCTAATCCTCCTTGGTTTTAGTGTATTAACGTCGAAGGGTGGGCCGCTTCATCAACGGTCCACCCTTCGTTGTTCCGGGTAAAGTTTAGGTTACTTCACGACGCGCTGTCAACTTTGCATTCGTACTCGCCTGGCCCGACGATGGTGCATTTATTGTTGTTCGCATCGTTACAGGTCTGAGCGCTTCCTGCGGGACCCGTCTCATCGAAGCAGACGCCCGGCACGCCTTGCAAACAAAGCTTCTGATCATGGCAGGTGCCTACGAGCGGCTGGCAGATTGCGGTGTTCGGGTTAGCGCATCGGCTGAGGTCACCATCATTGCAGGCCTGCGATGGCGCATCGGAGCAAGTACCAGTCTGGCAGAAGCCAGTGATGATGTCTAGATTGCCGCCTTGGTTCAAGCAGGCGAGTGCATCAATGCAGCCGCCGTAGTACGCGCCTGTCGAATCGCTGCAAGCGGTATTGCACGCCGCGAACACTGGCCCAAAGTTACCGGCAGAAGGCAAGCTACAATCAGCCAGGGCGCCGCTCACGATGCAGTTCAACGAGGCCGCGGTCAGTTGGCGCGCCAACTGCAATCTCTGGTCTCCTTGTACCGGCACACAGATCGCTTCCAACGCTGACGCGGCGTCGTGCACATTGGTATTGACGATCCGTTCGCCGCAGATATTTAATTCACCACCGTTGCCGAGGAATCCATCCGCTGCATCAATGACCGCCAAAGTGATGTTCTTGACTTTTGGACTTCTCTTTTCGGTACCGGCATGCGTACCCCAGAATCCCGGCGTGCGGCAGACCTGAACTTGCAGCGCCTGGCATTGTTCATTTGTTGGATCGAAGACCTGATCGTTCGGGCATAATCCACTGGTGCCCGTGCAGGACTCATCTGGATTACAAATTCCGTCGCCAGGTCGGCATAATGTGTTCGCCGCGACGAATCCGTCCGTTGGACAATTGGGACCGGTCCCGGTACAAGACTCGGCCACGTCACAATAACCGAACGCGGGACGGCATTCGGTGCCCTCGGGTTTGAAGGTATTTGTTGGGCAATATCCAGATTGACCATCACATCTCTCTGGCAAATCGCATACTCCGGCTGACGGACGGCAAATGGTACCTACAATCTGAACTGCATCACCTGGGCATGATCCGCCCGGAGTTCCAGGACAGTACTCTGCAGTATCGCAGACACCGGTCGCTGCGCGGCAAACCGTCGTCGCCGAGGCGTATTGATTGGCCGGACAGGCCTGACCCACTATGCCTGTACACTTCTCGTCAGCATCGCAGCTGTCTCCCGAGCCAGCGCGGCAGACGGTGTTCTTCGCGGTTACTGTGTCGGCCGGACAGGCCTGACCTGCTACGCCGGTACAGAATTCAGAGGGATCACAGCTATCCCCTGATCCGGTACGGCAGAGAATGCCAGCTGCCGTCACTACATTGTCTGGACAGGCTTGCCCCGCGATACCGGTGCAATATTCAGCGGGATCACAAGTGTCTCCCGAGCCAGCGCGGCAGAGCGTGCTATTCGACGATATGACGTTAGCCGGGCAGGCCGCACTGGTGCCGGTACATTGCTCATCGGGATCGCAGGAGTCTCCCGAACCCGGACGGCATACCTGTGTGTTTGAAGCGAACTGATCGCTCGGGCAAGTGGCACTCTTACCCGTACACATCTCCGCCACATCGCAGACACCATCAGGAGGACGACATTCGGTGGTGTTTGACGCAAATCCGTCGGCCGGACAAGTGTTGCTTGTGCCATTACAGACTTCAGCTACGTCGCAAACGCCAGCCGAAGCACGGCACTCCGTTCCCTGGGGAACCTTACCGTCCGCCGGGCAATTCGAATTGATCCCGTCGCAAAACTCCGCCGCGTCGCAGACGCCCGCAGACGCTCGGCACTGGGTCTCGGGACCTTTGAGAGTTGGTATACATAGGCCGTTTACGCAGGCCCTGGTTTCGCAAGAATCCTCACTACAAATTACACCAGCGCAGGGGTCGATAACGGCGCTAGCTGAGAGCGATCGGTCTTGGTTACCAAGGCTACCGAGCGACCAACTATCGAGCCGCATGTGATAAGGCGAACCGGAGATTGCGCTCGCCGACTGCCCCGCCCAAGTGCCGGAACTGGCAATGTGGCCGCCGAAAGCCAATACCACGGTGCTGTTATTCACCGGTACGGTAAAAGATACAGAGACGCGAGTTTCTGCCTGACTGGAAGACAAACAGCCTTGAGATAGATATACGATATTCGTGATGGTTCCGCCGAAGAGAGTCATTTTTCTCTCTGCCGCGGGCAATGCATTGAATGCTGCTGCCGGTTGGCCGGCAACCGGGGACGCGCACGGGGAGGTGGAGCTAGGCGCGGGAATGTCGAACTCGGTTGTAATTGCGCTAGTGATTGTGACGCCTGAAGTCGGATCGATGGATTCGGCAACGTGGCCAAATTGACCGTGTGGTTCGAGGCGATTGTAGTGTGTCAAAAAGTCGATCGCGTGCTTGCTGCTATGCGTGATGTCGTACCCGAGTGTAAGTGTGATTGTCTGGCCAGATGGCAGACCGGTCATTACCACTCGGTACGGGATGGAGAGGGTTTCGAGGTAGTGCGCGCTCGACGCGCCGGCGTTTCCATTAACCCAGCCCGTATTTCCATTGTCGATACAGTTGCTCGGCGAGTCCGCACTGCCGTTACGGCACTGGTCTAAATCCGCGGTTTGTGCGAAGCCAAGCTGACTCCAACCGCCGGCGAATAACAGCGCAAAGGCGAAACTGCAAGCGAGTCCCAAACGACGACGCGATGCTACTTTCATGATGTTTTCCCCCAAACATTTGTTTTCAACAGCGACGCAGTTCGCTGTTGATCCTTGATCAAACCAGTGCTCTCGATTCCGAAAAAGTGAGCAACTTTCGTACCGCGTTGATAAGCGTTGGATTTCAAACAAACTTTTGGAAAAATGCCGAGCGGAAAATTGTAAAGAAGTTTTACAGAAAACAATCTCGCGAGACGCAGGTTCGGATAACTTGCTGAACCGCTATAAGTATTTTTCGAAGATGAGAAAAAAGAAATCTGTAAATGAAACTGACAGAATTAAATCGCGGTTGTCACCGAGGAATGGCTCAAAACTTATACGCGGTAATGTCTTTCGATCTTTGAAGAAAAGCTGTTCAAAGTTTCCTGCGAGGAATCACTCGCCTCAGAGGCACAGAGTTCACCGAGCTCGGAGAACTTTTTAATCTAGAACTTCTTACTCCGCGGTCTCCGCGCCTCGGCGGTGCAATCTCCGAGCCCGGTTCAAACGGAACTGAAGTCCCTGAAGAAACTCGTAACGGTAAGAATGGAATCTGAACGAGCGTGCTACTTAGTCCGCGCGAGTCGCTCGACAATTTTGGTTACGAAATGTCGCGGTACCCAGGCTTCGCCATTGCTGACGGCCTGGATCGCTTTGGCGAGGAACGCTTCGCGGTCTTTCGTTTCTAGGTATCCTGAAGCGCCGTAGCGGAAAACGTCGATAAGTTTAGTTGGATCGGCGCCGTCGCAAAGAAAGACGACTTTGGTCTTGGGGTGGGAGCGGTGCAACTTGGTCAACATGGCGTAGTGGGATTCGCCAACGATGGAGAAATCGACCAGCGCCATCGTTGGCTCTGTGTCGGTTATCTTGGTAAAGATGTCAGCGACATCATTGACGCAGCCGATCACTCGGATATTTTTATGCCGTGATATCGCCACAAGCGAAGCAGCGATGGACGGCTGGCGGCCGACGATGATGAGCGATGCGCGTGACACTTAAAATTTCTCCGGACACTGACCAAAGAAAAGATCAAGAACTTTTACGCGAATCTAGAACGCTCAAGCCCCGCCTCGCAATTGGACTTAGGTAGTATGGGGCTTTAGTCTCATTAAATGTGATCGAAAGTTGTTGCTTGCCGGCGTATGCCGATCACGGCTAGGGCGAGCTGGGTGCGGCCTTCAACGCCTACCTTTCTGAAAATCATCGTCAGATGGGCTTTGACCGTTTTTTCACTGATCTGAAGTTTGTTGGAAATAAATTTATTCTGCTGACCCGACGCGACCAGCGAGGTGATCTGGCGTTCGCGCGGACTGAGACCCGTGAAAACGTTGGTTCCCGGAGTGTAATTCGAAGGCATCTCTGCCATCGCGGTGCTCTTGTCTGCCGCGCGGACGAACTCATCGAATAATACTGGTAAGAGTTTACGGCCGATCCAGATCTCTCCACTCGCGACTACTCGAGCCGCCTTGCACAGCAGCGGCGCGCCAATGTTGCTGGCGCAATAACCCTTTGCTCCCGCTCCAATAAATTCTATAGCTTCATTTGGGCGCGGATCACCAGTGAGCACGACCACCTTAGTCGCGGGGGTCGACTTAATTATTTTGCAAACCAGCCGGGTTGGTCCGAAGTGACGTTCGCTATGGTCGAGAAATAGCACAGTTGGCTTGTGTTCGCGGAGAGCGAGCATCAGCGTTTGACGATCGGCAATCTGGTGTAATGGAAAACTGCCGGCCAAGGCGTTGCACCAACGTCGAGATAGTGTCTGTGAGGGAGTCGCTAACAGAATCATTGATTTTAAATCGCCCCTGCCATTAGAACTTCAATGAGTCGTTAATGGGTTTACTCAAATTCCGTGTCAGTAATCTGACTTTATCACCCTTCAAAGTCATTAACGTAACATCATTGGCATTGTAGATAATATTCTACCGTCAAAGTCAAATGCGCCTATTGCTAGGCATTTACTCGGCGATGTATGGCCATTCTACAATTGGGTGAAATCCAGTCGAACTGGTGTGACAAGGATGACAAGGTCTAGCCTTTCTACGACAAGACATGCCACCGATTAGCCTTTTGATTGTCTTAAAAAGTTTATGCGGCTGATAGTGGCGGCGTAGAACACGCGTCCTTCGACCAGGCGCACGATGCGCGGTTATGAAGAACTCCGTTCGTGGCGAGCGACTTGTCGAACCGTCGAAACACCGAAGTGCGATCAGTGAAAGATTGCGCGGCCTGCGCAACTTTTCTCGCGGCGTGCTGCAGAGCAGGGCGACCAGCCGGTCGCGCTTACTTCCTTTTTGCGTACTTTGCTAAGCTCTTTGCGGTTAACATTGCGAATCGGAATCTCTTCGCATCGTGACCCTAGATCCTTTGTGGTGAATTCTTTTGCAAAGAAAATGTGGAAGATCCGATTCGCTTATCTTTTAAGCGACTGTTTTCTACGCTTTTCAATTTCCGCGTCGAGCTGCCGGGATTTCTCGATGGCGTAGTTGAGTTTGTTACGCTCCAGAGTGAGCTGCTCGCGCTCCTGAGTGAGCTGGTCGCGTACCCGTAAGAGGGCGCGTTTTTCTTCGGTGAGTTTGTGGCTATCTTCGATATTTTTTTGATTTTGTTCGAGGGCTTGGATCCAAATCTTCGCCTGCTCCGCCCGCGGACTGCTGGGATGGTTTTTGACTAAAGTTCGAAAGGAAAGCAGCGCCCTGGAGTAATCTTTCTTCGGGTTCGCCGAGTGCGCGGAGATCACGCCAATATTATACAGCGCCAAATCCGGCTGACCTTTGCCGTCGGTCAAGACCTTCTGATTCTCTTTTAGCGCCTGGTCAAAATTACTTGGGATGATCAAACCACCGGTGGTTGAGCCGTTACCCTGCTGGGTTTGATCGCTTGTTGAACAACCGGCGATGAAAGCACTGAGTAACAAGGCCGCCAGGCTAAGTTGTGGACAAAGATTGCTGAGCTTTTTCACGGTATAGCTGGAGTGTTGTGCCATAGTAACCACCGTTTATGTGCCATGCTTACGCGTATCGCTCATGTGCCGTCTCAACTGACGCACCAAGGGAGCAAAAATCTCGGCGCAGCGCGCCGCGATGCGTTTGCTCGGGCACTGGGTGGTGGACGGCGCGTCCGCTAGTTCTCTCATGAGCCAAGCGTTTGTGCCGATCGTTGTTGGGTCGGCCTTCGGCTTTTGTGTGGTCTGAGGCTGGAGCCCCATGACTTCCGTTCGCGCCGCCGCCGATGCGTTGGACTCTGCGCAATACTGGACCAAGCGGTCAGTGTCGCCGATCAGCGTGTCGATCGAGGCTCGACCTCGTTGGGGCATCATCGGTTCTTTTCCCGCTTTCAACTCAATGAGTTGCCTTTTGAAAGAGGTGAGACGCGCCGCCAGCTCCTCGGTCACTCGCTCCATATGGCGGGCATTGTTCTCGGCGATTCGGTGCATTTGCTGTTTCTCTCGAGCCAACACCTCGGATAGCTCTTGGATTTCTTGGATGGGCGATAATTGCAGCCTCAAATCTTGGTTGGAGTTTGCCTCTTGAGCTCTGGTTTTGAGCTCTAGCAGTGGCCTCGTAATACTCGTACTGATCTTAAGGGATAGCGCGGTGCCTAGGACAAGTAAGATTACAGTCGTCGCGATAGCGATGTTGCGCGCGGTGCGGGCGGTGCTGCCCAAGCGTTCGAGCTTGCCATGAACATTTTTCTCCAGTTGGTCCTTCAGACGCGCGAGTTCCCGCAAAGCGTTGTCGAGAATTTTGTCCCTTTCTTGTTGGTATCGGCTTTGGGCGTAGGGTTGCCCGGCTTTGATGTAGCGAGTTTCTTTATCGAATAAGTCGTGGAAGCTCTGGTGCAAATGCTCGACCCGCATCAGTTGAGTAGAGGTCTCCGGAGTCGTTCCAACGGTTTTAAGTTCGCTAAGGTAACGAAGAAAATCGTTTTTGAACTGGCGAAATTGATCGTACGAGGACGGTGATTGGTTGAGCAGGTATTTACCGCCGTAACGGACTTCGGACAGGAACGCGTCGGTCAAAGTTTCTTGCTGTGCGATGGTCCGATAATCAGTATCGAGAGCCGCACGTGCGGTTTGGCTCAATTCGCCGAGTTGGACGATGGCATAAAGTGATGTGCTGACTGATAACAAAAGAATCGCTGCGTAGCCCAGGATCAGTCGCCAAAATAGAGGGAATGCCATGCTGTGCCCCTACCGTTAAATTATGTAACCGGTGCGTGCCGCCGGGTTATCATGTGCCGGCACCGCGTTGAGATTCGCTTTGATCGGCAGCCGTACCGTGAAGACCGACCCCTCGCCAATTTTGCTTTTCACTTCGATGGTGCCGGCGAGGAGATCGACAAACGTTTTGACGATATAAAGACCTAAGCCAGCACCGGAAAAGTTTCGCGTTGTGGCACTGTCCACTTGGTGGAATTTTTCAAAAATGCGCTCGAGCCGATCGTCGGGTATCCCAGGGCCGGTATCCGCTACTCGAAGTTCGAAAGTATCGTCCTCGTCGCAAACCTGCGCCGAGATTCGCACTTTACCTTCATCGGTGAACTTGATGGCGTTGTTTACCAGGTTGGTGACAATCTGCTTGAGCCGGATCCGATCGCTGAGGATCACCGGTAGCTCCGTTGGATAGTCCCACTCAAGTACTATCTGTTTTTCCATCGCCACCGGGTAATCCGATTGACAGTCGGACAGGAATTCACTCAAACTAAAGTATTCGGTCTGAAGCGCCGCCGTGCCGCTCTCGATTTTCGTTATCTCCAAAATGCCATTGATGAGCGACAACAAATGGATTGCTTGGGAACGGATTTTTTCGGTGCCCTTCAATTGATCGGCGGTAATTTCGCCAAAGGTTCCCATTCTCAATACTTCGGCGTAATTCATGATTATGTTGATGGGGGTGCGCAGCTCGTGGGACATGACGCCAAGAAATTCGTCTTTGATCTTGTTCGATTTTTCCAGCTCGATGGCCTGTTCGCGGGTTTGTTCAAATAGCCGGGAATTGAAGATGGCGATGGCGGCCTGGTTGACCAGCGCATTGAGAAAAGTGATCTCTTCTGCGGAAAATTCACGCTCGACACGGGAGTAAAAGGAAAGCACTCCGAGGGTTTCCTGCTTGGCGATCAGCGGCAGTCCGAGGTAGGAGTACAGATTATAACGGCGAAACAGCTCGCGATCCAACGTTTCAGCATCGATCTGGTTCTTTGCCGCAGCTAACGGCGACTGCTGTGTCAACACCAGCAGGGGCAGGCTTTTCGCCGAGGCAAGGTCGGATTGCAACTCCGCGGAGTCGTCTAGGCTGCGGTGCGCCACCAGCTGCAAGTTGCCGGTGGCTTTGTCGAGCCAGCTGACGGTGACCGTGCAAAATGGAAAAAGCGCGGAAATATGATCTAGGAGTATTTTGAGCACGTCCGACAGATCGAGGGTGGATGTGATCCCGACGTTGAGGTCGTAAAGAGCCTTTTGTTGTTGGCGCTGTTGGTGAATTTGATTGGCCGACTCGATCGCTTCGGCCTGGCGCTTTTCCAGTGCGTTGACCAAATCGTCAAACGCGTGGGCCATCTGGCCGAGCTCATTGTTTTCGTAGGGCGGGCTAGTACGGGCGCTGAGTATACCTGCTGCGACTTTTTTCGTCGTCATGATGATGTCTCGAACTCGGCGCAGTATGAATAGCTCCGTGCCGAACCATGCGGCGCTGAGGGCGATCACTGACAGTAGCGCCAAGACGATTAGGTCGAGCAGCAAAATTCGTCTGGCTTCGGCAAACGCTGAGGCCGTGGGGATGTCGATGGCGGCAAACACGGTTTGACCGCCGATGGGGTTTCGCAATTGGCTGAACGCGAAAAGCCGCGGGATGCCGTCGAGTGCCGTCGACTGAATGGTTGCGGCGGTTTCACGACCAACCCCTGATTTGCTCCGTGCCGGCAAATCAATCCGCTTGCCGTGCCAATCAAAGTTCTCCGGATAACGCAGTAGAATATTGCCGTTGGCGTCGATCAGACTGAACGTCGCTTCTGAGTACAAACGACTGTCTACGGTCAGACGCGTGATCCATGTCAAATCCAAAGCGGCGGACACTACCGAGCGCAACGTTCCCGGAGTATCCGATACAGGATAGCCCACATCCAAGACGATTTTGCCGGTGGTAGGGTGATGCCGAATGTCCCCGACGGATAAATCTTGTGTCTTGAGTGTTTGATCGTGGTGGCGGCCTTTGGGCGCTGCGATCGTATTTCCCGGTTTTAGAGCGCTGCACAAAAGCCGGCCTTTTACGTCGGTCACGGCCAAATCCAAGTAAACCGGCTCCAACAGTCCCGAGAGAACTTTGCTGCACGCGGTTTTGTCGATTTCGCGAACCTGTGGCAGGCGCGCCAGCGTTATTAGGAACTGGTGTGCGTTCTCAAGTAACCGATCTTGCTCCGATGCAATCGCCCGGGTTACCCCCAGAGCGGTATTTTTAACTTGATTGGAGGTCAACTCACGGTGTCGTGCGGCGCTAAACAAAATCAATGCGAAGACCGGGACCACAGCCACCAGCACGAGCAGCACGAGTCGGGAGCGCAGGCTTGAAAACCGATTGGACATAATAACGAATGAATTCTTGATGACCGAATCGTAGCGATTGAATGATTCATGGGCAGCAAGCGGTATGCCAGGGATGCTTGTGGTAGCGGTAAGAAAATTTACGTTAATTAACCCATGTCTCGGTGGCACGGGTGGGCGAGAATACGAGCAGCGCTGTCACTTGATGACAATTCACGTTGATAAAGAACGGTTACCTAGCTGCTCTGTGGGTTGTAAATAAGTCAGCGTGAATAAACGCTTGACGTTAAACTCAACGTAGAGATAAATAGGGCAGTTTCGGGAGGAGCCGAGCAATGGATAAATTGATCGAACAGAACTTGTTGGCGGTACTTAAGCGTGAAGGGTTGGAGCCCAAAGCCGGAGATCTGGAACAGTTCAGCGAGATCATAGGACTCTACATGGAGAACCTAAAGCAACTCCATTCGGTGAATTTGGGTGCGGAAGAGCTCGGACCGGTATTTCGTCCAGAGTGGACGGGGAACAAGTAAAAAGTTCAAAGTTAAAAGTTAAAAAAAAGAGAGCGTAAAATCGATTTTTCATCGTGGTAGGAGTGAAGGAGACGTGCCATGGCCGTAGCAGAAAAGCCGCTTTACTATTTGTCGATTCACGAAGCGCAGCAGCTGATACAACAGCGTCAGCTTTCGCCAGTGGAGTTGACTCGCGCGGTTCTCGATCGCATCGCGGCGGTTGACGGGAAGTTGCACGCTTATATCAACTTAATGGCGGACAGCGCGCTGGCCGAGGCTCGCGCCGCCGAGGGGGAAATTGCCGATGGCAAATGGCGCGGGCCGATGCACGGGATTCCGATCGCTGTGAAGGATCAGTTGGACGTAGCAGGGGCACCAGCGCGTATTCGGCAATTTTCAAAAGGCGTCGGCGATGCTACCGCCGTGCGTAAACTTCGAGAAGCCGGCGCAGTCATGATGGGCAAGCTGCACATGAGTAGCCTACCTGATGAGTTGCCGCTGCCGCGCAACCCCTGGAACACGGAACATATCACAGGTGGGTCGAGCACAGGTTCGGGAGCCGCGGTTGCGGGCGGATTGTGCCTGGGTTCGCTCGGCGAGGATACTGCCGGATCGATTCGTAACCCCGCGGCGTTTTGCGGTATCGCCGGCTTGAAGGCGACCTATGGACGGGTTAGCCGTTACGGACTTGCGCCGCTCAGTTGGTCGCTGGATCACTGCGGACCGATGGCCCGGACGGTTGAAGACTTGGCGCATATGCTCAACGCGATCGCGGGTCACGATGGCAACGACCCAACGTCGAGCGCAGCTCCAGTAGCGGATTACACATCGGCGTTGCGTGAGGATGTCAAAGCCATGGTCGTCGGCGTGCCGCGCGATTATATCGACGAATGCGCGCCGCGCACCGCTGCGGTCGTCTTAAAACGCGTCGACGAGGCGATTGCGGCGCTCAAGTCCTTGGGCGCGCGCATCGAAGAGGTGAAGACACCAACGCTGCGCTTGGCGACGATCGCCAACGCGGTGATTTACTACAACGAATTCTGGGCGGCACACAAGACCGACGCGGCTTGGGTATTGCAACACGGCGCGGCGCAAAGGCGCGCGCGGGTTTTTCTTGGACTGCTCACGGGTTCGGCGGACTATATCCAAGCGCAACGGATTCGCAGCCGCTGCCGCGCCGAGCTTGCCGAGGTGTTTGGCAAAGTGGATTGTCTGGCCCTGCCGAACCAAGCCGGCCCCGCGCCGTTGGTCAAGGACATGGGACCCATTGATACGTTGTATAAACATGTTCAGCCGGAATTTCATGGGCCGTTCAATCTCACCGGGGTGCCGACCTTGTCGGTGCCGTGCGGCTTCTCCGATAACAATTTGCCGATCGCATTGCAGTTGGTCGGCAAGCCATTTGACGAATGCACCGTGCTCCGCGCCGGCTATGCCTATCAGCAGCAGATGAAGTGGTACGAGAAGCGGCCAACGATTTAAGAAGACTAAAGTGTGTTCAATATGTTCAAGTCGTTAAAATCACTCAAGACGTAAAAGGAAGAAAAAAATGGACATTCAACGGATCAATCCGCGCGAGTGGAATTGCAATGCGGCGGTGTTTGGCGATTTGGTATTTTGTTCCGGGATGGTGGCGGACGATAAGGCGCTCGATATGAAAGCTCAGACGGCGCAGGTGCTGAAGAAGATCGATGCCGTGTTAGCGCAGGCCGGCACGAATAAGTCGCGCATTCTCAGTGTCACGGTCTACATGCAGGACGCAAACTTGAAAGACGAAATGAACGAGGCCTGGATGGCTTGGGTGGACCGCGCCCATCTGCCGACCCGCACGGCGGTAGGCGCGGTACTGACCCCCGGAACCATGGTTGAGATTACCGTCTGCGCAGCGAAGTAGCGAGGAATGCTTTCCGAAAAAGCGATCTTTTGCGCCATCCCACTGCCTGAATAACCAAATTTGCGGCGAACTAAGGCGACTCTTTGTGGTCTTTTGGGGGGCTTGACGTTTGTCCGTGTTTGAACTACAAGGTGTGAGCCTAAGCGCCTGATTTGTCGTTTGAAGAGTTTGATGCGACTTCAGACAAACGGAACGCTAATCGAAAAAGAACCGAGATTATATGGCCGAGCAACTTCTCACCTTGGAACAAGTCGCGGAATATCTGAATGTTGATAAGTTCACGGTCTATCGGCTGTTGAACGATAAAGAGCTGCCGGCGTTCAAAGTGGGAAACCAATGGCGCTTCAAGCGAAAGATGCTCGAAAATTGGTTGATGAAGAATTCTAACGTAAAGCGCAAAGACGCTTGACTTGATATCGACTAAATCTCATTCGCGATAAATTGGGCTCTACTCCGCTTCTCGGCACATCGCTTCGATATTATAACCGTCCGGGTCTAACACAAAGGCACCATAGTAGTTCGCGCTATAGTGCGGTCTGGGTCCTGGCTTGCCGTTGTTTCGGCCGCCGGCGGCGAGAGCCGCGGCGTAAAATTCATCGACGAACTCGCGTCGATCGACCTGGAAAGCGATGTGCGTGGTGACTTGGCCAGGGATGCCTTGGTACAACCACAGATCGGCACGGGGTGGTGCGCCGAAGCCCGCGCTGGCGGTCGGCCGCGTCGGGGTGGCACCGTACTCCCGGATCATCTTATAGCCGATTGGCTTGAGAGCTGCGGCGTAGAACTTTTTACTGGTCTCGATATCGCTGACGATGATGCCGATGTGAGCGATCATGGAGTCCCCTATTTGACTTCCGCCGAAGCACCGCGAAAGAATTCTAATTTGCGACTAATGCGGCGCTGTTAAATCATCCTTTGATATTTTGGCTCTTCTGGGTTCCCTGTGAAGGCGTAATCATCACAGAGGCACAGAGTTCGCGTGGTTCGACAAGCCACCATGGACGGAAGAAAGCCGCTCACCCTGTCGACGGGCTGAGCGTCCTCCGCGGTAATTCATAAGGAAGCCTGAAGAAGTTAGTTGATTCAAATTTCTGTGGTGGGGGCCGGTAATAAAGCATTGATGTTGGTGCCGATCGCTTCATAATTCGCTCCTTTGCTCAGTAGCCGCTCGACTGGATTCTCTGAATAAACGTCGCGTCAAGAATCGATTCCGGCTTCAGTGTCGAGAGCTTGGGATTGCTTCGTGTTAAAATAGAGTAGATCTTTTGTAGGCCTTCAGGTTTGGGCCGCAAATCACTAGTGTAAGCCGCGACCATGGCGTTGTAGCCGATTTCGACGTCTTCGACCCGGTTAAGCCGGAGATGTTTGGCCATAGTCTTCAGGACGTGCGGTTTGTTTTCCGGTTTTTGAAAAAACCGCAGCGAATCAATAGTTCCCTTGAGCAACGCTTCATAGGTTTTCGCCTCCTGGTGCGCGACATTCTTCTCGACCACCAAGGACGAACCGACGTAGGGGATCGGCGCACGGCTTAAATCGACCAGCAGCGTGTAGCCTTTTTTCTTGAGCGGTGCGCTGAAGGTCGAGCCCATCCATGACGCCTGGGCGCGGCCGGTTTCGAGAGCTTGGATGCGCGAGGGCTGATCGCCGAGCACGATGAAACGGATATTGTCGCGGTCCGGATCCAGGCCGAGGTAGTCCAATGCGAGTATATTGTTCGCCCAACCGCCGCCGCCGATACTCTGGATCGCGACCAATTTGCCTTTGAGATCCTCGGGCCTCTTGAACTCGGGCCGCGCCATAAAGTCCCCCTCGGGGCGTTGGAACAGCGCGCCAATGATCACGACATCTACCCCTCCGGCGGCTAGATTCAACACGGCGTTGGAGCTGGTCAGAACCGCATTCACATCACCGGATACCAACGCCGATGCGGCAAGGGATCCAACGCGCATGTAGATGGTCTCGACGTTGAGCCCGTGCTTGCGGTAAAGGCCTTGCTCGACCCCGACCCAAAGCACGGCCGGATTTTCGCCGCTCGTGCCCTGGGCGATGCGAAAGGTCGTGAGAGGCTGGGCGTGGACCGTAGTCGTAATAGGAATTGTGATCGTGACGAGAAGCCAAATCACGCGTGAGGTTGTTTTCACGATTGAATCTCTCTTAATGATTTACCCCGGCCGCTTGGGGGAGCGGGGGGGGAGGGTGTAAAAAAGTGCGGGTTAGAAAACCCGCACTCCTTTGACTATCGTTGCGATTTGATTTCCGATGCTGAATCTTTTCCGTCAACGAATTGAACGGCATGAACGCTTTGAACGACTAGAACGGGCTTCGCTATGTTAATTCGCCGGCAGCCCGTAGAACCTCTCCGCGTTGCGGTAACGCACGCCGTCTTTATCTTCCTTAGTCAGCCGCGGGTTCTCGTCCAGCTCTTCAAGCTCTTCCTTGCAGGTTTCGTTATTGACCTCGTGCGGAAAGTCCGATGAGAAAACAAACGGCTTGTTGCCGACCACGCTCACGGCGAAGGGCAAGGTCAGCTCGTCGCCTTCGACGCCGACGAAGATACGGTCTTCGTCGATATGGCGTTTGATGTAATCGGTGATCGATTCTTTCTCGCGCAGCTTCAAGAAGCGGCCGCGCGGGTCGTATTGTATGTGGCTATTCCAGGCGCGTTCGAGGCGCTCGACACAATTAACGAACCAGCCGGCGCCGGCTTCCATGAAACCCAAGCGGACGTTGGGATATTTATCGAACACGCCGTTGAACAAAATACCGGAGAAGTTGACCATCTGACCAAAGGGATGGCCCAGCGCATTGACCGGCGCATAGGGCGTCATGTCATCCAGGCCCATGTTATCGTGGACGCCGCCGTGGATGCCGATGCAGCAGCCGAGACGGTTAGCCTCTTCGTAGATCGGCCAATACTTCTCGTCGCCGAGATGATTCTGTGCGCCGGCGACGCCGGTGCTGGGCAACATGGCGCCGCAGAAGCCCAACTCTTTGACGATGCGGCGCAGCTCTTTCACCGCTTCGGGCGGTTCCTGCAATGGGATCAAGCCCAAGGCTTGAAAGCGCGAGCTCTTGCTCAGATATTCGTCGTGCATCCAGTCGTTGTAAGCTCTCGCTAATTCGATCGCCCAGTCCAAGCTGACCACGCGGCCAAACGATAAGCCGTTGGTTGGATAGAGCACGGCGCTGGTCAAGCCGACATCTTCCATGAAATCGATCCAGCCCTCGCGGCCGACTTTAGCAAAGGCGCCCTCCGGTAGGGTATGCGCGTTGGCTGCATGCAAATGGTCATTGGGCGGATAGGGACCGCGCGCCGAGCCGAAACGCTCACGGTAGATGGCCGGCATGCGTGCCGCGATCTCGGTGTGAGCTTCGACGACATGGCCGTCGCCGTCGATGATTTTATGTTTCTTAGTGCCCATGGGCTTTCTCCTAAAAAGCTAATGCCGCGCCGCCACGCATGCGGCTTGACCGTCAGTTCGCTGCCAACTGATAAAACTTCTGCGAGTTGCCGAACAGGATCGCGTCTTTGTCGGCTTGTTTAAGATTCGGATTCTCGCGTAATTCTTCTAGCTCATGCTTGCATGTTTCGGCGTCGACTTCGTGCGGATAGTCGGTGCTGAAAACATAGGGCTTGTTGCCGGTGATGCGGACAGCTTCGCTGATGCTCAGCTCTTCGCCCTCGCAGCCGACGAAGATGCGCCCCTCGTCGATGTGCCGGTTGATATAGTCCTTGAGCTTCTCGCCCTTCTTCAATTGCAAGAAACGGCCGCGCGGATCGTATTGCACATGGCTTTCCCACGACCCCGTGAACCTTTCCATGCAGGTGAGCAGCCAAGCCGTTCCGGCTTCCATAAAACCAACGCGCAGACCGGGAAACTTGTCGAAGATGCCGTTGAAGATGATACCAGCGAAGGCGATCATCTGGCTCATCGGATGGCCGAGAGCATTGGGCACTGCGTAGGGACTCATGTCGTCCATCAACAAATTCTCATGGGCGCCGCCGTGGATGGCGATGGCGCAGCCCAGCCGTTCGGCTTCGCCGTAAATCTGCCAATATTTTTGCGAGCCCAGGTGCGGCATGTTGACGCCCATGGACGGCAGCATTGCGCCGGAAAAGCCGAGATCGCGGACGATCCGGCGGAGTTCGATGACCGCCTCGGCCGGCTCTTGCAGCGGAATCAGGCCCATCGCTTTGAAGCGCGGGCTTTTGGAAAGATACGTGTCGTGGAGCCAATTGTTGTAAGCGCGCGCCAACTCTATGGCCCAGTCGCGGCTGACGATCTTGCCGAAAGCGAGACCCGCGCTGGTGTAAAGCACAGTCGTGCCGATGCCGACATCTTCGAGAAAAAGTTCCCAGCCCTCGCGGCCGACATTGGCAAACGCACCCTTGGGTGTGATGTGGCGGTTCGCCGAGTGCAAATGGTCGATGGGTGGAAAGGGATTCTTGCCGCGCGCCTCGGAAAAACTCCTGGCGATATATTCTTCCGGCATGTATTTCGTGATACTGGGGAGGTCCTCGACCACATGGCCGTCGCCGTCGATGATCTTGTTCTGGGTAGCTGTCATGTGGGTTCCTTCTCGCTTGTTCTAGAGGGCCGAACGGTCAATTCGCCCAAAACTAGTTACGCGGATTTTCGCGCCGGCTCTTTTGCCAGTGGATATTTCTCACACAGTGTCTTCCAATAAGCCGCGATCTTTTTGCTGTTGTCGGTGACTTCCTGCGGGACAATGCGCCACGGCGCGCGCAACGGGCCGGCGGTGCAGTAGTCGGCGTGATTGACGGCGAGTTTGAAGACGTTCTCGCGCCAAACCAGGTTGCCGATGTTCGGGCCAACTCGATTAACGCCTTCGAGATCGAGGCAGATCTGCTTGGCGAGATCCCAATTTTGGGCAATGCAGGTATCACGCAAAGTCATGACCGGTGATGGGCCCATCCAGACGTTGAACGACCAGCAGCCTGCCGCACCCATTTGGTAATAAGGAAACATCTGGGTTTGGTTGACGAAGATGCTCATCTTGCCTTTGGTGATATTGGTGAGCTCGACGAATTGCAGGGGCGTGCGGTGGCTGTCCTTCATACCGACGATGTTGGGTTTCTCCGTCAGCTTCTTGAATGCGCTCACGGGGATCGTCACGCGATGATGGGTCGGATTGTGATAAATCATCACGCCCATCTTCGGCAGCGCGTCGGCGACGTCGTGATAAAATTGCACGGCGTTTTCGACCGACGCTTGATAATAGAAGGGGACACCGAGCAACAGTCCATCGGCGCCGGCTTCCTGGGCAAACTTCGCCTGGCGGATCGTCTCGCGTGGATTCAAGTTCGTGCAACCTATAAACAGAGGCACCCGCTTCTTCACCGCCGCCACCGTCGCCTCGATCAGTTTTTTATGCTCGTCCCAGAGTAAAGTATGAAATTCGCCGAAACTGCCGGTCGTCGTGAGCACATTACATCCGCCGTCGCGGATAATTTTGTCGACAGTGCGCGTCAGCTCGTCGGTGTCGACGGTGTCGGTGGCGTCGATCCGATCGCCGTCCGTCTTGGTAAACGCCGGCATCATGGTCATGATGCCTTTAAGATCGTTGGATGTAATCATCTAGTTGCTCCTTGAATGGATTTTGCCGGATTCTCCAACAGGTGGTGGCAGGAGTCAAGGCGGATAAGTTTTGCGATTCAAATCGGAGATCCCGAGAATTTATAATTGCTTGGAACGGTTGGAACAGTAACAACTGCTGGAACCGCCGGAACGGCTCGAACTGCTGGAACAGTTAAACGTGCTGGAACGGTTAGAACAGCCGCCCCTTATACGAAGACAGATGCGCCTATGGATTGTGGGGGGCTGAATTGCTATGAAGCTAGACCTGACACTCCAGATTAGCGTCTACGTTCCGCTCACCTGTACGATCTCGCGATGCATCGTTTGCTCCCCATGTACGTTTCACTTTCAAAAATCCGCCGCTAAGTGTCATGGCCATTCCGATTTTGCGGTCTTATATCGACAAATAAATATTTTGCGCAGGTCCGACCCGGTTCTTAGATTGTCGCTATTGTGATGGGTGTTTAACCTGCAATTGTCTTTCCCCTGCTGCCGGTCTGAGCTGGTCGTTACCTTACCCAAGTGAAGACCTTCTATCTCGCATTGAAGATGCGTTGCGATGGATTGTAAAGTTAGCCTTGCTCTGAGATTGATCAAGAATTCTCGCTAGGGTTGCTCGTAGAGTGTACTTATCGTCGTCGAAGTCCCCATGATGCTGTGCCTGAGACGCATTCTTTGATCCCTCGGGTTCGGTGTTAGGCGATAAGATCCAACTCGACGACGGAGTGCCAAAGAGATTTAAGATGTCCTTATCGTCGCGAACAAAATTCTCCATGCCTAAAATTGATTCCCCGTTTCGAAGCAGGGGGACTCGCGCTTTTTCCTCGAACGCATGAGACACGAGGTAGAGAAGTGATTTGTGGTAGATATTGGCACAGTTGTCGTCTTTTTCTGCGTTATCGGTCAAGGTGAACAACGCGAAGCGTTCGATCTGAGTCGTTTTTATCAGCGGAAGGTATGTTTGCTTGAAAAGGCCAACAGTGCAGGCCGGAGCCCAAAGGGTACAGGATGCGATTTTCAAACCGAGACCATTTTCCCCCTTCATTGGTCCGGATGTTATTTTGCCAGGGGAGGCTAAGAGATGCACGAGCGGTGCATGAAAAATGGAACCCGCACTATGTCCTGCAACGTGAATTTCGACCGACGGGTCAGTTGTCGCTAAGCTAGCGAGTTGTTGAATTGCGTATCGGGCGCCTCCGTTATCTTTCGTAGTGGCCCTGATCGCGTTTTCTTTCATTTCATTCCACGCGGCCTTTCCCGTCAGTGTTCTCGCCAATGGCTCGAGCAAATCATCCAAGCGATCGAGCATAAAGTCCTTAGTCGCATCTAATATGCCTTCTGGGCGGCGGCGAGAGAGGGCGTCTTTCAGGATATTGGTCAACGTCGTCCAATAGTCGCTTTTCCAGATAAAGGCCAAAGGGTAAATCTGCGCATCCAACATTGCGGTACGATAGTCAGCTACACGTTGGACCGAAGAACTCTCGTCGACCAGACCGCCGTGCGCGTACAGTAAGATTCGCTTCTTCGGCCAGTCCTTTGTTATGCGTGTAAAGTCGTTGTCAATGATCTCTTTTACGTCACCCGCCGACGTTCCATAGGTTCCCTCAGTTCGAAGCTGCCCATCATTGCCGATGCTGATAATGTGTGGCCGTAATTCATGGAAGGCGAGTCCTTCGGCCTGTCCCGCGATCGCGGACCGGCTAGTCGCCGTTCCTTCTGGTGTTCGTAGTTGGACGGGAACGCCAAGCCGAGCGACCCAAACATCTGACCCGTTTGTTAGCCAGTCGTCATAGCCAATGCGTCCAAATCCACCTTTGCCCCACGACTTCCCCCAAGAGTTCTGAATCCAAAATCCTTTCTCGTCGTACGCGACGATTGCAAAAGCGTGCCCGCCGAGTATTTGTCGATCAACAGGAATAATGCCGTCTCCGCGAACTTTGTCCCATCCCGCGTGTACAGTCGCAGTTGCGGATAGAATGCCTACTTCTGATATGGCGCTATGCATCGCCACTAGGTCCTTGTGGTTTACTCTGAAGTAGGCGCCAAGAGGCCGCATGGCGCCATCCTGGGCACGCTCATCGGTGAGCCGCTGATCTGCTGATTTAGTTTGGTAGGGCCACAGTTTTTCAGTGCAAACGCCGTGTTTGTACCACCCTTTCATCGCACCACGGGCGCTTGAACCTTCATACTTCTCGCCCGGCCATTCGTCGTATTTTTTTGCCATCTCATAAAGCATACGCGGGCTAATGGAAGCACGGTCTGATATCACTTTACGTCGTCGTAATAGGTAATGAGCAACGGTCGCTAATCCGAAGCCGGTGCAGGCGCCTTCTTGGCCTTGATTTAAAACCGGAACTTTCCAGGCTGCATAGTCTTTTAAGTCGATGCGCATTGGAACTTCGACGAGCGTTGGTTCATACATCTTATCCCTGAAATCAAGAGTATCTGGTCGGGCGTCGAAGGTGTGTTTACCTTGTTTTGGTCCGTTAGCGCTTGCCATCGTCTAATCCTCACTTTTAGAATTGTTTTTGTGAATTTTTGTCTGCATTGCGCAACTCCGCGAACTCGTTCGACTACGCCTTTTCCATTCCCCGTAAAGCTTCTCTTTCTAACATCGGAGTTTCCCATTCATCACTCTCGGAAGTAGCAAGCGGCCAGCCACCAGCCACCGGTGGGACCAAGTTATGTCTCGGTGTTTTCAACGTTTTTCTCCAAGAGAATTATGTTGTCGGGCCTTAGCGCGTCATTTTGACTGCCACAATTAGTCGCGGAAGCGTCGCGTTGTTCCCATAGCGAATACGTCTAGCCCATCTCGGCGATCTCGCGATCCATCGCTCGTTCTCCTAGAGCGTGCGTTTCAGTTCTAAGGAACGGCTAAACATCTTAGCGGCTCCAATTCTGCGATCTTACATCGCCAAATCAATGTTTTGCGCAGGACCGACCCGGTTAGCTCAGTTCGCCTAAAGACACAGGTTTATCGCTCGATATGCGCTCAAGGCGATCTAACGCGCGAACCTGAAAATCCGGAACGATAAGCAATGAACCTGCTCGGAGTGTGAGTCCTTGGGGATTGCCAACGAACCCATTCTTGTCGGTCGAGTTTAGTTCGATTAATAAAGGGGCGAATGCCGGCTGATACTGATAGAGGAACACTCCTCCTCTTTTTAGAGTGTCTGTGACTGTGTCTTTAGCGCGAACGGAGATAAATTTCGTTTGCAGAGAGGCCGAGGACACCTTCAAATATAGCCTCAGTAGTTCTTCGTCTATACCTTGTCTTTCAAGTAGTACAGTGACCGGCTCTGCATACACGTTTCGGCCGCACGTAATCATAAGCACTACCAATAAAAACCAAACGCTTCCCCGCACTGTTCTCTTCCTTTCTAATGGACGTTAAATATTTTCAATTGTTTCGTCATAAAGCTTTGCGCTTGATTACCCGTCTCATGGCCTTTAGTAATCTCTTTGCCGTTATCACTCGCAACTGCCTGAGGTGCCGGTATTCTTAACTGCGTTCACATCATCAACGCCGAAAAGAGCCTTGACTCGCGTCGCTGGCGTGTTGGTAGCTGTTCCGTCGCTGCTTCCGGTCATAATTGTGGCCGCCTTGCCTGATGCGTAAACGTTGCGTATCACGCTGGATTCTAAGAATTTAATGCATAGATCTGTTTTGGAAAGCACTGAAGCGGCGTCGCCATCTGGCCTTTTGGTTCGTGGCGCGACTGCGAATACCCCTCGATCGTAGCCCAAATTTATGTCCACCGCTTTAGTCTCCTTTGGGTTCGCTTTGACCTCCAGACCAAAATGCGTATGTTCAGCATAGTAAAGCCCCGGGTACGGAACACATGCTGAGATTATCAAGATCAACGGCGAAGTTTCTAGGAATTTAGGTAGACGTATCATTGCTTATCTCCTTGCTTTCTAGTTGTCATCTATTTTGAAACTTTTATGAGTGCGCTAATCGCAGCGGCGTCTTTCGCTGTATTGTTAGCGGCTTCCCCGGTCGCAAAATAAGTGTGAATCTCCGTGGCCTCGACCCAGCGAACTTTCGCGGTAAAAGAGGAGATTGCCGACATGATCTCGCCATTGTTTTCTAAACGCTGCTCGTCGACAGATTTGCTCATATCGACGTTGACCTGTGGTGTTAGGTTAACGATGGAGCGTCGGTAGCCGAAGTCAATGTCGACAGGAGACGTTCGGTCCGGGGATCCTCGTGCCACTAAACCGATATGAGATTCCTCGATAAAAAGCATTCGGTCTCGGAAGTAGGCCGTACATCCGAGAGGTGCCAAAAGAAGTAATCCGCATATAATTTTTGAGCTTCTATTCATTGATCATCCTTTCTTTGAAATAGATTGTTTCGTTAATATCGGTTTCCCTGAATTTGATTTTGGTAATGACTGACTCATGGGGGCGAGGTCCGAAGATAACGGACTGTTTACTTATGCCAAGTCGAAGGCCGTTTTGCAGATCATCGATGCCAACTTCTGCGCCAAAGGTTTCTCTGATGTAGAGACCTTCTTCGGCAGGGAAATCGACAGTTGTCCAAAACATGTTTGATCCAGAGTGAATTAGGCATCCAGTCGACTTGCACGGTTGTACGGAAGTTAGTTTTCGATAGCCGAGAGTAAAACCTCCATCGAATGACGTGAGCCGAATGTTCAATCCCGCTGTCCGATGAATGTAAATCAGAGCCTGGCCCGTATCGATGAAATAATAGTGAACCCATCCGAAGCTTTTTAGATAGCCCTCAGTGTCACGCCATTGAATGCTTACGCACCCAACATTTGAAACGAATGTCAGAGCGATAGCCAACGCGGTTCCGGCACTACGAAGAGTTAAGGTTCCCATACCGCAGATGACCATTTCAACTGTGTGCCGTATACGCTGTTGCATAATTAATGAGTCGGCCTCTCCATGGTTAACCTGAGTTATTTCAGCTCGGTGTACTCCGTCACCCCATTCACTTTCCTTGCCCGTAGCACTTGGCGGCGATTGCGTCCCGGCTGGCGAAATGACACATGGACCCAGCTGCGGAATTCATCGATCAATTGGTCGAATGGCAAGTCGGATTGGCGGATGCGCTGAAAGAGTGCTTGTGGATTTAGCAGCGGACAGTTGATGTCTGCCGCCTCGCCAGTCTTGTGTTGTGATTGCGGTGCACCGCCGATGATTGAATTGAGGGTCGGTGATCGGTAGCCGGAGGTTACGGTAATAGGGCCGCCGGCAATCTCGCGGATCGGCTCGAGCATGCTTTCACAGAGTTCCATTAAATTGTGACGCGAATCGGTGTCGGGCTTATTGGAGATCCCGTGGCGTACCGCCGTCTCGGAAAAACTCATTTCTTCCAAGGAAAAATGGTCGGTCAGCTTCGGCATGTCCTCTCCTTTCGTTGACGGTTTCACTTATCCGGTTCGGAAATCATCTTTATCCTCATGAACGTCATCTCACGGTTGGCCCGGGACAAAAGTTTACACTCAGCTTCCCCAAAGTTTACACCCGGCGGTTGATTTCGGGTCCGGGTTCCTGGACGCAGGGTTTGTTTATGAATTTTTATCGTCATCAGTTTGCCTAATATCGGTTGCACAAGTGGCTGTCCAATAAATAATTTTTATGGCGATCGTTATTCGAAATATTTATAACGGGTGCCGGCGGATGCTCATTTAAACCGGATTCCGACACGGGACTTGGGTATGGCGTGTTTCTTGCTCACTACAGGTCTCAGAACAGGGAGGTTAACGACTAGGAGGGAGCCTATGACCTTGCACCAGTTCACGATTTTTTCGGCGATTGCCAAGCGGGGTAATCTGACCAAGGCGGCTTTGGATTTACGGATGAGCCAGCCGGCGCTAACACATCAGATGAAGCTTTTGCAGGAGCGATACGGCGCGACGCTCTATGTGCGTACACCAGTTGGCATCGCGCTCACACCGGCGGGGGAGAGTCTGCTGGTTGGTATCGGGCCGATCCTGGAAATGGTCGGGAAGTTAAAGTCCGGTCCTGCGCCTGTCGTGATGCGCAAAGCCGGCCGTGACCTGTTGCGCGTCGGCGGTGTTGAGTCCGCCTCGGCGCATTTGCTGCCCGCCGTCTTAGCGCAATTCCGCGCGAGCCATCCCCAGGCCATGCTGGAGTTTCGCACGCGCACTTCGGATATTCTCGAACGCATGGTCCTGAATGATTCGGTAGATCTGGCCGTCACGGCGCGCCAGGCGGTTTCGCTCGACTTGATATGCGAACCCTTGCGTAGAGAGAGTGTGGCGCTGTTTGTGCCGTCTCGTCATCGCTTGGCGAATCGGCAAAATTTGCGAATCTCCGACGTGGTCGCTGAACCGTTGATTCTGCGCGGTGGCCGTGGTGGCGGCGGCGTAACCGATCGAGCGTTGCAGCAATTACGCGACCGATCTTCGGAAATTAGAGTCGGCATGTACTGCGACGGGCCGACGGAAATCAAAGCGGCGGTGGCTCAAGGCATGGGCGTCGGCATGGTCTTCGAGGAGTCCCTCAAGACCGAAGTCGCGGCCGGCAAGTTCAAAATTTTAAAAGTTCGCGGTCTGGTGCTGGAAGGAGAGAGCTACGTCATTTACTCGAAAAGCCGGCCGCTGGGGCCTTGGGCCCAAGAGTTTTTGGAACTGCTAGGCGGCGCCGCCAAGCAGCGCCGAACAACCGGTGATCTCATTCGAGACAATATGATACACACGTTGCACAAAAAGTTTGCTAGCAATTCATTGTCAGCGTAGGCGCCGGTTAACCATTACGGCTTCCAAGCCTGCTTATTCAGTTGCGCTTCGGCTTGCCGGGCGAAACTGAAGTCGTAGGCCTTGTTGTTCGGCACCACTTCGGTGACTTCTGCGACCAGCTTGACGATGGCTAGATCGTTCCTTTGGATTTCGTCGTCGACGTACCCGCCGGCGGTGAAGGTTTTAACCAGGTCGTCGTACATGCGCGTGACCAATTGCCGGTCGAACTCGGTAAATTTCACGGTCGCAGCAATGGCGCCTTCGCGGTCCTGGCGATAATAGCGCATACCTTTGATGATCGCTCGGGCAAAGCCCAGCATGAGCTTGGGCTGCTCTTTGATGAAGCGGTCCGAGGTCGCGATCGTGCCCCACGAGTTTTTCAATTCTCTGCCGAGATAGATGAACTCTTTCATGCCTTGGTCGAGCGCCGCGTACCGTTCTTCCGGACTGACGATCGCGGCATCGGCGGCGCCGGATAGGAGCGAGGGCAGGCGGTTCAAGGGGCCGGGATCGATGAGAGTGATATCCTTGCTGTCCATGCCGTATTTTGTGGTGATGATTTGTTTGAGCATGAACGCGGCCAAGGAGGCAACGCCGGCGGTGGCGACTTTCTTGCCTTTGAGATCGTTGATGCTGGCGATGTTAGGACGGGCGACGACCCATTGAAGCACCTGGTCGTTGAGCGCGAGCACGGTCTTCATCGGCGCGTTGCCTTTTGAAATGCCGACTAAAGCGCTGCTGCCGGCGCCAGAGAACTGCGCGCTGCCCGCCATCACCGCTTGCAGGCTCGGTCCCGCCTGCATGTAAGTGATCTTCAGATCGATGCCCTCTTCCTTCATGTAGCCGCGTTCCTGAGCGACCACCAAAGGCGTGTACTGAAAAGGTTTCGCCGTGAGCGCGACGGTGACCGTCTCCAAACTGAACGCCAAGCTCGCGGAGAGCGTAGAAATGACTGTCAGGAATATAAAAACAATGTGCTTGAGCATGACTGGAGTCCTTCAATTAATTGGCTCGGTTATTGCCTGCGCACCGGTTGAGTCAATCCAGTTTATGTCCTAACCCGCGACGGTTCTCAATAGCATTGAGACTCGGCGTCGTACCAAGCTCCAAGCGGAGTGGTCAGCGCAATATTCGTTGTTCATCCGTGTTTACTTTGAATATGCTCTCACCACGAAGGACACGAAGTTCGGAATTTCACTTGTCCGACAACTTCGTGTCCTTCGTGCTCTTCATGGTGATCAACGCGAACTGAACGCAGCCCATTGTCCACACAAAGGCATGAAGAAGCAAATTCATCACCCCGCCGGAGGCGCCAACGCTTTTCGGCTGAGAAAAAACTTCAGCCGATGCGCGCTATGTGGTAAAGTACCGCAATGATGAAAATAAACATTTCGCTATTATTAATAGTCTTGGGCGTTTGGGGTTGTTCGACGGCCAACGTCAGCCGCGGCGGCACGCTCTTATATGCGCTCAATCAGTACCACAACGATATGCAGCGCATCGGCAATGGAACGTCGAATTGGCCGGCCCGTCAGCAAGTGGCGGGCGAGTTCAAGACCGTGATCACCGGGATGATTGGTGCATCACCGGAATTTTACCGGCTGGTCGATCTCGATCTGCGCAAGCGCGAGTTTACCATCGCGCTGCGACAAACTAACGTCCGGCCCGAGCGCGTGAAAGAAATGACCGACGAACTGGCACAGATGGACGACGAGATCGCCGCGCTCAGGCCGGTGATCAAGACCCAGCTTTCGGTCCTGCGGCTGCACGAACAACCGGACCGGATCGACGCCATCGCCACGTCGGGACTGCTCGGCATCGCTCTCGATGAATTTTCCGCCACAGCTCCGAGCCGCCGTACGGAATCCCCGTCGACCAAGGTTGGACAGTACTCGGTTAGCGATTTTGGCGGCTTCGCCAGCGTGCGCGCGGCCAGCGGTCAAACGTTTCGCTGCAATACTTTTGGCAACCTCGACGATGGCGCGGGCGTGAAATGCGAGCCGGGGAATTAAGTTTCAACCTTGTGAAGAAACCCCGTTCCAGACGTTCCAAAAGTTCAAATCGATTAAGGGAATGATTCGGAACCGGAAAGTTAACCGCGAAGAGCCTTGCGCGGCGAAGCCGCAACCGAAGCTCGGAACATCTCGCGCAATGCATGCCGTAAGCTTGGCCGAAGGGACGCCAAGGCCGCAAATGTCGGAATAAGTGAATAAGCGAGATTATTCTTTCGTGATCGCCTGAACGGCTATTTGAAAACTTCCTCGGCGATCTTCGCCGAGCGCGCCCAGTATTTGCCGACGGTGTCTTCGCCGTAGTTTTCCAGCCGGTTGTTTTCCTCAATGCCGAGAAAATCTTTCGACGCGCGCACGCCGTGCTCGACCATCCACTTGGTATCGACATCGAGCCGGCGCGTTGCCTGTCCCATCGCTTTACCGTATAGCTCCTGACCCTCTTTGCTAAAGAGCCAATTGACGAACACTTTGGCAGCGTTGGGATGCGGCGAATTTTTGACGATTGAAGTTGCGCTGCTGCCGCAACTCGCGTAGGTGCCTTCTTTCATGTCGGGGAGCGGTTTGACCGGCAGACTGGCCTTCAAGAACGGCGAAAATGTGTAGTAGGTCAGACCGATCGTGATGGCGACTTTGCCCTTCGCGAGACTGTCGGCGAGCTGGCGCTGATCGCGCGATAAGAACATTTCTTGCGCGGCGAGCTTCTTCAGCCATACCTCTCCTTTGATTTTTAGAAAGAATGCCCAGGTCGCAGTCCCGGCGCCGGCGCTGCGTGGGTCGAGGATACCGATCTTGCCTTTTGAATTTCGGCTGGAGCAGGTCGTCGTAGGAGCGCGCTTCTTCGGCTTTCATCAGCGTCGGGTTGTGCCAGATATTCTCCGACTGGTAGACCTGAAAGGCGTAGATAAACTTCTTGGCGTTGTCGAGCCAGATATGGCCGCCGAACCAGCGCTTGGGATCTTTCACTTCCGGGAGCACCAGCAGCGGCTCGGCGGGTTCGAGAATGCCCGCGCTGAGCAAAGTAAACGGCGTCGAAGTTCCGCTGATGAGCAGGTCGAAATAGCGCACGCCGGCGGCATGCTCGGCGGCGATCTTGCCGGCGTTGGACGGCCCGCGGGCATTGGTCAGATCGAGCTCAATGCCGGGAAAACGTTTGGGAAATATTTCCGTAATCGCTTTGCGCAGTTCGGCGCTCGCGGGCAACTCTGCGACCAGTTTGCCTTCGTTCTTGGCCGCCTCGACGGTCTTTTCCCACTCGAGTTGCCAGGCCGGCTTAGCGTCGGCGGCCAGCATTGGTTCAGGATTGAGCCAAAACAGTGCAGCAAGGACAAAGATCGGTGCAAGGGTAGTTCGCATCGGCACCTCCCCGCTCGGAAGTTAACTCAAGTTGTCGCAGGTATGCCTCGGAGTCAACTACATTTCGGCCAAGAATTTTCTATGTTAACCCCGCCTCTTGAGGCGGGCACAATTAAATGGGGATTCCAAAGGGGGCGAGCATCCCCTTTGCAAAATTTTAATGGGCGCCGGGGTCAATACCCCGGCCGCGAAGTGGCTTCGTTTCTTGACTCGTCATCATCCAATGATAATGGATCGCTGTTCGATCCATGCTATAAAGGCAATAGGCAGCGCAACCATGATCCGCCTAAAGTTGATTTTATCGTTGGTTTTATTTCTCACTGGTTCTCGTCCCGTCGCGGCTGCGGAATTGTTGGTTTCAGCGGCGGCGAGTTTGACCAATGCGTTCAGAAGCATCGGCGCCGAGTTCGAGCGTGGACATCCGCGAGACAAGGTAATTTTTAACTTCGCGGCGTCGGATGTTTTGGTCAAGCAGATTGTCGAAGGCGCGCCGGTGGATATCTTTGCCTCGGCGGATCAAGAGGCGATGGACAAAGCGGCCAAGGCCAAACTGATCATCGGCGCCACCCGGATCAACTTTGTCGGCAACCGGTTGGTGCTGGCGGTGCCGATGGATTCGCCGTTGCGGTTTACAGCGCTCGACGAGTTGAATGGCAAAGCCGTGCGACGCATCGCCATCAGTCAGCCCGCGACGGTTCCGGTGGGCCGTTATGCCAAAGCGGTGCTCGATAAAGCGCGGCTGTGGCATTCATTGCAGGATCGTTTCATCTATACCCAAAACGTGCGCCAAAGCCTCGACTACTTGGCGCGCGGCGAAGTGGATGCAGGTTTCGTTTATTCGACTGATGCTGAACTGATGAAAGAGCGGGTGAGGGTCGCTTTGGAAATAACCACAACGCAGCCGGTGACGTATCCTATTGCCGTCGTTGCCGCGAGTAAGAACGTCATGCTAGCCCGCCAATTCGTGGACTTGGTCAACTCGCCTATGGGTCAAACCATCCTGCAACAATTCGGTTTCATCAAGCCGTGATCGCAGTAGCGTCTAATGACTGAAGCGCTGGTTCCACTTTTTTTGACTCTTAAGATTGCCCTCACGGCGACCCTGATCGTGCTCATTGCCGGGGTGACTTGTGCTTACGTTCTTGGCCGCCATTCCTTCTGGGGACGGCAAGTGATCGACGCGATTTGCACCTTGCCGATGGTGATGCCGCCGACCGTGTTGGGCTATTATCTCTTGGTCGTTTTCGGCCGCCGCGGCTGGGTCGGCGCGTGGTTGGAGGATCATCTCGGCATCCAACTGATTTTCACTTGGCAAGGCGCGGTACTCGCCTCGGCGAGCGTTGCATTTCCGTTGGTTTATCGGGCCGCCAGAGCTTCGCTGGGCAGCGTCGATCACCACCTCGAAAACGCCGCGCGGGTGTTGGGCGCCGGCGAAGCAAAAGTTTTTTTTCGTGTCAGTCTGCCGCTCGCTTGGCGTGGCGTTTTCGCCGGCACCATGTTGGCGTTTGCGCGCGCCATGGGGGAGTTTGGCGCGACCTTGATGATCGCCGGCAGCATCCCCGGCAAAACCCAAACTATCTCGATCGCGATTTATGAAGCGGTGCAAGCCGGGCAAGATGGCATGGCGAATTTCTTGGTGCTGTTAACTTCGATCGTGTGCGTCTGCATACTAGCGGCGTCGGGGAAGCTGTTGCAGCGGCCGTTTTAACGGTTAAGCTTGAATCAAAGCGATGAAACTCGACGTGCAAATTCGCATGAGGCTGAAAGCGGAGGACCGGGTTTTCCAACTCGACGTGGCGTTTCAATCGGCCAAGAGTCTCATCGTCATCTTCGGTCCCTCGGGTGCGGGCAAGAGCGTGACAATTCAAGCCATCGCCGGACTGATCACACCGGATGAGGGCCGCATTGTGCTCGATGGCCGAACCTTGTTCGATGCTACCGCGGCAGTGAATCTCGCCGCGCGCGAGCGGAACGTCGGCTACATGTTTCAAGACTATGCTTTGTTTCCGCATTTCACCGTAGCACAAAATGTCGGCTTCCCGTTGCAGCACTCTTTATGGAACGGCAACTCCGGTGCGGCAATGGTCCAGGACTTTCTCGCCAAGTTCGATTTAGCCGATTTGCGCGCCAGCTACCCGCGCCAACTTTCCGGCGGCCAGCGCCAGCGCGTCGCCTTGGCGCGCGCGTTGATCCGCAAGCCTGACGTCTTACTTCTGGACGAGCCGTTGGCCGCGCTCGATCCGGTGCTGCGCGGCAAAACCCGCGGCGAGTTGCTCAAACTGCAACAAAGCTTCGCCGTGCCGATGGTCGTGATCACCCACGATCCCGCCGATGTTGAAGCCTTCGCCGAAGATTTAATTATTCTCGAAAGTGGCCGAGTAGCGCGGCAGATTTCGCTCGACGCTGGAAGCCGCGCGGCACAGGTTCGGGAACTTCTCGGGTTGGATTAGCTCATCGATTGCGCCCGATCGGCTCAGTCACCCCCGCGTGGCGTTAGCCCCACCGGGTTTTTTGAAGCGGCGCGAGTGTCGGCTCCAGTCGCAGCCGCAGCTTTTGCAGTACCACTCGCTCATGCCTTCCCATTCTTCGCGGTCGGCGAGGACAGCGTCGCCGCGCTTTATCGCTTTGGTCTGCGCGGCTGTCGGAATGCCATGAACGGTCGCTACCACCTTTGCGGAACCGCATGCGGGGCAAAGGGGCGGGCTTTTGGCGGGTTTTCGTATCTTGCTGGCCACGCGCGTCATCCGGTCCGAGAGTTTTTCAATCAAAGCGAAGCGTGGTGCTCGTGTGAAATGGTCAAATCGTCCGGCGCACTTCCTTGGCGACTTCGACGAGCAGTTTGGCTTTGGCATCGGCCAACTCGCGGCTGATCGTCATCAGGCCGCAGTCGGGGGCGAGCCAGAGATTGTGCGGCTCGATATACTTCAGCGCCGTGCGGACGCGCTCGACGACTTTTGCGATCGGCGGCACGGGCGTGTCGCTCGGGTCGACGCAGCCGAACATGACGATTCGTCCCTTGGCGATACTGAGCACTGCCGGATCGTAACCACTGCGAGCGAATTCGACGCCAAAGCCGCCGATCTTGGTTTTCATCAACTCTTCGAGCAGCTCGGGATACTCGTACTCATGCTGTTGACCGGCGCCGCCGGGGTAGCCGTAGCAGAGATGGACGACCGTCGGCACGGTGATGCCTTCGAGGCAGCGGTCCAATGCTTTTGCGCCGTAGGCGAAAACTTTTTCGTGGTAACGGGTCATCGCCGGCTCGTCGAGCTCGAGCACGTCGCAACCGGCGGCTTGCAGGTCGCGCAGCTCTTCGTTGAGCGCCGCGGCAACGTCCATCGCCATGGCGGCTTCGTCTTTGTAGAATTCATCGACCGTGCTGTCGACCACCGTCATCGGCCCAGGCAAGTCCATCTTGATCGGCTTGTTGGTATGCCCTTTGGCGAAGCGCAGATCTTCGACAATGGCGTGCGTGCGGCGTTTTATCTTACCGACGATGCGCGGCACGCTGCGTTCCTGCGCCCGGCGCCGGTAGATGGATTTTACCGCTTCGTGTTCGAGGTCGACGCCGTCGAAGCCGGCGAGGATGTGATTGATAAAGCCGGTGCGCCGCTGTTCGCCGTCCGAGAGCAGGTCAAGGCCGATGTGTTCTTGGGTGTGAATGCTCAGCGCGGTTGCGTCATCCTGCGCTTCCTTCAGAGCCTCGCCTTCGAGTCGAAATATCGCCCGGGCGCGGTCGTTTTGCGCGAGCCAGTTGGGCCGGGGAAAACTGCCGATGGTGGTGGCGGCGATGGGCGGAAGTTGCATGGAATTTTCTCCAACGAGGTGTTCTCATTCGTCTATATACGCTGTGGAGCCGAAAGGCAAAATGGCGCTAGACCGTATCACCGGAATCTTGACTTGCCGGTGATCGCCAGCTAGCGTTTTGCCATGCGCTCGATTGGTCCGATGTAGGTGGCGTATTTAGCGTGAAAAGTTCTCTCTAACTCAGGAAAAGGAGAGGCTGATGCAAACGATGCTACTGATGTTTTTTCTCGCCCTTTTGTTGCGCCCTGACCAAGCTCAAGCTCAGTCATCTTACTACAAAGGAAAAGTGATCAACGTTGTGGTGGGCACCACGGCGGGGAGCGCCTATGATGTTTACGCCCGACTCATTGCCCAACACATGGGCAAACATATTCCGGGAAACCCGACTTTCGCCGTGCAAAACATGCCCACTGGCGGCTCTATCGTCGCCGCCAACTTTGTTTATGGGGTGGCGAAACCCGATGGGTTAACCATCGCATCGATCAACCCAGCGCTCTATTTCAATCAACTCGCTGGCCGCAAAGAGGTGAAATTCGATTGGGCCAAGTTCAATTGGCTCGGCAGCCCCGACCGTTCGGATCATCTTCTTTATATGCGTGCCGATTCTCCCTATAAGACGATACAGGACGTGCGCTCGGCCGCTACAGCGCCAAAATGCGGCGCGACGGGTACCGGCACCACGAGTCACTACATGCCAAAACTTCTGGAAGAAACTATCGGGACAAAATTCAATCTCGTCTTGGGATACCCAGGCGGACCGGAGATTGATTTGGCAACGGAACGAGGCGAAGTGCACTGCCGCGCTTTTACCATCACCGGCTGGTTCGGCGGGGAACTTTACAATACCTGGCGAAAGACCGGATTTGCCCGCGTGATCATACAGACGGGCCATAAACGGGATCCGAGATTGCCCGACGTGCCTACGCTTTATGAACTCATGGACCAATATAAGACGGCAGAAGTAGAGCGTCGCTTGGCTGCTGTAGTCCTAGCCCGGATTTCTCACGATAAGAAAAGCATAAGGCCGCTCTTTATGGCATAAAAGCTGTGTCACCAAACAGTTACGCCAAGGGAGAAGAGCGGCCTTATG